>CDZH01053295.1_pt1 | contig 49908 bp, 42 predicted proteins | sample 557721 | NCBI WGS metagenome assembly CDZH01 (sample SAMEA3182062, study PRJEB8094) | gut metagenome | biome: human; feature: gut; material: Stool; isolation source: human stools | place: Canada | collected 2013-01-14 | reverse complement strand
CATCCTGCCTGCGGCAGCCTCCCGCTCCCTGCCGCTCCCGGAAGAGGCCCCGGCATCGGACGCCGGTGCCGGGGCCGATGCGGCCCTGCCGGAAGCCCCCCGCTGGAATGCCCTGGAAGCGGGGCTTGAGTATGCGGAGTTCTCCCTGCAGTCCGAGGCCGGCCAGCAGGCCTCCCTGACCGTCCTGCGCATCGACCCGGAACGGTTCGATTTCCGCCTCTATGCCAGCGCCGCCCACAGCCACCCGGCCCTGACCCTGGGCCAGTGGGCCGACAGCCATGATCTGGTGGCCGCCATCAATGCCAGCATGTACCTGCCTGACGGTGTGACCAGCACCGGCTACATGCGGCAGGACGACTATATCAACAACAAACGCCTCGTCCGCCGCTTCGGCGCCTTCTTCGTGGCCGGCCCCCGGCAGGAGGGCCTGCCCCGCGCCGACATCCTGACCCGCGAGGATCCCCGGTGGCAGGAACTGCTGGGACAGTACCGCCTGGTCATCCAGAACTACCGCATGATCAATGACGAGCGCCGCATCCTCTGGTCCCCCGGCGGTCCCCTGTACGCCATCTCGGCGGTGGCCGAGGACGGTGACGGCCAGATCCTCTTCCTGCACTGCCGCGAACCGCTGGAAGCCTACAGCTTTGCCCATGCCCTGCTCCACCTGCCCCTGGATGTCCGCACCGTCATGTATGTGGAAGGCGGCATGCAGGCCGGCCTCGTGATCCGTTCCCCCGGGCTGCACCAGGAGCTGCGCGGCCGCCACCTGGCCGATTTCTGGGTCACGGGCAATGTGCGGGCCCAGCTGCCCAACGTGCTGGGCATCCGGCGCCGCCATGACCCGCCGCTGCCGGACTGCCCCGTCATGCCCCGGCAGGCGCCCGCTCCCTCCCCCGAGGGGCGCTGACGCGCGGAACAGGGCAGCCATGCTCGCTTTTTTATCTGTGATGCCTGCTGCGGGAAGGACAGCGTTTTTGTGAAAATCTTCTTTATTGATAAAAATTACTATTGCACGCTAAAAACCCCTTTACAGCGGGCCCGTCTTGGTTCAAAGTAATCCCGTCGGAACACGTTCCGGCACCCCCATACACGGTTCCCAACTGTCCGGTTGCGGACAAAGGTAGACAAATATCATGCCGAACCAGCTTGAAGTTTATAAGTGCACCCATTGCGGCAATATCGTTGAAGTCCTCCACGGCGGCGGCGCCAGCCTGGTCTGCTGTGGCGAGAACATGAAGCTCATGAAGGAAGGCTCCACCGACGGCGCCATGGAAAAACATGTGCCCGTGATCGAAAAGATCGACGGCGGCTACAAGGTGAGCGTGGGCAGCGTGGCCCACCCCATGGACGAGAACCACTACATCCAGTGGATCGAACTGCTGGCCGGCGACCAGAGCCTGACCTGTTTCCTGAAGCCGGGCGACAAGCCTGAAGCGGTGTTCAAGACCGACGCCGAAAAGGTCACCGCCCGCGAATACTGCAACCTTCACGGCCACTGGAAGGCCGAAAACTAGGCCCACAAGGAGAGACACCATGAAATACGTTTGCAGCGTGTGCGGTTACGAATATGATCCCGCCGAAAACGACAACGTGCCCTTCGATCAGCTGCCTGATGACTGGACCTGCCCCGTCTGTGGCGTGAGCAAGGACCAGTTCGAACAGGCCTAGGCCCTGTTTCCTCCGCCTTTTCCGCCTGCCCTGCCGCCTTGCGGCAGGGCAGGCTCGTTTATGCCCTTTTGGGCATCCTGACCGCGAACACTATCCCCCCAATGGAGATTTTTCATGCAGCCCGTTGAAATCAAAAAAGATATTTTCTGGGTCGGTTGCGTGGACTACGATCACCGTGACTTCCACGGCTATTCCCGCTCCCCCGAAGGCTCCACCTACAACGCCTACCTGATCCGCGACGAAAAGAACGTCCTCATGGATACCGTGTACCCCGGCTGGGCCGGCAGCATGCTGTGCCGCATCGCCAAGGTCATGGATCCCGAAAAGATCGACTACATCGTCTGCAACCACATGGAACCCGACCACGCCGGCAGCCTGGCCGAAGTGGTGGCCCGCGTGAAGCCCGAAAAGATCTTCGTCTCCACCCTGGGCTACAAGTCCATGCAGGGTTACTTCGACTGCAAGGACTGGCCCGTCGAAGTGGTCAAGAGCGGCGACAAGCTGAACATCGGCAAGCGCAACATCATCTTCCAGGAGACCCGCATGCTGCACTGGCCCGACAGCATGGTCTCCTACATCCCCGAAGACAAGCTGCTCATCAGCAACGACGCCTTCGGCCAGAACATCGCCACCAGCTACCGCTATGCCGATGAGCACGACCAGGGCGACTTCGTGCGCGCCATCAAGGAATACTACTACAACATCGTGCTGCCCTACTCTCCCCAGGTGCTGAAGACCCTGCCCATCGTGGAGAGCCTGGACATCGACATGATCGCCCCTGACCACGGCCTGATCCACCGCGGCGAAAAGTCCGTGAAGTTCATCGTGGACATGTACCGCCAGCTGGCCGAGCAGAAGCCCCAGCAGCGCGCCATGGTGATCTACGACACCATGTGGCATTCCACCGAGAAGATGGCCTATGCCGTGTGCAGCGGCCTGGAAGAAGCGGGCGTGCCCACCCGCCTGATGTCCGTGAAGAGCAACCACCACAGCGACGTGATGACCGAACTGGCCAGCTGCGGTGCCGTGATCGCGGGCTCCCCTACCCACAACAACACCATCATGCCCCTGATGGCCTCCACCCTGACCTACATGAAGGGCCTGCGCCCCCAGAACCGCGTGGGCGGCGCCTTCGGCTCCTACGGCTGGTCCGGTGAATCCGCCAAGGTCCTGCACGAGATGCTGGCTTCCATGGGCATGGACATGCCCGCCGATTTCGTGAAGTGCAACTGGACCCCGCGCCACGAAGCCCTGCGCGCCTGCGTGGAGCTGGGCAAGACCGTGGGCGAGGCCCTGAAAAAGAAGTGCCAGGGCGAATAGGCCCGTCTTTTCCTGCATGCCCGCGACGGCGTCCCCGAACGGGGGCGCCGTTTTTTATGCCCTGCACGCATCTGGGGCGGGCTGCCCCCCATCCCGCAGGCGGGCATCGTCCGGCAACGTGGCGGGCCGGGCCTGCGCCGCCTCCGTCAGATAGCCACAAGAGGCCAGCAGGCGGGCCGCCTCGGCCACGGAAAATCCCTGCCAGGGGCCCCGGACCGCCCCTTCCTCGTCCCGGGGGATGGCACCGGTCTCCACCACCAGGACATTGGCTCCCCAGTCCACCGCCTGCGCCACGGGCGGATGCACGCAGATGTCCGGTGTCCCCGGCCCGCAGCAAAGGCGCGTCACCGCCACCAGCTGCGCCAGCCGCCCACCGCTCACCGGCGGGAAGGATGCCAGCGGACTTCCGGGCACCGGGACCCGGGCCATGACGCCACAGACCTTCGTCCCGGACTCCAGACCGGCCAGCAGTACGTCCGCGATCTCTTCGTCGGTATGCTCACTGCCCACCGGTTCCACAAGATGGGCCGGGCCCAGTCCCTCCGCATGGATCCTGTGCAGGCTCTGCCGTCGTGCCCGGGGATCAAAGGGCGTGTCCCGCCCCTCACCCAGCCGCAAAGCATGGTAGAGCAGTCCCACGCCGGCCCGCCGCAGGGATGCGGCCCCGGGGCCGTCAAGCTGGCGGGTATTGGCCACCAGGCAGCAGGAGGACGGCAGGACGTTGCGGACCCGCGCCGCCAGCCCGCACAGGGCCTCCAGGCCGTAAGCCTCCGTCGTGCGCAGCACCACCCAGGATGCCCCGGCTGCGGCAAACGCTGCGGCGGCCCGAACCACTTCTTCACCGCGCCAGCGCCGGGCCCGGCGCACGATGCCCCGGCTCTGCCCGAAAGCGCAGAAGGCACAGTCCATGGGGCAGGGGACGCAGTCCACACCTATGGCTGCCCAGACCTTTCCCCTGTTGCCTGCCAGCAGGCGCGCCATATGGCGGGCCGTCTTTCCCAGCAGGACCGCCTGCGGCGAGCCCGCCTTCCAGGCCAGCATGGTCAGGATATCGTCCCTTGCCGGCAACTTGCCCTCCAGCGTGCGGCGGCGTACCTTTTCCAGCAGCAGGACGTCCTCCCGGCCAGCGGCAGGGGCGTCCCCCTCTCTCCTGATGCCCGTCATGACAGCACCTCCCGGGAAATGGTTTGACAGGAACCTTTTCCCTGCCTATGTTCAACCTATAGTAGACTAACTCCAATATTATGTTCGTGCAAGAAAGTTCCCTTTTTGACGGCTGCCCGTGCAGCGGCTGCCACCTGCCACGCTTCGTCCTGCCCCTGCTGCTGGGCCTTCTGGCCGATGGCCCGCAACATGGCTACCAGCTCTTGCAGCGGCTCAGGGACTTTCCCACCCTGCGCGACACCCCGCCGGACCAGGCCGGGATGTACCGTCTTTTGAAACAGATGGAGGACAACGGCCTTGTGAGCGGCGAGCAGGGGCCCGGCCGCACCGTGGGCAAGCGCAGTTTTACCCTGACGGCACGGGGGCAGGCCTGCCTGGCCACCTGGGCCGGGACGCTGGACCGCTATCAGGAAGACATAGCCTGTATCGTCAGCTTCCTGCGCCGCGGGAAGGTCGGGGGCGACCATTCCTGATATCCGCACAGGCCCGGGCCTCCTGCCGTCCGAAAACACTTTGGAGGCATCATGGATCATCAGGAGATCGCACGTCAGTTCGCGGCCTGCATCGCTTGCAGCCAGCAGATATGCCGCCATTTCGCGCCCCGGCTGGGCATCGACGACAGCCTGGCCCTGCGCATGGCCGCGGCTTTCGGCAGCGGCATGGGCCATGCCGGGACCTGCGGCTGCTTCACCGGCGCCATGCTCGTCCTCGGCCTGCGCTTCGGACCGCATGAGAGCGCCACGGCGTCCGCCTGTACGGAACGGCTGGCCGGAGAAATCCGCCGCTTCGAAGGGCTGTTCCGGCAGGCGCACGGCAGCCTGCTCTGCCGCGACATCCTCGGTATCGACATCTCATCCCCCGAAGGACTGGCCCGGGCCTGTGCACAGGGGCTTTTCAGCTCCGTCTGTGCGCCGCTGGTGGCCCGGACATGCGCCCTGCTGGAATGCGGCTGGGAGGGGCCGCGGGAGGAGGGCTCTCCAGAGACGCCAGGCCCCGGTGCTGCGGATGCTCCCTGCCCGCAGCGCCCGTGAAGGCCCTGCGGGCTCTGGGGCCGGGACAGCCTGCCCCGGCGGCGGGACGGTCTCCTTTCCTCCGGCAGTCTGCTACCGGCACGGCCGCGCCTGTCAGAAAGGCCTCCCGCCTCCGTACGGTACGCCCTCTGGCAGGGACCAGCAAAAAAGGCCGGAGCCTCAAGGGCCCCGGCCTCCGGTTGTCCGTTGTCAAAAAATGCTAGCGTCCGCTTTCGCGTTCTTCCTGGCAGGCGCGGCACAGGCCGACGCCGGGCAGGGCCTCCAGACGCTTCTGGGGGATGGGCTCACCGCATTCGCGGCAGCAGGCCACGCCGTCGATCCAGTCGGGACCGCCCTGATCCAGGGCAGCGCGGGCGCGGGAGAGGGCAGCTTCACGGTCCAGACGTTCAAGTTCAGTGGCCTGGTCAAAAACATCCATGCATCTGTCTCCTTAAAGCAAGCGGCAATCCCGCATACGCCGGGATTGCCGTAGTGGATTGGTGCGGGCCTGTGTAGCACAGGCGCCCCATCCTGTAAAGAGGCCGCCCGCAGGCCCAAAGAAAAAATCAGGATGGCGGGCCCCAAGACGGCCGTGATGGGGCCGCCCCCCAAAAGACGGTAAAAAGAGGCCCCCGCGCCGGCCGGCGGCACGGGGGCCCGGAGGGTCTCTGGGGAAGGCGTGCCTACTTCGCCGTGCGCAGGATGTCTTCCAGCGTGTCGATGAAGGCGTCGAGGTCGGCCTTGTCGATGGTCAGGGCGGGCAGCAGACGCAGGGTCACGCCGTGGCTCAGGTTGCAGATGAAGCCGCGGGAGATGAGTTCGCGCCACACGGCGGCGGCATCCACGGCCAGCTCGATGCCGATCATCAGGCCCAGGCCGCGCACTTCACGCACGGTACCGGGCAGCTTGTCCTGGATGGCGCGGACGCGGTCCATCACATGCCTACCCAGCACGGCGGCACGGTCGGCCAGCTTGTCGCGGAGCATGATCTCCACGCACTTGGCCGCCACACCTGAGGCCAGCGCGCCGCCGCCGAAGGTGGTGGCATGGCTGCCCGCCTCGAAGCCCCTGGCCATCTCGTCGGTGGCCAGCATGGCGCCCATGGGCAGGCCGTTGGCCAGGGATTTGGCCATGCTGATGGCGTCCGGGGTCAGGCCGTGCTGCTGGAAGGCCCAGAAGGTACCGGTGCGGCACAGACCGGCCTGCACTTCGTCGCAGATGAAGAGGATGTCGTGCTTGCGGCACAGGGCTTCCACACCGCGCAGGTAATCGCCCGGCAGGGGCACGATGCCGCCTTCGCCCTGCACCACTTCCAGCAGCACCGCCGCCGTGGCGGGCGTGATGGCGGCCTCCAGGGCGGCCAGGTCATTGGCGGGCACCTGCTTGAAGCCGTCGGGCAGCGGCGTGAAGCCGTCGCTCAGGCTCTCGCGGCCCGTGGCGGCCAGGGCGCCGAAGGTACGGCCGTGGAAGCAGCCGCCCAGGGTGATGATCTCGTAGGCGTCGCGCTGCTTGACCTTGCGCATGTAGCGGCGGGCCAGCTTGATGCAGGCCTCGTTGGCCTCGGCGCCGGAATTGCAGAAAAAGACCTTGCCGTGATGGCTGGTGCCCAGCAGCAGGCGGGCCAGCTCCAGCTGCTCTTCCTGATAGAAGAGGTTGCTGACGTGCCAGAGCTTGTGGGCCTGGGCTTCCAGGGCGGCGCAGACCTCATCGTTGCAGTGGCCCAGGGCGGTCACCGCGATACCGGCCAGCAGGTCCACATATTCCTTGCCGTCCACGTCCCACAACCGCGAGCCCTTGCCTCGGACCACAGCCACGGGATATCGGCTGTAGGAACGGCAAAGCAGTGCTTCTTCCTGGGCTTTGATGGCGGAAAATGCGTCGGACATGGTCAACTCCTTTGCTGGGAGGCCTTGCGCCCTCCCACGGGGCACGCGCCCCGGCAATGATGAAACAGAAATGGCTTCGCAAAAAACGGGAGGGCCGCCGGAAACACATGCCCCCGGCCCGCCGGCGGGCTGGGCCCGCGGCGCACGCGGCCCCGGGCGGCGGCATCCCTCTGGCGGCTAGCGCCCCGTATGTCCGAAGCCGCCCGCACCGCGCTCCGTGGCGGAGAGGCTCTCCACCTCCTGCCAGACAGGACGGACAAAGGGCTGGAAAACAAGCTGGGCCATGCGCTCCCCACGCCTGAGGACGCGCTCCTCGCCCGAGGTGTTGAGCAGCATGACGAGGATCTCGCCCGTATAGTCGGGGTCGATGACCCCCACGCCCTGGGCCACGGTCAGGCCCTCACGCGCGCCGAGGCCGCTGCGGGAATAGAGGAAGCCCGCAAAACCGGCCTCGCAGGGCTGCACGCTGATGCCCGCGGGCACGCAGAAGCGGCCCCCGGCAGGGATGCGCACGCAGTCCTCGTCCAGACAGGCGCGCAGGTCGATACCGGCCGAAAAGGCCGTGGCCGGTTCAAGCCGGCCAGCATACAGGGAACGGGCCCCTTCGCGCACGAAAGCGAGGCGCACGGGGCAGGCGGGTACGGAAAGAGTGCTCATGGCGTGAGATGTAGCGCACATGCGGGCAGCGGGCAAGAGGCGCAGGCCGCCGCACGCCCGCAGGCCGCGTCCCGGGGACGGCCGTTTCGTGCCCGCGCTCACGGACAGGCCGTGCCGGCGGCCCCGGACAGCCCTGGCGGCGCCCTGTCCATGTCCTCCCCACGGCGCGGACCACGCCGCCTGCCGGGATTTTCAGGAACCATTGCCGGCAGAGCTCCGGGCGGAGCCCCGGCAAAAAAATTTTTTTCAGTCCGCCCTGCCGGATGCCCTGTGACGGCCTGTGTTCCCCCAGCCTTCTTCCTTGCAAGGGAGGCCCGCGCCCCGCCGGCTTCCCCCGCTCCCTTCCCGGGCCCTCCGCTCCTGGACCCTTGCCTTCCCGGCCCGTATCAGGCAAAGATGCGGCCAACAAAAGGAGATGGCGTGACTGAACACAGCTATGCGGTTATTGGTGGCGGCCTGGCCGGTTGCGAATGCGCCCTGCGCCTGGCGCGGGCAGGCCTGCAGGTGACCCTGTTCGAACAGAAGCCGGCGTTCCGTTCCCCGGCCCATGTCAGTGACGGGCTGGCGGAGCTGGTCTGCTCCAATTCCCTGCGCTCGGACGAGCTGACCTCCGGCATCGGCCTGCTCAAGGCCGAGATGCGCGAACTGGGCAGCGACTTCATGGAGCTGGCCGACGCCCACCGCGTGCCCGCGGGCAAGGCCCTGGCCGTGGACCGCGAGGCCTTCTCGGCGGCCATGACGCGGCGCATCCTGTCCACGCCCGGCATCACGCTGGTGCACCGGCAGATCACCTCCCTGGACGATCCCGCGCTGGACGGCTTCGGGACCGTGGTGCTGGCGGCCGGGCCCCTGGCCTCGGAAAACCTCTCCGCCTCGCTGGCCGGGGTGGTGGGCGGCGACCACTGCTACTTTTATGATGCCATCGCGCCCATCGTCTGGACGCATTCCCTGAACAGGGACATCGTGTTCCGTGCCTCGCGCTACGGGCAGGAAAAGGGCGAGACGGGCGGCGACTATCTCAACTGCCCCATGAACAGGGAAGAATACGAGGCCTTCTATAACGCCCTGCTGGAAGCGCAGAAGGTGGGCGCACGGGACTTCGAGAAGGAAAAGCATTTCGAAGGCTGCATGCCGGTGGAGGCCCTGGCCGAGCGCGGCCCGCGCACCCTGACCTTCGGGCCGCTGAAGCCCGTGGGCTTCGTGGACCCGCGCACCGGCCGCCGCCCCTGGGCCATCCTGCAGCTGCGGGCCGAGACCCTCAACGGCGAGACCTGCAACCTGGTGGGCTGCCAGACCAAGCTGACCTATGGCGAGCAGGCACGGGTGTTCCGCATGGTGCCCGGTCTGGAGAAGGCGGAATTCGCCCGCTTCGGCAGCATGCACCGCAACACCTATGTGAACGCGCCCGTGGCCCTGAACGCCGACCTTTCGCTCAGGACGCGGCCCCGGGTGTTCCTGGCCGGGCAGATCACCGGCGTGGAAGGCTATCTGGAATCCGCCGCCTGCGGCATGTGGCTGGGCATGCTGCTGGCCGCGCGCGCCCGGGGGCGGGAGCTGGCCCTGCCGCCGCTGGAATGCGCGCTGGGCGCCCTGCTCAACCACCTGCGCACCCCGGCGAAGCACTTCCAGCCCTCCAACGCCCATTTCGGCCTCATGCCGGAGCTGGACGAGAAGGCCAGAAAGAAGGACCGCAAGGCCCTCTACTCGGCCCGGGCGCGCGAGCGCTTCGCCAGCTGGCGCGCGGAACAGGGGCTGCTGACGGCCGGGATGTGAGGAGGGCCGGGGAAAAACTTTCTGCCGGACATGCCTTCCTTTGCCCCTGTTGTGCCGGGGCGGACGGCCGCCTGTGATGCCCATGCCGCAAAACGCTCAGGCACAGGGGCCGCAGTGCGTCCATAACCACCTGAAAAGACAAAAATAAAAAAAATCCCCAAAAAGTTGTTGACTCGCAAGGTGGTTTTCGCTAGATAAGACTTCGCCTCTTGGAGTAGGAGCGTAGCTCAGGTGGCTAGAGCACTTCCTTGACACGGAAGGGGTCAGCAGTTCAAGTCTGCTCGTTCCTACCAAATAAAATAATAAGGGCATGAGCCCGTGGCGACAGGGGCGGTGCCCGCCAGATAGCTGCATGAAAGCAGCACGTTTTTTGAAGATGGGGAGGTTTTTCAGCCTCCCCATTCCTTTTTTTGTACCATACGCCCGACAGGGCGCCTGAAGGAGTATAAACATGGATGTCCGCGTGGAAGGACAGGTGGTGGACGCCCCCGAACAGGGTGATGTGGCCGCTGTTCTGCAGAAAGCGCTGAGCGGCAAAAAATTCAAATCCGTGGTGGCTGCGCGCGTGACCGCAGGGGGCACGGAGACTTTGTGCGACCTTTCCGCCACCGTGCCCGCCCAGTGTACCGACATCACTCCCGTGTACGCCGATTCTCCCGAAGGCCTGAGCATGATCCGCCATTCCACGGCCCATGTCATGGCCGCCGCGGTGAAAAAGCTTTATCCCTCGGCCAAGGTGACCATCGGTCCCGCTGTGGAGAACGGCTTCTACTACGACTTCGACGTGGAAAAGCCCTTCTCCAGCGAGGACTTCCCGGCCATCGAGGCAGAGATGCAGCGTATCGCCGGCGAACGCCTGCCCTTCGTGCGCACCACCATGAGCAAGGCCGACGCCATCGAGAAGTTCCGCAAGATGGGCGAGAACTTCAAAGTGGAGATCATCGAAGGCATCGAGGGCGACACGGTCTCCCTGTACACCTGCGGCGATTTCACCGACCTGTGCCGCGGCCCCCACGTGCCGCACACCGGCTTTTCCAGGGCCAGCAAGATCCTTTCCGCTGCCGGCGCCTACTGGCGCGGCGACGAAAAGAACCCCATGCTCTCCCGTCTGTACGGCACCGCCTTTGCCGACGAGAAGGCCCTCAACGCCTATCTGAAGCAGCTGGAAGAAGCCAAGCGCCGCGACCACCGCAAGCTGGGCCGCGAACTGGGCTTCTTCACCTTCCATGAAGACGTGGCCCCGGGCATGGTCTTCTGGCTGCCCAAGGGCATGCTGATGCGCACCATCCTGGAAGACTTCTGGCGCCGCGAGCACCTCAAGCGCGACTACGACCTGGTGCAGGGCCCGCAGCTGCTGCGCGTGGAGACCTGGCAGCGCTCCGGTCACTACGACCATTACCGCCAGAACATGTATTTCACCCAGATCGAGGACGATCAGTACGGCATCAAGCCCATGAACTGCATCTCGCACATGCTGATCTACCGCAACGATCTGCGCAGCTACCGTGACCTGCCCCAGCGCTACTTCGAGCTGGGCGTGGTGCACCGCCACGAAAAGAGCGGCACCCTGCACGGCCTGCTGCGTGTGCGCCAGTTCACCCAGGACGATGCCCACATCCTGTGCACGCCCGAACAGCTGGAAGGCGAGATCCTCGGTGTCATCCACCTGATCCGCGACCTGATGCACCTGTTCGGCTTCGACTACAAGGTGGGCATCTCCACCCGTCCCAAGGACAGCATCGGGACCGACGAAGCCTGGGAACTGGCGACCAATGCCCTGATCGAGGCCGTGAAGAAGGCCGGCATGCCCTACGAGATCAACGAGGGCGACGGCGCCTTCTACGGCCCCAAGATCGACGTGCGCCTGCTGGACTGCATCGGTCGAGAATGGCAGTGCTCCACCATCCAGGTGGACTTCACCCTGCCTGAACGTTTCGACCTGACCTATGTGGGCCAGGACGGCGAACGTCATCGCCCTGTCATGGTGCACCGGGCCATCATGGGCTCGCTGGAGCGCTTCATCGGTGTGCTCATCGAGCAGTACGCCGGCGCCATGCCCACCTGGCTGGCGCCCGAACAAGCCCGGATCCTGACGGTCACCGATGCCCACAACGAAGCCGCGCTCAAGGCCTGCGAGGAGCTGAAAGCTCTGGGGATCCGCGTGACGGCCGATACGCGCAACGAGAAGCTGGGCTTCAAGGTGCGCGAGGCGCAGCTGGCCAAGGTACCGTATATTCTGGTGGTTGGGGAAAAGGAAGCGCAGACGGGCGGCGTCAATGTGCGTCTGCGCAATGGGGACAACCTGGGGCTCAAGTCCGTGGCGGAAGTGGCTGCCCTGATCCGTACGGACAGCGAAGAGCCTTTCAAGAATGGAGGGATGCGCTATAGCTTCTCCTAACATGAGACCCCGGCGCGACATGCCGCAGGACGGCGTGCGCCGCAACGAGATGATCCGCGCCCGCGAAGTGCGCGTCATCGGCGCCGATGGGGAACAACTGGGTATTTTGCAGCGCAACGAGGCTGTTGCCCTTGCCAAGGAAGCCGGTATGGACCTGGTGGAAGTCGCTTCCACCTCCGAACCGCCTGTCTGCCGCATCATGGACTACGGCAAGTTCAAGTACGAGCAGCAGAAAAAGAAGCAGGAAGCCAAAAAGCGCCAGAGCGTGGTGCAGATCAAGGAGATCAAGGTCCGTCCCAAGACCGACGACCACGACTACGAGACCAAGCTGCGCCACATCCGCCGCTTCCTGGAAGACGGCGACCGCTGCAAGGTGACGGTGTTCTTCCGTGGCCGCGAGATCGTCCACAAGGACCGCGGCGTCAGCATCCTCGAACGCGTCGTGCAGGACCTGGCCGATGTGGCCAAGGTGGACCAGGAGCCCCGTGCCGAAGGCCGCACCCTGCAGATGCTGCTGGTGCCCAAGAAGTAGCCCGCGCCAGAACCTTTTCTGCCTGGCGTCACAGGTGGCCTGTGCCGTCGGGCCCGCCTGCGCGCTCCTGCATTTTTGCACTTGCGCCGCACGGCTTTTTCAGGCAATATGCCGTTCCTGTCCGTACTGTACGGGCAGGCCATTCGCTAAGGAGTATAACATGCCCAAGATCAAAACCCGGCGTTCCGCGGCCAAGCGTTTCGAGCTCACCGGCAGCGGCAAGTACAAGCGTCGTCGTCAGAATCTGCGCCACATCCTCACCAAGAAGGCTCCCGGCCGCAAGATGCGCCTGGGCCAGGCCGCCCTCGTTGACCGCACCAACGAGAAGGCCGTGCGCCGCATGCTGCCCAACGGCTAGCGCAGCGGCCCTTGCGAAAGCTCCGTACGCGGAGCATCCGCCGGCACGCGGGAGCGTGACGGCGTGGATTCTGATCCGTCCGGATTGCACGCCCGTATGCGGGAGGCGGCATGACCGCCGCAGCACCGCCGCGCGGCGCGGCGCCCCACAGGGGCAACGGCCAGCGCAAAGCCGTTCTTTTCAAGCAATTTGCGCCCCATCTGGGATCAATTTTTTTCCCCGGCAGGCACAAAACCTCCGCCTTGGCCGGGCGAAAGGAGGGTACCCCCCATGCGTGTGAAGAGAGGTCTCGCCGCCCATCGTCGGCACAAAAAGTACCTGAGCGCGGCCAAGGGTTTCCGTGGTGGCCGCAGCCGTCTGTATCGTACCGCCCGTGAGGCTGTGGAGCGTTCGCTCCAGTATTCCTTCATCGGCCGCAAGCACCGCAAACGCGACTTCCGCACCCTGTGGATCCTGCGCATCAACGCCGGCGCGCGCCTGAACGGCCTGTCCTACAGCCGCCTCATGCACGGCCTGAACAAGGCCGGCATCGCCCTGAACCGCAAGGTCCTGGCCGACCTCGCCGTCTACCACAAGGACGATTTCGCCAAGGTGGTGGAAATGGCCAAGGCTGCCCTGTAGCCGGCACGCCACAGCTTTCCTGAGCGCGCGGCACGTCTTGGCGTGAGGTTTTTCCTCGTGCGGGATGTGCCGCGCTCTTTTTTTCCGCCGGAGATTCCGGTAAGATCGGGCGCGCCCCGGGTACCGCGCATCATGCGGCCCCGGCGGCATGCGCCCCTGTTGTCATGTGGCGGCGGGACATGGTGTTCCTCCGCCGCTGTTGTGTGCGGCCCTCCGGGCCGTCCCTTTGACCGTAACGCCGCCTGCGGCGGCTCCGGGTATTCGCATGGATTTGATGACTGTACTGGAAAGCCTGGTTACAGACCTCGAAGCAGGTCTTGACCGGGCTTCTTCGTTGGATGAACTGGAAGGACTGCGGGTGGACTTTCTGGGCCGCAAGGGCAAACTGGCCCAGGCCATGAGTTCCATGGCCAAGCTGCCCCCCGCGGAACGCCCCGCCGTGGGTCAGAAGGCCAACAGCGTCAAGGAGCGCCTCACCGCCCTGTTCGACGCCCGCAAGAGCGCTCTGGAAGCGGCCCTCGAAGCCGAGGCCCTCAAACGCTTCGACGCCTCCCTGCCCGGCCGCGCCCCCTGGCGCGGCTCCCTGCACCCCACCACCCTGGTGATGGAAGAGATCTGCGGCATCTTCAGCAAACTGGGCTTCGACATCGCCTCCGGCCCGGAAGTGGAGAACGACTTCTACAATTTCGAGTCCCTCAACATGCCGCCGGAACACCCCGCCCGCGACATGCAGGACACCCTCTACATCACCGAACGCGTGCTCATGCGCACCCACACCTCCCCCGTGCAGGTGCGCACCATGCTGGGCCGCAAGCCCCCCCTGGCCATCGTGGCCCCCGGCAAGGTCTACCGCCGCGACTCCGACCTGACCCACACCCCCATGTTCCATCAGGTGGAAGGGCTGGTGGTGGGCCAGGACATCAGCATGGCCCATCTGCGCGGCACCCTCACCGCCTTCGTGCGCTCCGTGTTCGGCGGCCATACCGAAGTGCGCTTCCGTCCCAGCTTCTTCCCCTTCACGGAACCCTCGGCCGAGGTGGACATCAGCTGCTGCATGTGCGGCGGCAAGGGCCACATCGACGGCGAGCCCTGCCGCGTGTGCAAGACCACCGGCTGGGTGGAGATCCTGGGCTGCGGCATGGTGGACCCCGCCGTGTTCGCCTCCGTGGGCTATCCCGCCGACGTGAGCGGCTTCGCCTTCGGCCTGGGCGTGGAACGCGTGGCCATGCTCAAGTACGGCATCGGCGACCTGCGCATGTTCTTCGAGAACGACGTGCGTTTCCTCGGCCAGTTCGGCCTGTACGCCTAGGGTGGGTCCCGTGTCCCTGTCCGTCTGCCTCCGCCGCGCCTGCGTGCCCGTGCTGCTGGCCCTGCTCTGCGCCGCAGGCTCCGCCGCGCTGGACGCCGGCGACGCCCGGGCCGCCTCGGCCCTGAGCCCGCGCCACAGCGGCCTGGAGCCGCCCGGCGGGCCCAAGCCCATCGAGGGCCTGCCCGCCATGGGCAATGCCGGCAACACCACCGAGCGCGGCATGGGCTATACCGATGCCTACGGCCGCCCGCTCAAGGACTACGGCCCCGAGGAGGTGAAACCCCGCAAGCGCCCCCGCGGCGGCGCCTACGGCACTTACGGACGCAAACAGAGCCGCCCCCTGCCGGATCCCGACGCCGACACACCGGGCAAACCGGCCTGGGACTTCAACTGAATAAACTGCTAACCGGCCCTGCGGGGCCAGTGAGATGACATATGCTGCTTTCTCTTTCGTGGCTGCGCGAATTCGTCCCGTATGAAGGTACGGCACAGGAGCTGGGCGACCGGCTGACCATGCTGGGCCTGGAACTGGAAGAAATCGTGCGCCCCTATGACGCCATCGCCCCCATCGTGGTGGGCCATGTGGTGGAATGCGTCGACCATCCCGAATCCGACCACCTGCACATCTGCAAGGTGGACGCCGGCCAGGGCGAACTGCTGGACATCGTCTGCGGTGCCCCCAACGTGGCCGCCGGCCAGAAAGTCCCCGTGGCCCTGGTGGGCACCACCATGCCCGGCGGCCTGGTCATCAAGAAGGCCAAGCTGCGCGGCGCGCCCTCCTGCGGCATGATCTGTTCCGAACGCGAACTGGGCCTCACCGAGGATCACAGCGGCATCATGGTGCTGCCCGACAGCGCCGTGCCCGGCGCCCGTCTGGTGGACACCCTGGAGCTGGACCGCGAGGTGCTGGACATCTCCATCACCCCCAACCGCGCCGACTGCCTGTCCGTGCTGGGCCTGGCCCGCGAGACCGCCCTGGCCTTCAACCTGCCCCTGACCATCCCCGAGCTGCCCCTGAGCGAGGACGGCCCGGCCCGCGACCTGCCCCCGGTGGAGATCAGCGATCCCGAGCTTTGCAACCTCTATGCCGGCCGCGTCATCACCGGCATCAAGATCGCGCCCTCGCCCATGCGCATCCGTCACCGCCTGCATGCCGTGGGCGTGCGTCCCATCTCCAACATCGTGGACGTGACCAACTACATCCTCTTCGAATGCGGCCAGCCCCTGCATTCCTTCGACCTCGACAAGCTCAAGGGCGGGCGCATCATCGTCAGCCCCGCCGCCCAGGGCGAGAAGTTCGTCACCCTGGACGGCCAGGAACGCACCCTGGACGCCCGTGACCTCTGCATCCGCGACGCCGAGCGCGCCGTGGGCCTGGCCGGTGTCATGGGCGGCCTGAACACCGAGATCGACGAGAACAGCAGCAACGTCTTCCTGGAAAGCGCCGTGTTCCGTCCCGGCACCATCCGCAAGACCTCGCGCCGTCTGGGCCTCTCGTCCGAGGCCTCCTACCGCTTCGAACGCGGCATCGACCACAAGCGCGCCATCTGGTCCCTGGACCGCGCCTGCGCCATGATGGTGGCCGCCGCCGGCGGCAAGGTCTGCCCCGGCTACACCCTGGCCGAGCCCAGGCCCTTCGTGCCCGTGCAGATCGAGTTCCGCCCCGCCCGCGCCAATGCCCTGCTGGGCGTGGAACTGAGCCCCGCCTTCGACGAAAAGGTGCTCTCCGGCATGGGCTGCGCCATCACGAAGACCAGCGACGACAGCTGGCAGGTCACCCAGCCCAGCTGGCGCCCCGACCTGACCCGCGAAGCCGACCTCATCGAAGAGGTGGGCCGCGTGCACGGCCTGGACACCATCGCCCCCGAGCTGCCCGCCTTCCTGCAGGATCTGGACCGCGCCGGAGAACCCATGTCCACCTTCCAGTTCTGGTCCCGCCTGCGCCACTGGGGCGCCGGCCTGGGCCTGAACGAAGCCGTCAACTACAGTTTCGTGGGCCACAAGGATCTGGACCTGCTGGGCCTGCCCGCCGAAGGCCGCATCTCCATCATGAACCCGCTCTCCGCCGAACAGGATGCCCTGCGCACCGTGCTGGCCCCCGGCCTGCTGCATGACCTGCGCAACAACCTGGCCCAGGGCGCCGCGGGCGTGCGCCTGTTCGAGCTGGCCAACACCTTCACGGCCGCTCCCAGCGACGATCCCCACGCCACCGGCGCCACCGAGACCGGCATGCTGGGCGTGCTCCTCTACGGCCAGCGCCACGACAGCGCCTGGCCGCATGCGGAAGCCGACATGGACTACAGCGACCTCAAGGGCATCGTGGAGCACCTGCTGCACTTCCTCAACCTCGCCGCCCCCGTGTGCCGGCTGGACGAAAGCCACCCCTACCTGCTGCCCTGCGTGCGCCTGAGCGTGGACGGCACCGGGGTGGGCGTCATGGGCCGCGTGCGCCCCGAGATGGCCGACAGCTTCCACGCCCGCAAGGACGTCTGGCTGGCCGAGCTCGACCTCGGCGTGCTGCGCCGCCTGCATGACGCCGCGCAGGTGCGCTTCAGGAGCCTGCCCGTCTTCCCGCCGGTGCGCCGCGACATCACCGTGGCCGCGCCCCTGGGCGTGACCGTGGGCGCCATCCTGGACCAGATCATGGCCCAGAAGCAGCCCCTGCTGGAAGGCGCCGTGCTGGTGGACAGCTTCAGCCCCGAAGGCAGCGACGAGCGCAACCTCACCTTCCGCCTGACCTTCCGCCATGCCGAACGTACCCTCAAGGATGCGGAAGTGGACAAAGTGCGGGAAAAGGTGGCACAATCCCTGGTGCAGACGCTGGGCGTGCGCATCTAGCGACCTGCCCCTTCCGCAACGGGCGGGCCCCTGCCCCCTGCGGCGGAAGTGCTGCTGATACGGTTTTCCACGGGCTGCGGCCCCCTTGCGGGGCCGCGGTCCGTGGCGCTGCGTGCGGCCCGGCCCCGCGCGGTGAAACCCGCAAGAGAGGGAGCATGTCGGAAAAACTCTACAAGATCGGCCAGGCCGCCGCCCTGCTCAACCTCAATACTTCCGTGCTGCGTTTCTGGGAAACGGTGTTCCCCCAGCTGGCTCCCCGGCGTACGGACTCGGGCCAGCGTTTCTACACCGAAGAGGACATGGCCCTGCTGCGCCGCATCCAGCAGCTGCTGCACCAGAAGGGCATGACCATAGAAGGCGCGCGCCGCATCCTGGACGGCAGCGCCACCCTGGACGAGATCCTGCCGGAACGCGCCGCCAGCAAGCGCGATCCGGCCCTGATGCTGAAGCTGAAAAACGAGCTGACCGAGCTGCGCCGCCTTCTGGCCGGCCGGTGATCCCCTGTCCTGCCGCTCCGGCAGTACGCCGCGGCGGTCCTGCACGACAGGCAGCGCACCACAGGATGCCGCATGATCCTTTCTCCTTCCCTGCTCTCCGCCGATTTCTCCCGCCTGGCCGACGAGCTCGCCGCCCTTGAGGCCGCGGGCATCTCCTGGCTGCACCTGGACATCATGGACGGGGCCTTCGTGCCCAACATCACCTTTGGCCAGCCCGTCATCCAAAGCCTGCGCCAGCGCAGCAGCCAGCTTTTCTTCGACGTGCACCTCATGATCGAGGAACCCGCCCGCTATCTGGAGGCCTTCCGTGATGCGGGGGCCGACATGCTGGTCATCCACGCCGAGGCCGACCGCCATCCCCAGCGCACCCTCAGCGAGATCCGCCGCCTGGGCATGAAAGCCGGCCTGGCCTTCAATCCCGGCACGGACATCGCCCCCCTGCGCTGGCTGGCCCCCGATCTGGACATGGTGCTCATCATGAGCGTGACCCCCGGCTTCTCCGGCCAGAAGTTCATCCCCCAGAGTTTCGACAAGATCCGCGCCACCCGCACCATGCTCAATGCCGCCGGGGCCGGGGACGTGCTCATCCAGGTGGACGGCGGCGCCTGCCCCGAGAACACCGCGCAGCTGGTGGCCGCCGGGGCCGACGTGCTGGTCTCGGGCTCGGCCTTCTTCGGTCATCCCCCCTATGACCGGTGCCATCAGCGATTCCAGGCCGCTGCCCGGACCGCGGCCGACAATGCCCACGATGCCCGTTGCGCTGCGGCCGCCCTGTGGCAGCCCGGCCGCGCCCTGAAAAAATAACTCAACAAAGGACCGCATCATGCCTACCCGCAGACAGTGTGCCAACGCCATCCGCGCCCTTGCCATCGACGCCATCGAGAAGTCCCGTTCCGGTCATCCCGGCGCCCCCCTGGGCATGGCCGACATGGCCGAAGCCCTCTGGCGCCACGGCTTCAAACACAATCCCGCCAATCCCGGCTGGATGGATCGAGACCGCTTCGTGCTGTCCAACGGTCACGCCTCCATGCTGCTCTATGCCGTGCTGTACCTCACCGGTTACGACCTGAGCATGGACGACATCCGCAACTTCCGCCAGCTGGGCTCCCGCACCCCCGGCCACCCTGAGTGCCACGTGACCCCCGGCGTGGAGATGACCACCGGTCCCCTGGGACAGGGCATCTCGTCCGCCGTGGGCATGGCCCTGGCCGAAAAGATGCTGGCCACCCGCTTCAACACCCCCGAACATACGGTCATCGACCATCACACCTATGTGTTCCTCGGTGACGGCTGCCTCATGGAAGGGGTGTCCCACGAGGCCTGCTCCCTGGCCGGTGTGTGGGGCCTGGGCAAGCTCATCGCCCTGTACGACTCCAACGGCATCTCCATCGACGGCAAGATCGACGGCTGGTTCACCGAAGACGTGGCCGCCCGCTACAAAGCCTACGGCTGGCAGGTCATCGGCCCCGTGGACGGCCATGACGCCGGGGCCCTGGACGCCGCCCTGGCCGAGGCCCGCGCCGACGCCGACCACCCCAGCCTCATCATCTGCAAGACCCACATCGGTTTCGGTTCCTCCAAGGCCGACTCCGCCTCCTGCCACGGCTCGCCCCTGGGCGTGGACGTGGCCGCCGCCACCTGCGCCGCCCTGGGATGGCATCAGCCCCCCTTCTCCGTGCCGGACGACATCGCCGCCGCCTGGGACGCCCGCGAAGCCGGCAAGAAGGCCGAAGCCGAGTGGCAGGCCCGTTTCGACGCCTACCGCGCCGCCTGTCCCGAACTGGCCGCCGAGCTGGAACGCCGCATGAAGGGCGACCTGCCCGCCGACTGGGCCGGCATCGCCGCGGCCATGATCCAGAAGGCCGTGGACGCCGGTGAGAGCATCGCCACCCGCGTGGCCTCCAAAAAGGCCCTGGAAGAACTGGTGGGCAACCTGCCCGAGATGCTGGGCGGCTCCGCCGACCTGACCGGTTCCGTGGGCACCAAGACCAGCCATTCCGTGGACTTCGATCCCGCCACCTGCACCGGCAACTATCTGGCCTACGGGGTGCGCGAGTTCGGCATGAGCGCCATCATGAACGGCCTGGCCCTGCACGGCGGCTTCATCCCCTACGCCGGCACCTTCATGGTCTTCTCCGACTACGCCAAGAACGCCCTGCGCCTGGCGGCCCTCATGGGCACCCGCGCGGTCTGGGTCTTCACCCACGACTCCATCGGCGTGGGCGAGGACGGCCCCACCCACCAGCCCGTCGAACAGGTGCCCGGCCTGCGCCTCATGCCCGGCCTGGATGTCTGGCGCCCCTGCGATACCGTGGAGACCGCCGTTGCCTGGCAGTGCGCCCTGGAGAACGCCCACCGTCCCACCTGCCTTTCGCTCTCGCGCCAGAACCTGCCCTTCGTCAGCCGCGACGGGACCCAGGTGCAGGCCATCGCCCGCGGCGGCTATGTGCTGCGTGACTGCGACGGCACCCCCGAGCTCATCCTCATGGCCACCGGCTCCGAAGTGGGCATCACCCTTGAGGCCGCCGAGGCCCTCACCGCCGAAGGCCGCAAGGTGCGCGTGGTCTCCATGCCCTGCTGCGAACGCTTCGACGCCCAGGACGCCGCCTACCGCGAAAGCGTGCTGCCCGACGCCGTGCGCGCCCGCGTGGCCGTGGAAGCCGCTGCCGCCGACTACTGGCGCAAATATGTGGGCCTTGACGGCGCCGTGCTCGGCATGACCACCTTCGGGGCTTCCGGCCCGGGCAAGGCCCTGGCCGAACACTTCGGCTTCACCGCCGCCCACCTGGCCGACATGGCCCGCCGGCTGCTGGGCTAGGGCGGGACGGATATGATCCGTTGAGGGGAGAGGAACGTTGCTTTAGGCCCTTCCCTCAAACTCCCCTCCCGAACCCGCGCATAAAAACTATGGCCCGGGACCGCAGGATGACATATCCCCAGGTCCCGGGCCTTGTTGCGTCCTGTCCAAGGACGACAGATGGTGAGGGGCATGGACGGGACGGGCCGCGGCAGATATCCCGGCCACCCGCAGCAGAACGGACATGGCGTGACGTGGGCCCCGAGGATGCCGGGCCGTGTCCCCTGCCGGGGCCCGGCACTCGGAACGAACAGACGCTCTCCCGATGGCATCGCGCATGCCGTCCTCCCCCTCCGGGGCGGAACGGCAGCCGCCGGATCTTCCGCTGACGGCATTCCCGCTGACCTTCGGGGCCGGGCTGGACTTTCCTCCTCGGGGAACATATCTTTTTGACAAACCGGACGCCGTGTCCCGGCCCTTCCCGGTGATCCCTTCCCTGACAAAAAGGAGGCAGACATGCCCATCAGACTGTTGCAGGACATGGAGTGCAGCGGCAAGACCGTTGTCATCCGCCAGGATCTCAACGTGCCCATGAAGGACGGCCGCATCACCAATGACAAGCGCATCCGTGCGGCCCTGCCCGGCATCCGCATGGCGCTGGACAAGGGCGCGGGCGTGATCCTGCTTTCGCATCTGGGCCGTCCCACCGAGGGCGTGGTGGAGGAAAAATTCTCCCTGGCGCCGGTGGCCGCCCACCTTTCCGGCCTGCTGGGCCGCCCCGTGAAGCTGGCTGCCGACCTGGACGCCGCCAAGGCCGCGCCCGGTGAGGTGGTGCTGCTGGAGAACATCCGCTTCTTCAAGGGCGAAAAAAAGAACGACCCCGCCCTGGCCGCCAGGCTGGCCGCTCTGGGCGACATCTATGTCATGGACGCCTTCGGGGCCGCCCATCGCGCCCACGCCTCCACCGAAGGGGCCGTGCGCGCCGCCAGGGTGGCCTGCGCCGGGCCGCTCATGGCCGCCGAACTGGCCGCCTTCGCCAGGGTGCTGGACGCTCCCGCCCGTCCGCTGATGGCCATCATCGGCGGTTCCAAGGTCTCCACCAAGCTGGGCCTGCTGGACAACCTGCTGGGCAAGGTGGACACCCTCATCGTGGGCGGCGGCATCGCCAACACCTTCCTGGCCGCTGCCGGTTACGGCGTGGGCACGTCCCTGTACGAGCCCGAGCTGGTGGACGATGCCAAAAAGGTCATGGCCAAGGCCAGGGAACTGGGCAAGGCCCTGCCCCTGCCCGTGGACGTGGTCACGGCCAGGGAACTGGCCCCCGGCCAGACCGCCACGGTCCGCGACGTGGACAAGGTGCCCGCTGATGAGATGATCCTGGATGTGGGCCCCAAGACCGTGGAACTGTACGCCGGTCTGCTGCAGAAGGCGGCCACCGTGGTCTGGAACGGCCCTGTGGGCGCCTTCGAGACCGATCCCTTCGGCGCCGGCACCAGGGCCCTGGCCGAGGCCCTGGCGGCCTCCCCCGCCTTCGTGGTGGTGGGCGGCGGCGACTCCGTGGCCGCTGTGGAAAGCTACGGTCTGGCCGACAAGATGGGCTACATCTCCACCGGCGGCGGCGCCTCCCTAGAGCTGCTGGAAGGCAAAGTGCTGCCCTCCGTGGCCGCCCTGCAGGATCGCGGCGCGTAACTGATACCTTTCCCGGAGGGGCCCTCCCCTCCGGGATCTTTTTCTGTCCCCTGTCCCGGGCGGCGGACGCCCGGCGACGCCCGTCCCGCCCGACGGGGCCCGCGGGCCCGCTTTCCCAGGCCCCTGTCCCGGGGCAGCCGCTCTTCCCCGGAAAGACGGGGCTTCCCCTCCGCCTGCCCGGGACCGGCGGCCCGGCGCTGGCCCGTCCTCGGGGAGAAGGGGCCTTCCCCGTCTGTCACCGTCCGCCGGCACGACGCTTCCCCGCCCCGGCAGCTCCCCCAGGGCCCTGCATCACGGCAAATGCCTTCCGGCACGTTGCGCGGACGGCCCGGCTGGGGTATCATCGCGCTGCGTCCGGCAGGGGGCCCCTTTGCCGTGCCACTGTCCGCGGGCCTCGCCCCGCCCCTCTTTTGTCTTTTATGGAGGAAAATGTGCGGCGTTTTTATCAGGAAAGCTGGCAGGGAATCCCGTTCACGTCATTCTCGCACATTTCTTTTTTCCATCTGGCGGAACCCAAGTTCTACGCCACCTTTTACGAGGAGCTGTTCCGGCGCTTCAAGGACTGGGACGACCTGCCCGCCGTCTGGCGGCAGAACAAGCGCAAGGATGCCCAGTGGCTGGCCGCCCGCCTGCGCGAACAGGCCGCCCTGCGCCCCGAGGGCTCAGGCCCGCTGCGCGTCCTCTCCATCGGCAGCGGCGTCGGCTACATGGAGCATTGTCTCGTGGAAGAGATGCCGGAAGACGAGCTGGAGCTGCACGTCAACGAACCTAGCACCGTGAGCATGCGCTGGCTGCGCCGTCATGTGCCCAACGAGCGCATGTACATCGGCATGCCCCCGGCCTGCCTGCCGCCGGACGTCTTTTACGATGTCATCTATCTTTCCGCGGTGGACTACAGCATCCCCACCCGCGAACTGCAGCACCTGCTGGGCGAATTGCGGGCGCAGCTCGTGCCCGGCGGCCAGCTCATCTGCCTTTCGGCCTCGCTGCTGCAGGAAGACAGCTTCATCGGCAGTTTCGTCAATGCCATCAAGATCGTCATCCGCGGCATCCTGCACTTCCTGGGCATCCGCCGTCAGCAGTTCTGGGGCTGGCGCCGCACCCGCGACGAGTACCGGGAGCTGCTGCGCAAGGCGGATTTCCGCCATCTGGAAGACGGCTGGCTGGACGACGGTTTCGAGACTTACTGGATACGCGGGTGCTGACCGCGCTCCCGAGAGCCTTGCCCCTGCTATGTCATCCCGGATGCGCCTGCCGTGTCCGGGATATCTTTTTCCCGGCCGGCATCGGCCAGGGCAGGGCCTGCGGCAAGGCGGGCAGGAAAATCCTCGGGCAGGCACAGATGCAGGGCCCCGGCACGGCCGCCCAGCAGGGCCCTGAACGCCAGGTGCCAGACCGGCTGCCCATCGGGCGTCAGCAGGGCCAGGCGAGGCAGGGACAGGCTGCGGCCGCAGCAGGGATGCCAGGACGATGGTTTGCCGGCCAGGTCGAAGGCGGCCAGGAAGCGCTCCGCGAACTTGCGGGCCAGCATGGTCTCCAGAGCGGTCAGGGGGCGCTGCCCCGGACGTGCGAAGCCCCCCGCCCCGAAGAATTCGTCCAGCAGGCTGAACACGAAATCCCTGTCCAGTACCAGCAGCGCGGGCTCTTCCAGGCCGTCCAGGCGCACGGCACAGCAGCAGGAGGCTTCGCGGATGCTGTCCGCCACGACACCGAAGGGACGATACCGGACGGGCAGCGGCGTCAGCACCAGCAGACGCCCCCGCTGTTCCTCCATGCTGGCGGCGCACAGGCGGGCGCAGCGCGCGGCCAGGGCATCCAGCCGGGCTCCGGCGTCCGCAGGGGCGGCCGTTCCGGCGGGGGGCGCCCCGTCGCCGCCGGCGGCAGGCAGGCCGTGCAACAGGGCGGCGATCTCTTCCTGTGAAAGTATGCTGCTCATGACTGTCGATTTCCCGTGATGTGCGAAAAAACATGCAAGAACGAGGCCAGACGGGGAAGGCTCCAAGGCTTGCCTTGACCGGCGGCTTGAGGCAGTGTGGCGGCATGAAACTTTGTGTCCATGAACTGCCCGGCATGCGTGCCGGGCAAGGTGACGTCCCCGCCGCGCCCCCGCGCTGCGGCCGGGCGGCCCCCGGCGACGATCTGGCCCGGGCCGTCTGGCTGGGCGGGCTGGCGGCGCCCGTGCCCCTTTGTTCCGGTCTGGGCCGTTGCGGCCGCTGCCGGGTCCGCTTCCATGACCTGTCCGTGGCGCCCGATCCCCTGCCGGAAGAAGAGGAGATCCTGGGCCCCTCCCTGCTGGCGGAGGGCTGGCGCCTGGCCTGCCGTCGTCAGATAACTGACGTCATGGGCCCGGAACTGCATCTTGACGTGCCCGCGCCGGAAAAAATGACGGTCACGACCACGGCCGCGTCCTCCCTCCCGGCGCAGGCGCCCCTGGCCCTGGCCGTGGATCTGGGCACCACGTCCCTGTACTGGCGCCTGCTCGCCGTCCCCGATGCCCGGGAAGCGCAGGCCCCTGACGATTTTTCCCTGCTCTGCCGTCCGCCCCTGCCGGTGTCCGTGGTGGCCGAAGGGCACGACCTCAACCCGCAGGCCGGGGCAGGAGCGGACATCATGTCCCGCCTGGCCGTGGCCAGCTCGCCTGAAGGACGGGCCCGGCTCGCCCGGCTGGTGCGCGACCATCTGGCCGCCCTGCTGCGGCAGCAGACGGCCTCCCTGCCCGGCATCCCCGTGGAGCGTCTGGTGCTGGCGGCTAATACCGCCATGACCGACATCTTTCTGGACAGGGACATCAGCGGCCTGTGCGCCGCGCCCTACCGGCGCAGCCATGCGGGCGGCTGCGGCCTGACCGTGGAAGGGCTGCCGCCGCTGCTGATCCCGCCCCTGCCCGCGCCCTTCGTGGGCGGCGACATCAGCGCCGGGCTGCTCCGCCTGCTGGCCGGCAGCCTGCCGCGTCCGCTGCTGCTGGCCGACCTGGGCACCAACGGCGAGCTGGCCCTGGTGGATGCCCAAGGTCACCTGTGGCTGGCCAGCGTCCCGCTGGGCCCGGCCCTGGAAGGCATCGGGCCCCAGTGCGGGCGCATGGCCGGGCCGGGGAGCATCACCCGCTTCGAGGTCTCGCCCCTGGGCCTGGCCTGCCACGGTGTGGACGGCCCCCTGGCCGCCGGGGCCCATGTGCAGGGCATCAGCGCCACGGGCTATCTTTCCCTGCTGGCCCTGCTGCTGCGTCTGGGCTGTCTGGACGCGGACGGGCATTTCCGCACGCCCGCCTCACCGCTGGCCCGGCGTGTGGCCCCGCCGCCGCAGCAGACGCGGACGGGGCTGCGTCTGCCCCTGCCGTTCGGACAATGGCTGGCCGCCGCCGACGTGGAGGAACTGCTCAAGGTCAAGGCCGCCTTCTCGCAGGCCCTGGAGGCCCTGCTGCGGGCGGCGGGACTGGCGGCGGCCGATGTGGCCTGTCTGGCCCTGGCCGGCGCCCTGGGCGAGCATTGTCCGCCCGCCTGTCTGGAAGAGCTGGGCTTTCTGCCCTCCGGCATGGGGCGGCGTGTACGGGCCGTGGGCAACAGTTCCCTGGACGGTGCCGCCCTGCTGGCCGCCGAACCCTGGCGCCTGCCCGCGCTGGCACGCTGGTGCGCCACGGCCACGCTTGTTCCTGTTGCTGAAGATCCCGGCTTCCATGCCGATTACCTGCGCCATATGCGCTTTGGAGTCTGAATGTCCGATACCCGACAGAAAAACAACGGGGGAGACCCGGCCCTCCGCGGGCCGCGCCCCGCAGGCCGTACGCCGGAACGCCGCTCTTTCCATGAAGAATCCCGCAGCGACCGTCACTGCGGGCGCCGTCCCGCAGCACCGCGCCGCCAGTACTCTTCCTTTGCCGGAGAACAGCCCGCGCGCGCGCCGCGGCGCCCGGAGGAATTCTCCGGCTGGAGCCGTGCCGGGCAGCGGGAAGTCCGCACGCCCCGTGACGGCCGCCTTTCCCCGTGGCGGATGGACTCCGAGCTCCTGCCCGCCCTGCCCGACGTGGTCCGGCGGGAGCTGGACGCCCTGGGCCAGGCCCTGCGCACGGTGCGCCCGCTGCGCAGCGCCCATTACCGTGACCTGCCCGCGGACATCGAGGCGCTGTCGCGCCTGCTGACCTGCGAACGCTCCGGCCTCTACCGGCCCTACTGGAGCTCCCCGGCCAGCACCAGCGCCTATCTGTATTATTTCCTGCCCTGGAACGTGCTGCGCCTGGCGCGCCTGTTCCGCTCCCTGCCCCTGCCCGATCCCCGCCTCTGGCTGAAGAAAGGCCGGACGCCCCTGCTGCTGGACGGCGGCTCCGGCCCCCTGAGCGTGCCCCTGGCCCTGTGGCTGGCCCGCCCCGAATGGCGTGCCCTGCCCATCCAGGTGCTGGCCGTGGACAATGCCGTGCAGCCCATGGAACTGGGCCGCGACGTCATGGCCGCCTGGGGCGACATCCTGGGCCAGCCCGTCTGGCAGGTGCGTGTGGAGCGGGGCTCGCTGGAGCACATGCCGCGTCTGGAACGCAAACTGGCCGGCACGCTGGAGCGGCAGGAACGCCACCTGCGCCCCTGGCTGCTCACGGCGGCCAACGTGCTCAACGAACTGAGCGCCGAGAGCCGCCGGATGAACCGCGAGGACGACGAGGACGAGGATGGCCCCGGCGGCGTGCGCCGTCTGGAAAACCTGCTGGACGAGCTGGAGCCCCTGTGCTGGCCCGCCCCGCTGAACGAGGACGAGACCGGCACTGCCGACGAGGCCCTGCTGCCCGCGGCCCTTTTCGTGGAGCCCGGCACCCGTCTGGGCGGCAAGACCATCAGCCGCCTGCGTGATGCCGCCCTGGAACGCGACCTGATACCGCTGGCCCCCTGCACGCACCGGGGCCCCTGCCCGCTGGCCCATGCCCCTGCCGGGCGCGGCTGGTGCCACTTCACCTTCGATTGCGAGGGCGCGCCGCACTGGCTGCAGGAGCTGTCCTCCGCCGCCGGACTGGCCAAGAGCGCCCTGAGCCTGGCCCCCCTGCTGCTGCGGGCCGACCCCGCCGCCGGGGAGGACCTGTTCGACGACAGGGACGGCTTCGATGACGAGGCCCCGGACAGCGCCCGCCGCGAAGCGGCGGACATGCTGCACCGGCCCCGGCCCGTGCGCGTGCTCTCCTCGCCCTTCGTGGTGCCCGGCCTGCGCGGTCAGGCCCGCTATGCCTGCTGTGCCGCCGGTCTGGCCGTGGTGCCCGATGCCGCCGCCCTGCCCCCGGGCGCCAGCCTCACGGCCCGGGCCCAGGAGGACATGGAACGGCCCGGCACGCCCCGCCGCGACCGCAAGAGCGGCGCCCTGCTGCTGGCCCTGCCCGCTGCTGCGGGCGCCGGAGGAACGCGCCGGAACTTCCCTGACCGGCGGGAAGACAGCCGCATGGACCAGCTCTCCGGCGGGCGCTCCGGCCATGACGGCACCTTGCGTGACCGCCGCAACGGCAACGACCGCCCGGCCCGCCGTGACGACCGGCGCGTGGCCCCGGAAAGACCGGCCCGCCATCAGGACCGCCGTCCCGGACGCCATGAGGACGGCCGCTCTGACCGGCGCGACGATCCCCGCGCCTTCCCCCGGAACGACCGCAGGCCCGACAGCCGCCGCCCCGGAGACAGGCGCCAGGGCGATGCCCGCGGCCACGGCCGTGGCCGCGGGGAGGACTAGCCCGTCCTCCTCCCGCGGAGGGCCCGTGACGGGCAACAGCGCCTTCCGCGCATGTCCGCACGTCCGCCGCACGGGCGTCCCGTCTGACCGGCGGCCACCGCACCACGGCTGCCTGAGCCTGACGGATGCCCATGAAGAAAAGTGATGGGGAAGGGGTCCCGGGCCCCTTCCCTTTTTTGCCCGGCGTCCGACGCCGCCACCGGCAACGGCACGGACCGCGCGGCACAGCCCGGCAGGCTCCGCCGGAGCGGCCTTCCCGGCGCCCTGTGACAAAAATCTTTTTCCGGGCCCGGAAAAATTTTTCTTTCCCCGTCTTTTCCTTTGCAGGCCAAGGCCCTGCGGGGATTTGCCCCCCGTGGGTCCTCCGCCGCTGACAAGATCCGCTTTCTTCAAAAAACATCCTGATTTTATTGGATAAGATCAAAGCGGGCTTTTCTTCTCCACTGGAAGAGGGCCTTTATTTTCCCCCGGGGAACGCGTATAAAGGGCTTTCGCCGTGCGGTTCCAGTACCGCCCGGCCCGTCAAAGCCAGTTCAGCGTGCCGACTTTCCCCCTGCGGGAGGCCAGCCGCTTTTCTTTTTACCCAAAGGTCTGCCATGATCCCTCCCATGCCTCACGATCTGCCCGAGCCGCGGCTCAAGCCCAATACGGAAGTGGTGCTGCAGAAACGCTATCTGCACAAAAAAGCAGACGGCAGCACCGAGACGCCCCGTGACCTGTTCTGGCGTGTGTCCAGCGCCATCGCCGCTGAAGAAGCCAAGTACGAACGCTCCCCCTTCACCGTCGACGACCTGGCCCGCCGGTTCTATGACCTGATGACCAGCTGGCGCTTCCTGCCCAACTCCCCCACCCTGATGAACGCCGCCAGTGAGCTGGGCCAGCTCTCCGCCTGCTTCGTCCTGCCGGTGGGCGACTCCATCGAAGAGATCTTCGATGCCGTCAAGTTCGCCGCCATGATCCACAAGTCCGGCGGCGGCACGGGCTTTTCCTTCTCCCGCCTGCGCCCCAAGGCCAGCCGTGTGGGTTCCACCGGCGGCGTGGCTTCCGGCCCGGTCTCCTTCCTGCGCATCTTCAACACCGCCACGGAGCAGATCAAGCAGGGCGGTACCCGGCGCGGTGCCAACATGGGCATCCTGCGCGTGGACCATCCCGACATCGTGGAGTTCATCCGGGCCAAGGAAAAGGAAGGGGAATTCAACAATTTCAATCTTTCCGTGGGCCTGACCGAGGCCTTCATGCAGGCCGTGGAGCGCGACGGGAACTACGACCTGACCGATCCCCATACCGGCCAGGTCACCGGGAGCCTGCGCGCCCGCGAGATCTTCGACCTGCTGGTCTGCCGCGCCTGGCAGACGGGCGACCCCGGCATCGTCTTCCTGGACCGCATCAACCGCGACAACCCCACGCCCGCCCAGGGCGAGATCGAATCCACCAACCCCTGCGGCGAACAGCCCCTGCTGCCCTACGAGGCCTGCAACCTGGGCTCCATCAATCTGGCCTGCCTCTTCGTGCCCGGCCACGAACATGACGAGGATCCCGCCGCGGCCGGTATCGACTGGGACGGCCTGAAGCAGGTGGTGCACCTGGCCGTGCGCTTCCTGGACAACGTCATCGACGCCTCGCGCTTCCCGCTGGAGCGCATCGACGAGACCGTGCGCCGCAACCGCAAGATCGGCCTGGGCGTCATGGGATTTGCCGACCTCCTCTTCCAGCTGGGCATCCCCTATGATTCCGAGGCGGGCATCGCCCTGGCCGAACGCATCATGGGCTTCATCAATGCCGAAGGCCACGCCGCCTCGGCCCGTCTGGCCGAAGAGCGCGGGCCCTTCCCGGCCTATGCGGAATCCGTCTTCCCCCAGCGCGGCGAAGGCCCCTACCGCAATGCCACGGTCACCACCATCGCGCCCACGGGCACCCTGTCCATCATCGGCGGCTGCTCCTCGGGCGTGGAGCCCCTGTTCGCCCTCTGCTTCACCCGCAACATCCTGGACGGCGAGCGCCTGGTGGAAGTGAACCCCTATTTCGAGGCCGCCCTCAAGGAAGCCGGCCTGGGCACGCCCGAACTCATGGAACAGGTGGTGGAAAAAGGCTCCATCCAGTCCCTGGATGCCCTGCCCGCCGCCATGCGCAAGGTCTTCGTCACGGCCATGGACATCGACCCCGTCTGGCACCTGCGCATGCAGGCCGCCTTCCAGCGCCATACCGACAACGCCGTGTCCAAGACCGTGAACCTGCCCCACAGCGCCACCGAACAGGACATCCACGACATCTACTGGCTGGCCTACAAGGAAGGCTGCAAGGGCGTCACCGTGTACCGCGACGGCTGCAAGAGCCTGCAGGTGCTGGCCACCGGCGAAGGCCAGAAGAAGATGGACGGCGAAGCCCCCGCGCCCGCGGAAAAGCCCCGCCTGGGCGTGGTGCGCAAGCGCCCCGACGTGGTGCAGGGCTTCACCCAGAAGATCCAGACCGGTCTGGGCGCCATGTACCTGACCGTCAACGAGATCGACGGCAAACCCTTCGAGGTCTTCGCCACCATCGGCAAGTCCGGCCGCTCCATCACGGCCAAGGCCGAAGCCATCGGCCGTCTGGTGTCCCTGGCCCTGCGCTCCGGTGTGGAGGTGCGCGACATCGTGGCCCAGATCAAGGGCATCGGCGGCGAACATCCCGTGTTCCGCGGCAAGGGACTGCTGCTCTCCATCCCGGACGCCATCGCCTGGGTGCTGGAACGCCGCTACCTCAAGGACGAACATCTGGGTTCCGGTGTGGCCGATATCGAGGAACACCGCTGCCCCGAATGTGACGAGCCCCTGGTCTTCCAGGAAGGCTGCCTGATCTGCCCCGCCTGCGGTTTTTCCCGCTGCGGCTAGAACGATCCGCACAGGGGGGCCGCCGGGACGCCCCCGTCGCCCTGCGCGGCGGGCCTGCCGGTGGTCCCCTTTTTTTCGCAGCCTGCCGCCGCAGGCAAAAGCGGATGCCGCCGCAGCGCCCGCATCCCCACCCGCATGTGCCCGGCAGCATGCGTCCGCCACCGGCACCGGCCAGCGGAGCCCCTCTCCGCCCGCCCCTTTGACCGCAGCCCGCGCCCGGCCTTCCGGGACGGCATCCCAGTCCTATGGAGCTCCCATGAAATGGATCACCCACCAGACGGCGGGCGTCGGCGCCGCCCTGGCCCTGCACCTGCCGCTGGAAGGCGTGGTCGCCGCCTGCCTCGGCGCCATCCTGCCCGACAAGCTCGACCAGGCCATCGCCAAGCGCTCCCGCAACCCGCAGCGCACCTTCAACCAGATCCACCGCGGCACCACCCACTGGTTCGGCTGGTGGGTCGCCATCCTGCTGCTGGCGTGCAGCCATCTGGTGCCCCCGCACTGGCAGCCCGCCCTGCTGGGCATCGGCCTGGGCGGCATCAGCCATGTGGTGCTGGACATGCTGACCCCTTCGGGCATCCCCCTGCATCCCTTTTCCCGCAAGAACAAACTCTCGTTCAGGGTCTGCTCCACCGGCAGCGTGGGCGAATATGTCTTCCTGGGCGTGATGCTCGTCCTGCTGGGCTTTTTGCTGGGCCCGGAAATGAAGGAGCTCATCCGCCACGTCCGCCAGCTGGGCATGCCCGTGCTGCATTTTTAAAGGAGAGCGGGGGAAGGGCCCCTCTCCGCCTGCGCGAGGATGTCCCCTCCCCCCGCTCTCCCGTCCCTTCCCCAGCGCGCTTTACTGCCGTGCCGCAAACACTAACCGGCAGCATCGTCCTGCCTCTCGCGCACAGCAAAAAAGCCTCCCGTGACGGGAGGCTTTTTTGCTGGCTCTCAGATGGGCAACGTCCAGCGGGCCGCTACTTCTTCACCTTCACCGGCTCGGTATCCACCGGCGTCCCGTTGATGGCCACCAGCGCGGCCGTGCGGGCGTGGATGAGCGTGGTATCGAACAGGGGCACGGCGATGTCCTCCTGCTGCACCAGCATGCCGATCTCGGTGCAGCCCAGGATCACGCCCTGGGCGCCCCGGGCGGCCAGATCCCGGATGGCCCGCAAAAAGGCCTCGCGTGAGCTGTCCCTGACCTCGCCCCGGCAGAGCTCCTCGAAGATGACGCGGTTGATCCCGGCCCGGGCTTCCGCTTCGGGCACCAGCACCTGCAGGCCGTTGGCTTCCAGACGGCCGGTGTAGAAATCCTCTTCCATGGTGTAGCGGGTGCCCAGCAGGCCCACGCGCTGCACGCCCGCCATGTGCAGCTGCCGGGCGGTCACGTCGGCGATGTGCATCAGCGGGATGCCCACGGCGGCAGCGATCTGCGGGGCCACCTTGTGCATGGTGTTGGTGCAGACGACCAGGAAGTCCGCCCCGCCCCGCTCCAGGGCCTGTGCGGCCTCGGCCAGGATGCGGGCGCTTTTGTCCCAGTCCCCGGCCTGCTGGCAGCGTTCGATCTCGTCGAAGTCCACGCTGTAGAGCAGGCAGCGGGCCGAATGCAGGCCGCCCAGGGTCTGGGCCGTCACCATGTTGATGATCTGATAATAGGTCAGCGTGCTTTCCCAGCTCATGCCGCCCAGAAGGCCGATGGTTTTCATGTGGCTTCACCTCTGATGCTTCAATGACGCGTGCCTGCCGGCACGGGCATGCCGGCTAGACGCCCGGGGATGACGGCGAAGGCCCTGTCTGTACGGACAGGGGCCGTACCTCCGGCCGCGGCGCTGCTCCCGGCAGGGATACCGTCCGGGCCTGCCGGGCTAGATGCCCAGCTCCAGGCCCACGGGGCAGTGGTCCGAGCCGTAGACGTCGTCCTCGATCCAGGCGTCGCGGATGTACGGTTTCAGCTCTTCCGAAACAAAGAAATAGTCGATGCGCCAGCCCACGTTCTTCTCGCGGGCGCGCATCTTGTACGACCACCAGGAATAGCGGCCTTCCACGTCGCCGTGCACGTGGCGGAAGGTATCCACATAGCCCAGGGCCGTGAAGCGGTCCAGGAAGGCGCGCTCTTCGGGCAAGAAGCCGGTGTTCTTCTCGTTCTGCCTGGGCCGCGCCAGGTCGATGGCCCTGTGGGCGATGTTGAAGTCCCCGCAGACCACGACGGGTTTGCTTTTGCGGCATTCTTCCGCATAGGCCGTGAAGGCGTCGAAAAAGCCCATCTTGTAGGGCACGCGCTTGAAGCGGCCGGGGATGGGCTTGCCGTCCCCGTCCAGTTCCTCGGCGCCGCCGTTGGGGAAATAGCCGTTGAAGAAGTGGAATTTTTCAAATTCCAGATGCAGGATGCGCCCTTCGCCCTGCCATTCCGGCTGGGGCAGCTCGCAGTGCACGGCCAGCGGTTTGATGCGGCTGAACACGGCCACGCCGGAATAGCCTTTCTTCACCACGCTGGACGCCCAGTGCGCTTCCCAGCCTGCGGGGCTGGCCACCTCGGGCCGGAGCTGTTCGGGCATGGCCTTGGTCTCCTGCAGGCCGATGACATCGCAGGTGTTCTCGGCGAACCAGCGCCATTCGGGCTTGGCGGACACGGCACGCAGGCCGTTGACGTTCCAGGATACGAGTCTGATGGACATAGGACCTCCGCCGCCAGCATAGCGGCAGGCGCTGCCGGCCGCAAGCGCGGCATTGCGGACGGGCCGTTTTTCTGGCAAAATCGCCTGCGGCAATAATGCCAACATGAGCCAAGGAGAATCCGTATGGATATGCTTCCTATCCGTCGCGCCATCCTGAGCGTGACGGACAAAACCGGTCTGGTGGAGTTTGCCACCTTCCTGTCGCAAAACGGCGTGGAGCTGGTCTCCACCGGCGGGACCATGAAGGCCCTGCAGGCAGCCGGTCTGCCCGTGACGGCCGTCAGTGACGTCACCGGCTTCCCCGAGATCCTGGGCGGCCGCGTGAAGACGCTGCATCCCAAGATCCACGGGGGCATCCTTGCCAACAAGGACCTTCCCGAGCACATGGCCACGCTGGAAGAAAAGGGGATCAAGCCCTTTGACCTGGTCTGCGTGAACCTGTACGACTTTGCCGGTGCCGTGGAGCGCAAGCTCTCGCTGGAACAGGCCGTGGAGGAGATCGACATCGGCGGTCCCTGCATGATCCGCGCCGCTGCCAAGAACTTCCACAGCATCCTGGTGCTGCCCGGCACCAAATGGTATGCCACCGCCATGCAGGAGATGAAGGAACACGGCATGAAGGTCAGCCTGGACTTCCGCCAGGCCATGGCCTCGCGCGCGTTCGAAGCCACCTCGCGCTACGACGCCCTCATCACCTCCTACCTGCGTCCGGGGGCCTAGCCATTTCCAGGCTCGAAGGCAACCTGCAGGGGCTCAAGCCCAGCCAGTTGAAGGCCCTCAACCGGCTGACCACACGGCGTTTCCCGGCCACCGATGTCTATACCATCGACCAGGCCCGGGAACTGTCGCTGTTGTCGCGCGCCCTGGGGCGCCAGCTGGGCATGCTCATCGACCGTAAAGGCCGCGTGGACATGGTGCTGGTGGGCGAGGCAGGCGGGATCCTGATCCCGGAACTGCCCCGCGCCCGCTCCGGCGCCGACCGTCTGCGCGGCCTTCGTCTGCTCCACACCCACCTCACGCCGGACGGCCTCAGCCAGGAAGACCTCATGGACCTGCTCTTCCTGCGTCTGGACGCCATCATCGTGCTGACCGTCAATCCCGACGGCGACCCCGTGCAGTGGCAGGAGGCCCATCTGCTGCCCACGCCCGTGGCCGGGCAGCCCTACCGAGTGGAGCAGCTCCGCCCCTGGGACCAGACCAGCGCCCATTTCGCCGCCACCGCCGAAGCCCTGGAAGAAGAGCTGGCCCGCAGGAGCGACGACACGCGCGAGGCCTCGGACGCGCCCCGCGCCCTGCTGGTCTCCGTGGCGGCCCAGCCCCGCATCATCCAGGAACGCAACCTCGACGAGCTGGCCGAGCTGGCCCGCACCGCCGGGCTGGTCGTGGCCGGACGCATGGTGCAGCGCGTGGCCCAGGTCAACCCCAAGTTCATCCTGGGCAAGGGCAAGATGGCCGAGCTGGAAGTGCTGGCCCTGGAAGGCCGCGCCGGGATCCTGGTCTTCGACGGCGAGCTTTCCCCGGCCCAGCTCCATAATCTGGCCGACATCACCGAACGCAAGGTGCTGGACCGCACCCAGCTCATCCTGGACATCTTCGCCCAGCATGCCGTGACCCGCGCGGGCAAGCTCCAGGTGGAACTGGCCCAGCTGCGCTACACCCAGCCCCGCCTTACCGGCAAGAACCGCGCCATGGACCGCCTCATGGGCGGTATCGGCGGACGCGGCCCCGGCGAGACCAAGCTGGAGACCGACCGCCGCCGCAGCCGCGAACGCATGGCCCGCCTGCGCAAGGAGCTGGACCAGCTGCGCCGTCAGCGGGCCTTCACCCGTTCCCGCCGCGCCCGTCGCGGCATCCCCCTGGCCGCGCTGGTGGGCTACACCAACGCGGGCAAGTCCACCCTGCTCAACAACCTGACCCGCTCCGAGGTGCTGGCCGAGAACAAGCTCTTCGCCACCCTCGACCCCACCACCCGCCGTCTGCGCTTCCCGGCCGAACGCGAGATCATCCTGGCCGATACCGTGGGCTTCATCCGCAACCTGCCCAGGGAGCTCATGGATGCCTTCCGCGCCACGCTGGAAGAGCTGGAGTCCGCCGACCTGCTGGTGCATGTGGCCGACGCCTCGCATCCCGACCTGCTGCAGCAGATCACCTCTGTGGAGACCATCCTTGAGGAACTGGAGCTGCAGCACATGCCGCGCATCCTGCTGCTCAACAAGTGGGACCTGCTGGACGTGCCCGCCCGCGCCGAACTGGCCGATGCCTTCCCGCACGCCATCCCCGTCTCCGCCCGTACCGGCGACGGCCTCAAGCGCCTGCTGGAGGTGCTGGAGAACATGCTGCTCAGCACCCAGCAGACACAGCTGCTCATCCCCTTTGAAGAGGGCGGCCCCGTCCTGCAATGACACGCCGGCGGCCGGAGCGGGCGACGCCCGTTTTTTTCAGGACAGCCGCCGGACACAGCCTGCCCCCGGGGCCCTTCCCCGACCTTTTCCCGGGAGCCGCATCGCTTTGGACGAAAAACGACCGGAACCGGCCGCCCCTTTGCATGACATGTTGTCCCCACCCGCCTGACGGATGGATTTCCGGCCTGCGCCTCAGGTGCCCCACCGGCTGGCGCCATATGAAAAAGGGCCGCTCCCGGAGCGGCCCTTACGGCATCATGACGACATCCTGCCGTCACACGACGGCGACCTTGCCGTTGTCTACAAGGTGACAGCGCCGTCGCCCTTGGGGGCGGGCTTGGGCGCGGGCGTGGCGGCGGGCTGCTGCGCCTTGGCCGGAGCGGCGGGCGCGGCCTTGGCCTGCCCGGCCTGGGCGAAGGCGCGGGCCATGTTCTCCATGACGGCCCGGCCCACCACGCGCCAGTTCTCGCCCTGCTTCCGCAGGGCCAGCCAGGAGGTCATGCCGGCGGGCGTGGTCACGGAAGCCACGGCGGCATCGGGGCCCAGCTCCACGACCCTGGCGTTCCTGAGCGATTCCGGCACCCACGGGCAGTCGGGGCGCTCGGCCTTGCGGCAATGGGCCATGAGCTCACCGGTGGAGACTCCGCGGGTCAGGCTCTTGCGGAGTTTGTCCTCCATGTTCAGGGCGCTGCCCAGCAGCTGGTCCATACCGCCCAGCCCCAGGTCCTGCCCCAGGGAATCCAGCATGTTCAGGGCCTCGTTCTCGCTGGTCATGTTCCGCGCCTCGTTGGCGGCGAACAGGGGCATGTCCATCTGGGCCAGGAAGGCCGCGCTGTCGTTCTTTTCCATGGCATCGGCCATGGCGCCGAGCGGCTTTTCCGGGCCGGACGAAAGGCAGGACGCCAGCAGGCCGCACAACAGGATGAGGGCCGCCGGCAACAGGGATCTGTAGGTTCTACGCATAGGAGCCTCCATGCAGCAAATACTTTCGGGCGACATACACCATAGCGCAGACGCCGGTGCTTGCCAAGCGCCGCATCTGCGGCCGGCGGCCGGAAAACAAGGGCTTTTTTTCCGTCACGCCTTTTGCTAGCATCGCCCCCGGCCGACCGCGCCATCCCGGCCGGTCGCGATACGAAACCTTTGGCAACTGCTGTCCCGCTCCCGCGGCGGACAGGCGGAGGCTGTATGAAAGTCATCATCATGTGCGGCGGCAAGGGCACCCGGCTGCGGGAAGAGACCGTCATCAAACCCAAGCCCATGGTCGAGATCGGCGGGCGGCCCGTGCTCTGGCACATCATGAACATCTATGCCCGCTTCGGCTTCAAGGACTTCATCCTGCCCCTGGGCTACAAGGGCGAATACATCAAACAGTATTTCCACGACTACAACATCCGCAACACGGACTTCACCGTGGACCTGCGCAGCGGCGCCGTCACCCCCCATCCCCGCGAGATCGAGGACTGGCGCGTGACCCTGTGCGACACCGGCCAGGAGACCCTCAAGGGCGGCCGCCTGAAGCGCGTGGCCCGCTACATCGATACCGACCGCTTCATGGTCACCTACGGTGACGGCGTGGCCGACATCGACATCAACAAGCTCATCGACTTCCACATGAAGTCCGGCACCATCGGGACCTTCACCGGTGTGCGCATGCCCTCGCGCTTCGGCACCGTGCGTACCGACGGGAACGGCAATATCCTGTCCTGGGAAGAAAAGCCCGTGCTCAACGAGTACATCAACTGCGGCTTCTTCGTCTTCAAGCGCGAGTTCCTGGACTATCTGGACGAAGACGAATCCTGCGACCTGGAAAAAGAGCCCCTGCAGCGCCTGGCCGCCGAAGGCCAGCTTTCCATGTACCAGCACCCCGGACAGTGGCAGTGCATGGACACCCTGCGCGACTCCATCAAGCTCAACGAGCTGTGGGACAGCGGCAAGGCCTTCTGGAAATAGACCCTCCCGGCGGGGCCGCGGCCCCGCCGTCCCCCAGGGCGCCGTCCGGCGGCCCTCCCCCCTTCCGTCAGACGCCGGCGCAAGCGCGACCGGCAGGAGAAGACCATGTTTGCCAACTGTTATGAAGGCCGCCGTGTGTTCATCACCGGCCATACCGGTTTCAAGGGCTCCTGGCTGGCCGCGTGGCTGAGCCGGATGGGCGCCACCGTCTGCGGCTTTGCCGACTGCGTGCCCACCAGCCCGTCCCATTTCGAGGCCATGCATCTGGGACGGCATGTCCAGGACGTGCGCGGCGACATCCGCGACCGTGACGCCGTGATCCGCGCCATGAAGGAATTCCGCCCCGATGTGGTCTTCCATCTGGCCGCCCAGGCCCTGGTGCGCAAATCCTACGAAGACGCGCCCCTGACCTTCGAGGCCAACATGCTGGGCACCCTCAACATGCTGGAGGCCGTGCGCCGGTGCCCCAGCGTGGAAGCCGCGGTCTTCATCACCTCGGACAAGTGCTACCGCAACGACGAGTGGGTCTGGGGCTACCGCGAGACCGACCATCTGGGCGGCGACGATCCCTATTCCGCCTCCAAGGGCTGCGCCGAGATCATCGCCCATTCCTATTTCAAGAGCTTTTTCAAGGACGGCCCGGCCTGCGCCACCGTGCGCGCCGGCAACGTCATCGGCGGCGGTGACTGGGCCGCCGACCGCATCGTGCCCGACTGCGCCCGCGCCTGGGCCGCCGGTCAGGCCGTGCAGATCCGCAGCCCCTGGGCCACCCGCCCCTGGCAGCTGGTGCTGGAGCCCCTGTCCGGCTATCTGTGGCTGGGCGCCCATCTGCTGGGCGCGCGCAAGGGCCCCTTCGAGACCCGCGGCGAGGCCTACAACTTCGGCCCTGCCGCCAGCGTCAACAATACCGTGGCGGAAGTGGTGGAGGCCCTGGCCCTGCACTGGCCCGGCTTCCGCAGCGAGATGGACAAGGCCGGACAGGCGGGCATGAAGGAATGCACCCTGCTCAAGCTCTGCTGCGACAAGGCCCTGGCCCACCTGGGCTGGAAAGCCACCCTGACCTTTGAGGAGACCATCCGCTTCACCGCCGAATGGTACCATCGTTTCTATCGCGGCGACGGCGCCGGGACGGGCTCCATGCTGGACTTCAGCCTGGGCCAGATCGCGGCCTATGTGAACGCCGCCGAACAGCGCGAACAGCCCTGGACCAGATAAACCGGCAGTCCGCCCGGCCCCGCCGGGCGGGTCCGCTGTCCAGAAAAGGATACCCTCATGGAACGTTCCGAACATCCGTGCCCGGACATGGGCATCATCGGCGTCTGCTTCCAGCCCCTGAAGATCATCGACACCCCCGGCGGCCCGGTGCTGCACATGCTGCGCCCCGACTCCCCCCTGCGCCCCGGCGCCGGGACGGCCGACGGGGAACTGCATCTGGGCGAGGTCTATTTCTCCGAAGTCCTGCCCGGGGCCGTCAAGGCCTGGAAGCGCCACCGCCGTCAGACACAGTATTATGCCGTGCCCCACGGCCTGCTGCACCTCGTCCTTTACGATGCCCGCCCCGACTCGCCCACCCGAAACGTGCTGCTGGAACTGCTGCTGGGCCGCCCCGACCACTACGGCCTGCTGCGCATCCCCACAGGGGTCTGGTACGGCTTCACCGCCGCCGGTGACGGACCGGCCCTGATCTGCAACTGCGCCGACCTGCCCCACGACCCTGAAGAAGGCGAGCACCTGCCCGCCGATACGAAGGACATCCCCTACAGCTGGGACTAGAAAGGCCTTTGTGAGGGGAGGGGGAACCACGCCCGGACCAGGGGAAGGTTTCCCCTCCCCTCTCCACTACGCTCCGTTCCGCGATACGCCGCACCATGCGCTGCGCCCCCACATGGTATGCCGGTGAGATATGACGGCACCCACGAGAGCAGGCGGCCCTCCCTTGCCGGTTCGCATCGCCGCGGCATCAAAAAAAGCCGGGAGCCGCGGTTGAGCGGTCGCCCGGCTTTTTTGCAAATACCGTTTGCCTACACCGTCGGGGAGCAGCATCGTGCGTCCACCTCCACGACACGATGCCCGTCAGCCTCCCTGACACACTGACAAAACGCGTTCAGGAGGGAAAGGGCCCCCCGCCCCATGCGTCTATACGCCGAAGAAACGGCGGGCGTTGTCGCCGCAGAGCCGCCAGAGTTCTTCGGGCTCCATGCCGCGGGCGGCGGCCATGTGGCGCACGGTGAACACCGTGAAGGCGGGCTCGTTGCGCTTGCCGCGCCAGGGCACGGGCGAAAGGTAGGGGCTGTCGGTCTCCAGCAGCAGGCGGTCGTCAGGGATGACGGCCAGGGCCTCGCGCACGGCCTTGTTGGCCGGATAGCTGACCGGGCCGGGGATGGAGATGTGCCAGCCGTTGCGGATGATGCGCCGGGCCATGTCGGCATCGCCGCCAAAGCAGTGCCAGAGCAGCGGGTACCCGGCAAAACCGCGCGCCTCAAGGGTCGTGAGGGTCTCGGCCTCGGCATTGCGGCAATGGATGACCACGGGTTTTTCCAGCTCGCGGGCCAGTTGCAGCTGGTCGTGCAGGGCCTGGTACTGGATCTCCCTGGGGCAGTCGTCCCAGTAGAAATCGAGCCCGATCTCGCCCACGGCGCGCAGGCGCCCATCCCCGGCAAAGGCGTCACGGATGGCGGCCATGACCTCGGGCGTGCACTGCTGCCCGTCACAGGGATGGATGCCCAGCACGAAGAAGACCTCGGGATGCGCGGCGAAATACGCGCGCTTCTGCCGCCAGGTATCGGGATGCAGGAAGATGTTGCCGATGGTGGCCACACCGGCGGCACGGGCGCGGGCCAGCACCTCCTCGCGGTCGGCGTCGAATTCCTCGCCGTCCAGATGGGCGTGGCTGTCACAGCCCACGCAGGGCAGGGCCTGGGTCAGGGGGTCGATACGTTCAACTTTCTTGTGGCTCATGGCTGATCCGGGATGGCGGGCATGCGGGATGCGGGCGGCACGGCCCGGGGGCGGACACCGCCCCATCCCCGGCGGGCGCCCGTCTGGCATGGCTTCTAGCAGGGGCGGCCGCGGGACGCAAGCCCCTGCCCCGCCGCGAAAAAAGCCCTGTTTCAGGCATTGCCAGTCCCGGAACAAGGGCGTACACTCTCTGCGCCTATTGGTCATTTTACGTTGAGAGGCTATCATGCATTTGCGAAAACGGGTTCTTGTCACCGGTGGTTCGGGTTTTCTGGGCTCGCATCTGTGCGCACGTCTGCTGGACGAGGGGCACGAGGTCCTGTGCGTGGACAATTTCTTTTCCAGCGCCCGCTCCAATGTGGAAGAGCTCATGGACAACAAGCGCTTCGAGCTGCTGCGCCATGACGTGACCTTCCCCCTGTTCGTGGAAGTGGACGAGATCTACAACCTGGCCTGTCCGGCCTCGCCCGTCCACTACCAGCACGACCCCGTGCAGACCATCAAGACCTGCGTCCACGGCGCCATCAACATGCTGGGCCTGGCCAAACGCCTGAAGGCGCGCATCTTCCAGGCCTCCACCAGCGAGGTCTACGGCGACCCCGACGTGCATCCGCAGCCCGAGAGCTACTGGGGCCATGTGAACCCCAACGGTATCCGCTCCTGCTATGACGAAGGCAAGCGCTGCGCCGAGGCCCTGTTCTTCTCCTACCGCCGCCAGAACAATGTGAACATCAAGGTGGGCCGCATCTTCAATACCTACGGCCCCAAGATGCATCCCAACGACGGCCGCGTGGTCTCCAACTTCATCGTGCAGGCCCTGAAGGGCGAGCCCATCACCATCTACGGCGACGGCAGCCAGACCCGCTCCTTCTGCTATGTGGATGACCTGGTGGAATGCATGTGCCGCCTCATGGCCACGCCCGACGACTTCACCGGCCCCGTGAACATGGGCAACCCCGGCGAGTTCACCATCCGCGAACTGGCCGAGAAGGTCATCGAACTCACCAACAGCAGCTCCAGGCTGATCTGCGAGCCCCTGCCCGGCGACGACCCCAGACAGCGCCGTCCCGACATCAGCCTGGCCCGCGAGGTCCTGGGCTGGGAGCCCAGGGTCCAGCTGGAAGAAGGCCTGAAAAAGACCATCGCCTATTTTGACGCCCAGATCCGCAAGGGTCTGGCCTAAAAGCCCGTGCCCGGAGCAGGGGATGCCGACGAGCGCAACACCGTCCCTGGGCGGACAGCGCGCCGCCGTCCCTGCTCCGGTCGAACTCATATATGGATGCGCCGCCCGGGGAAGGCGGCGCAGGGGGGATCCGTACCGGCCGGTACGGACGCGCAACCACAACCCTTGACGGACAGGGAGTCCGTCTGTCCGTCCGGCATGGACGCTGCAAGTCTCCGGGGAAGGAGCGCTCGGACCATGCCGCCAGAAAAGTTCGCACAGATGCGGTCCTGCCCACGGCAGGGCCGCATCGTGTACTTTGACGGTCTGAATGTCGGAGTGTGCCCATGTTTCTGATTTTACTGGCTCTGTGTGTACTGGCGGTCAGCGCCGCCGGTCTGGGGCTGCTGGCCTTTGCCCGCCCCACGCCCGCCACGACCCGGCTGGCCGACCTGTCCGGCCCTCTGGGGGCCGCCTGCGGCTGTGCCCTGGGCATGGCGGGCCTGTTCACGGACAGCTGGACAGACAGCCTGCTGTGGACCCAGGCCTGGGGCCTGCCCGTGGGCAGCCTGAGTCTGGGGCTGGACGCCCTTTCCCGCGTCTTCCTGCTGCCGGTCTTCGGCCTGGGCTTCGTCTGTGCCTGCGCCGGGGGCATCTCGCTGCGCCATACCCGCGCCAGCGAGCATAACCTGGCCGCCCACTGGCTCTTCTATCTGCTGCTGGTGCTGGGCATGGCCGTGGTCATGATGGCCCGTGACGCCGTGCTCTTCCTGCTGGCCTGGGAAGTCATGTCCCTGTCGCCCTTCTTCCTCATCGACTTCAACGACAGCGACCGCAACGTGCGCGACGCCTCGTGGGTCTATCTGGTGGCCGCCCACCTGGGCGCCGTGCTGCTGCTGGCCTTCTTCGGCCTGCTCTGGCAGAACGCGGGCGACACGGCCTTCGCCGTCCTGCCCCTCAGGGAAGGCCCCGCTGTGCCGCTGGCCTCGGTCCTGTTCGTGCTCTCCCTGCTGGGCTTCGGCGCCAAGGCCGGTATCGCGCCCATGCACGTCTGGCTGCCCGAGGCCCACCCGGCCGCGCCCAGCCACATCTCGGCCCTGCTCTCCGGCGCCATGATCAATGCGGGCCTGTACGGCATCATCCGCAGCTGCGAATTCGTGGCCCCTCTGAGCGCCGCTCCGGCCTGGTGGGGCTGGCTGGCCCTGTTCCTGGGCCTGGGCACGGCGCTGATGGGCATCCTCAAGGCCCTGGCCCAGAGCAACCTCAAACGCCTGCTGGCCTACTCCAGCGTGGAGAACATGGGCCTCATGCTCATGGGCGTGGGGGCCTGGCTCATCGGCAGCCACAGCGGCAACAGCTGGATCGGCACCCTGGGCCTGGCCGGTGCCATGTTCCACATGCTCAACCACTCGGCCTTCAAGGGCCTGCTCTTCCTCACCGCCGGCGAGGTGCTGCACGCCACCGGCACGGTGCGCATGGACCTGCTGGGCGGCCTGCAGCAGCGCATGCCCCTGGTGGGCGCCGCCTTCGGCATCGGCGCGGTCTCCATCGCCTGCTTCCCGCCCTTCAACGGCTTTGCCGGTGAATTCGTGCTGGCCCTTTCCCTGCTGGACGGCTCCAGCCTGCCCGGTGTGGAACAGCAGCTGGGCCTGCTCATGGCGCTGGTGGTGCTGGGCCTGGTCTCCGGTCTGGCCGCCGCCACCTATGCCAAGGCTTACGGCATCACCTTCCTGGGCGCGCCGCGCAGCCGCTGCGTGGAAGAGGCCCACCGCCCCCGTCCCCGTGACCTCTGGCCCCTAGCCATCCCGGCCTTCCTCTGCGTGGCCGGCGGCCTGGCCTCCGGCCACTGCTTCCGCTGGCTCATCAGCACGGTCAACGCGCCCCTGCCCGATCCGGCCGCCGGACAGCAGGTCATGCTGCGCGTGGCCGACATGCTGGGCACGGTCTCGCTGGTGGGCATGGTGCTGCTGGCCCTGGTGGCCGCCCTGTGGCTGCTGCGCAAGGCCTGCATCGCCGGCCGTCTGCGCCGCGAGGAGACCTGGGGCTGCGGCTACCGGTACGGGACGGCGCGCGTGCAGTACACGGACGCTTCCTTCTCCGAGCCGCTGGGCCGCCTCTTCGGCGGCGCCATGGGCCTGAAGGTGCATCAGGAGCTGGACGGCCGCTACTTCCCCGGCAAGGCGTCTGTGGCCATCTCCGCCCCCGACCGTCTGCGCACGGGCCTGTTCACGCCGCTGTTCGAAGGCGTGGAGAAGCTCTGCAACATGTGCAAGATCCTGCAACACGGCAAGATCCATCTCTATATCCTTTACATCCTCGCCACGCTGGTGGCGTTGCTGGCCTGGGGGCTGCACGCATGAGCGATCTCGCCTTCTACTGTTTCCAGTATGCGCTGGCCCTGCTGCTGGCGCCGCTGCTGCCGGGCATCATAGCCCGTGTCAAGGCCAAGGTGGCGGGCAGGCACGGCAAGCCTGTGCTGCAATTGTACTTCGACATCGTCAAGGGCCTGCGCAAGGGCGAGGTCATCAGCCATGTGACCACGCCCGTCTTCACGCTGGGCCCGGTGGTGGGCCTGGCCACGGTGCTCTGCGCCCTGGCCCTGCTGCCCCTGGGCGGCATGGCCTCGCCGCTGCGTTTTTCCGGCGACTTTTTGCTGGCCGCCTATCTGCTGGGCCTGGGCCGCTTTCTGACCATGCTGGCCGCCCTGGACACGGGCTCCTCCTTTGAAGGCATGGGCGCCAGCCGCGAGGCCGCCTTCTCGGCCCTGTCCGAGCCGGTGCTCTTCCTCTGCCTGCTGACCCTGGTGGGCGTGGGCTCCGCCCTGGGCATGCACGATGCGCTTTCCCTTTCCGGCATGCTGGGCGGCCGCCCGGCCCACGAATGGCTGCTGGGACGCGCCGAGCTGCTGCTGGTGCCGGTGGTCTTCTTCGTGCTGCTGCTGGTGGAGAACAGCCGCATCCCCGTGGACGACCCCACCACCCATCTGGAACTGACCATGATCCACGAGGTCATGATCCTGGACCACTCCGGCCCCAGCCTCTCCTTCATCGAGTACGGCGCGGCCCTCAAGCTGTGGTTCTTCGCGGCCCTGCCCGCGGGCATCCTGGTGCCCGACCTGCCCCTGTGGCAGCAGAGCCTGTGCTGGCTGGCCTGCATCTTCGCCGTGGCCGTGCTGGTGGGCATCGTGGAATCCGTCATGGCCCGTCTGCGCATGCAGAAGGTGCCCGTGCTGCTGGGCGGCGCGGCCGTGCTTTCGGCCCTGGCCCTGATCCTGACCCAGGTGAGGTAAACCATGAGCGCTCTTTTCCAGTTCTTCCTCTTCCTGCTGACGCTCAACAACCTGGCCCTGCTGGGCATGGGCCGCCTGCGCACGCTCATCAATCTGGTGACCGCGCAGGGCATCCTGCTGGGCGGCCTGCTGCTCATGCATGACCATGCCCTGCTGGCCGTGGCCGTGCTGCTCATCAAGGGCGGCCTGCTGCCCTGGCTGCTGCACCGCACCCGGCGCCAGATCGGTGCCGATCCGCACATCAAGCCCCGTCTGGGCTTCGGTCTGGCCGTGCTCACCGGTCTGGCCTGCCTGGTCTTCTCGCTCTGGCTGGAAGGCCGCCTGCCCATGACGCCCGGCCTCTTCCCGCCCCTGCTCCTGCCCGCCGGCCTGACTACGCTGTTCTGCGGCCTCTTGCTGGTGGTGGGCCGCGCCACGGCGCTCTCGCAGGTCATGGGCTATCTGGTGGCCGAAAACGGCATCTTCCTGCTGGGCATCCCGCTCATGACGGCCGGTGCCGTCTGGTTCGAGCTGACCCTGCTGCTGGACATCTTCGTGGCGGTCTTCGTCATGGGCATCGCCATCAACCACATCAGCCACACGTTCGAATCCATCGACGTGGGCTTCCACGATCTGCGCGACTAGGGGGCGACCATGCTGGAATGTCTGCTGTTTGCGCCCCTGTGCGCCGGACTGCTCATGCTGCTGCTGGGCAATACCACCGTCTGCCGCGGCCTGCTCCTGCTCACGGCCGTGCTGCACACGGCCCTTTCCCTCAAACTGGCCGCCGACGTGAGCGGCGGCCTGCATCCGCAGGCCCTGGCCGGTCTGCTGGCGCCTGACGCGCTGGGCACGCTCTTCCTCGTGCTGGCCAGCGTGCTCTTTCTGGTGGCCTCGGTCTACGGCGTGGGCTACCTGCGCGACGAGGCCCGGATCACCGAACGTACCAGCATCCTGGACGGCCGGGCCTTCACCAATGCCCCGGAACGCCGCTTCACGGCCTGCCTGTGCTTCTTCCTCTCGGCCATGACGCTGGTCACCACCACGCGCCATCTGGGCGCCCTGTGGGTGGGCATCGAGATCACCACCCTGTCCAGCGCGCCCCTCATCTACTTCCACCGCCACAAGCAGTCGCTGGAAGCCACCTGGAAATACCTCATCATCTGTTCCGTGGGCATCGCCCTAGCCCTGCTGGGCAACATCCTGCTTTCCGTGGCCTTCTACGAGCCCGGCGTGCCGCCGGTGGAGAGCATGGACCAGGTGGAGGCCTTCCGCCATCTGGCCCGGCAGCGCGCCGATGCCCTGGCCGTGCTGGATGCGCCCCAGAGCGCGGCCACCTATCTGCCCTGGCTCAAGGCGGCCTTCATCTTCCTGCTGGTGGGCTACGGCACCAAGATGGGCCTGGCGCCCCTGCACAACTGGCTGCCCGACGCCCACAGCCAGGCCCCCTCGCTGGTCTCGGCCCTGCTGTCCGGCGCCCTGCTCAACTGCGCCTTCCTGGGCATCCTGCGCGGGCACCAGATCATGCTGGGCGCGGGCCTGGGCGGGTTCAGCGGCACGCTGCTGGTCTTCTTCGGCCTGGTCTCCATGTTCGTGGCCGCCATCTTCATCGTGGGACAGGGCCACTACAAGCGCATGCTGGCCTACTCCAGCGTGGAGCACATGGGCATCCTGGCCCTGGCCGTGGGCCTGGGCGGCGCCGCGGCCTTCGGCGGCATGCTGCATGCCGTGTGCCATTCGCTGACCAAGTGCATGCTCTTCCTGCTGGCCGGCAACATCCTGGCCCGCTACCACACCTATTCCAGCTACGACGTGCACGGCCTGCGCTGGACCATGCCCGTCACCGGCGCCCTGTGGATGGGCGGTTTCCTGGCCATCGTGGGCTCGCCGCCGTTCGGCCTGTTCGTCAGCGAGTTCCTGATCCTCAAGGGCATCCTGCAGCAGGGCCAGTGGCTGGTGGCCGCCCTGTACCTGCTGGCCCTGGCCATCATCTTCGTGGGCATGTCCGTGGCCGTGCTGCGCATGTTCCAGGGCACCCGCCCCACCGACATGCCCGAATGCCCGCGTGAGTCCGCCCTGAGCGTGCTGCCGCCCATGACCCTGGGCCTGGGCGTGCTGCTGCTGGGTTTCTGGATGCCCGACGGCGTCGAAAAGCTGCTGCGCGCCGGCGCGGCCCTCATTGGAGGCTAGACCATGCGTTTTTCCTATGCTTCCCCGGCCAGACTGGCCGACATCCCCTGTCTTGACGCGGCCTCCCTGAGGGCCGCCATCCTGACGCAGGTGGCGCACGGCTGGCGCGTGCTGGCCTTCTTCGGCCTGCCCCGGGCCCTGTACGCCCCGGGCGAGCTGGCGCTGGTGGCGGGCAATACGGCCGCCGCCGGTCTGTGCTGCGTCATGGCCCATGACCGGCAGCAGGAACTGTGGGCCTCCCGCTGCCTGCCGCTGGACCGCTATGCGTCCATGAGCCTGGAGTGCCCCCAGCTCCAGCGCTTCGAGCGTGAGGTCCACGAGGCCTGGGGCATCGTGCCCGAGGGCCACCCCTGGCTCAAGCCCGTGCGCTACACCACGCCCGCCCCGGGCGCGGAGCGTCCCGGCCCGGCCCAGTGCGACCACTACCGCGTGGAGGGCAGCGAGGTCCACGAAGTGGCCGTGGGCCCCGTGCATGCGGGCATCATCGAGCCCGGGCACTTCCGCTTCCAGTGCTACGGCGAGAACGTGCTCAATCTGGAGATCAGCTTGGGCTTCCAGCACCGCGGCGTGGAAAAGATGCTGGCCGGAGGCCCGCACCTGCGCGATGCCGCGCTCATGGAATGCGTGGCCGGGGATACCAGCGTGGGCCACTGCACGGCCTACTGCGTGGTGCTGGAACGTCTGGCGGGCGTCAGCGTGCCGCTGCGCGCCCAGCTGCTGCGGCGCATGGGCCTGGAGTTCGAACGCCTGGCCAACCACACCGGCGATCTGGGCGCCATCGCGGGCGATACGGGCTTTTTGCCCACCTCGTCCTGGAACGGCCGCATCCGCGGCGACTTCCTCAACATGACCGCCGAGATCTGCGGCAACCGCTTCGGGCGCGGTCTGGTCTGCCCCGGCGGCGTCAGCCGGGATCTGGATCCCGCCGCCTGCCGCGGCCTGCTGGACCGCCTGCGTGCGGGCTGGCGCGATGTCAGGGGCGCCGTGGACGTGATGTTCGCCTCGCCCAGCGTGCTGGACCGTCTGACCGGCACGGGCTGCGTCAGCCTGCGCACCGCCGAGGTCTTCGGCATGGTGGGCGTGGCCGCGCGTGCCTGCGGCCTGCCGCGCGATGCCCGGCGCCATGCGCCCCTTTCCCGCCTGCCGCTGGAAGATACCGACATCCGCACCGCCCAGGGCGGCGACGTGCTGGGCCGCGCCACGGTGCGCCGTCTGGAAGTGGCCGACTCCGTGCGCCTGGTGGAAGCCGACCTCCAGCATCTGGCCCGTCTGGGCGAGGAGGAAAAGCTCAACGGGAGCGAGAGCGATGCCGCCCTCTGGCGCGCCCCCATGCCCGAGGCCCTGCCTGGCGGCATGCTGGCCGTGGCCCAGGTGGAAGGCTGGCGCGGCGAGCTGTGCCACGTGGCCGTCACGGATGCGGAAGGCCGCTTCGGCGTCTACAAGATCTACGATCCTTCGTGGCACAACTGGAGCGGTCTGGAGATGGCCCTGCGCGGTGAACAGATCTCCGACTTCCCGCTCTGCAACAAGAGCTTCAACCTTTCCTATTGCGGCCACGACCTGTAGGCAGGAGGACTGACATGCTGGACATCTTCAAGGAACGCCTGCACCAGAAATACAGGACGCTGGACTTTCCCCGCAAGGCGCCGGGCCTTTCGCCCCGCTACATGGGGCGCCCCGAGATCGCGGCCGGGGACTGCGGCGCCTGCCGCGCCTGCCTCGACGTCTGCCCCACCGGGGCCCTGCGCAAGCTCTCGCCCGCCGGGCCCGGCCCCGCCGGCGAGACCGGCGGCATCGCCCTGGACATGGGGCGCTGCCTGTTCTGCGGCGCCTGTGCCCGTGCCTGTACCGCGGCACGCGGCGAGGGCCTGATCCGCTTCACCAAAGACTACCGCGTGGCCGCCTTTGCCCGTGAGGACCTCATCGTCACGGCCCGGCCCCGCCCCCCGCACACGCCCACGGCCTGCCACGGCCTGTTCTCCCGCTCGCTCAAGCTGCGCGAGATCAGCGCCGCCGGCTGCAACGCCTGCGAGGCCGATACCAACGTGCTGGGCACCCTGGTCTATGACCTGGGCAAGTTCGGCATCAGCTTCGTGGCCTCGCCCCGCCATGCCGACGGCATCCTGGTCACCGGCCCCGTGAGCCGCAACATGCGCGACGCCGTGCTGGCCACCTGGGCCGCCGTGCCCGAACCGCGCATCGCCATCGCCGTGGGCTCCTGCGCCATCTCCGGCGGCCTTTTC
>CDZH01015298.1_pt1 | contig 50373 bp, 51 predicted proteins | sample 557721 | NCBI WGS metagenome assembly CDZH01 (sample SAMEA3182062, study PRJEB8094) | gut metagenome | biome: human; feature: gut; material: Stool; isolation source: human stools | place: Canada | collected 2013-01-14 | reverse complement strand
CGGCGGGACAGCTTCAGATCCTCCGCGATCCTGCGGACGCTGGGCCAGCAGGTGTCGTCGGCGTTGGAGCGGTCCTTGAGGTACATATAGACCGTCTTGGCCCGATGGGATAGTTCCTGATCCGCATAGATGCTTCCAAAGTAACTCATGTCTTTGCGTCCTCATTGTAAAGTCCCATTGCCGAATAGGGGCTTCTCCGCTCGGCAACAGGTACCTGTGTAGGCTGACTATTCTTCTTTCCGTAGGCCTGGTCGATGCGGAGGAATAGTTCCTGCCGACTGGCATAGGCCACAGGCCGTGCCGCATGCTCCGGGGTGATATATGGCGCACCGAAGGTAATGCCCCAGTCGAGAAACAGGCGCAGCTTTGTCTGCATAGGATGCGTCCCCGTTTTCATGACCACAAAGCTGCCCTTGGGGATGGATTTCAGTTCGTCCGGCGTCATGAGGGGCCGCTCCATCATCTGCAAGCTCTGGCTGGGATCATTCTTACTCCTGCTAATCGAGCCGGACAATACCGTGCGGCTGCCCAGCGCCTTGGAGAGCTGCTCCGCCGTCTGGCTGTTGGGGGCGAAGCCACCGAAGATGGTATCCTGGCAGTTATCGGTCAATATCTCTGCCCCCTCTCGCTCATAGTTTTTCTCCAGCTGCGCCAGCGCCTGGATGATAGGTACCATCGTCAGCCCACGGGAGCGCCCTGCGCTGAACAGCGGCAGGATGTCAAAGGCGGGCATGGTCCCCAGCTCGTCGCAGAAGAACACAACACGACCCGGCAGCCGCCCACCGTTTTCATCCGCCACGGCAAACAGCTCCCGCGCCAGCGTCTGGATCATCAAGCCTGCCATGAAATTTTTGGTCTGATCCTCCTCCGGCAAGATCAGGAAGATAGCGGACTTCTCCGACGCAAACCGCTCGGCGTTCATAGTGCTGTCAAAACACAGCACCTGCTCCAGCTCAGAGTCCAGAAAGGCGTTGAGGCGAGACAGTACCGTGCTCATGACCGAGGCCATGGCCTGGTCGGATGTGTTCAGCGCCGCCCCGGCAAACCACCGTGCCTTGTGCTCCGGGGGCAGCTTCTCCATGAGGATGGTAAACCAGGTTTTGCCCCGTACCCCCGAGGGGGCCAGCAGTTCCTGCACCAGCTTGAACACGGACACGATGTGCCGCCGCTCCTGTTTCCCATCCGGCGGCAGAAATTCTGCCAGCAGGAGCACCACGGAAGTCAGCAAGCCCTCTGCGGCATCGTAGAAATAGGCGTTCTGGCCGTAGTCCGTATCCCCATTCGGTGACACGATGGTCTTGGCCAGGATCTTGGCGTACTTCTCCGCCTTGGCACGGGCGGCAAGGCTGCCGGTGGCCTGCGCCGCATCCATGTAGTGGTTGATGAGCGTCATGAGGTTGTAGCCATCTGAGCGGGTAGGGTTTCGCAGATCCACCACGGATACATGGTAGCCGTAGTATTTTTCTGCAATGGCGCCGTAGTTGCGAGCCAAGTCACCCTTGGTATCCAATGCCAGAAAGCTCATGCCGCTGGCACAGGCATATTCCAAATTGGGATATAGAAAGTAGGCCGTTTTGCCCACGCCGGATGCGCCGATCATAAGGCAATGCACATCGTCCTTATCCACCAGTGCGGTGATGCCACGCTTATGGCTGATGCTGCCCAGCACCAGCCCCTGCACTTCCGGGCGCCGCTGCCCTCTGCGCCAACTTGCCGCTTGGAACGGCACGAGGGCATAGGCCTTGCGAATCTCCGCGTCGGTAGCCCACCGCGCCGTGCCATGCTGGCCGTCGCCTACGGTTTTGGATTTAATGTTGTTGAGGGTATAGCGGTTATTCAGCAGCGTCAGGCAGCCTATGACCGCCGCCATGACGCCGCCCGCTGCAAGGAGGAGCCATAGATTACCCATGGCCACCCCGCTTTGCCCGCAGGTCATCGTTCCAGTCCTTTCCCTCCGGACGCAGGCGCTCTACATCGTAGCCCATATCCTCCAGGGTATCCAGCATACCGTCGCAAGCATCCTCCCCCGCCTCGTCATTATCCAAACAGAGGTACACCGTGTCCAGCTTCGGGTTCTGCCGCAGACGCTCCAGTACGGGCTGGATGGAGGTGCCGCAGCAGGCCACATAGCTGTGCTCCAGCCAGCCTGCCGGGTAGAGGGTAATGTGAGACAGTAGATCAATGGGTGCTTCAAAGACATAGAGGGAACGGTCCGTCCCGTTTTTGTGGAAGCTGTGTTTTATGTCGCTGCTCTCCACATTGATGCGGAATACTTTGCCTTGGGAGCCGGTGCTGCGCAGATGTGCGTGCCTGGCTTCTCCGTTTTCATCCAGCCCGACAAACACGCAGTTGTGGTGTGGGTCGTCCTCATAGAGCAGCTTCTCCTGCACGAACGCCGTGACCACATCCCGGTCGATGCACCTGTGTTTGGTGAGATAGGCATACATCCTGCGCATAGTCAGGTAAGGCTTTGGCAGGGCAAAGGGTTTTGGCTCCTGCGGCTCCGGCTCCTGCTTTGCGATGGGAATGATGCCCTGTCCGTCTCGGCCCAGCAGCATGGTCACGGCTTCCGGGAAGGTCTTGTCATAGAACTGCCGCACGAAGCTGATGGCGTGGCCGCCCCTCCGCGCAGCATGATCATACCACCTGTTGGCGCGTACAGTGATGCTGTGGTCGCTGGCCAGCCGGTACTCCCGTCCAGCCTGCAGGAGCTTTTCGCCCCGGTCACGCAGAAAAGATGGCAGGTCAACCTCGTTGGCCTGCCGTTTTTCTGCGGATGTGAAATATACAAATTTACCCATGCATTATACCTCCTGTTACATGGTGTTTTCGTTGACATGGCGGAGCTGCTCGTCCTCGTGGTCATCTCGCTTGTGTCCCAAGGCCATGCGCTTCTCCTGCAGCCGTCTGCGGCGCTTGGAGTCGATTCGCAGCGCAGGTGGGATGACCGGCATACTCGTCCTAAATATCTGCCCCATATGATGCAGCAGCCGCATGACCACATTTGCCGGAATATGCCTTGCAGACACAGCTTCTCCCACTGGCTGCACATCAACGGAGCCACGGATAGGCGGCGTTTTCTCTGCCGATTGCTTTTCCTCCGGCTCCGTACTGTCAGCAGACGGGGAAAACGAGATATCCTCTGCCTCTCGGATGATCCAGTTTTTAAGAGAGCGAAACTCCTTTCGCTGCGTTAGCGGCTGGCGAGGCGGTGTGTTCCGCCCGTAGTAGCCCGCAATCTCGTCCTTCAGCTGCCACCATTGGTCGCAGCAAGCCGCCACCTCCGGGAGCTGCGCCAGCCGCTCCACAATGGCATCCACCTGTGCCTTGACCGATTTTGGCAGATAGGAATAGACATGTTTGCCGCCGACCTGCGCCAGTGCCTGGGAGAGTTCTTGCAGCTCTTTCACAAGCCCGGGGTCATCGGCGGCACCGGTTTCCAACGCCCGAATGCGCTCCAGTAACAATGCCTTGGCGGTTTGTATACTCTCCTTGTAGGCGGCATCCTTCCGAATGTAAAGCTCCGTCATCTCATCCCGAAAAATTTCGTTCGTCATCTTGGACCGAATCGATGCGATCCCCTTTTGCGTTAGAAACCCCACCTTGGGATCGTCCGACCACGCCATCATGTGTATATGCGGGTGGTGGCCCTCGTCGTGATATGCCGCATACCAACGAAACTTCTCCGGTGGAATACGCATGGCCTCCGCAATGGAGTGGCTCTCCTGCTTCAATAAATTCTGCCATGTGGCTGCTTTGTTGTATCCCAGGCGCTCCGCATCCTCCCGCCGCAGGGAGAAAATGAAGGTCCACACTTTTCCGGCGTGAGTCTCCAATTCATTCTTTGCCGCCTTGAGATCCGTGACATCCGCCGCACTGAATAGCCCGTGACCGCCGTGCTTTTCCACCCGGGGCCGGTTGGCGATGTAGGCCATATAGCCGCTCTCGGATTCCAATTCATGCAGATGCGTATCCAACGCAGCAGCAATAAACGCAGATGCCGTACCCCGGTTGGGCGTCTGTAGGTAGTCGCTGTATTCGAACAATTCCTTTGCATCCGGGAAGTCCTTCAGCAGCTTTGTGAGGAACTGCATCTGTTTTTTAGTCACCGGCTCGGTGCTTTGAATGACCTCCACGCCATCTCGCTTGGCAACATACTCCATGTATCTTGCCGCACGACCTCCTTGGATGTACCCGCTTTTCTGTATCAGCCGTGCCATCGGTTACTCCTCCCGGTGAAATAGCAACACATCCCTAAAAGAGATGCTGCCATGCGTACCCGCCACCTCCCGGACACTGTTACCGCGCATTTTGTTGTACTCGTCCCGGGTCATGTCTATGTCTCCGCCCAGCAGGTGGTTGGTCATGTTGTGCTCCACCACCAGCTTGAACAGCAGCTTACCCAACCTGTCGCCGAACACGCCCAGTGTGCCCTCCAGCATCTCCTGTAGTGCGTGGGGCAGATACGCACTTGTCCGCTCGGCGTGCAGACGACCGCAATACTGCCGCAGCGCCTTCTCCACAAACTCGTTGCGAGTAGGGCAGTTATCCAGCTTATAGAATGCGTCCACCTCTTGCCACACCTCGTCTGACAGCCAGACAGAGTGTCGGCTTTTTCCGTTTTTATCCATTGAACTGCACCTCCTTCCATTGAGTGTCAGAGCCTCCCAAAGGCCCTGCAAACACGGGGCAAACAGGCATTTTTACAAGAAATAGCGCCAAAGCATATTCGTCTCCGCATGATCAGCGTCAATTTCAAAGTGCCGCAAACCTCCGTGGCAGTCCGCACTGCGGGCTGCTGTAAGGGCCAATGGCGCAATAAAGCGCCAAAGGCTTTCTCCTGCCCCGATTTCGGCGCACCGAAAATCGGCCCAAAACCGCTTAAAATCCCTGGGGGCGCTATCCTTACCCTCCCGCGCTCCCACGAGGCCACACAGCGGCCCACAGGGGCGGACACGGGGCATCTCCTGCTCGGCATCTCAGCTGACATGTATCGGAGGCGAAAAAAGAGAGCCGCACCAATGGTAGCACCAGATAAGAAAACATTGAAAAAGTCAGTAAAATCAATGTTTTTCATGGTGCAAACACGGTGCGAAGTCAAGACAATCAAATACTGATAGGCTCAAAGGGCGTTGATATGCAAGTATCAGCGCCCCTTTCCTATACCCACAAGCCATAGGCATTGAAAACCTATGGCGTTTTTTTATACCCATTTTAGAAGGAGGCTGGCAATGAAACTGACAGAAGCAGAAATGAGGATGGTGTTTCAGATTGAAAGTACCAATCAGAACGCCGCCCTGAATGAGATTTATATGACATGGCGCTATGCGCCGAACCCGGCAACGAAAGAAACGGCGGAAAGCCTTCTGGACAAGCTCCGTCCCCTGTCGGATCAGGAGTGCATGGATTTGATCCGCAAGGTGCAGGCCGAATACCGTCTGCCGGAGAAAGCCCGTACCATCGGGGAAATGCTGGCAGAGGCCAGACAGCAATCCGGGGCGCAGAAGTTATCCGGCCATGACATTATGGCTTTGGAGCGTTTCGACCCGGCGACCAGACACATGATCGTCTTTGATGTTCTTACCCATGACTCGCCTGTTGGCTGGAAGGGTGAGAAAATGCGCCTGTTCCTGACCGACACCGGATACAGCAAGGCTTTGGAAAATCAGGAAAAGGGTCATATCAAAATCCGCAACCATGCGAAGGTGCTTTCCGGTGATCTCCACTATGACCATAAAGACCGTGAGAGGTAGCCGCCCCAAAATGTATCAAAATCAGCGGAAAATCTTCTGTTTCTTCCTCCGTGGCTTGCGTTCTGAACAGAGCGTGGATGTTTTCCCATGCGGGAGGCTATGGAGGCATACAGACGGGTAAACCGCTCAAAATCAACACTTTTTATTTTCACAGGAAGGAGGTGCGAAGATGGCTGTTTTTCGTATTGAAAAGACCCGTGATTATACGGTCATGTCGAACCATCACTTGAAAGATCGGACGCTGACCCTGAAATCCAAGGGGCTGCTGTCCATGATGTTGTCGCTCCCTGACGAGTGGAATTACACCACCAGAGGCCTTGCGGCGATCTGCCGGGAAGGTGTGGACAGCATCGGTGCGGCATTGAAGGAGCTGGAAACCCACGGGTATATCCGGCGCACCCAGCTTCGGGATGAAAAAGGCAAGATCACGGATACCGAGTATGTCATTTACGAAATGCCTCAGTGCGAGCCGCCGTCAAGCCCAGGTACGCCTTTACCGGGTACGGCAAAGCCATATACGGAAAACCCGGATATGGGTATCCCGGATACGGCGGAACCGTGTACGGAAAGCCCCGCACAATTAAATACTAATCAACCAAAGACTGATTTATCAAGTACGGAACTATCAAATCCTATCCAATCAAATCCCCCTACCCCCGCAGGGGCAAGGATGGGAACGGATCGGATGGGAGCCAGAGAATGTTATCGTGAAGTGATTTTGGACAACATCGAGTACAGCTATCTGGTGCAGGACAGCCATATCGACCGTGAGCAGCTTGACGAGATCGTTGACCTGATCGTGGATACCGTATGTTCTGCCCGCAAAGTCATCCGCATTGCCGGAGACGATTATCCGGCGGAGGTGGTAAAGTCCCGGTTTATGAAGCTGGACAGCTCCCATGTTCAGTATGTTATGGACTGCATGAAGGACAACACCACCTATGTCCGCAATATCAAGAAATACCTTCTGGCGGCGCTGTATAACGCCCCGACCACCATCAACAGCTACTATTCTTCTCTGGTGCAGCACGATATGTACGGGGACGGGCAAAGGGGGCGAGGCTAAATGCAGGAGGAAGTAACGCGAGGTGCCGTGATGCTCATTGTTGACGGAGCCAAGCTAAGCGAGCAAGTCTTTGAAAAAGCCATCAAAAAGTTCCTGGAGGAAATCCAGAAAAGCCAGAAGCCCAAAATCTACCGCGGCAGGCAGAGCCTTAAACAGCTTGCCAGCCAGAACGCCGGTCTTGCCAATATCGAGATCAGTGACAAGAATATCAAGGCTTTCTCCCGTGTAGCGAAGAAATATCATGTGGATTTTGCCTTGAAGAAAGACACCGCCGCAGAGCAGCCCCGTTACCTGGTCTTTTTCAAGAGCCGGGACGCGGATGCCATCACAGCGGCGTTTCAGGAGTTTGCCAGCCGGAAAATGAGCCGTGAGGAAAAGCCCTCCATCCGGGAGCGGCTGACCCAGGCGAAGGAACAGGCGGCGGAGAAAACGGAACACCGCACCATTGACCGGGAAAAAGTAAAGGTCAAAGATTGGAGCGTGCAGAGATGAATATGAAAAAATTGTTTTTGCTGAACCTTCCGTATCTTCTGTTCGTGTATCCCTTCGATAAGCTGGCACAGGCTTTCCGGCTTGCGCCCGGTGCTGACCTCTCCGGCAAGCTGCTTTCCATTGGGGACGGCTTCACGGCGGCGCTTTCCTCCCCGTGGCTCAGTTTCCATCCCACGGACCTTCTGATCGGTATAGCCGGTGCGGTGGTTCTTCGCATGGCGGTCTACCTGAAAGGCAAGAACGCTAAGAAGTATCGCCACGGGATCGAGTATGGTTCTGCCCGCTGGGGTACGGCGGCGGATATTGCTCCCTACATGGACAAGGACTTTTTCCAAAACATCCCCATGACGCAGACGGAACGGATCACAATGGCGAGCCGTCCAAAGCAGCCGAAGTATGCCAGAAATAAAAACATTCTGGTGATCGGCGGTTCTGGCAGCGGCAAGACGCGGTTCTTCTGTAAGCCGTCGCTGCTGCAAGCTCATTCGTCCTATGTCTGCACTGATCCGAAAGGAACCTTGCTGCCGGAGATCGGCACTTTCCTGGAACGGAAGAAATACCGTATCAAGTGCCTCAACCTGATAAACTTCCGAAAATCCATGAGATACAACCCACTGGCCTACATTCGGTCAGAGAAAGATATCTTAAAGCTGGTGAACGCCCTGATTATGAACACGAAGGGCGAAGGCGAAAAATCTTCGGAAGATTTCTGGGTCAAAGCGGAACGCCTCTATTATTCCGCGCTGATCGGCTACATCTGGTATGAGGCTACGGAGGAAGAAAAGAATTTCATCACACTTCTGGACCTTATCAATGCCAGTGAAGCCAGAGAGGATGACGAAACCTATCAAAGCCCGGTGGACCTGCTTTTTTCTCAGTTGGAGGAACGGGAGCCGGACCACTTTGCCGTCAAGCAGTACCGCAAATTCAAGATGGCGGCGGGCAAAACCTTAAAATCCATTCTCATTTCCTGCGGTGCCCGGCTTGCTCCCTTCGATATCAAGGAGCTGCGGGACCTGATGGAATATGACGAACTGGAACTGGATACCCTGGGCGACCAAAAGACGGCGCTGTTTGTGATCCTGTCAGATACGGACAGCACTTTCAATTTCGTGGCCGCCCTCATGTATAGTCAGCTTTTCAATCTGCTCTGCGACAAGGCGGATGACTTCTACGGCGGACGGCTGCCTGTCCATGTCCGTCTGATTCTGGACGAGTTTGCCAACATCGGCCAGATACCGAACTTCGATAAGCTGATCGCCACCATCCGAAGCCGTGAGATATCGGCTTCTATTATTTTGCAGTCGCAGAGCCAGTTAAAGACCATCTACAAGGATGCGGCGGATACCATCGTTGGTAACTGTGACAGCACCTTGTTTTTGGGAGGCAAGGAGAAATCCACCCTCAAGGAAATTTCGGAGCTGCTGGGGAAAGAGACCATTGATCTCTATAACCAGTCCGAAAACCGGGGCAGCCAGGTTTCCCACGGCCTCAGTTATCAGAAATTAGGAAAGGAGTTGATGACCCAGGACGAATTAGCAGTGATGGACGGCGGCAAGTGTATCTTCATGCTGCGGGGCGTGCGCCCGTTCCTTTCGGACAAGTACGACCTCACCCGGCACCCGAATTACAGATACACGGCCGACGCCGACCCTAAAAATGTCTTTGACATGGAACGGTACATGAAGAAGCAGCGTGCCGTGGTAAAACCCACGGACACCTTCGATGTGTACGAGATTGACGCAACAACTTAACCCAAAATCAAAAACATTTTTTAGGAGGATTATTTTATGGAATTTTTCAACAGCGCAGTTGGTGTTTTGCAGACTCTCGTAGTGGCCCTGGGCGCAGGTCTTGGTATCTGGGGCGTTATCAACCTTCTGGAAGGTTACGGCCAGGACAACCCTGCTTCCAAAAGCCAGGGTATGAAACAGTTGATGGCCGGCGGCGGTGTCGCCCTCATCGGCATCACCCTTGTACCTCTGCTCTCCGGCCTGTTCGGTTGATCGTCCGGCGGTGATCGCTTATGGGCGGCATACTCGACAAACTCGATGAATGGCTCCGAGGGCTGCTCATCGAGGGGATCACGGGAAACCTGTCGGGCATGTTCGATACGGTCAATACCAAAGTAGGCGAGATCGCCGGTGAAGTGGGACAGACGCCGCTGGCATGGAACAGCGGCGTCTTTTCTATGATCCGAAACCTCTCTGAAACGGTGATCGTTCCAATCGCCGGGGTTATCCTGACATTCGTAATGTGTTATGAGCTAATCCAGCTTGTGACAGAGAAAAATAATCTGCACGATGTAGACACCTGGATGTTCTTCAAGTGGATTTTCAAGACCTTCTGTGCCGTTCTCATTGTGACGAACACATGGAATATCGTCATGGGTATCTTCGATGTGGGGCAAAGCGTTGTGAACAGCAGCGCAGGCGTCATCATCGGGAATACCTCCATTGATATCGGCAGCGTCATCACGGATATGGAGGCGCAGCTTGAAGCCCTGGGCACGGGAGAACTGTTCGGGCTGTGGTTCCAGTCCCTTTTTGTGGGACTTACCATGAACGCCCTTTCCATCTGTATCATGCTTGTCATTTACGGCCGCATGATCGAGGTGTATTTGACAACTTCCGTTGGACCGATCCCGCTTGCCACTATGACGAACCGGGATTGGAGCCATACAGGACAGAACTACTTGAAATCCCTGTTTGCATTGGCGTTCCAGGCATTTCTAATCATGGTGTGCGTGGGAATCTACTCTGTTTTGGTACAGAGTATCGCCACGGACGGAAATATCTCAGGCGCGATATGGGCCTGCATGGGCTACACGGTCCTGCTGTGCTTCGCCCTGTTCAAGACCGGCAGCCTCTCTAAGAGCCTGTTCGGAGCGCATTAAGGAGGCTTGATAAATTGGCGTATGTAACCATTCCAAAGGATTTGACGAAAGTAAAATCCAAAGTGCTGTTTGGACTTACCAAACGGCAGCTTATATGTTTCGGAGCGGCGGCACTCATCGGAGTACCGCTTTTCTTTTTGCTCAGACGCACGGCCAGCAACAGTGCCGCCGCGTTCTGCATGATTATCGTCATGCTCCCGTTCTTTCTGCTTGCCATGTATGAGCGGCATGGTCAACCCCTGGAGGTGGTGGCCGGACAGGTCATCCGCTGTATGTTCCTGCGGACGAAAGAGCGGCCTTACCAGACAAACAATTTCTACGCAGCCCTGGAGCGGCAGGCCCAGGCGGAAAAGGAGGTGAAAGCCATTGTTCAGAAAGCGAAAGCCAGAGCCGCAGGCACGGCAGACGGCAAAACCTACGGTAAAGCTCACCGCCGCGGAAAAGCGTGAGATCAGCCGTATTCTGGAAACTGCCAGAGGTGACGGCAAGGTACATTCCGCACAGGATACCTTACCGTTCCGCCAGATGTACCCGGACGGCCTGTGCAAGCTGGACGATCACACCTGGTCGAAGTGTATCGAGTTCGAGGATGTGAATTATCAGCTTGCAAAGCCTGACGACCAGACGGCAATCTTTGAAGCCCTCTGCGACATGTATAACGCCCATGACGCTTCTATCGGGATGCAGCTCTCCCTTGTGAGCCGCCGCATGAACCGGGAGGATTTTGTGAAGCGTATCGAGATCGCAGCGCAGGGAGATCACTTCGACCATATCCGTGAGCTTTACACGCAAATGCTCCGCAAGCAGCTTGAACGGGGCAACAACGGTCTTATCAAAACAAAGTACCTGACCCTCACCATCGAGGCACGGGACAGCAAAACCGCACGGGCACGATTTTCCCGAATCGTCATGGACGCCCTCAACCATTTCAAGGTCATGGGCGCTCTGGCAAAGGAGCTTGGCGGCAAGGAGTGGCTGGAAATGCTCCACGGCATCCTGCACCCGGACGGAGAACGGTTTGCCTTTGAATGGAGTTGGCTTGCCCCTTCCGGCCTGTCGGTCCAGGATTTTGTCGCACCTTCTTCTTTCCGCTTCGGTGAAGCAAGGAAGTTCACGATGGCGGATAAATTCTGTGCCGTGTCCTTTCTGCAGATCAGCGCACCGGAAATGGATGACCGTATGCTCACCGAACTGCTGGATACGGACAGCGGGCTGCTTGTCAGCCTCCATATCCGCAGCATGGATCAGAACGAGGCAATCAAAACGGTCAAGCGGAAGATCACTGACATTGACAGTATGAAGATCGACGCACAGAAAAAGGCGGTGCGGGAAGGTTTCGATATGGATATCATTCCCACCGACCTTGCCACCTACGCAGGCGAGGCAAAGAATATCCTCCGTGACCTGCAAAGCAGAAATGAGCGAATGTTCCTGATGACCTTCCTGGTGGTGAACTTTGCGGACAGCAAGCAAAAGCTGGAGAATGACCTTCTCCGTGCGGCAAGCGTGGCGCAGAAATATAACTGCTCCCTGGTGCGGCTGGACTTTCAGCAGGAGGACGGCTTCGTGTCGGCTCTGCCCCTGGGTGTCAACCGCATTAAGATACAGCGCGGACTTACCACTTCGGCGGTGGCAGTGTTCGTTCCCTTCACCACGCAGGAGATTTTCCACGGCGGTGAAGCCCTCTACTACGGGCTCAATGCCACTTCCGGCAACATGATCCTTGCTGACCGCAAAAAGCTGAAAACGCCCAACGGCATGATCTTAGGTACGCCCGGCAGCGGCAAGAGTTTTTCTGCAAAGCGTTCCATCGTGGGTGTGTTCCTGAACACAAAGGACGATATCCTGATCTGCGACCCGGAGGCAGAATATTTTCCGCTGGTGAACCGTCTGGAAGGCCAGGTCATCAAAATCTCACCTACCAGTACGCAGTATGTGAACCCTATGGATATCAACCTCAATTACAGCGAGGATGATAACCCGCTGGCGCTGAAATCAGATTTTATCCTGTCGTTCTGTGAACTGGCGGCAGGCGGCCGGAACGGTCTGGAGCCGGTGGAAAAGACGGTCATTGACCGTGCCGTGCGGATCGTGTACCGCCCCTATATCGCAGCCCCTCGCCCGGAAAATATGCCGCTGCTGGAAGATTTGTATGACGAGATCAAGCGGCAGCCGGAGCCGGAGGCACAGCGGATCGCGGCGGCACTGGAACTGTATGTGCATGGCAGTTTGAATGTTTTTAACCACCGCACCAATGTGGATATCAACAACCGCATTGTCTGCTTCGATATCAAGGAGCTGGGAAAGCAGCTCAAAAGCCTGGGTATGCTGGTGATCCAGGACCAGGTATGGAACCGTGTTTCACAAAACCGGGATCAGGGTAAATCCACCTGGTATTTCGTGGACGAGTTCCACCTTCTGCTGCGCGGCGAGGTTGGTTCCTGGAGTGTGGAGATTTGGAAACGCTTTCGCAAATGGGGCGGTATCCCCACGGGAATCACGCAGAACATCAAGGACCTGCTTTCCTCCCCGGAGATCGAGAACATCTTTGAAAACAGCGATTTTGTGTACCTTCTGAACCAGGCCAGCGGAGACAGGAAAATCCTCTGCGAGCGCCTGAATATCTCCAACCAGCAGGCGGCGCATATCAGCAACGCAGGCCCCGGCGAGGGGCTGATCTTCTTCGGCAATGTGATCCTGCCTTTTGTGGATGACTTCCCGAAGGACAACGAGCTTTACAGCATTATGACGACAAAACTTGGTGAAACCGGGAAAGGAGAAAACGAACATGAATGATCCCCGCTATTTGCATACGGAAGAAAAACAGGAGGGCGAAACCTTCTTTGATGTGATGAACCGGCTGATTGCCAGAAGCAAGGCGGTCACGGCGGATATGGAGGCGGTTCTTGCGGAGCTGGAAAGTGAGATTGAACCGTTCCGTGCGCCGAAGGACCATGAATAAACTGACCCATGTGAGCCTGTTTTCCGGCATTGGCGGTCTGGACCTGGCGGCGGAGGCTGCCGGGTTTGAAACCGTCTGCCAGTGTGAATGGGCGGATTTTCCGCACTCCGTCCTCTCCGCACGATGGCCGGATGTTCCCAGGTTCCGGGATATTACTACTTTTACGAAGGAGGCGTTTTTTGAAAAAACAGGACTTGAAACAGTTACCGTTATCTCAGGCGGCTTTCCCTGTCAGCCCTTCTCCACCGCAGGAAAACGGAAGGGCTTTGCGGATGAACGCTACCTGTGGCCGGAAATGTGCCGCGTTATTACCGAGCTGCGGCCCCGTTGGGTGCTTGGGGAAAATGTTGCTGGCTTCATCAATATGGGGCTCGACAAAACGATCTTTGACCTGGCAAAAGCGGGATACGCTGTTCTCCCATTCGTATTTCCGGCTTGCGGCGTCGGCGCATGGCATGAGCGCCAGCGAACTTTTATCGTCGCGGCTGATGTTTCCCACACCCCTTGCCTCCGACAACAACACCGCCAGGGACGCGGCAAGCCTGGATGTGTTCCTGTCGGACAATGGGATATTCCGCAAGAGGAACCGAAACGGGGCAATCTGGAGCCTCAGCCTGTCGGCGGCGGTGTTCTATCTGACCCCGGTAGCCTCGGACGGTTTCCGCTCGACCTTGAAGCCGTCGGCCTTCGATCCATCGAAGAAGGACGGGAATCTGTCGGCACAGATCATCTCCCAGGAACAGCCGGTGTCCGAAACGGCGGCGCTGAACCCGGATTGGGTGGAATGGCTCATGGGCTTCCCGAAAGGATGGACGGACGTATCCTCTGGGCCGCCGAGCCGGAAGGAATCCCCCGCATGACCGAGCGCATGGATGACCGGGCGCTGCGGTTGAAAACCTTGGGAAATGCGGTCTGCCCGCCCCAGGCGTATCCCATTTTCCGCTATATCGCCATGATTGAGAATGGAACCTGCGGCGACTTTTGCCCCTATGGAAAGGAAGGTGACTGCCTATGAGGGAACTGAAAGCGACCGATAAGATCACGCAGAAAATGACCCGTGACGGCGCGGTATCGGAAAACCTTGCCACGGGCGAGGTGGAACATATCAGCAGCCGTGAACCGGAAACGGAACTGTCTGCTTCTTCGGAAGAATCCGCTGGCGCTGCGGCTGATCTTGCCCTGCGTGCGGCGGAACACCATGAGAAGAAAAGCGCACGAAAGGCTGAAAAGGCTGACACCCAGGCGGTGCGGGATGGTTCTGCCGCAAGGCAGCGCCCGTCCTCCCGTCTGCAATTCACCGAGGAAGAACGTGCCGATCCCATACTTGGAAAGTACATTGACCGTTCCGACCGTGCGGCGGACAAATTGGATGCGGCAAAAGCAGCCATCCCCACAAAGAAAATCCTCCGTACCGAGCGTGTTTTTGACGAGACAGCCGGAAAAGGCAAGACACAGCTTCACTTTGAAGAAGTGGAGAAACGCCCCAATGGACGCCTGCGGCACAATCCGCTTTCTCGGCCGGTCCATGAGATCGTCCACGCTGCCCACGCGAAGGTGCATGAGGTAGAGCAGGAAAATGTGGGTGTAGAGGCCGGACACAAGGGCGAGGTGCTGACGGAGCGTGGGCTTGCCTACGGAAAAGGCAAAGTCCGTGCCGCCGTCCACCATCACCGCACAAAGCCCTGGCGTGATGCGGCGAAGGCAGAGCAGGCTTCTTTTAAGGCAAACGCCGATTACCTTTACCAAAAGGCACTGCATGATGATCCTGCATTGGCGGCTTCTAACCCGGTATCCCGCTTTCTGCAGAAACAGCGGATCAAGCGGAACTATGCAAAGGAACTGCGACAAGCAGAGAAAACCGCAAAGAACACAGCGGCCTCGGCGAAAAGTGCGGCGCAGAAAGTAAAGGACGCATTCAAGGAAACCTTTCTCTACATCAAGCATCATAGCCGGGCGGTTCTGTTGGTGATCGGCATTGGTGCCTGTATTGCCTTGCTGTTTGGCGGGGTATCTTCCTGTTCCATGATGGCAGGTTCCGGTGTGGGCGGTGTATTTACTTCCTCTTATCTCTCCGAGGACACGGATATGCTGGCTGCAGAGGCGGCCTACTGCGAATTGGAGCAGGAGCTTCAATATGAGCTGGACCACTATGAGACTCTGCACCCCGGATATGACGAATACCGTTTTGATCTGGACGAGATCGAACATGACCCTTATGTGCTGATCTCCATTCTCACGGCGTTCCATGAAGGTGTGTTCACCATCGACGAGGTTCAGGAGGAACTGCAAATGCTCTTTGAAAAGCAGTACATCCTGACGCAGACCGTGGAAGTGGAGGTGCGCTATCGGACGGAGACACGGACAGACAGCGAGGGAAATGACTATGACGTGGAAGTACCGTACAACTACTATATCTGCAAGGTGAAGCTGGAAAACTTCGATCTTTCCCATGTGCCGGTCTACATCATGGACGAGGAAATGCTTTCCCTGTATGCGGTCTATATGGCAACGCTGGGAAACCGGGAAGATTTGTTCCCCGGCTCCGGCTATGTAGACAAGTACACCAAACCGCCCACCACCTATGATATCCCGCCTTCCGCACTGGAAGATGAAACCTTTGCGACGCTCATTACCGAGGCGGAGAAGTACATCGGCTATCCCTATGTCTGGGGCGGCAGCAATCCGAACACTTCTTTTGATTGCTCCGGCTTCGTGTCCTGGGTGCTGACGCAAAGCGGCGTCTGCAATACGGGCAGGCTGGGAGCCCAGGGGCTCTACAATATTTCCACCCCGGTATCCTCTGCCAACGCAAGACCCGGCGACTTGATCTTTTTCGTCGGTACTTACGATACGCCGGGTGTTTCCCATGTGGGTATCTATGTGGGCGGTGGAAAAATGCTGCACTGCGGCGACCCCATCCAGTATGCAGATATTAACACAAGCTACTGGCAATCCCACTTTTACGCTTTCGGGCGACCGCCCTACAACTAAAAAAACGATATGGAGGTAATTTGATTTATGGCAACGACACAGAAGATCCGCAATGACATTGCGAAAACCAAAGAAAAGATCGCGGAGCAGCAGAAACGCCTTCGTGCGCTGGAGGCTCAGCTTGCGGAGGAAGAAAATCTGGAAATCGTCCGCATGGTGAAAGCCGTGAAGATGGACAACAAGGAACTGACCGCCTTCCTGAAAGCCTATGCCAGCGGTATGATCTCCCTGCCGGAAGGTATGCTGCAGGAGGGCAACACCGAGAATGAGGAAACGGAGGGATACGAAGATGAAGCATAACTTTATGACAAAAATGGTATCGGCTCTTTTGGCGGTGGTGCTCAGCACTGCCGCTTTTTCTGTCACCGCCTTTGCCAGCGGCGGCGAGGAAACCACGGAGTCCGTGGCTGAACAGGAAACGGCTGGGGATGTCTCTGATCTGCTTTCCGCTCTGGCAGGCAGCCAGGTCACGGTATCCGTCACCGAGGACGGTATCCAGTTCAGTTCCGGCGAAAATGACTCTGGGCAGACCGGTACTGTCACCACGGGCGGCGGCAATCTGAATGTCCGCACGGGCGCTGGAATGGATTATACCGCCTTCACCCAGCTTCCCAACGGAACGACTGTGAAGGTGATCGGCACGGACGGCGACTGGCTGAAGGTCATCCTGCCGGAAAAGGTCGGCTATGTCTATTCCAGCTACATGACGGTAAGTGACAGCGAGGCTGGCTCCGGGGGAGGTTCTTTCTCTCTGGATGCGGAAACACTGGAAAATCTGCTGGGGATGCTGGGCGGTGGTTTGAATGGCGGTGCCGCCCTGACGCCGGACGGGAACCTTTCGCTGATTGACGATATTGGCAGCCCGACCGCCAGCGGCAAGCAGTTTATTACAGTGGAAACGAAGAACGGCAATGTGTTCTATCTCATTATCGACCGTGATGACGAGGGCGAGGAAACCGTGCATTTTCTGAACCAGGTGGATGAAGCCGATCTCATGGCGCTTACGGAGGATGGAGAAAAGGCGGAAACACCTATTGTCTGCACCTGTACGGAGAAGTGCCAGGCCGGAGCGGTCAATGCCGCTTGCCCGGTCTGCGTAAAAAACCTCAGTGAATGTGTTGGCACAGAACAGAAAGCTGCGGAGCCCACCGAGCCGGAGAATCCGAAGCCTGAAAAGAAAAGCAATACCGGGGCGATCCTGGCGGTGCTGCTGATCCTTGCAGCCGGAGGCGGCGCAGCAGTCTATTTCCTGGTGCTGAAACCGAAGCAGGGCAAGAAAGTTCCCGCTGATCTGGATGATTTCGACCTGGAGGATGAAGAAGAATATCTGACCGAGGACGAGGAAATGGAGGAAAAGAATGAGTAAACTGATTATCGCAGAAAAACCGAGCGTGGCAAAATCTATCGCGTCGGCCCTGGGTGCTTCATCCAGGGTCGATGGCTTTTATGAGGGTAACGACCTTCTCGTATCCTGGTGTGTAGGACACTTGGTATCCCCGATGGATGCGGGCGGCTATGACGAGCGTTTCAAGAAATGGCGCTATGATGATCTCCCCATTCTGCCGGAGCCGTTCCGCTATGTGCTGGCACCCGGCAAAGAGGACGCCTTTGAAAATCTCCGTGCTCTGATGAATCGCCCCGATGTGGATACCATCGTCAATGCCTGTGATGCCGGACGTGAAGGTGAGTTGATCTTCCGTCTGATGTATGAAATGGCTAGTTGCCGCAAGTCGGTCCTCCGTCTCTGGATTTCCTCGATGGAGGACAGCGCTATCCGAGAGGGCTTTTCTGGTCTGCGCCCCGGCGCCGATTATGAATCCCTGTATCAATCCGCCCTCTGCCGCCAGAAAGCAGATTGGCTGGTGGGGATCAACGCCACTCGTCTTTTCTCCGTTCTCTATCACCGCACCTTGAATGTGGGCCGTGTGCAGACACCCACGCTGGCAATGCTGGCGGAGCGTGACGCGAAGATCACGTTGTTCCACAAAGAAAAATATCATCTGCTGCGCCTGACACTGGATGGAGCCGAGGCGGTGTCGGAGAAATTCACCGATTCGGCGGAGGCGGAACAGGCAGCGACCATGTGCAAGGGTGAGGCCGTCACCTGTACCTCTGTTACGAAAGAGCAGAAGAAGGAGCAGCCTCCGAAGCTCTATGATCTTACCACCTTACAGCGGGAGGCAAACCGCTTGTTCGGATACACGGCGAAGCAAACCTTAGACTACGCCCAAAGCCTTTACGAAAAGAAGCTGCTGACCTATCCCCGCACGGACAGCCGGTATCTGACCTCCGACATGGCAGAAACGGCTTCCTGCGTGATCCACCTGGCGGCAAAGCTGCCGCCCTTTGATGGCTGCACAAACTTTTTCCCGCTGGTGGAGGCCATGATCTCCGACAAGGATGTATCCGACCACCACGCCATTATCCCCACGATGGAGATTGAAAAGGCAGATATCAAGGGTCTGCCTCTGGGCGAGCGCAATTTGTTCCTCCTTGTCTGCTGCAAGCTGCTGTGTGCATCGGCGGAGCCGTATGTGTATGAGGCAGTCACGGTAACTTTCGACTGCGGCGGTCATTCCTTTACCGCAAAGGGCAAGTGCATCCTCTCCGAAGGCTGGCGGGAGATCGACCGTATTTTCCGCGCCTTCCTGAAGGAAAAGCCTGCGGACGGGGACGGCGGCACGCTCCCGGACTTCACCGAAGGGCAAACTTTTGACGGTGCGGAGGTTGCTGTTACCGAGCATTTCACCCAGCCGCCGAAGCCCTACACCGAAGATACCCTCCTGTCCGCTATGGAGAACGCAGGCAAGGATGGTATCCCCGACGAGGCGGAGCGGAAAGGGCTTGGCACGCCTGCGACCAGGGCGGCTATCATCGAAAAGCTGGTGGCTGCCGGATTTGTGGAACGCAAGGGCAAGAGCCTGATCCCCACAAAAGCCGGTATCAACCTTGTCACGATTCTGCCGGAGCCGCTGACCTCTCCCATGCTGACAGCGGAATGGGAACAGAAATTGACGGAGATTGCAAAAGGCGGCGCTGACCCGGATACCTTCATGGATGGTATCCGCACGATGGTTCAAGAGATCGTGTCCACCTATTCCTGCATTTCCGAGGATGGCAAAAAGCTGTTTGCCCCGGAGAAGGAAGTGATCGGCACCTGCCCCCGCTGCGGCCAGCCGGTCTATGAGGGGAAGAAAAACTTTGCCTGTTCGGATCGGTCCTGTGGTTTTGTTCTCTGGAAAAATGACCGCTTCTGGACGAGCCGTAAGAAGGAGCTGACAAAGAAGATGGCAACGGACCTTCTGAAAAAGGGCCGTACCAATGTCAAAGGAATGTGGTCTGAAAAGAAACAGGCTGCTTATGACGCTGCGGTGATCCTGGACGACACGGGCGGCAAGTACATCAATTTCAAGCTGGAATTTCCAAAAAGAAAGGAAGGTGTCAATGGCAGAAAATAAGACTTTGGAACATTTACCCGAAGTGAGGGCGGCGGTGGCTGCCCTCTCCCCGGAGGACCGGGAGGTGCTGGCGGCGGTGCAGGCATCGCCTTTCAAGCTGACAGCGCCGGAGCAGTTCAAGGAGTTTGCGGCCAACATCGACTATTTCGTATTTGAGCCCAATATCCACGATCTGAACGATCTGGGGTGGCGGTATCTGGCACAGCACATGGATATACTGCTGCCCCCGGAACTTCTGAAAGCAATCGACCCTGTTCCGTTTGGCAAGTACGCCATGCAGGAGGAACAGGGCCATTTTACGGAACACGGATACATTTCTCTCTCCGGCGACGAGTGGAACCATGAACGCCCTGCGGAGCCGGAGAAAAAGCCCTCCATCCGGGAACGGCTGGAACAGGGCAAAAAGGAATGTGCGGAGAAAAACAAGGCGCAGCCCCATAAGGAAAAATCTGCGCCGGAACTGTAAGGAGGTGCTGATATGCCATATTACGATCACGACAAGGATTATCCCTTTGCCGCCTTTATCACCAATCTTGGGAAGTACAATGAGGGCGAGCTTGTGGGCGAGTGGGTGAAGTTTCCCACCACCGCCGAGGAATTGAAGGAAGTGTTTAAGCGGATCGGGATCGGCCAGAAGGATGACTTCGGCCAGCCCTATGAGGAATGGTTCATCACGGACTATGACTGCTATGTGGACGGTCTTTACAGTAAGCTGGGGGAATATGAGAATCTGGACGAGCTGAATTATCTGGCATCGAAGCTGGATGAAATGAGCGAAAGCGAATACGCACAGTTTCAGGCCGGTATGGAAATGGGCGACCATTGCGGCAGCCTGCAGGAGATCATCAACCTCACCGAGAATCTGGATTGCTATGAGGTTTACCCCGATATCCATGACTATGACGATCTGGGCCGCTATTACATCGAAGAACTGGACGTTATGCAGGTGCCAGAGCATTTGCAGAATTACATCGACTATGAGGCCTACGGCCGGGACGTTGCGTTGGAGGAAAACGGCACCTTCACGGATCAGGGCTATGTGCGTGATACGGGTGACAGTTTCCATGAGTATTACGACGGTGAGCGCGGCAGTATCCCCGACGAGTACCGGGTGATGACCTTCCAGGACGATCTTCCCGAAGAAGAAAAATCCGAGTGGGCTATGGATATCGCCTTTGACATGGATGAATTTTTCCGTCAGAACGATCCGCAGTATGCGGCGGAGCACCCGGAGGCACACGCCGCAAAGGAAGAACTTTACGAAAATCTGATGGCCGGACGCATTTCCGCTTTGGATGAAAAGCTGGCGACGCTGGGGCAGACGCAGGAGGACTATCTTCCCTCGGAGATTGAAAAGTTCAAGGACGCCACAGGCTATGAGGAATTTCTTGATTTTGACCCGGCGGAGGTCAAGGCCGCTTTGGATGACCCGGCTAAATCCCGTGTGGATGAAATGCTGGCTGCTGCGGAAAGAGCGGAACGGGAGTATGCGGCAGCGGCAGCCGCCTATGTGCAGACTCCGGCGGATATCGTGGCACAGGCCCAGGCCGTTCAGGATCAGGCCGTTCAGGATCAGGCTGCGGAAAACAGCTTTTCCATTTATCAGCTCAAAGGCGGCAATGAAACGCTGGACTATCGTTTCGAGCCGCTGGACAGCATCCACCGCAACGGTCTTTCTGTGAAGCCGGAAAATTATGAGCTGATTTATACGGCACCGCTGACGGAGAAGGATGATCTGGAAAGCATTTATACCCGGTTCAATGTGGACCGCCCGGCAGACTTCACCGGGCACTCCCTGTCCGTATCGGATATCGTGGTGCTGCATCAGGACGGGAAGGATACCGCCCATTATTGCGATAGGGTGGGCTTTTCCGAAGTGCCGGAGTTTTTGCGGGAACGGCAGCCGGAGCTTACCCCGGACGATCTGGAAACCGGCGAGTGCATCCGGACGCCCAGGGGCAGCTTCTATGTGACCGCCATGAGCCGGGGGCAGATGGAGGCAGCCGGGTATGGTGTCCATCATATTTCCGATGACGGAAAATATCTTATCATGGGGAATGGCACACGGGCCTTTGCCGTGGCAGCGGAGCAGCCGGAGAAGGACAATCCTCTCCGCACCGCTGAAATGACGCTGGAGGATGACTACGGCATGATCGACGGCGTTATCAACAACGGCAGACGCGGCGAAGAATTGGAAAAAGCCCAGGAGTATGCAGAGCGGACAACGCCAGAGAAGTCTTCCATCCGTGAGCGGTTGGAGGACGCCAAACGGGAATGTGCCGAGCATAAGCCCCAGGAGGTCAAAAAGCCCGGCCGTGATGTGCCGGAACACGACTGCCTATGAGCCGAAGCAAGAAGTGGAGGCTGGAATGGGCGTTCTTCCTGGGTGAGAACGGCAGGCGGCAGTATAACCATATCTGTAAAAAATGTGTTCACGGCTGCAAGCAGAGTTTCCGGGCGTGTCTGGTCGCTTGTCCGCATTACAGTTCCAAACGATCTAAAATTTGTGAGGATAAGGGTAGAAAAACCGCAGAATAATTCCCTGTATCCGTACTTTCAAAGAGAGCCTTTATGATTTCTCATGTGTCGGTCTGCTTGCTGGCACATAGAGAAAATGGCTCGATTCCAAACACTTTCTGATACACAAAACGGGAGTACAGCTTTTCGGTTCATCCGATTGGCTGTACTCCCGCTTTTTCTTTTTGCTATCATCAAATTACTTTAACACGGTTCTGTTGTTTGAACAGGGGTACAAATTGTACCTCCGTTGAAAAGGAATTTCCATAGTATTTTCTCATTAGGATTGGATAGGAAAGGATGGATAGCCGCCGCAGTAGGCGTTGTGGGAATGTGCGTAAACTGTCAGAATTGCGAGGCTGTGGGAAAGCTGTTTGCAGGCCTGTGGGAAAAGGCTTGTCTTTTTCCAGCAGGTTGTGAATGGTTTTTCCATCGGCACGAGCGGCAGTTTTCCATATTTCCATGACGCAAGAAAATCATCCAACGATCAGCCGGTACACCGTCAGTGGCACATACCACACTGCCACGATCAGCCGCCACGCCAGAACGAAACCACCGATTACGCCGCCGATAATGAAGTTCAATGCGAACAGGGCGATCCCTCCACCCAGGGAGCCGCCGCCCGGCACGATCCAGAGGCACATCCGATGGAGGCCAAACGGTAGCCCGCAGAGTATCCAGAGCCATACATAGTCAACCTCTCCGTTCTTCACGCAGGCAGATTTGAAGATACAATACAGGATCAGTGCCACGGTCACGGGCAATACGCTTTTGAAGAAAAATGCTTTGATTGCTTCGCTTCTTGTCATCGGTAAAACCTCCTTCCGCAGTTCCATTATACAGGATGCCGGGAGCTGCGCCCAGCGTCTTTCAAAGAAATTTATTCAAGTTCATGCCGCCGCTGTTGCTCCTGTTCCTTTGGAACGGTCAGCAGCGCATCCACATTTTGCTTGACGGTATCGTATTTCTGGGCTTCGGTTCTTGCGGTTTTGTACTCCGTAAGGAGCCGTTCCTTTTCTGCGTTGAGATTGGCAAGCTCCGTTTTCATGCTTTCCGTTGTCGGCAGCGGCACAGCCCCCAGCCGTTTCAATTCTCTGGTGGTCGCTTCAAAAAGGATGATCTCGCTCTCATGCCCCCGCAGAAACTTTTCTTTATCATTCGATTTACGGTATCTTTCATAAAGCGGCTTTAGCTGACGGTAAGTTCCGGCATGCTTCATCACAAGGGCAAGTTCGGCACTTCTACTTTCTATCCGCTTGATCTCTGCATGAGCAGTATCTCTCCGTGCGGATAATGCGGTTAGCTTGCTTTCCAGTTCTCCATAGCTGCTTATCCCGTGTTCGGTCAGGAAATTCATGGTCTTGGCGGACTGTTTCAGATTATTCAGCTTTGCCCAATGGGTGAAGCCTGCGCTCTGCTGTGCCTATTCAGTTGTGCCAGGAGCATGGTTACTCCCCCTTTTCTCTGGCATCCAACACAGCCTGTACGGTAGCAATGATGATCCCGATTTCCCGGTCTGTCAATTCATCTGGACGAGCTCGATGAGCAATCCCGGTTTCTGTTTAGGCATGGCATCGACACGGCGGAGCAGCTCACCGATTACAGAGCATCGGCAGACGCACAGATCAAAAGCCTGTATTCCGAGCGCAAGACGCTTCATAACGAGCAGCGCCGACATGATGTTCCCGAGGCGCGCATGGTGGAGATCCGCGCGCGAATTGCCGCCATATCCGCGCAGGCAAAACCGCTTCGTCGGAGCATGAAGCTGTGCGACGCCATTATGGAACGCGCTCTTGTGCTTGCCGAAAAGCAGACGCAGATAAAGCAAATGGAAAAGGAGGAAAAAGGTCATGAAAAAAAGCAGATAAAGGATCGCCGTCGCGCTATTGAATAAAGTCTTGCTTTGGAGGAATAATAGAAGTAAAATAGAAGATAATTAGAGTACCTTTGGAGGGAAATCATGCAGGAGATCATCGAAACATATTTGGAAAAGTATCTTCCGAGAAAGGATATTATCCACCGTTTGCCCGTTTCCCTGCCCATCTCAAAGGTGTGGCCGGAGCTTCAAAAGGCGAGGAAGGATAAATCCGAAAGTCTCCCGCTTCTCTCCATAGACGGCAAACCGTTTTGGTGGGTACTGACGGAAAGTATCTCGTCACAAGCTGATGAGGTCATTTCTCTTGCGCGGCGAGAGATCGTATTTGACCGTCCGGAATACGAAGAAGCGTTTCGGGAAGCGGTTTTAGACGAGGCCGTGTATTCAAGCGTTATAGAAGGCGCGTTCACCACCAAGAAGGAAGCGCGGGAGTTTATCCATGAAGGGCGCTCACCGAAGAATAAATCCGAGCAGATGGTGAAGAACAATTACGAGGCGCTCACCTATGTTCTTGAACACATTGATGAGTCGATCACCGAGCAAACGATATTTGACATATATGCGCTTGTGACAAAGGACACGCTTGAAGCTGACGTGCCGACAAATGCTTACCGCAGCGAAAGCGTATTCGTGCAGTCAAGCCGTGGCGAGATCGTTCATACTGCGCCCGAAGCCGAAAAGGTTTCCGGCATGATGGCGTCGCTGCTTGAATTCATAACCAACAACGAATTGTCGCCGCTCATCAAAGCCTGTATCGCGCATTTCTACTTCGTCTATGTCCACCCCTTCATAGACGGGAACGGAAGAACTGCGCGGGCGCTTTCCTTTATGATGCTGTTGCAGGCGGGCTATGATTTTTTTCGCTATTTCTCCATATCCGGTGTGATCGCGGAGGAACGCGCCAAGTATTATAAGGCCATCAAGGATGTTGAGGACGACGACTTTGACATGACCTATTTCATCGACTATTACACGGGGATGCTCGCCCGTGCGGTAAAAGCCATGGAGGAACGGCTCGTTGACAAGGTCGTGATGGAGCAGACGCTTGATAAGCTGAAAGCAGCCGGCATGAACAGTCGTGTCATAGAGGGCGCGAGGTGGATTCTCACAAGCCCCAATCAATCCATTACCATAAAGGCATGGCAAAAGAAATTCGGCGTGGTGCTGGAAACGGCGCGGCAAGACCTCTTTAAGCTGGAGGACGCCGGAATCGTGCACCGCAAGCTGGTAAAACGGCAGTATGTGTTTGAAGTGAAAAAGTAGATAGTAAAGCCCTAATTAGCTCTATTAGCTGATAAGTGCAAATCATCAACAGCATGAATGGCGACGATAACTTAAGTTGCCATTCATGCTGTTTGTACAATGCGCCGCTATTGCCTTTTTATGACATTTTCCATTTGATTGACGCTTAGGTAGTAGTATAATAAATATATTAGCTTGCACAGTCAAACAGGACATCAGCAATGCGGATTTCGTCGGTAAAGTATGGTAATCATCGGTAAAGCTTTTTGTTTACTAGAGGAGGATGTTGAAAGAGAACCAGCTACCAAGCTGCGGTAGGCTGAAGTGACCGGAGAGGTAAGAGGGCGAGGTGCTGCGTATAGCAATTAGGCGCAGTTGGGCCCTATTTATTATTTAGGGAGTTTTGAAATTAAGTGCTGATATAGTGGCATTCAATTAACGAAAAACGGATTAACCAGCGTATGGCATTTAACGCATGATTGAAAAAGCTCAAACGCGACATTGCAGAATTTAAGTAGTCGGGGGGGTAATGATATGAAATCAATAGAGCTCCAGCCAAACAAAGAGAATCTGCTTCGGACATTCGAGCTGGACGCTATCGAGAGAAATGTTGACATCTATCGCTTTATAAACCTTCTCAATGCGATTGAGGATAATTGCTCTGTTGCTCTTGATGGCGCATGGGGCAGCGGAAAGACCTTTTTTGTGAAGCAAACAAAGATGATCTTAGATGCCTATAACGAGTTTATTGGCAGCCATGATGACATAGAGAACAATACGATACGGACACACTTTGAAGCTATACAAACTGGTATGCGGCGTGTGCCGATAGACGTTCAACCAGAAGTGTCGGTCTATTATGATGCGTGGTCAAACGATAACGACATTGACCCGATGTTATCATTGGTTTATGAGATATTGCAGACCGTTAACACAGATTATTCTTTCAAGAAAAGCGCCGACTGTTTGAAGATTGCTGCTGCAATCGCAGATTTCTTTACGGGGAAGAAAGTTACGACCCTTGTGGAAGCCTTCACACAGACTGATAGGCTGGCGGCGCTTAAAGAGCAAAAGAGCATACATACTCTCATATCAGAGTTCCTTGATTCCTTGCTGGCAGAGCAAGGGAACCGCCTCGTTATATTCATAGATGAATTAGACCGATGCAAGCCAAGCTACGCTGTCCAACTGTTGGAGCGCATTAAGCATTATTTCTCCAACGAGCGAGTGACCTTTGTTTTCTCAATCAACACAAATGAGCTTCAACATACCGTTGAACGGTATTATGGGGACGACTTCGACTCATGTAAGTATCTTGACAGATTCTTTGACTTAAAGCTGTCGTTGCCTCCCATCAACCTTGATAGATACTTCAACTTCATTGGATTCAATGTTTCTCATTACATATATGACGTTGTAAGCGGAGTAGTAATCAAGCACTTCCACTTTGAAATGAGAGAGATAGCAAAATATGTCCGCCTAACGCGAATCGCGGGATATAGCGTCTCACGCGATAGCAGCCACCGTTTCTCTTTCTCAGATGGAAGGGGACTACAATTCTGTATCTTATGCTTAGTACCAATAATGATTGGTTTGAAAATTAGTGATGAGACAAGGTTTTCGGCCTTTATCAACGGCAAAGACAGCTCACCGATAATTGAAATCTTGGGCAGCGGTGACATAGGTAAATCTATATGCAGTCAGTTACTGGGATACAATGAATCTTATACTGAGGTTAAAGCGGATAAGCCTGTGAAGATTGTGAAGCTGGAGGATAAGCTCAACGCGGTCTATGATGCCTTGTTTATCAACAAATACGATGGCAACGTTTATCAGAAAAACATCGGAGAAGTTTCGTTTGATAAATCATCCCGTGCGCACATATTGCGAATAGTCGGATTACTTTCAGACTTCACCGACTACACCCTGTGATTAAATGAAGGATAAAGCCCTCAGAAGCCATGATACGCAAGCTTTGAATTTCCCATTATGTTTATTATGCCACTCAAGGCGCTTCACCTGAAGCGCCTTTTTATATACCCGAAAATCAAAGAAAAGGAGCTGATAAAGCATGAGCCAGCAAGGAGAAGCAGCAGAACAAATCGTCAATATGGCGACTAACGTGACCGTCAAAGGCGTGGAATGTGCGACCAATCTTGCAGGAAAGGGAGCTCTATCCCTTGCCACCTTCCTTATCGCCGTTTTGAAAGATCAAAAGCGCACCAAAGGCAAGGCGCGCATGAAGGCTTTTAACGGCAAGCCCACCAAAGTATTTGTCATCAAAAACAAGGACATGAAAATCTTTGCCGAGGAAGCCAAGAAATACGGCGTTCTCTATGCTGCCGTGGTGAACAAAAAGCAGCCAGATGGTCTGGTGGACGTGGTGGTAAACGCCAACGACGCTGCGCGGGTAAACCGAATTGCGGACAGGTTTGCGCTTTCTACCGTGGATGTAGAGAAGATTCGCGCCGACATCGAGAAATCCCGCGAAGCCAAAGCGAAGCAGAGCGCCGCAAAGGAGCGCACTACGCCGCCCGCCGAAAAGGAGGCGCATACTGTTGACGATAAAACGCTCGATGATATTCTCGGGAAACCCGCCCCGCAGAAAGCGGAGCATAAGCCACCTGCCGACATTACGGAAAAGGTGGCAAACCCTACGAAGGCGAGGACGGAAAGATCGAATCCGTCCGCGCCTTTCTCAAACAGCAAAGAGCGTTCCGACGCGGAGAGTTTTGAGCCGGAGCGCACCCGACCCTCCGTGCGGCAGCAGATTCAAGAAATCAAAGCGGAGCGGCAGACCGAGAAGCAGAAGCAGCCCGCCCGTGATAAAACGCGGCAGACCACGCACAAGCAGCCGCAGAAAAACAAATATAGAGAAAAAGGAAGGTAAATGTAATGGAGAACTTCGACAGTCTGTTTTCAAATCAGCAGCAGTGCAGCGAGCAACCCTTTGATAAAAAACAATGGGCGCAGCAGAAGCAGGAAAAGCGGCAGGAGCTTTACGACACGATTGACGAAATGGCGGACAGGACGCTTTCAGAGCCGGAAATGCTTGCCGCATATATCAAAACGCAGGCGAGGCTTGGCATGACGAGCGTGGCAAACACCTTGCTTATCGCGGCGCAGAAGCCCGAGGCAAGCTATGTGATGAGCTATGACGATTGGACGCAAAAGGGGCGTTCAGTCAAGCGAGGCGAAAACGGCTTTTTCATTCTCGAAGCCAACGGCGAGTACACCCGCGAGGACGGCTCTCTTGCGACCTCGTATGACGCAAAGTGCGTGTTCGACATATCGCAGACTCACGGCAAGCCCATACAGCAAAGAGCCACGCTTTCCATGCCGCTTCGCTCCAAGCTCAAAGCCCTTATGACCGATGCACCCGTTCCCATCAAGTCGTCTGAAAACGTGACCGAGAGCGTCGGCGCGATGTATTCGCAGGAAGACAACACCATATCTAAGGCTGGTGCAGTCCAACAAGCTGGAGGTAAGCTATGCTGGCGGCGAGGCGAATGTTGCCGCATCGCTTGCAAACTATGGCATGGACGCCGCTTTTGTATCAAAGGTGCCTGCCCATGAGATAGGCCAGTGCGTAGTAAACGAGCTGCGGCGCTATGGAGTGGATACCGGCAGCATTATAAGAGGCGGAAACCGCCTTGGAATATACTTTGTTGAAAAAGGTGCCTCGCAACGCGCTTCAAAGGTAATATACGACCGTGCAGATTCTTCAATTGCAGATGCAACACCGGAGGAATTCGACTGGAACAAGATATTTGAGGGCGCCGACTGGTTTCATTGGACGGGCATAACCCCGGCGTTGAGCGCGCAGATGCAGCAGACCTGCCTGGATGCATGCATTGCCGCAAAGAAACGCGGCATAACAGTAAGCTGCGACCTAAACTACCGCAAGAAGCTTTGGAGCCGCGAGGAAGCCGGAGCCTGCATGGGCAAGCTCATGCCCTATGTGGACGTATGCATCGCTAACGAGGAGGATGCGCAAGACGTATTTGGCATCGCCGCAGAAAACACAGATGTAAACAGCGGCAAGTTGAACCGTAACGGATACATAAGCGTTGCCCGGCAAATAAGCGAGCGGTTTGGCTGCGCCAAGGTAGCCATCACTTTACGAGGGAGCATATCTGCCAGCGATAATGACTGGGCCGGTATGCTGTATTCAGATGGCCAGGCATATTTTTCACGTTCCTATTCCATACATATCGTTGACAGGGTAGGAGGTGGAGACAGCTTTGGCGCCGGGCTTATATATAGCCTGATAAGCGGCTATGACAGCCAGAGGGCAATTGATTTTGCGGTTGCGGCATCCTGCCTTAAGCATACCATCGAACACGATTTCAACCTCGTGAGCACGGCTGAGGTAGAGGCTTTGGCTAGCGGCAATGGATCCGGCCGCGTGCAGAGATAGCAGGAAGGAAAGGCAAATGAAGAATCCACAATTTCATATAGCGCATATTGGCATCAATGCCCAAGGCGAACAGGATGCTGCCCAAATAGCCGAAAAACTCAAGGCGATCTTTGGATTTGAATATGCCGTGGGCAATTCCTCGCTTTTTTCTGCGAATAAGGCTATTGAAATAATGAAAAAGCCGTTTCGCGGAAATCACGGCCATATCGCAATCGGCACAGGCGACATTGAGCAGGCCATAGAGCATTTTAGAAGCTCCGGGATTGCCTTCGCCGAGGAAACAGCAGTAATAAAAGATGGAAAGCTTAAGGCGATATACCTCGAAGAAGAAATAGCGGGCTTTGCGCTGCATCTTGTGCAAGTAGACTGATAGAGAGGGAAAGATAAAAAGCATGGTGGACATAATAATCAAAAACGGCACCCTGCTGGATGGTTCGGGCGCACCGCGCTACTTGGGCGATGTTGCCATAAAGGATGGGCTGATAGTAGACATTGCTAAAAAGATAGACTATAAGGCCCAGCGCATAATCGATGCATCCGGCCTGTATATTACGCCGGGCTTTATCGATACGCATTCCCATGCGGACAAGATAGTCCTTTTTGATAACAGCAGCTACAATGCTTTAGAACAGGGCATAACCTTTCAGCTTATGGGTCAGTGTGGAGAGTCTCCAGCGCCCTATTCGCCCGGGCAGATGCTTGCAATAGAAAACACAGTACCCAAGGAAGAATTCGATAGGGTGAAGGCGATTACGGATACCCCTGAAAGCTTTATCGCTGAAGCGGAGAGCCACAATTATGGAGTTAATATCGCCTTCCTTATTGGGCACCAGGCTTTGCGCGCCTATGGCGTAGGATATGATGATGTAAAGCCTACTCAAAAGCAGATGGCCGCTATGGAAGAAATGCTGGAGCGCGCCATGAAAAGTGGCTATTGGGGCATGTCTACAGGGCTGGTATATGCGCCCTCTGTTTATGCGGATACAGCAGAACTCGTGCGGCTTTCCAAGGTAGCGGCGAGGCATAACGGCATATACGCATCTCACATACGGGGCGAGGGCTTTAAGGTTATGGATGCCGTAGATGAGGCCATAGCCATTGGCAGGGAAAGCGGAGCAAGGGTCTTGATTTCCCATCTAAAGGTAATGGGGGAGCAAAACAAGGGAAAATCAAAGCAGCTTTTAGAAAAGATCGACAGAGCAAACGAGGCCGGCGTTTTCGTATATGCTGACCAGTATCCATTTGACGCTGGATCAGCGCCGCTTATTACCCAGATACCCCCCAAATATTTGCAGGGCGGAATATCGGACGCGGTAGAGCGGCTTAAGGACGTTGAATTGCGCAGGCAAATGCTGTATGCCATATTTAACGAGGTGGACGAATACGAAAGCTGCCTGTCTTTCTCTGGCTTTGAAAAGACCGAGATAGCCGAAGCGCCCTATACTCCAGAGCATATCGGCAAAACCATAACGCAGCTTGCCGAAGAGCAGGGTAAGGAGCCGTTTGATGCATACTGCGATTTACTCATCGTCAACAAAGGGGATGCGCAGGGCATATATTTAAACCAGAATATGGAGGATATCTGCCGCATAATGGTCCACCCGCATGTATTTGCGGGCTGCGACTGGGCCGAATACACCCGCTATCATGAGCCCAATGAGGTTGGCGGCGGCCATCCCAGAGGTACGGGAACTATGACGCGCCGACTTGAGATAATGCGCAACTACGACCTTTGTAGCGCCGAAAATGCCATCAGCAGCATTACTGGGCGCCCCGCGGCAGCCCTTGGCATTCCTAACAGGGGCATATTAAAGGCTGGTTATGCGGCGGATATATGCATAATAGATTATCCTAACATAAGCTGCACCGCAGACTATAAGCACCCGTTTGCAAAAAACAAAGGGTTGGAATACGTTCTGGTAAATGGCCAGATCGCCCTGGAAAACGGCACTATAACCGGCAGGCGCGCGGGCGTGGTGGTAAAGCACAATAACTTATGTGAGATATACAGAAAAGCAGAAAAAAGAAAATCATGAGTGATTATTTATTTAAAAAGTGCTTGACAAACATAATGGGATCGAGTATTATAACATTGTAGATTGTATACAATATTCAATATACGTTATTCATGAACTATAGTGAACGGTGTTTGAGGTATATAAATGGCGAATAATATAGCAGTAATCGTCAGTTGTGATACAAAGGAAAACGAGGCCTTATTTGTTTGTGAGAAAGTAGCAGCACATGAGTGTGAACCCATTTTAGTAGATATAAGCTGTAGCGGCAAAGCTTGCGATAAAGCAAGTATAAAGCCTTTTGAGATTGTAGATGGGCTCCTTCCAACTGGGAAAACGTTGAGCGATATTTCAAAGAGCGAGGCCATCAATACTATGGCCCAAGGCTTGAAGCATACTCTGAAAATGCTTTATCAGAATGAAAAGATTGATGGAGTAATTGGTATGGGAGGGCTTCAGAACACAGAAATATGCACAGCAGCAATGCGGGAATTGCCGCTGGGCTTTCCCAAAGTAATGGTTTCCACTGTCGCAAGCGGGCGCAGGTATTTCGCATCTGTGGTAGGTAAGTCTGACATTGTTACAATACCATCCATAGTTGACTTTAATGGTATAAACCGTGTTTCTTCAGTAATCTTATCTAGTGCCGTAGCGGCAATATGCGCAATGGCGAAGGAGAAGCAGGAGATTTGCTGGGCCGGCCCTTGCAAGGTAATTGCAAGCACCATGATGGGCGTTACAAATGATACTGTTGTACTTGCTTCGCAGCTTATGAAAGATAAAGGCTTTGAAGTACTAAGCTTTCATTCTACTGGCGCAGGTGGGGCCACACTGGAAGGAATGGCAAAAGCGGGCAGGCTGGATGGCATTATGGACCTGTCTCTTCAGGAGATGACTGCAGAATATTTTGGTGGATATGGCTTTTCCGCAGGAGCAAACGAAAGGCTTAATGGCGCAGCGCAAGCCGGTATACCGATGGTGGTATGCCCAGGAGCAATAGATTTTATATGCCTGCGCAAGAATGAATTGTTTGATGACAGCGAAAAACGTGGCATGGTATGGCACAATTCCGATCTTGCCCATGTGCGGCTTTATGATAATGAGGTGTTGGATATTGTTAGAACAATATGCAGCAGGGTAAATTCGTCATCCGGAAGGGTTTCGGTATTGCTTCCGCGCAAAGGGCTAAGAACCTTGAGCGAACCGGGCCAAGTGTTTTACAGGCCTGAGCTGATGGAGAAAATTGAGATGCTGTTTAAGGAACTGCTATCTGGCGGTATTGTGTTTAAGGCCTTTGATATGGGTTTTACGGATTCTGAATTTGCTCTAATTGCAGCAAACGAGATGGAGAGCCTTTTGCAATGAATATAAGCAGCGAAAAGTTAAACGAGATAAGGGCGGAGCTTTTACCATATTTTTTACGCATGTATAACTGCGGAATGCAGAAAAGCGATGGTGGGAATATCAGCATGCGCGTAAAGGCAGATTCGCAAGAATACATATTGATCAAGGCCAGCGGGTGCTGCTTTGCAGATATGAAACAAACAGATTTAGTGCTAACGGATATGCAGGGCCAGCTATTGGAAGGGGGAAAGGCGCCGTCAAAGGAAGTCAACCTTCATAGTATGATTTATCGAGTAATGCCGGATGTATCCGCCGTGGTACACTGCCATTCTCCATGGGCCACAGGCTTTGCGCATAATAGTGATAAGCTGGATTTTTCTACATATCATTCGGAAATTAAGCTATCAGGGTATGTGCCGGTATTTGATACAAAGGGATATATTGTGGATAAGGAAAATATAGACGGGATAGAAGCCGTTTTGAGAAGCAGGCCTGAGCTGAAAGCATTCTTACTCCGGGGGCACGGGCAGGTCGCTTTGGGTAAAAACATATATGCCGCAGTAAATATTGCAGAATTAATTGAGGAAACGGCACAAATTGCGACTATAAGCAAAATAATTTGAAATCTTAATATACAGAAGGATTTGCAGCATGGAAGAATATAGAATTAGAGCAATAAATACGGGCTACGTACTTATCTCCGCAAAGAACTATCAGTTTCATCATTCTGTTCATACGTATCTAAAGGATGTTAGCCTTTTGGACTCTCCGTTACCTGTTTACTGTTTCCTTGTTGAAAATGATGAAACCAAGATATTGGTTGATACCGGCATGTCCGATACGGAAAGGGCGAATAAATACCATCATTCCGGCTCATGGCAGGAAGATGGACAGGATGTTTGCAGCCAGCTTACCAAGATTGGCATTATGCCCGAAGAGATCGACGCGGTGATATTTACTCATCTGCACTGGGACCATTGCTTCAATATGAAGGCTTTTTCGCGGGCAAAATATTATGCTCATGATAAAGAATATAGTTTCGCTATGGATCCATTACCACTATATTACCGCTCATATGAGCACCCCTTTTTAGGAATAGAGAGCCCCTTCTACGGCGTGGAATTCAATACATTTTCCGAAGAAACAGAACTGTTTCCCGGTATACGTGTAATCGAAACGTTTGGACACTCGCCGGGGCATGTTTGCGTAGAGGTGGATACAAAGGACGGGAAATATATAATTGGCGGAGATGTGGCGTTCAGGCAGGAAAACTTCGATGCAATACCTGAACTGGGATATGAGGTTACCCCGCCCTCAAGATATGTTGATGTTATAGATAGTTATAACAGCATTGCAAAGATAAAAAAACGCGCAGCCGATCCTCAACATATATTGCTGTGCCATGATGTAGGACTGATTGAAAGAATGAGGCAAAATCCGGTAATCGGGTGATTTGCGATGTGGTGTTTATGGTGCTATACTTTGTACTATAAATAAAAGCCAGAGGTGTATAACATGAAAGTAAAAAAGACATCTGCTTTAAATTCGGATTCCAAAAGCATAACGGTGCCAATGCGGAATAAATGCATGCAGGAATATATTGCAGAGCAGATATCCGACTGGATAATGGAAGGAACTCTGCAAAGTGGCGATCGGTTGATAGAAAGCGATTTGGCGGAAAAATTTGGCGTGAGCCGTATTCCTGTGAGAGAGGCAATCAAAACGCTTGAAGCCCGAGGGCTGGTTGAGGTTGTGCCTTTTGTCGGTATATCTGTAAAAAAATATGAGGTAGAAGAAATAAGAGAAATATACATACTCAGGCAGCACCTTGAAACCTTTGCTTTAAGGATAGCCACAGAAAGCATATCTGAAGAAGAAATTAATATGCTGGATCAAATGTGCGATGAACTTGAGGCGCGTATTAGCACAAAGCCTGAGCCCTCGATAGAGGTAATAAAATGGTACTATCAGCACAACTTTGACTTCCATATGCTTATTTATAAGGCCACGGGAATGACGAAGCTTGTACAGATAATTACAAACCTATGGGATAACATTGCTTTTTTCAGAATACGAAACGTGAGGAAGGAGGGATATGCGGAGCAGATGCTGAAAGAGCATAGATTCTATGTGGATTGCTTAAAAGAGAAAAACGGCGAAACGCTCGCTCGAAATTATGCGGATAACCTACAAAACCATATCAACAGCTTTATCGACAATAATTCGTTATGATACGAATTAAAAACAAAAATTTATTTACCAATGTATACAATATACCGTATACCCTATACACAAATCCAGAATCAAAAGTAATTTATTAATGGAGGGAAAAGATGAAACACGAACTGAGAAGAAGACTAATAGCCATGATTTTATGCGTGGCAATGGTAGCGATGCTAGCTGGATGCAGCCAGAATGGTGGGGAGCAGACGGTTGCGCCTCCGGCTGAAACGGGACAGGCTCCAGCCGAGGTTAACGAGCCTAAAAGCGAAGTTAAGGGCGAAGTGAAGATCGGTGTATTTGTGTCCAAGACAGGCCCTCAGCCGCTTGATGGCGATGGTGGAACTAAGGGAGCACAGATGGCAGCGGACGAGATCAATGCTGCGGGCGGGGTTAACGGCTATAAGCTGGTACTCCAGTTTGAGGACGATGCAAATGATGCAAACACAACGATGAACGTTGCCACCAAGTTTGCCAGTGATGAATCCATTCTTGGTATGCTGGGTATTATGAGCAGCAGCTATACAGTTGCAATAAGTGATATAGTTAAGGATTATAAAATCCCCATGCTACAGGGCGGCGGCTCTATCACTATTGATAAATTGGAGAATCCTTATCTGTTCAGGTTTAGGCTGGCGGATTCCTTTGTAGCAAGGGTTGCCGCAAATTATATGATCAACACCCTGGGTGCAAAAAATATCGGCGTATTGTACTCTGGCGATGATTACGGCACAGGCGCCTTCCAGGTTATCACATCATACCTTGATACCCTGGGAATGAAGGTAACCGCATCAGAAGCGCATAATCGTGGTGATACGGATATGACTGCGGGCCTATTGAAGCTTAAGGACGCTGGTTGTGATGGCATAATAGTATGGAGTCATGGCGCTGAATGCGCTATTATCTGCCGCCAGTACAGGGAACTTGAAATGGATACTGTGCCGATCCTTGGGGGCCCTGGCTTTGTGAACGCTGCGTTTTATGCCGGCATATCCGACCCGGCAATTTCAAACGGAACTTATTGCACTGCTGACTGGTCCCTTGATAATCCGAATCAAGCCCCGAAGGATTTTGTAAAACGGTATACAGAGTTGTATGGTACTAATCCCAATACCGCCGCGTCCTTCTGGTATGATGCCGTAATGATAATGGCCGATGCACTGGGCCGTTGTGATGAAATGACAAGGGAAAACCTGTACAATGAGCTGCTTAACGTAGGCAAGGATCAGGAGCTGATTTTGAACTGCGGCTCAGTATACTGCGATGAAAACCGCAATCTTGACCACGAGGTTATCATAGGGCAGAACCAGGATAACGTTTTGCAGGTTATTACGTCCCTGAAAGAAAGCGAGTTCTAATGTTGTTTAAGTAGGTCGTCTGCTTAGCGTTAAGGTGCCACGCGTTGTGGAAACCCCAAAAGTTTCCACAACGCAGATGGTATTTTTCTATAAAGGCTCGTCCATAAATATAAGGATGAGCGGTACCGAATACTTCATCCGATGCCGGAGAAAGGCAATGAAGCCCAAGCCTTCATTGTAGATTAAAATTATGTCAACCATCATACAACTTATGGTTTCCGGGATTGCAATGGGCTTTATCTATTGCCTTATTGCGATTGAGCAATCTTTAATATGGAATTCTTGCGGCATATGCAATTTTGCTCATGAAAGATTTATAACCATGGCTGCTTTCTTCTTTGGAGGATTGATAATAAACAATGGGCTTACGCCCGCGCAATCTTTTTTAGCTACGATGGGCTTCCTTATACTATATGGAATATTATGCGCAACAATGATCTTTGTACCGCTAAGAGAACATAGCTCAGTGTTTTTCACTGTAATGGGCGCGGTAACCCTATCTTTTTTCATGAAGGAGATAATCCGCTTGATATGGGGCCCGCTCGGATTTAGCATACCGGGCTTTCTTACGGGATATATCAGGGTTAAGGGGATATCCTTTTCAGTTGTGTACTTTTACATTATAGGTATATCGATATTGTTGCTTATTGTGCAAAAGCTGTTTTTTACCTATACCAAACTTGGGCGCGCAATAAGAGCAGTACAGCAGGATAGGACTGCGGCAAAGCTTATGGGCATAAATGTTACCTTTGCTATGGCTTTTAGCATTGCGGCCAGTTCTGCCATATGCGCTTTGGTAGGCATTTTGGTAATACCGCTCTTTAGCGTAGGGCATAACATGTCTTCGCTGATAGCATTAAAGGGCTTTGCGGCAGGTGTAATAGGTGGCTTCGGTTCATATATGGGTGCTATAGTTGGCGGGTTGACTATTGGTATATTGGAGAGCACATATTGCTTCTTTGGCCCTACGGTATACAAGGATATTGTATCGTTTGTGCTTATGATCCTGTTCCTTATAGTTAAGCCAAATGGGATTGCGGTCAAAAAGGCCATGGGTGCCGGAAGGATCAAGCGTAGGAAAACATCAACTGTAGTGATAGACAGAGGTGCAGGGAAATGAAGATACCAAATAGCAAATTGAGTCTTCTAAAGTGGAGCGTACTCATTGTGATTGGTGCGTTGGTTCCCGTGTTTGTCAAAAATGATTATTATTTGACCGTGATGTGCCAGGTTCTTGTAAATATAGTTGCAGCAATAGGGTTGAATTTTATATGTGGATTAACGGGACAACCGATGCTTGGCATGGCCGGTGTAATGGCGTTGGGCGCGTACGTATCGGGCATCCTCACCACAACGTTTAATATGAACCCATGGCTGGCGCTGGTGTTTTCCATGTTGATGGGGGTACTTCTTGGACAGATCCTTGGCTGGCCAAGCCTGCGTATACGCGGGATATACCTTGCGCTTACAACAATAGGCTTCTCAGAAATTATTAAGCTGGTGTTGAACAATCTTAGCATAACAGGAGGAGCGATGGGCCTAAGGCAAATACCAAGTCTGTCTTTAGCCGGGTTCGCATTCGATAGTACAAGATCATATTATTACCTGTATATGGTAATTGTAATAATATTGATGGCATTATCGCTTAAGCTGATAAATTCTCGCTGGGGGAGGGCCTTTCTAGCCTGTAGAGATAACGAGTCAGCCGTTGAATCCTGTGGCATTAACATAGTTGCAACCAAGTTGACCGCCTTTACGCTGTGTACCGTATATGGCTGCATAGCCGGTTCCCTGTATGCTCATCTAATGAGGTACATAAATCCGATGACATATACATTTGATTTATCAGCTAAATTCCTGATGATGATAATGCTGGGCGGGTTGGGCTCGTCTTATGGGTTGGTATTTGGAGCATTTATAGTTACGGCCCTTCCGGAGATGATACGCTTTCTGGGTGACTATTATTGGCTCACATTTACCGGATTGGTGCTGCTTCTTGCAATATTCTGCCCGATGGGCGTGCCATCCCTGTTTATGAAAATTGTTAATAGGATATCTGCCGCAATTGCAAAGCCCAGGCGGTCGTAGGAGGTCAAGGATATGTCGGATACTGCTTTAAAAATAGAGGGGTTAACCAAGAAATTTGGCGGGCTTGTTGCGGTAAATAATCTTGATATGGAAATAAAAAAAGAGAGGATTACCGCTCTTATAGGGCCGAATGGCTCAGGAAAAACTACCACGATAAACCTTATCAGCGGTGCACTATGCGCTGATGATGGGTGTGCTACTTACAAAGGGAACAACATACTCGAATACAAGGAATATGCCATTGCCAGGCAAGGGATAAAGCGTACCTTTCAAAATATCAAGCTGTTCCCTTCGCTCAGCGTGATAGAGAACGTTATGCTGGGAGGGCAAACCGATGATGCAAATGTTGTTGGCTCATTGCTTGGTCTGAAAAAGGACAAGCAGAAGGAGCGGCTGCTGCGCGAAAGGGCACAAGCGGCTATAGAATACATAAGCATGACTGATATTATAAATAGAAATGTTGGCGATCTCCCGTATGGTAAACAGAAAAAGCTTGAGTTTGCGCGCGCCATGGTGAGCGATCCGGACATACTGCTACTTGATGAGCCTGCAACCGGCTTGAACCCTACCGAAAGGACTGAGCTGGTAGAGCTGCTTGAAAAAATCAAGCAGGATAAGTATACGATACTTATCATAGAGCACAACATGGATGTGGTAATGAATGTGAGCGATAAAATATACGTTTTGAATTTCGGCACAAAAATAGCAGAGGGGAAGCCACATGAGATCCAAACTAACAAAACGGTAATAGAAGCGTACCTTGGTGAAAAGTATCAAAGGCGGATGTAAGATATGATAATAGAAGCAAAGAGCATTAATTCCTATTATGGAAAGATACAGGCGCTATTTGATGTTAGCTTCTGCCTTAATGATGGAGAAGTGATTTCTTTCATCGGGGCAAACGGCGCAGGCAAATCCACGCTAATGCAATCCATTGTTGGGCTGGTCAAGGTCGGAAGCGGAAATATTATTTTTAATGGGGAAGATATAACAAATATGCCTACCCATAAGATCATCAAAAAAGGCGTCGTATATGTTCCTGAAGGACGGCGGATATTTCCGGACCTGACGGTAGAAGAAAATATGATTATCGGTGCCCATTCCAGAAATGACAGCTCGAAAAAGCAGAAAGAGGAAATGGAAGAGATATACGATATGTTTCCCAGGCTAAAGGAACGTATCAAGCAAAAAGGCGGCAGCTTGAGCGGTGGAGAGCAGCAGATGCTGGCTATTGCAAGGGGTCTAATGGCGGCCCCCAAGCTATTGATGCTGGATGAGCCCTCCATGGGGCTTGCGCCTATAATCGTAGAGGAGATGTTTGAGCTCATTGCCGGCATAAGCAGGAAAAAGAAGTTACCCATTATGCTTGTGGAGCAAAATGCATATATGGCTTTTTCAATATCGGATCGCGCCTATGTTTTGGAAAATGGAAACGTAACGTTTTCCGGAACGAGCGAAGAGCTGATCTCCAGTGACGAGATTAGGAAGAGTTACTTAGGCAGTATATAACTTGCAAAGATCGTGCTTCAGCTCAGAGAGGGGGAGGCGGCGTAATATGGTTTTAACAAAGAAACATGTAATAATAAGCGATGCCTGTTTTTCTTCGGAATCAAAAATATGTGATGGCAAATTATATATCGATAAAGAGGATGTGGAGCGTCAGCTGCTATGTAATGAATTTGCAGGGGTGGAGCTGCAGATTGCAAAGCCGGGCGAAAGTGTCAGGCTTACAAATGTTGGTGACATCATACAGCCTGTAGCAAAAAGTGGATGCCTGGAAGATGCATTTCCGGGGTTTACAGGCAGCCTGAAACTTGCCGGGACAGGCGAAACGGTGTGCCTGGATGGGATCGCAGTTGCAGAAATTGCTGAGCTGCCGTTGATGCAATCTTCGATAATTGATATGAGCGGTGCAGGCGCAGAGCAAACGCCGTTTTCCGGGATGATACTGACAGCTCTTGTGGCCGCTCCGGCTGAAAAAACAGACAAGAACGAGTACTTACTTGCGCTCAAGCGGGCCGCATGCAGGTTGGCTGTAATTCTTGCTAAGCTTGCATTGGATATAGAAGCGGATTATAACAGCGAATATTGCTTTGATACCGCACCACGTAAAACAAATTTGCCGCGGGTATGCTATATTTATCAGATATTTGCGCACAAAAACATGATAGAGCCGTTTTTTTACGGCAGCAGATGCCAGCAGATACTACCGTTTACTATTGACCCAAATGAAGTGCTGGATGGGGCAATGATAAACTTAAACTATGATCTTATTCCATTTTCAGATACAACCTATACCATACAGAACCACCCGGTAATTGAGGAGCTGTTCAAAAGAGATGGTAAATCCGTGGATTTTTGTGGTGTTGTAATGGTAAACGCCTCCTCGACGATAGAAGACAAAACGCTATCCTCTATGAGGGCAGTCTTTCTTGCAAAAGAAGCGCTTCATGCTGATTATGCCGTTCTTACAAAGGAAGGAGGAGGGCATACTCAGGTAGATATCGAGCTGGTGTGCGATTATTGTGCGCAAATGGGGATAAAGCCAGTTATCATTATTGCTGAAAATGTATCTACCAATGGAAGGACAGATGAGGCTGTGCTCTTTAATACAGAGAATGCAAATGCGATGATATCCGCGGGCTGCTTGGATATGGTGCAGCTTTGTGAAATGGATAGGCTGATCGGACATACGCCTATTACGGACATGGAGAACATGGCCGATTTGCGCGGACAATGCAGTATATACAATAAGTACATCAGGGGAGCGCTTAGCCAGCTTGGGGCGTCATTGCATACATCATATAAGTATTGAGCAGAGGTATTAACCAATGAGAGTGGTTCATTTTATCAATCAGTTTTTTGCCAATATGGGTGGCGAGGACACTGCAGGAATGGCTCCCACGGAGCTTAGCGGCCCTATCGGCCCCGGCCAAATAATAGAATCCTATGAAGATGGCCATATAGAGGTGGTGGCTACAATAGCCTGCGGCGATAATTATTTTGCTGAGCATCAAGATGATGCCCTGAGCTATGTGCTTGAGTGTGTTGAGCGCATCAAGCCTGATGCGCTAATTGCTGGGCCTGCTTTCAACTCAGGCCGCTATGGAATGTCCTGTGCAGCCGTATGTAAGGCTGTTGAAAATAAATTGAATATACCTGCCGTTACGGGCTTATTTGAGGAAAACCCTGCTGTGGGCATATTTCATGGCGATATTACTATCGCTAGGACTGGTCATAATGCACGCAAGCTAAGCGCCGACCTGCAAAAGACGGTAAAATTGCTTATTAAGAAAACATCAGGAGAAAGGCTGGATCCTCAGCAGGATGAATATTTTGCAATGGGGCGTTGCCAGAACATTGCTATAAATAGTACGTCAGCCCAGCGCGCACTGGATATGATAGAAGATATAGCATGCGGAAGGGATATCAATACGGAAATACCATTACCAACGTACGAAAAGATAGAAAAAGCAAGGCTGAACAAGCGGCTTGAGGATGCAAAGATCGTATTGATAACAGATGGAGGGCTATATCCTGAAGGCAATCCGGACAAGATGCCTTCAGTTAACGCAAATGACTTCCGCCCTTACTCCATAGATGGCATGGATGGGCTAATGCCCGGGGAATATATTGTGCGCCATGTTGGATATGATTCCTCTTTCGTCGAGGAAGACCCAAACCGCCTTGTGCCGGTTGATGCTTTAAGGGAGCTTGAGGCTGAAGGAAAAATCGGAGAGGCGCATGGCGAATATCTATCAACTACAGGAGTAGCGATGTCCTTAGAAAACAGCATCTCCGTTGGCAAGAGAATGGCCCAATACATTTTGCACAAAGGAATAGACGCGGCTATCTTAACATCAACGTGAGGCACTAGTACACGCTGCGGTGCAGTGATAGTAAAGGAATTAGAAAGGAACGGTATCCCTTCGGTTCAAATATGCAATATGACGCCAATAGCAAATGCAATGGGGGCGATACGTATTTTAAGGTCCAACGGCATTCTTTATCCCCTTGGCAATCCCGAATTGGGAAGGGATAAGGAAAAACAGGAAAGAAAAGAACTGCTCTGGAAAGCTATTGAGCTACTTGCAGAATAGTAAGTTGAAATACTTAATACTACGCTGCCCCGCTTTCGCATAATCCCCCCAAAACGGACATAAGCTGATACACCCTGAATTTGGGAGGTGTATTCATGCTGGACGCGATCCTGAACCTGGCGCGTGAGATATTGTTTTTTGCGGGCTATGTAAGCGGAGGGAACTCCTTCCCACCACAGCTATCACCCGAGGAAGAAAAGGCGTATATTGTGCGGCTGTCCGAGGGGGACCAGGAGGCCCGCTGCAAGCTCATTGAGCACAATCTACGGCTGGTGGCGCATATCGCCAAGAAGTACAGCACCCCAAGGCGGGACTCGGACGATCTTATCTCGATTGGCACCGTTGGGCTAATCAAGGCGGTTTCTACCTTTAAGCCTGATAAGGGCAATACCCTTGCTACGTACGCCGCGAGGTGCATCGAAAATCCGACCCTAACATGTTGTCTGCATCGCCTAAAGCTTATCACACCATCACCACGTATCCCCGCCGCTATGATGAACGCATAGATACGGTAAGTGACCGTATCCGATTTTATCGCTTGGAGGCAGGGCTTACCCAGCTTCAGCTTGCCGCAGAAATAGGAAAAAGCCGGGATACCATACTGAATGTTGAGAAGGAGCCAGATCTCGTTACCCTTGAAACATGTAATGCGTGCGCCCTGGCATGTGGTGTTGACCCTGCGACCCTATACGATGATCGGCTTGCTTTTCTCTCGGATGCTCCTGCGCGGATTCGAGACATCCGCAAAAATCATCAACTCACGCAGGATGGGCTGGCAAAGAAAATAGGCGTTTCCCGGACAACTATAAAAATGTGGGAACATGGACAGGTGTATCCGCAACTATCATATTTACGCAAATTGCTAAGTATGGAGTGAGAGAAAAAGAATGCCTCACTCGGGAGGAACGCGCTGCTCGGCAAACTCGAATAGCTTTTGTGGATTGGAGCCATGAAGCCAAAGCGGTTTCAGAACTTTGTGAAGGATAACAGGCATGCGAGAGCCATCTACACCGGAAATTGCGAGAGACACTTCGCGGGTAAGGATAGAAAATGTCAGGAAACTTTCATCTTTTTCTTCCTGATAGATTCCTGCAATATAAAATATACGTTGTTCGGGTAATCTTGTAGGAGGTCTTTTCTCTGTTTCAGGATCTATATTTTTCAACTCCAAATACCATGAGACTGGAACCAGGCAACGCCTTTCACGTATAGAGTCTTGGAACATTGAGCTATCCATAACCGTTTCGCTCTGGACATAAAAGACTCTATCTTTTATACCAAGGCAGTTTGAGCCCCATTGCATAACCTGCGGTTCCCTTTGAGCAGTGAGTACGGATACGATACTGGCAGATGAAACTTCATCCGTACTGATACGCTCTTTGTGACCAAATGCGTCTAATGCGTTCCGAATTTCTAAATTATCCTGATCAATGTAGTTCCGTATGCACATCCCCTATACCCCCTAAGTAATCGTTATTGTGCAAGCCATACATCGGTAACGCTCTGCACCTAGTCTACCCGATTAGATGGCTTATATAGGGAAGGACGCAAAAAAACAGTAAAATGGAGTTTTTTGTCACATAATAAATTATTATGTCCTGATTTGTGTATTTAACACGTCTGATATAGTAAGGGGAAATCCCCAAATAAATAATTTGGAGGCCACACGAATGAAAAAGAGACTATTTGCCGCCACACTTGCTTGTATACTATTGATCGCCTTTACAGGCAGCGCCTTTGCCATGCAGTACGAAATTACACCTTTTGCGAATGCTGTCATTTCTGGCGGCTTGACAAAGGTGAGCGGTAGTAACTATCGGCTGCAAGGAATTATTAAGGGCAGTGCTGATGATTATCTCACGATGGTTGATTGCATAATGAAGTTGGACACCTAACAAAAAAATCCATAGTGATTTTCCAGCATGGTAGAATGAAGTTCCTACACAACATCTGCCAAGGGAGGGCAATCACTATGGACTGCCAAGATTATATCACAGGGCCAGCAGAACGCAAGAAGGGACAGCACCTTCAGCGTGAAGAACGAGGGGCTATCCAACATCTCAAGTGCCAAGGCTACACAAACAGAGCCATCGCCAGAGAGATAGGTTGCTCGCCGTCTACCGTGGCAAACGAACTACGACGCGGCACACCGCCTCGTAAGAGCAATAAGGGCAGGAAACCCGGTTACTCAGCAAGGCATGGAGAGGCCGTCTACAAGGCCAACAGGAAGCATTCTCGGAAGCACCATCGGATTTGCCGATGCGCCCACTTCCTTCGTTGGGTAGTCAAGCAGTTCAAGGAACACAAGTGGTCTCTGGATTCCTGCGTTGGCTATGCCCGTCTGCATGGGCTGTTTCCAGCAGATGAGATGGTCTGCACCCGCACTCTTTACAATGAGGTCTGGGCAGGCAACCTTGACTTGTCTGTGACGGAACTACCCGAAGCCATGAAACGCAAGCAGCACAAGGATTCCAAGCCCCGTGAACACAAGAAGAGCTTCGGCACGGACATCTCCCAGAGACCTGAGATTGCGGCTCTGCGCATCGAGGAGGGACATTGGGAAGGTGACACTGTCGTGGGCAAGAGGGCTGGTAAAGAGGCTGTCGTCCTCTCCCTGTTGGAAAAGAAAACGGAGAACTATATTGCCATCCAGATTCCCGGCAAGGATGCAGACTCCGTTCTGAACGCCATGCAATCGCTCAGGGAGGAATTCGGAGACAAGTTCTCACAGGTCTTCAAGACCATTACCGTGGACAACGGCTCGGAGTTCTCTACGTTCAGTCTGGTCGAGAACTGGGGCAGTGCAGTCTACTTTGCACATCCCTATACTTCGTGGGAACGTCCCCAAAACGAGCGTCACAATGGGCTGTTCCGAGCCTTCGTGCCCAAGGGTGCCTCCATTGAATCCTTCTCTCCGGAGTACATCTTGTCTGCTGCTGATGAGCTGAACGGACGCCCTCGCAAGAAGCTGGGCTACCGCACCCCGGAGGAACTGTTTGATGAGTTCCTCGACTCTGTTTACGCAGCCTCCGGCTGCGGCAGCATCGCCCAGAACGGAAGCCAGAGGCTTCCATCCTGACCGATGCTCTGATTAACTAATTTCTACCGTGCGGGTGTCCAACTTGCAATTGCAATTTGTGAATGAAATACTACCTTACATAAAGTTTCATTACATTCTCATAATCCAGCCCGAAATGTACAATGATATAGGGTGATATGAGAATGAACCAAGATGAAAGAAGGTTTGACTTTCACGGCCTCGGGGCAGCTCTCAAAAGAGCCAGAGAAGAAAAGGGCTGGACACAAGCCTACGTTGCGGAATTAGTAGACCGTGACTCCCGTACCATTATGAATATTGAGAACAAAGGTCAGTATCCCAGCTTCGACCTTTTTGTTAAACTCATTACCATGTTTGACGTTTCAGTTGACCAGTTTATTCATGCGGACGGAGGGGCAAGGTCAAGTTCTTGCAGAAAGCACATTGATGTGCTCCTAAATTCTATGAATGAAAAAGAGCTTGTTGTAATAGAAGCCACAGCCGAGGGCATTAAGAAAGCCAGAGAAACGGAGGTTCCAGAATAAGGGCCTCTGTTTTTTTGCGCCATTTTAGGGGCTGTCGCTAAATGGCAAGCAATGCCTCTGTGGCCACAAGTGGCACAAAGGCGGCTTGTTGGGGCTCGCCCCAAACCCGTATCTTCGGGCCAACATGGCCCGAAGTGTCAGCGTCGCTTTGCTCCTTATTTTCATAACCTTAACGCTCCTTTTCCTGCTTTCTTCCCGGCTCGGTGTAGCCCATCAGAGTGTCAATGTTCGCCTTGATCGTGACGATCTCCTGCATATCCCGTCGTGCCTTCTGGTATTCTCCATAGAGCTGTTTTTTCTTTGCTGTGAGCTTGCGGCCTTCCTCCTTCAGCACATCCATTTTAGGGAGCTTCGCCCCGCCCAGCAGAGAGCGCATTTCCGCTTGTGCAGCCCGGTACAGTTCAAGGTCGGCCTCATGCTCCGCAAGGAATTTCCGGCTGTACTTCGTCGCCTTATACTGCTCAAAGACTGGGCGGGTTTTGGCATACTGAACCGTTGCGGCCTTTAGCCCGGCATTGGTTTTCATGGCCTGTTCCGTCTGCTTGACCTGTTCGGAAATAACATGGAAACGGTCTGCCGCCTCGGTGGCTTTCTTCGCCAACTGCTCATAATCGGTCAGGTTATTGTCCTGTATATAGGCAAGAGCGGCGGCCATCTGCTTAATGTTAAATACCTTCGCCCAGCGTTCATATCCCGGCCCCTTACCGGCAACCAGCTTTGCTTGAATATCCACCGCCAGACTGATTTTCCGCTCCGAGCGCCCGGGGTGTTTTTCTTTGCCCTCAATGGCGGACAGAACATCTTGCAAGTCGTAGCCGTCCCCCAGCGTGGAGGCACGCAGACGGGTGAAGCGTTCCTGTCCCTGCCCGGTCAGCCGGAAGCTGATACCGCCGCCCCGAACCGTCTTGACCTCATACCCGGCCCGCTTCATCAAATTGAGAAATTCGTCCAGATCAGCGGGGCGTTCCGCCAGCGCAGTATCAATAGCAAGGCGCAGTCGGTCCTGATAGGAAAGCGGCCCTTTCCGGTCTTTCTGCCACTCCCCATAGTTCCGATACTTGCTCTTGCTCCGGGGCTTCGGGTTCTCCACGATGGACAGCCCGTTTTCAAGGCACAGCCTGTCAGAGAGCCGCCGAAGGGCGAAGCTGGAGCCCCAAAAATTTCGGAATTTCCGGGTGCAGTCAAGGGTGGTGGAGTTGTAATAAATGTGACAATGGATGTGCTGCTTATCGGTGTGCGTGGTAACGATAAAAGCGTGCCGCCCCTTTGTCCAGCGCATAGCCAGCTCATAGCCGATACGGTTCGCCTCCTTCGGGGTGATCTCGCCCGGATAGAAGGATTGTCGTATCTGATAGCACAGCACATTATTTTCTTTCTTCTGTTCCCGGCCCGTCATAGCGGCATAGCTGGCCTTTGCCAAAAGGAACTCGTCCGCCACGGTGGCCGGATCACATTCATAAGCGGAGATATACTTTCCGCTTTCTGTTTTCTCCGGGTCCTTGCCATAGTCCAGACAATCCCGGATAGCCTCAGCAATCGTTTCGCCTTCGCCCGCATGGCGCTGTAACAAAGTTGTGGTAGCCAAAAATCATTCCTCCTTTCCATGAGAAAGGGGCGGCCCATTCAGACCGCCCCGACTTCGGGCCAGTATGGCCCGAGGCTGCTTAACTTGCCAGAAACCGGTACAGAGCGGATTTGCCTCCGTCCAGCGCCCAAAGAAGGGAGCCCGCCGCCGCTTGCAGTCCATACGGCGAAAGAAGGAAGGCAAGAAACAGAAATACAATCCCGCCTATGGGCGTCGGCGTGAAAAAGAGAGCGACACCCAGCACCGCCAGGATCACAGAGGCAATCGTCAGCAGGACGGCACAAATATCAAACAGGAACACCAGCAGAGCCGCCAGAAGGGACAACGCCAAAGCAAAGGGAGCAACCAATATTTTCAGCAGTATCTTCATCTTCAAAACCTCCTTTATCTATCCTTCCTACCTCTATTTTATCATGCCTGCCCGGGGACATAAATGTTGCGAAAGATTAGTAAATCCTGTCCCAAACCTTCGGGTCATACTGGCCCGAAGTGGTAAAAAAAGAGCAGGGCGGCAAGCCCCGCAACGGAAGCCTGCCGCCCTCGTCTTACTTTGCCACCAGCTCGGAGAGCTCCCGCAACACCTTTGACACCTCGCCCCACAGCTTTTCATAGTCCCGCTTCAATCCGTCGATTTCCTCCGGGTACACGCCATAGGTATGTGCGTGTATGGCAACCTGATTGAGATTGTTGGAACAGCGCCGTTGCAGAGAGATCAGCTCTTTTACGGGCGCAAGGTCGATGTGCAGGATATACCCATTCAGAGCCATTTTCCGTACATAAGCCCCGGCGTTGGAAATGCCCGCCTCAGCCATCCGTTCATGGATGGCTGCCAGCTCGTCCGGCGTTACCATGACGTGCAGATGGACATTCCGCTTGCGGTTCTCCATCAGCGTTCCAGCTCCCGGCCTTTCCGGCGCTCTTTGGGTTCCTTTACCTTATCAAGCGGTTTTGCGTCCAGCTCCGGGGGCGTGGGTGGGATGGGCGTGTTGTTGGGTACGCCGTCGATCATGTTGCAGTTCTGCTCCGTGGAGAGCTCGGCGGTTTTCAGATAGTTGTCTTTTTCGTGCATGGCGATCCTCCTTTATCGTTCCTCATGGTTTTTATGGCTCCGCTTCTGGCCGGGCTCCTTCGGGGGTTCCTGCCCTCTGGTTCCTTCTTTGAGCCGGGCGGTAATGGATGGGCGCACCCGGTCAGGATTGCCCGGTGCTGGTTTCAGTTCATAATCCTCCATCTGCTTTTCGGTCAGCGGCTTTGCGTAGGTCAGTTCGCCCCATGCCATCAGACTGCCGTCTGCCACAGGACGCCGCCTGTCATCGTCGTAGTTGACGATGGAAAGAGGCTGGTTATCCGGCAGCTTCGGGTAAGTTCCTATGTCCACGGGCCGCTGGGTGGAATAATAGCGGTAAACGCCCTCCGGTCCCAGCTCGGTATGCTTGACCGCCGCATGGTAAAGCTGCTGATAGTCGTCCACCCGGCGGTCAAAGTCCCTCTGCGCCCACGCCTGACTGGTTCCATAGCGGCCCCAGTAGTAATCCCGATGGCCGTTTTCCCCCTCGGTAAACTGCCAGGTCACAAAGGGGCTCGGCGCTCCCGGATTATGCCCCAGCGCAAAGCCGTGTCCGGTTTCAAAGGTGGCAGCTTTCAAAATCACATATCCTTGTACTGTCTCCAAGAGATCCCTCCTTTCTACTACAATATATTTATGGTTAATATCCCTTACAGCCAGTAAGGAATTATCCATCTTGTTGCTTAAGCTGTTAGAATGTAGGTAGCAATTGGATATCTTCTCCTTTCTTGGACTTCGCGTCCGTAACACAGACTGATAACCAGCTCCTCATTCGCAGCGTTCGTTTTATGCAGGTTGCATCACCTCAGGTGCATTCGTGTCACACCACAGTAGATTGAATAGGCAATGAGTAAAACTGGTACTTATCCATTGCAATAATCTTAAGGAGTGACAAATTTATGAACGCAGTAGGTATCGATGTTTCAAAAGGTAAAAGTATGGTTGCTATTATGCGGCCTTTTGGCGAAATTGTTTCCACACCCTTTGAAATTAAACACACATCCAGTGACATCAATTCGCTTGTAAAACTTATCAAGTCTATCGAAGGTGAGTCCCGAATTGTAATGGAGCATACCGGACGCTATTACGAAGTCCTTGCCCATCAACTTTCCGAAGCAAATCTTTTCGTTAGTGCCATTAACCCAAAGCTTATCAAGGATTTTGATAACGATTCCCTTCGTAAAGTCAAAACAGATAAAGCTGACTCTGTTAAAATTGCCCGATATGCACTTGACAAGTGGCAAAATCTGAAACAGTATAGCGTTATGGATGAATTACGCAATCAACTCAAAACCATGAACCGTCAGTTTGGCTTTTACATGAAGCACAAGACGGCTATGAA
>CDZH01022716.1_pt1 | contig 50897 bp, 39 predicted proteins | sample 557721 | NCBI WGS metagenome assembly CDZH01 (sample SAMEA3182062, study PRJEB8094) | gut metagenome | biome: human; feature: gut; material: Stool; isolation source: human stools | place: Canada | collected 2013-01-14 | reverse complement strand
GGTGGCATCGCGTAGCGATGACGGAGAGGGGTTCACTATAAGAAAGCATAAAGACAGCAGACCCCTCTCAGTCGCCCTGCGGGCGCCAGCTCCCCCCGAGGGGAGCCTTTCACTACATCCTGAGCACAATCCAAAACTTGCAAAGCTATGGCTTCTGTGGTATACTAGACTAGAAAAGACAAAAAGTTTTAGAAAGCCACTTCTTACCCCGCAAAGTGTAGGAGTGGTTTTCTTTTTATTGCGCACAAATTCAAAACTTGCAAAGCTATGGATTATGTGGTATATTAAATATGGAAAAAGACAACCGCCCACAAGGTGGGTTGCCGAGTTAGTTAAGAAAAATCCGCTCCGCGCTCGTCAAAGTTTTGGGGCGGTTTTTCTATGTCCGTAACTTTTTTATTACTTTTTGTTCTTAAAAATGAACGTAAGTAATGCTACGATAAAAACTCCAAAGGACATTAAATCCTGAAAGCTGAAATATACCATAGACATCACCTCCATTCGTAGAGAATGAAGGCAACACCACCCTGCAACACGGTTGCCAAAAACATTTTATCATAAATTATACATTAAAGCAATAGCATGTTTGTTTATAAAGGAGATCTTGCAATGCCAAAGAAAAAGACAGCATTGACAATAGAAGAACGCTTGCAGCAGGCGCTGGTGCCTGCGGAGGAACAGCCTTATGAGGTGCCGGAGAATTGGGTGTGGGTGAGGTTTGGAGCAATAGCTGAAATTGTTACTGGTGGAACTCCTAGCAAAAAGCACCCTGAGTATTATGGTAGAAACTTTCCTTTTTATAAACCTAGTGATTTAGATCAAGGAAGATTAACATATGATGCTTCTGAGTATTTAAGTGAAGAAGGCAAAAAAGTTTCTCGAATCATACCTAAAAACTCAACAGCAGTCTGTTGTATTGGCAGTATTGGTAAGTGTGGTTATTTGATGTGTGAAGGCACTACCAATCAACAAATAAATTCTGCTATACCTAAAATTAACAGCTTATGCTTGTATTATTATCTTTGTACGGAGAATTTTGTTCAGAATTTGCTTTCGATGGCTTCTGCAACTACTATAGCTATTGTTAATAAGAGTAAAATGGAAAGCTGTGCTTTCCCTCTCCCTCCGCTCTCCGAACAGCAACGCATTGTTGAGCGCATCGAGGAGCTTTTCGCTAAGCTGGATGAAGCAAAGGAAAGACTGCAGGAGGTTGCCGAAAGCTTTGCCGTGCGCAAAGCAGCACTTTTGCACAAGGCGTTTACGGGCGAGCTTATTGGAAAGCAAGTAACTGAATTAGTTCCATTGGAAAATTTAGTTGATTTAATTAAAATAGGACCATTTGGATCGTCTTTACATGAATCAGATTATATTGAGAATGGTATTCCTTTAGTTAATCCAAAACATATAGTTCAACAACGTATAGTACCTCAATCAAAGATATCTATATCAGATGAAAAAGCAGAAGAATTATCTTCATATAAGCTAAAGGAGAATGATATAGTCCTTGGTAGACGTGGAGAAATGGGACGTTGTGCACCGATTAGTAATAGAGAAGAAAATTGGATTTGTGGTACAGGTAGTATGATTATTCGCTTAAAGAAAGAGTATGATGCAAAGTTGTATTCTTTGATTTTAGGAAGTCAGGCGACTGTAACTTATCTTGAAAATTCTGCTGTTGGTTCTACGTTAAAAAATCTTAATGAGAAAATAGTTAGGAAAATACCAGTTCCTCAATTTTCTAGTGAAGAACAGCACGAAATCGTGCGCCTCATCGACGAGCTGCTGGCACGCGAGCGCGCAGCACAGCAGGCTGCGGAGCAGGCGTTGGCAAGCATCGACCTGATGAAGAAATCCATCCTAGCACGTGCCTTCCGCGGTGAGCTGGGCACAAACAAAGCGAGCGAAGCGAGCGCGCTGGAGCTTTTGCGGCAGGTGCTGGCGGAAAACTGAAGCTAAACAATAATCAAGACCTTGGCAGCGGCAAAAGCTGATGCTAAGGTCTTTTTTTGATATATCTTTTTTAGCGTCTTACAGCGAAACACTTGGATATCCCATAGCTGCTCATGCGAACCTTAGGCATTTCAGCTTACAGTTAACCCCAACCTTAGTCACGCTAGTCTGGGCATAAGCTAACCACAGATTTGTAAACACTACCGCGTATACCGTTCGGCAGAACTACGAAAAAATAGCTATTTCCAGCAAAGCGATTTAGCTTATTTAAAGCTTTTTGGTAAAACTTTTTCTCGAAAAAGTTTTTGTTTTGCCGCGCTTTCAAAAAAGCGCGAACCTTTCTTGCAACTTCTTTCAGTTATGAAAGAAGTTGATGTTACGAATCACGCCGGTGATTTTGTTTGAAGATGGTCCGCAGCCTTTAGCAGCATAAACTTTAAATTTACTTCAAGCTTTTCCTCTGTTATACTATAATTGTACAAGCGTTGAGGAGGTGCAGTCATGCCATTGGAATATTATTTTATGCTGGCGGGCCTTGTCCTGCTGCTGATAGAATTTGTTGTGCCGGGCTTCGGAATTTTCGGTGTCAGCGGCATGGTGTGCCTGACAGTCGGCGGCTTTTACGTTTTGGGCGGCAATGCCTGGGCGGCGCTGGTACTGTTGGCAGTGTATCTGTTTTTTGTGCTGGTAATTACGCTGCTGTGCGTGTATCTGCCCAAGGAAAGCAAGTATAATCCCTTTGTGCTGTGGACACGTCAAAAAAACAGCGAGGGCTACACCGGCGGCAAAAACTGGAGCATGCTGGTGGGAAAAAGAGGCACAGCCTTGACCACGCTGCGTCCAGCAGGCACGATTCTGGTGGACGGCAAGCGTCTTGATGTGAGCAGTCAGGGAGATTATATCGAAAAGTCTGCGCCCGTGATTATTGTGCGGGTAGAGGGCAGCAAAATTTTTGTAGAACAGACGAAGGAGTGACATTATGGATTTATTATTCAGTATGGTTTTCGGCAGTGGCTTTGCAGTAATCATTGCTATTGCCGGTATTGCTATTTTTCTTAACTTTGTGCCGTTAGGCCTGTGGATTTCGGCAATCGCCGCCGGTGTTAACGTGGGCATTTTCAACCTCATCGGTATGCGCCTGCGCCGTGTGCCCGCGTCGCAGATTGTGCTGCCTTTGATTAAGGCGAACAAGGCAGGCCTTGACGTTAATGTTAACCAACTGGAGGCGCATTATCTGGCAGGTGGTAACGTGGACCGCGTTATTGATGCTTTGATTGCTGCCCACAGAGCGCAGATTGAGCTGAGCTTTGAGCGTGGCTGTGCCATTGACCTGGCAGGCCGCAACGTGCTGGAGGCTGTGCAGATGAGCGTTAACCCCGAGGTTATCGAAACTCCGGTAGTAAGCGCTGTTGCTAAGGACGGCATTGAGCTGAAGGTAAAGGCACGCGTAACCGTGCGCGCCAACATTGACCGCCTGGTAGGCGGTGCCGGCGAAGCAACGATTATTGCGCGTGTCGGCGAAGGCATTGTAACAAACGTAGGCTCCAGCGCCGACCACAGCAAGGTACTGGAAAACCCCGACTATATTTCCAAAACGGTTTTGGATAAAGGGCTTGATGCAGGCACTGCCTTTGAAATTCTTTCCATTGATATTGCGGACGTAGATGTTGGCCGTAACATTGGTGCTGCGCTGATGACAGACCAGGCGGAGGCAGATAAGCGCATTGCTCAGGCACGTGCTGAGGAACGCCGTGCGATGGCTGTTGCCAAGGAGCAGGAAATGAAGGCCTATACGCAGGAAATGCAGGCGAAGGTTGTGGAAGCACAGGCTAAGGTGCCGACAGCTATGGCGGAGGCACTGGCCAACGGCCGCTTGGGTGTAATGGATTATTACCGCCTGAACAATATTCAGGCAGATACGCAGATGCGCCGCACGATTGCCGAGGTAAGCCCGGAGGGCGAGGAAAAGCCTGAGGGCAGTAAATAAGCGAGGTGCAGCTTATGGGCGGTTTATTTGACCATAATTTAATCCCCCTGCTTTTTGTCCTCGTAATGCTGGCCAACGTATTTTTGGACAGGCGCAACCGCCGCCGTAGACAGCGGGAGCTGCCGCCAGAGCAGCCGCAGGAGCAGCAGCCGACGCAGGCAGAGCAGCAAACGCAGGCTAAGCCTAAGGATATTGCCGCCGAGTTTGAACGCCGTCTGAAAAAGACGACGGAAGAAGCACAGGCGTGCAAGCGTCAAAGCAGCCAAGGCGTAGTGCATGACGGAACGCGTGTGCGCCGTGATGATGGCAGCAGAGTTCACCGCGACGGCGAAGCAATGCATGACCAAACTGGCAGGATTCACCGCGAAAACGAAGACCTAGTGCATGACAGGGGCAAGGTTTATTACGATCCCCGCGGTGATTACAGCTACGACGAAGCAAAGATGAACGCTGCCGCAGCGGCGTTTAATGCGCACTACGCACAGCAGGCGCAGCCTGCGCCCAAAAAGTGCGTCAAGCTGAAGCATGCGGCGCTGGTCAACGGCATTATTATGGCAGAGGTATTAGGAAAACCGCGCGCTCTTAACCCCTACGAGGAGCGCTGATTTAAAGATTCTCGCACACAGTAAGGAGATGTTGGAGAATGCTGGAAAAGCTGGATTTGAGTAAAAAAGTGTCCAAGGAAGAATACAATAGGCAGATGGAAGTGCTGGGTGAACGTCTGGGAAAGGCGCAGCGCATGGCGCGCGACGCCAAAAGACCGATTATCATCGTGTTTGAGGGCTGGCGCGGTGCGCGACGCAGTGCGCTGATTAACGAAATGATGCAGCAGATGGATGCCCGCGGCTTTAATGTTTATTCCAGCGTGCGTTTGCGTGGCGTAATTCAGGAGCAGCCGTTTTTCAGTGCCTTCTGGAAGCGCTTGCCGGCGTTGGGACATATTGCCGTTTATCACCGCAGCTGGTATTATCTGAAAAACGCCAACGAGCTGGCGGATAAAGAGGATAACACTAAGTATCCTGCTGTTTCCTTTGAGCATATCAATAACTTTGAAAAAATGCTTACAGACGATAATTATCTTGTGCTTAAATTTTTCCTGCATCTGTCATCGGAGCAGCAAAAGAAAAATATCGCCAAGAATGCCAAAACACTGGGCAAGGCGTGGCGTGACCTGAATCCGGCTCTTGATGAAAGCGAAGATTACGATAAATTTTTGCCGCATTACGAAAAAATGCTGGAGGCCACTGATACGGTAAATGCTCCCTGGCATCTGATTGCCGACGATGATCCTCGCAGCGCGCGTCTGGAGGTATTCGGAACGATTGCCGATGCTATCGAAAAGGCCGTACAGATGCCTGCAGAGCCTGCTGCCGACAAGCGCACTGCGGCCACCTACGATGTGCTGAGCAAGATTGACACCAATAAGGAGCTTACTAAAGAAGAATATAAGGAAAAGCTGGATAAGTACCAGAAAAAGCTGACACAGCTGCAGATTGAAATGTTCAAGGCGCAGATTCCTGTTGTTATCGGCTTTGAAGGCTGGGACGCTGCCGGTAAGGGCGGCGCTATCCGCAGACTGACGGCGGCATTGGACCCGTTGGGCTTTCATGTCCACCCGATTGCGGCGCCGAACGTGGTTGAAAAGCAGTTCCATTATCAGTGGCGCTTCTGGACCAGATTGCCGCAGCCGGGCACTATAGCGATTTTTGACCGCACTTGGTACGGCCGTGTTATGGTGGAGCGCATCGAAGGCTTTGCCAAACCGCAGGAATGGCAGCGCGCCTACGATGAAATCAAGGATATGGAGGCGCAGTGGAGCGAGCATGGTATTGCCATTGCCAAGTTCTGGCTGCAGATTGACAAGGAGGAGCAGCTGCGACGCTTCAATGATCGTCAGGCTGACCCCAATAAGCAGTGGAAAATTACGGACGAGGATTGGCGTAACCGTGATAAATGGGATGCCTACGAAGCGGCAGTCAACGAAATGCTGGTGCGCACCGACACCTCGTATGCACCGTGGACCGTGGTTGAGGGCAACAATAAATATTATGCCCGCTTAAAGGTTTTGAAAACAGTTATCGATTTGTTTGAACGCAAATTAGCAGAAAAACAGCAGTAAAATACAAGAGGATATCAGCGTAATTTTGCGCTGATATTTTCTTAATACATTATAGATACTCGGAGAGGAAATGCTTTGTCCTGGATAATCAAAAACTACATTAAAGAAACAAGAGAAAATGAAACCGGCGCGCAGGTGTATCCGCCGGGCTTACGCCATCCGGTAGCGTTTATTTACCCCAACGTCTACCATCTGGGCATGTCGAACCTGGGAATGCACATTTTGTATCAGATGATTAACGAGCGCGGCGACAGTGCCTGCGAGCGCTTCTTTTTGCCGGATAAACGATTGCAGCAGGAGCATATCAAAAGCAAAACACCGTTGCTGAGCTTGGAAAATCAGCGTCCGCTGGCAGATTTTGACGTTATCTTCGTCATGCTGTCCTTTGAAATGGACTATGATAATCTGCTGACGGTGCTTGATTTGGGCAATATCCGCCTGCGGGCGGCGGAGCGCAATCAGCGCGAGCCGTTGGTGATTATCGGCGGTCCCTGTGCTACCTTCAATCCCGAGCCGCTGGCTGCTGTGGCTGACGCCTTCGTTATCGGCGAGGGCGAGGAAACGGTGCAGTATGTGTTGGATACCATCTACCGGGAGGAAAGCAAGCAAGCGCGCTTGGCGGCGCTGGCGCAGGTGCCGGGCGTTTATGTTCCCAGCCTGTATACGGCGCAGTACGATGATGAGGGCGAGTTTACTGCCCTGTTGCCGCAGGAAGGTGCGCCTGCGAAGGTTGCGCGCCAGTGGGCGCGTGATATCGACGCTTATCCGCACACCTCTGCTATCGTTACGAGCGGAACGGAATTTGAGGATATGTTTATCGTCGAGGTGGCGCGTGGCTGCGGCCGTCACTGCCGCTTCTGCATGGCAGGCTACTGCTTCCGCAAGCCGCGTCCGCGTAAGCTGGAAAATATTTTAGCAGATATCGCCAAGCGTCCCGAGCGCACGAAAAAGGTGGGACTGATGGGCGCTGCCGTTTCCGACCATCCGCAGATGGCGGAGCTGACGGAATACTTAGTAGAGCATAAGATACCGTTTTCTGTGGCCAGCATGCGCGCAGATATGCTCACGGAGCAGATTGCGCATGCACTGGCGCAGAGCGGACAGCGCACGATGACCGTAGCGCCGGAGGCAGGCAGCGAGCGTATGCGCGCTGCGATTAACAAGGGCATTACGGAGGAGCACGTTTATAATTCTATCGAATTGGCGGCTGCTGCCGGTATGCGCAACATCAAGCTGTATTATATGATCGGTCTGCCGGGAGAAGAGGACGAGGACATCGTTGAAACGGTGGAGATGATTAAACGCGTGCGTGCCAAGATGGATGCTGTGGGCAACAAGGGCGAGCTGGTTATTTCGGTCAACGGCTTTGTGCCTAAGCCCTTTACGCCGTACCAGTGGGCGCCGCTGTGCAATGTGCGCACGCTGAAGAAGCGCTTTAAAATTTTGGGCGACGGTCTGAAGAAGGAAAAGCGCATTAAGCTGATAACCGAATCGCTGAAGGAAACCGTGGTGCAGTCCGTGCTGGCGCGCGGCAGCAGACGTATCGGCGAAGCGCTGCTGAAGGCACATGTGGAAGGCCGCAGTCTGAAGCAGGTGCTGAAGGAAGAAGGCCTGGATGCCGAGGAGCTGGCGGAGCGCGAGCTGCAGGTCGGCCAGCCGCTGCCCTGGCAGCATCTGGATATGGGCGTAACGCAGGAATATCTTGCGGCTGAGCTGCAGCGCAGCGAAAGCGGCAAGTTTACGCCGATGTGCTTTGACGGCTGCCGTCGTTGCGGTGTCTGTCGGGAGTAAGGCTTAGGCAGTGAAATGACTGCTGCTAACAAAAAATTAAGCATCCCTACACTTTTTGCAGTAAAAGTGTGGGGATGCTTTTGTTATTTTACGCTATAATGATGCTGAGGAACCCAGCTTTTGCTGCTTCGGAAGCGGTAACAACCCTTCCGTCTGCTCGCCGGTGCTCGCAGCCACCTCCCCTTACAGGGGAGATATAAAGCAATTGCAAAACTATAAGGTTGATAATTCTCTGTATATGTTCTGCGGGTAACCGAAAGACAGATACTTGTTATAAAAAATAAGCAGCCTGTATCTGAAATTTGTTGATTGAAGGATTTCGTACCGCAATCAAGGGAGGGATATACATATGAAAAAGAATTTGTTTTTGGGCATGACCTTGGGGATGGCGCTCTTGGCCAACACCGCTTTTGCTCATCTCAGCGGCGGTTATCTTTCGGATATTATTGATGAACATCCGCGCTGGCCGTTGCCAACTCAATGTATTGCTACGGATGTTAACTTAAGAACAGAGCCTAACACAAACTGTGAGGTAGTAACCATGCTGCAAAACGGCGATAAATTTTATGCAAGAAAGGTAGTGTTTATACCTAACAGTAAATATGTGTGGGTGTACGGAACTACCGAAAAAGGCTACAGAGGCTACATGTATAACCAATTTATAGGTGCGTTGCCTGATGGCCAATATGCTCATTCAGATGAAGGACGCTTTCAGGCTGCGGTAGAGGCAAACTGGATTAACGATCCCGCCGGCTATGCAGCAGGCTCCGGCTACAGCATGGGCAGAGTAGAACAGGCCGACGATATGAATATTGCTTATGACCTTAATAAGGTGCAGGTAGGTCCGCGAGTGTTCTACACGAGAGCCTTTGACGGAAAAACCTATCAGGTAGTGATTAACAAGGCTCCCGGCGAGATGGCAGGCTATGCAGTCGGACAGCATTTTGATCAGAAAGAGCGGAATAATTTTTACGATATGATGCGGAGAATCGGCTGGCACGAGTCTGCTGTTGATATTGAGGAGCCGACAAACAGTATCGTGTGGGAAAAATCTGTGCTTGATGCGGATGGCTTTGACAGACCTGCCAAGCAGCTGATTATCACGCTGAATGATAATGACGTGATTGAGAGCTTTACTTACATCAATTATGATCTTGATTAGCCTGCCTGCAAAAATTTATCCCTGAAATGCAAAAAACCTGCTCTTTTCAGAGCAGGTCAGCTTGTAAGAATTAAGCCATAGCGTTGATTCTCTTTGCAAGTCTGGATTTTTTGCGAGCTGCAGCATTCTTATGGATAATGCCTTTGCGAGCTGCTTTATCGAGCAAACCGGAAGCAGTAGCCATAGTAGCTTGAGCGTCTTCTTTAGCGCCGGTTTTAGCCAGAGCCTCTACTTTGCGGGAAGCATTGCGGAGAGCTGCTTTAATCGGAGCGTTTTTAGCACGACGTTCTGCGTCGGTCTTTACACTGCGGATGGAAGATTTAATGTTCGGCAACGAATTTCACCTCCTGAATTTTCTTGTACTGCATTATTCTACCACGAATGCGAGCATTATGCAAGAGAAAATCACAAATATGCCTGCCTGTTCCTGTAAAAAATATTTTGCGGACGCTTGACCTGGAGCTGACTCCAAATGCTAAAATATAAGCAGAAAGCAGGAAAACAATCCTGGCAGGAGGTAAGCGGGATGAAAATAAACGAAGTAAGCAAAATGTATGACATTACAGCGGACACGCTGCGTTATTATGAGCGCATCGGCCTGATTCCGGCTGTCAACCGTAATGAAAGCGGTATTCGCGACTATACTGAAACAGACTGCAACTGGGTAAACTTCGCCAAATGCATGCGCACAGCAGGAATTTCGGTAGAAAGCCTGATTGAATATGTGGCGCTGTTTCAGCAGGGCGACAAAACGCGGGCGGCACGCAAGGAAATTTTAATCGAGGAGCGTGCCAAGCTGCTCGAGCGCATGGAGCAGATGCAGGAAACGCTCGATAAGCTGAATTATAAAATCGATAATTATTACAAGTGCGTTGAATTTGAGGATAGCAAACTGAAATAAAACGCAGTACGAGGAGAGATGGCGCCGAGCTGTCTCTCTTTTTAGTTTACAGGCTTTGCCGTATAATGGTATAATAATTAGTACTAATAAAACAGGCTCAAGCCAATATTGGCCTGAAATAATACATTCTAATGAAGGAGCAGGAAGAGTAATTTATGATTGAACAAAATCACATTCGCAACTTTTCTATTATCGCCCATATAGATCATGGCAAGTCTACCCTGGCGGACAGATTGATTGAATATACAGGAACGCTGAGCAAGCGTGAGATGGAGGAGCAGATTCTCGATTCCATGGATTTGGAGCGTGAACGCGGCATCACCATCAAGGCGCAGGCTGTGCGCAGCATTTACAAGGCGCGCAACGGCGAGGAGTATATGCTGAACTTTATCGACACCCCGGGCCACGTAGACTTTACCTACGAGGTTTCGCGTGCATTGGCAGCGTGCGAGGGCGCACTGCTGGTTATTGACGCTACCCAGGGCATTGAAGCGCAGACTTTGGCTAACGTGTATCTGGCGCTGGATAACGATCTGGAGATTATCCCGGTTATCAATAAGATTGATTTGCCGAGTGCGGACCCGGAGCATGTTAAAAGGGAAATTGAGGACGTTATCGGTATTGATGCCTCCGACGCAGTTTTGTGCAGTGCCAAGACAGGCATTGGCATCGAGGACGTACTGGAAGCAATCGTAGCGCGTGTGCCGGCGCCGCAGGGCGATGCGGAAGCACCGCTGAAGGCCTTGGTATTTGACTCCAAATTTGACGCTTACAAGGGCGTAGTTTTATATATACGCATTATGCAGGGCCGTCTGCGCAAGGGCATGAAGATTCGCATGATGGCAACCGGTGCGGAATTTGATGTTACCGAGGTCGGTTACTTCAAACCCGGCCTTGTCAATGTTGATGAGCTGGAGGAGGGCCAGGTAGGCTTCTTTGCTGCCAGCATCAAAAATGTTAAGGATGCACGCGTAGGCGATACCGTAACCGATGCCGATAATCCTGCCGAAAAAGCGTTGCCCGGTTACCGCAAGGCTACACCGATGGTATACTGCGGTTTGTATCCGGTAGAGAATTCCGATTACGATAACCTGCGTGATGCTTTGGAAAAGCTGCAGCTGAACGATGCTTCTCTGGTATTCGAGCCGGAGACATCTACCGCGCTGGGCTTTGGCTTCCGCTGCGGCTTTTTGGGCCTGCTGCATATGGACGTTATCAAGGAGCGCCTGGAGCGCGAATATAATCTGAGCCTGATTACTACCGCACCGAACGTTATTTATGAGGTGTTCCGCACCAACGGTGACGTTGAAATGGTAGATAACCCGTCCTTCTTCCCGGACCCGACCGTTATCGACCATGTTGAGGAGCCTTTCGTTAATGCAACCATCATTGTGCCGAAGGATTACGTCGGCGCTGTTATGGAGCTGAGCCAGGAAAAACGCGGTGAATACGATAATATGACCTATCTTGATGATACCCGCGTAATGATTCACTACGCATTACCGCTGAGTGAGATTATCTTTGACTATTTTGACCGTCTGAAATCCGCTACCCGCGGTTATGCTTCTTTGGACTACGAGCTGTCCGGCTATCGCTATTCCGATTTGGTGAAGGTAGATATCCTGCTGAACGGCGAGCCTGTCGATGCGCTTTCCGCGATTGTGCATAAGGAATTTGCTACTGTTCGTGGCCGTCAGCTGGTTGAAAAGCTGCGCAGCCTGATTCCGCGTCAAATGTTTGAAATTCCGGTACAGGCAGCAATCGGCAACAAGGTTATTGCCCGCGAAAACGTCCGCGCTATGCGTAAGGACGTACTGGCGAAATGCTACGGCGGTGATATCAGCCGTAAGCGTAAGCTGTTGGAAAAACAGAAGGAAGGTAAAAAGCGCATGAAGCAGGTTGGCAGTGTAGAGCTGCCGCAGGAGGCATTCATGGCGATTCTGAAAATGGACTAAGGCTTAGCGCTTAGTCGATAGTGTCTGATAGATAGGAGCAATGCAATTATGATGATACAACTGCAAGGCTTGCTTTCGACAATCACATTTTTGGATGTTATAGATATTGTCGTCGTTGCCTATTTTCTTTACCGTTTGTTCCTGATGCTGAAAAACACCCGTGCCGCAACATTGGGTAAGGGGCTTATGGTGCTGATAGGCTTCACGCTTATCTGCCGTTGGCTGAACCTGCATGTTATCAGCTGGCTGCTGGAAAAGAGCATGACGGTGATTATGGTCGCCCTGCCTGTTGTCTTTCAGCCGGAGCTGCGACGTGCTTTGGAGCAAATCGGCCGCGGCAAGCTGTTTCATAAGGGCAGCGAGCTGGACGAGCAGGAGCTGGAGGAAATGCTGGATTCCGTTGCTCATGCCACTAAGGTGATGAGCAAAAACAAGGTAGGTGCGCTGATGGTCTTTGAGCGTGCTACCGGTTTGGCAGAGCGTATCGAAACCGGTGTGCCGATTGACGGTCTGGTGAGCTCGGGACTGCTGCAGAACATTTTTGTTAAGGATACACCGCTACATGACGGCGCTGTCGTTATCCGCGGCAACCGCGTTGTTGCTGCCTGCTGCTTGCTGCCGCTTACGGAAAACCGTAATCTGAGCCAGGAGCTTGGTACCCGCCATCGTGCCGCTATCGGTATGTCCGAGCAGTCCGATGCGATGATTCTTGTTGTCAGCGAGGAAACCGGTACGATTTCCATTGCCCGCAACGGCGAGCTGATGCGTTATCTGACGGTGGATGATGTGAAGGAAATTTTGCGCACGGCAATTTTCCGTCCGCATGCAGCAGTTAAGAATTCTTTGGTTGATAAAATCAAGAGCTTGTGGGGCGGTGAAAAAAAATGAGATTTTTGCAAAGGCTGGCGCGTAAGGAAAACCTGTTGGCAAGGATTATCTGCCTGCTCATGGCCTGCGGCCTGTGGGTATATGTAATGACCGACCAGAACCCGATAATCGAGCGCAATATCGAGGTGCGCCTGCAGCAGAGAAATCTGCCGCAAAATATGATGGTCTTTAATGCTCCCGATAAAATTCTGGTAAAGGTGCGCGGTTCGCGTGCCAAGCTGAGTTCCGATAATCTGAGTGCCGAAATCAATGCTTCTATCAATTTAAAAAATATAACCGAAGGTCAGCAGAGCCTGCCGATTACGGTAACCTACTCCGGCGGCGAGATTGTATCCGTAACGCCTAAGGAGGTTTCCGTATATGTGGATACGGTAAGCGAGAAAAAGGTTCCCGTTACTACGCGTATCATTGGCGCGGTGAATGGTGATATGACCATCGGCAGCAGTATAATTACTCCAGCGGAGGTTACTTTGCGTGGTGCAACACATCGTATTGACAAGGTAAACCGTGTGGTTGCTCCGATAGATATAAGCAACCATAGCGGCAGCTTCCAGACGGAAAGCGAGCTGGTTGCCGTGAGTGACGACGGTTACGATATTCCTAATATGAGAATTATCCCTGAGCGCGTTATGGTGCAGGCCAATATGGTAAGCCAGATGCATTCGCTTGATATTCCGGTTAAGCTGGTTATGAGCGGTGATTTGCCTGCCGGTATTATTGTTACCAAAACAGAGATTGTGCCGACAAGCGTTCGCGTTACCGCACCGCCTTCCGTGCTGAAGGAGCTGAAGGATGTCAAAACTAAGCCCTTGGATGTAAGCAAGCTCAATGGCAGTACTGTTGTTGCAGCTGAGCTTGATTTGCCGGAAAAGGTTATTCCAGAAAGACGTACGGTGCAGATTAAAATATCGGTAGAAAGGCAGAACTGATTTATAGATGAAGCTGAAAATAAATAATGTGCGTATCAGCCTGCGACAGGAGCAGACGCTGGAGCAGGCGGTGTGCCGCAAATGCGGTATACCGCGCGAGGCTTTGGGCAGTGTGAGGATAGTACGCAAGGCAGTGGATGCGCGCAAGAAAAATGATATCTGCCTCAACTACCATGTGCTGGCAGAGGTTGAAACAGGCGGCAGACAGGCGAAGCGTCTGCTGGCGGACCGTGATATTACACAATATCAGGAGCAGCAGCAGCCGACGCTGGAGCTTGGCACACTGCCGCTGAGCGCACCGCCTGTGGTTATCGGTGCCGGTCCTGCGGGACTTTTGGCGGCACTGCAGCTGGCGGAGCATGGCTACAAGCCGCTGCTTTTGGAGCGCGGCAAGCCGGTGGCGCAGCGCGTGCAGGATGTGCAGCGCTTTTGGCAGACGGGAGAATTTAACCCCGCGTCCAACGTTCAGTTTGGCGAGGGCGGTGCAGGCACCTTTTCGGACGGCAAGCTGACTACACGTGTGAATGATCCTATGATGGCTGAAATCCTGCAACTGTTTGTAGATGCAGGCGCGCCGGAAAATATTTTGTACGAGCACAAGCCGCACGTAGGCACGGATAAGCTGCGTGCGATGGTGCAGGGGCTCAGCCGCCGCATTGCGGAGCTGGGCGGCAGCGTGCGCTATGATGCGCATGTTGTTGATCTGGATATTAAAAATAATGCTGTGCAGGGGGTAATCCTCGACGGCGGCGAAAGACTGGCGGCAGGAGCCGTGGTACTGGCCTGCGGTCACAGCGCGCGCGATACCTACGCTATGCTGGCACGCAGGGGCGTAGGCATTGTGGCGAAGCCCTTTGCTATCGGTGTGCGCATCGAGCATCCGCAGGAGCTGATTGACAGGGCGCAGTACGGCAGCTTTGCCGGACATCATCTGCTGGGCGCAGCGGATTACGCGCTTGTTTACCATACTCAGGATAAAACACGCACAGCCTATTCTTTCTGCATGTGCCCTGGCGGTCAGGTAGTTGCCGCTGCTTCGGAGGCCGGTGGCGTGGTTGTCAACGGCATGAGCATGTTTAAGCGTGACAGCGGCATTGCCAACAGCGCGTTGGTGGTGAATGTGGACAGCAGGGATTTCGGTGATGGTGCGCTGGCAGGTGTAGAATTCCAGCGCCGCTATGAGCAGCTTGCTTATGCGGCGGCAGGCAGCAGCTATTATGCGCCTGCGCAAGATCTGGACAGCTTTTTGAAGCGCAGCACTCCGTCCCTGGAATGTCTGGTGCAGCCAAGCTATCGTCCGGGACTGACGGCCTGCAGCTTAGACAAGGTGCTGCCTGCTTACGTTACGGATACTCTGCGCGAGGGCATTACGAGCTTCGGACGCAAGCTGGCTGGTTACGCCGACGGCGGCGCGTTGCTGACGGGTGTGGAAACACGCACCTCGGCGCCGGTTCGCATCGAGCGCGACAGACAGAGCTATGTATCGCTGACGCATGATTTGCTTTATCCCTGCGGCGAAGGCGCAGGCTATGCCGGCGGCATTATGAGCGCCGCGCTTGACGGCTATCATGTGGCGCGCGCGATTATGGAACGATTTGCGCCGGTGAAGTAGGATAATAAAATACGAAAAATACGGTGATAAAGCCTCTCCTAGGGGAGAGGTGGCATCGCGTAGCGATGACGGAGAGGGGCGCGCTCAACATAACGCTGTTAGTAAGCATAGCGAGTACCAACCCCTCTCAGTCACCCTGTGGGTGACAGCTCCCCCAAGGGGAGCCTATCAATTTGATTTTTTAGCTCAACAATTCCCAACTCACATATAAACGAATTAACATTAGGGAGGTTATTACAAAAAATGGCAAGATTATTTGGTACTGATGGTGTTCGCGGTGTAGCGAACGTAGAGCTTACTCCGGAGCTGGCCTTTAAGCTGGGCTATGCTGCCGCAAAATACTTTGGCCGCGAGGTTTCCTGCCCGAAAATTATTATCGGCAGAGATACACGCCGCAGCGGACAAATGCTGGAAAGCGCTTTGGCAGCAGGTATCTGCAGCGCCGGCGGCAATGCACATCTTCTGGGCGTTATGCCTACTCCGGCAATTTCTTTCCTGACCAGTGAGGTTAAGGCTAACGCCGGCGTAGTAATTTCTGCTTCTCACAATCCGTTTGAAGATAACGGCATCAAATTCTTCTCTCAGACAGGCCACAAGCTGCCTGATGCAGTAGAGGACGAAATTGCAGCTATCGTTGCTGCACCGATTGATTACACTCAGGCAGTAAGCGGCAGCAGCGTCGGCCAGATTATTCATGAAAAGGATTTGTCCGCACTGTATATTAAGCACATTCTGAGCACTGCTTATGCTAAGCTGAATGGTCTGAAGATTGTTATGGACTGCTCCAACGGTGCCAACAGCGAAATCGCACCGGTTATCCTGCGCAGCCTGGGTGCTGAGGTTGTAGCAATTTTCAACGAGCCTAACGGTATTAACATCAACAATGGCTGTGGTTCTACTCACCTGGAAGCATTGCAGAAAAAGGTTCGTGAGGTTGGCGCTAATGTAGGTATTGCTAATGACGGTGACGCTGACCGTTGCCTGGCAGTTGACGAAAACGGCGAGGCTATGGACGGCGACCAGATTATGCTGATTTGCGCGCTGGAGCTGATGAAGCGCAACAAGCTGCATGACAATATGCTGGTAACCACTGTTATGAGTAACGTCGGCCTGCATCAGGCGATGAAGGCTCATGGCGGCAAGACTGTCAAAACTGCTGTTGGTGACCGCTATGTACTGGAAGAGATGCTCAAGCACAATTATTCTATCGGCGGCGAGCAATCCGGTCATATCATTTTCTCCGAATTCGCTAAAACCGGTGATGGTATTCTGACTGCTGTACAGCTGTTGTGCGCAATGGTTCGCAACAACAAGCCTTTGTCCGAGATGGGCGCCGTAATGACTAAATTCCCGCAGATTCTGCTGAATGTACGCGTGAAGAATAAAAACGGCTGGGAAGAAAAGGCTGCTATTCAGGAAGTAATCAAAAAATATCAGGAGGAGCTGGGCGAAAACGGCCAGATTCTGGTACGTGCTTCCGGCACAGAGCCTTTAATCCGTATTATGGCCGAAGGACCGAAGCAGGAGCGTCTGGAGCAGATTGCCAACGCTATTGCCGACGTTGTAACCAAGGAGCTGGCATAAGCAGACTTCCTTGCTGAATGAAGATTAAAAGCAGACCATTACATCAGTTTCAGATGCAATGGTCTGCTTTTGTATATTTTCTTGAAAAACGCAAAAAAATAACCGCCCAGCTCCTACACTAGCGGTTATTTTTAACAGTTAATTTTGAAGGGCAACCGTCCATCGGTAGCACTCTTTCTGTATTTATTATACTATATGAAGCGTTTGCAGGAAAGAAAAGTTCAAGGAATGTTTTCTTGACCTGCCAGTCATCATATTGTAAAATTAAATTAGTCTGAGGATGTGCCGCGTGGGACTGCCTGCCTGCGCGGCTCATTGTCTGTTTGCTCATAAATCAGCAGAGCCTTGTCTTTGCTGCCAAAAGCAAACAGTGAAGGATGTAAGCGCATGTACCGCTCAGGCGGTGGACGAGGAATGAGGTTATCGATCAGTCAGCGGATGCCTCACGGCCGGCTGCAGGCCGCAAACCGTGTACAAAGCCCTTCGGTAACGGGGGAGAGAAAAGCACGGTGGCAGAAAGGGCAAAGAATATAATACAGGCTCGCAAGGGAGAAGGTATCAGATACGAGAAAACCTGACTAAGCAGATGATGCCTTACACCTTGCAGCGTAGAGGAGGATTACTACTTATGTGCGGAATTGTAGGTTATATCGGTAATCACGAAGCAGCCCCCTTTTTGCTTGATGGTATGAGCAAGCTGGAGTATCGCGGTTATGATTCTGCCGGCATTGCTGTTTATGAAAACAACAGCATTCGTGTAGAAAAATGTGTAGGCCGTCTGGATGCACTGCGTCAGAAATTGGCAGGCAATATGCCTGTGGGCAATGTTGGTATCGGTCATACACGCTGGGCAACACATGGCCGTCCGTCGGATCGCAATGCGCATCCCCATACGGACAGCAGCGGTAAGTTTGTCGTTGTCCATAACGGTATTATTGAAAATTATCTTGGCCTGAAGGAAGAACTGATTGCCAAGGGACATGAATTCCTGTCCGAAACGGACAGCGAGGTTGTAGCTCATCTGATGGCGGACCAATATGACGGAGATTTCGAAGAAACCGTCAAAAAGGTGCTGAAGCTCATCAAGGGCTCCTACAGCCTGGTGTTTATGTGTGAATACGAGCCTGATAAAATCATCTGCACCAAAAAGGATAATCCGCTGATTATCGGTCTGGGCGAGGGTGAAAACTTTATCGCTTCCGATATTCCGGCAATTATCAACCATACGCGCCGTACCTTTATCATGAGCGATGGAGAAATCGCTACGGTAACGGCAGACGGTGTATGGGTGCAGGATATCAACGGCACTCCCATCAGCAAGAAGGTGTTTGAGGTCAACTGGAACGCGGAAGCAGCGGAAAAGGGCGGCTTTGAGCATTTCATGCTGAAGGAAATTTATGAACAGCCCAAGGCTTTGCGCGATACCATGACCAGTCGTCTGGATGCGGAAGCAAAAACCATCGGCTTCCCCGAGCTGAACTGGACAGCCGAGGAGCTGCGTGAAATCAATAAAATCTTTATCGTGGCCTGCGGTACCGCTTACCATGCAGGCATTGTCGGCAAATATTATCTGGAGCAGCTGGCGCGTGTGCCGGTTGAGGTGGATATTGCCAGCGAGTTCCGTTACCGCGATCCGCTTGTTGACGGCAACAGCCTGACGATTGTTATCAGCCAGAGCGGTGAAACTAGCGATACGCTGGCAGCACTGCGCGAGGCTAAACGTCTTGGCTCCCGCACTCTGGCGGTTACCAACGTTGTCGGCAGCTCTATTGCGCGCGAGGCAGACCAGGTTGTTTATACCTATGCCGGTCCGGAAATTGCCGTAGCATCTACCAAGGCTTATACCACACAGCTTCTGGCAATGCTGATGCTGGCGATTTATGTAGGCCGTCTGCGCGGCAGCATGAGTGCCGAGCGTGAGCAGGAGCTGGTGCGGGGTCTGACCTTTGTACCCGAGCAGATTCATAAAATGCTGGAAAACGTGGACCAGATTAAAGTGTTTGCGCGTGAATACGGCAGCAGTGAGGATGCCTTCTTTCTGGGACGCAGCCTTGATTATGCCGTAGCGCTGGAGGGTGCGCTGAAGCTGAAGGAGATTTCCTACATTCATGCGGAGGCTTACGCAGCAGGCGAGCTGAAGCACGGCACCTTGGCGCTGATTGTTTCCGGTGTGCCGGTAATTGTGCTGGCAACGCAAATGGACGTATATGATAAGACTGTCAGCAACCTGCAGGAGGTTAAGGCGCGTGAGGCTGTGGTTATTGCCATCGGCTTTGAGGGCGACACCTCTTTGAAAAAATATGCGGACCATGTTATTTACATCCCGCGTACAGACAAATATCTGGCACCGCTGATGGCAGTGCTGCCCTTGCAGCTGCTGGCCTACTATGCGGCGCTGACTCGCGGCTGTGATGTTGATAAACCGCGTAATCTCGCAAAGAGTGTAACAGTTGAATAAAAAATAAATTAACGGCGTAACGGATGTAAAAATCTGCTGCGCCGTTTTTGTAATTACAGAGATACGCTGCTTATGTTATACTAATATTAATTTAGCGCGGAAGGGGAACAGAAGCAGATGGCTTATAGCGAGCTTTTTAAAAATTACAGTGATATCCGCAATTTTATGCGGCGCTTTTATGTATACGGCTTTGAAAAGCGGCAGGATTTTACCGCTAAAAGCTCCAGAAGCTACGATGATAATCGCCGGCGTCTGGACAGCTGGCTGGAGGATTACATGAGCTTCAAAAGCGAAGCGGACGGCAGAGCCTACCGCATTTCCTTCGACAGCAGCAGTATCAGTCATAATCCTTTGTATAAAAGCTGGAAGGCCAAGAGCTTTACGTCCATGGATATTACGCTGCATTTTTATCTGCTGGATATTCTTGCCGACGGCAAGGCCTATTCGGCGGCAGAGCTGTTGGAGCTGCTGAGCGGCCGTTATTTTAACTGTTTCGATAATCAGCTGCGTCAGCCCGATGAATCGACGGTGCGCAACAAGCTGAATGAATATACTGCGCTGGGAATGCTGCGGCTGGTGAAGCAGGGACGGCGCAATCTTTACTGCTTGGCGCAGGATGAGGTGAACTGGCGCAGCTGGCAGCTTGCCTGCGCCTTCTTTTCCGAGGCGGCGCCTTTGGGAGAGGCAGGCTCCTATCTGCTGGATAAATTTGCCGAGGACTGCGAAGCTTTTGCCTTTAAGCATCATTTTATTTTATATACGATGGACAGCAAGCTGCTGTACGAGCTGCTGGAGACGATGAACAGCAGGCAGTCCGTAACGCTTTACCGCTGTGACAAGGACGGCAGCAGCATACCGCAATATGTTTGCCCTTTGAAAATTTACTGCAGCACGAGGACCGGACGTCAGTATCTTTTGAGCTACAGCTATGCTGCGCAAAAGCTGCTGTTCAACCGTCTGGACCATATCGAAAGTATTGAGGTTAAACGCGCAGAAGGACGTTATGAGGAGTTTCTACGGTTGGCACAGGAGGCGGCGCCGCACATTTGGGGCGCAGGCATGCTCAGGACGGACAGGCTGGAGAAAATCAGCTTTACGGTGGAGGCGGCAGCTGACGAGCAGTTTATTGTGCAGCGCTTGGAGCGTGAAAAGCGCTGCGGAACGGTGCGGCAGCTGGATGCGGAGCATTATCGCTTCAGTGCTGCCGTGTATGATGCGCGTGAGCTGCTGCCGTGGATACGCACCTTTATCGGGCGTATTACTGCTTTTAGCTGCAGTAACGAGGAAATAGAGCGCATTTTTTATGATGATCTGGATCAGACGGCGGCCTATTATCTGCAGGAGGTGCAAGCGGATGGCGAAGAATGACAGCTTTTTTAACGAAATATACGGCACCTATTTTAATGTTGTGAGCAGTATTCTGCGGCAGGCACAGGAAAAGCAGCTGACGAAGGACAGCTTGGAGCTGTTGGTGCGGGAGCAGGCCTTTGCCGACAGCTGTCTGACTATTCCCAAAGCACTGCAGGACGGCAGCTGGCCGCTGCTGCAGAAGGATATGACTACGCCGCTAAAGCATGTACCGGCGATGCCGTTGACAACGTTGCAGCGGCGTTGGCTGAAAAGCCTGCTGACAGATAAGCGGATGCAGCTTTTTGATGTGGACTGCAGCGGACTGGAGGATGTGGAGCCTCTGTTCAGCGAGGAGCAGTTTGTCTATTTTGACCGTTACAGCGATGGTGATAATTATGATGCTCCGCAGTACAAGCAGCATTTTCGCTTGCTGCTGCAGGCGATAACGGAAAAGCGCAGGGTAGCAATCAGCTTTATCAGCGGCAAAAACGAAAGCGTGTGGAAGGAATATCTGCCGCTGCAGCTGGAATATTCGGCGAAGGATGACAAGTTCCGCCTGAAGGCGGTGTGCGAGCGCCATCTGCATTACGTTAATGTGGGGCGTATCAAAAGCTGCACAATGCTGGAGCAGACGGAAGAAGAAGCCTGTATGCTGCTGGAACCGGAGCGCTGTGCGGTTACAGTCCTGCTGACGGATGAACGCAATGCTATGGAGCGGGCAATGCTGCATTTTTCGCATTTGGAAAAGATAACGGAGCGACTGGATGAAAAGCATTACAGGCTGCAGCTGATGTATAACAAAAGTGACGAAACGGAAATGGTTATCCGTATTTTATCCTTCGGTCCGTTGCTGCGGGTGCAGGAGCCGGCAGGCTTTATTGAGCTGCTGCGCTGCAGGCTGCGTAAGCAGCTGGCGCTGCGGGCGAAGGAGTAAGAGCAAAAATATAATCTGCCGGAAGCTCATTTGATGCCGAAGCCTTATTATAAACCACCGGACCTGTGAAATTTCTGCAGGCCCGGTGGTTTTTTTGTGTTCTTAACAGTAATTTGCTTTTACGCAGTCAACAAATGTGTTATAATTAACGATACATGTCATTTTTGTGAAGAAGTTGAAATTTTTATGTGTAGGTGATGAAATGGAAATGTTTTTAGTGGCTGTGGGCTTCTATGGCATCGGCGTATTAACCATGCTGCTTCCCCACGGCATGCAGCGTGCTGCACACTGGCTTGCTAACAGCGCTGCCCTTTTTGGCAGCGCTGTCTGCGCTTATGCGGCAGGCCTGCTGCTTTTCGGCGGCGTGAGCCCCGCACCCCTGACCTGGGGCTCGTATTCTTTAGGCTGCGATGGCTGGAGCGCAGTCTTTCTGCTTTTGACCGGTATCGCCGGTGTTGTTACCAGCCTGTACGCGCTCGGTTATGCGCGTAGCTATGAGGGCAGCCGTCTGCGTCTTTTGGGCGGCATGTGGTGCCTGTTTATCATGTCTATGGTACTGGTGCTGCTGGCCGGTGATGCCTTAAGCTTCCTGCTTTTCTGGGAGATTATGGCCGTAGCCTCCTTTATGCTGGTTAACCATGAATCTGAAAAGCGTGCTACCTGGAATGCTGCCTATCAGTATCTGGTTATGACCAGCGTCGGTACGGCGGCGATTATGATTGCCTTTTTGCTGACAGGCTCTGCCAGCGAGGGCTTCAGCTTTGCTGCTATGGCCAAGAATACGTTGGATGCCAGCTGGCAGCATCTTGTTTTTGTCTGTGCCTTTGCCGGTTTTGCCTTAAAGGCCGGTCTGGTGCCGCTGCATGTGTGGCTGCCTAAGGCGCATCCGGCAGCACCCAGTCACGTTTCCGCGCTGATGAGCGGTGTTATGCTGAAGATTGCGCTTTATGGCTTCGGTCGTTTTATGTTCAGCTTTTTGCCTGCCTGGAATTACTGGTGGTGCGTTGTTGTACTGCTGGCAGGCGTAGTATCCGCATTTTTGGGAGTACTCTATGCTCAGATGGAAACGGATATTAAGCGTGTGCTTGCTTACTCCTCTGTGGAAAATATGGGCGTAATCTTTGCTGCCTTCGGCTGTGGTATGCTGATGAAGGCTTCCGGCAGCAGCTTTTATATGCTTGGCTTTGTTGCAGCGTTGGTGCATGCCTTTAACCACAGCATTATGAAGGTGCTGATGTTTATGTGTGCCGGCAGTATTATGCACGGCACCGGCAGCAAGAACCTGGAGCTGTTCGGCGGCCTCGCACGCAAAATGCCGTATACCGCTGTCTTTGCTTTCGTCGGCTCGCTGGCGCTTGCCGCTATTCCGCTGACGAACGGCTTTACCGGTGAATGGCTGGTGCTGCAGAGCTTTATCAGTCTGGGTACAAGCTGCGCCGGTCAGGATATCCGCCTGTGGACTGCGGTATCCTTTATTCTGCTGGGCTTTACCGGAGCACTGGCTCTCGGCTGCTTTGTACGCTTCTTCGGCATCACCTTCCTGGGCCGTGCTCGCAGTGAAATTGTGGAGCATGCGCACGAATCCGATAAATTTATGCTCGCTGCTATGGGCGTTGCATCTGTTTTAGTTGTTGCTTGCGGTCTTTATCCGCTGCCGGTAGTACGCGCCGCTCTGTTGGCGCTGGGCATGCCTGTGGCTCTTGATGCCTTCGGTATGAATCTGGCGTGGGCCGGCGTTGGTACTGCTATCTGCTACAAGCCGCTGCTGCTGCTTGCCTTGCTGCTGGTGCTGGGAGCAGTGCTGTGGCTGGCTGTTAAGGACTGCTTTGTTGTGGAGGATGTTACCTGGAACTGCGGTACCTATCCGACGCAGCGTCAGCAGTATTCCGCTACCGGCTTCAGTAAGCCGGTGCGCCGTGCGTTTGATTATCTGCTGAAGCCAAAACGTCAGGTAACCTACATGCGCAAGGAGCATGCTTACTTCGGCCGTCAGCTTTCCTACAAGCTGGAAATTCCCGATATGATTACAGAAAAGCTTTATCAGCCGCTGCAGAAGCATTTTGTAAGTGTTTCTAATTTCCTGCGCCGTTTGCAGCAGGGCAGTGTGCGTTTATATGTTGCCTATGTTATGGTGGCAATGATGTTGGTACTGGTATGGGGGGCGCTTTATAAATGATTTTAGAGAATGAATTATTACAGCTGGCCCTCGGTATGGCGCAGGCAGTTTTGCTGCTTTTGTGCGCTCCGCTGGTAACCGGCATTGTTAAAAAGGTAAAGGCCTGGATGCAGAACCGTATCGGCAGCAGCATCTGGCAGGAATATTACGATATCCGCAAATGGTGGGGCAAGCCAACTATGCTTACTCCTTATACCAGCATCACCTTCCGCCTGGCACCCTGCGTATATTTTCTGACGACCTTTGCGGCAGCCTGCATGCTGCCGGGCTTCTTAGGCGGTCAGGCCGGCTTCGGCGACGTTTTTGTATTTGTTTATCTGCTGGCTTTGGGACGCTTCTTTATGGCAGTTTCCTCAATGGATGCAGCCACCGCCTTCGGCGGTATGGGCGGCAGCCGTGAGGTTTATGTGGCTGCCTTTGTTGAGCCTGTTGTGATGCTGGCCGTGCTGTCTAACGTGCTGCACACCAACAGCACCTCGCTGGCAGGCATGAGCCTGCGTACGGATGAGGTCAACCTGACGGTAGCAGGCGTGCTGACCTGCATTGCCTTCTTTCTGGTATTGCTTGCAGAAAACAGCCGTATCCCAGTTGATAACCCTGATACGCATCTGGAGCTGACGATGATCCATGAATGTATGACACTGGAATATTCCGGCCGTCTGCTGGCGCTCATCCATTGGGCAAGCCAGCTCAAGCTGCTGGTATTCTTAGTGCTTTTCGCTATGCTGTATCTGCCGCTGGATTTGCCGGTAGTGCTGAAGGTGCTTATCGGTGCGGTAGCTGTAGGCGTGGTTGAAACCTTGAACAATAAGATGCGCCTTTTCAAGGTGCGTGTATATCTGGCCGCAGCAGGCCTGATGCTGCTGCTGGCAGTAGTGGCACAGTAAGGAGGTAACGATGGAATATTTGGTTGTAAGTTTAATGTTTATCGTTTTCCTGCAGACGCGCTTTGTGGAGCTGCGCCGTGCAACTCTGTGTCTGGCGCTGCAATCTGCCTTGATTGCGGCGGCCTGCCTTGTCGTAGGTATGAGCCATGGCAGCGGTTTGCATGCCTGGCTGCCCGGTGTGCTGACGATTGCCGTTAAGGTGCTCTTTATTCCTTACGCTATTTTACGCGTGGTAAATCAGCTGCGCGATGAGCGTGAAATTGTCAGCGATATCAATGTTAACTATTCCACAGCTTTTGCAGCCTGCAGTCTGGCACTCGGCTACATGGTAATTGACGGTCTGCTGCCGCAGGCAGAGGGCCGCGATATTCTGGCGACCTCTATGTTTATGATTATGACAGGCCTCGCGCTGATTGTTATGCGCAGCCGTGCCATTATGCAGATGATCGGTCTGATTACCTTGGAAAACGGCATTTATCTGCTCGGTCTGATTATGACCGAAGGCTTGCCGCTGATTATCGAGCTGGGCATTTTCCTTGATGTGCTGATTGCTGTTGTTATTCTTGTTATTTTAACCTCGCGTCTGCGTCTGTCGTTTAAAACGACGGATACAAATGTGCTGGACAAGCTGAAAGGGTAGGGGATGTAATGTTAACATATATTTTGATACTGTTATGCCTGCCACCCTTGTGCGCGGTGCTGGCGCTGGCTGCGGGCTTCGGCAATAATATCCTGCATTGGCTGCACCGCCTGACGGCAACTGCGGTAGGTGTGTGCGTAGCGCTGATGGCAAAGTCCTTTAATCCTGCTGTGCCCTATGTAGACGATTATTTTTACATTGATGCGCTGAATATGTGGGTAATTATTATTATTACCACACTTTATCTGGCAGCAACCTGGACTGCGCGTAATTATCTTACGCGTGAGGAGCGCTGCGGCGTGCTCAAGGGCGAGCAGCTGCAGACCGGCCGTTACTTTGCGCTGATGCAGCTTTTCTGCTGGACAATGTTTATCGTACTGCTGGTAAAAAACCTGGGCCTGATGTGGGTAGCAATCGAAGCAACTACCTTAATCAGTGCGCTGCTTATTTCCTTTAAATTTACCCGCGCTGCTCTGGAAGCAACGTGGAAATATATAATGGTTTGTACCGTCGGCATCTGCTTGGCACTTTTGGGTACACTGGTGCTGTATTATGCGCAGCTTGATGCTTTGGGCGGCGAAAAGGCGCTCAGCTGGCTGTATCTGCATGAGCATGCCAACAGCCTGAACCCGGCGATGACCAAGCTGGCACTGTTGTTTATCGTTATCGGCTACGGTACGAAGGCAGGCATGGCGCCGATGCATACCTGGCTGCCTGATGCCTATGCCGAGGCTCCGTCACTGACCAGCGGTATGCTGAGCGGTGCGCTCTGCAGCTGTGCTATTTATGTATTGCTGCGTAATCTGGTTATCCTGCTGCCGACAGCAGGCGCTGCGATGATGAGCAGCATGCTGCTGTTCTTTGCCGTGCTGACTGTGGCGATTGCCGTGCCGTTCGTTGTTGTACAGCGCGACGTTAAGCGTATTCTGGCTTATTCCTCTATGGAAAACATCGGCATTATGGTTGCCGGTATCGGCGTATTTTCCGCCTTTTCCCTGAAGGCTGTGATGCTGCACATGTACAGTCATGCGATGATTAAGTTTGTTCTGTTCTATATCGCCGGTACGATTATCCAGGAATATCAGACTCGTAATATGATGCGTATTCACGGTATGATTAAGGATGTACCGCATACCGCAACCTTCTGGCTTACCGGTATGCTGGGTATTTTGGGCCTGCCGCCGATGGGCCTTTTCTTCAGTAAGTTTTACATTATGGCGTCTATGTTCCGTGAGGGACATTGGGTAGCAGGCAGTCTGCTGATTATATTGCTGGCTGGCGTTTTAATCGGTATTTTGTACCACGGCATGCGTATGCTGTGCGATAAATCCAAGCGTCAGCCCTTGGGCGATTTGCTGGGCGCGACTGACGTGCCTGTGCTGGCAGCGCTGCTGCTTTTGACCTGCGTAGTGGGAGCAGGCTTTGAAAATATTCCCTGGCTCAACAATCTGCTGAACCAGGCTGTGCGGATTATAGGAGGCTGAGATAATGCTAGTTAAACCGGAAAATTTGCGTGGTGCTGCCAATATCTGCAGCGACAGCGGCAAGCGTCCGCTGGCTGCTATGTTCGGTGCAGACGAAACGCTGCAGGGCGGCGGTCTGGCCATCTACTGCCTGTTCTATAATGCTGAAAAACGTGATATAGATGTTTTGAAGGCGCCGTTCCCCGCAGACGGTCCGCTGGAATATCAGTCACTGACTACGCTGCTGCCGGCTGCTGCCTGGTATGAGCGCGAGCTGCATGATATGTTCGGCTTCGAGCCGCAGGGACATCCCGATATGCGTCCGCTGGTGCTGCATGAGAGCTTTCCCGAAGGCTTTCATCCGCTGCTGAAAAAATATCCCAAGGATTATGATGCACGCGGACATCGTGAATACGAAATGCTTACCTCGCAGGGCGAAGGCCTCTTTGAGGTTCCTGTAGGTCCTATCCACGCAGGCATCATCGAGCCCGGTCATTTCCGCTTCAGTCAGGCAGGCGAGGCTATGCTGCAGCTGGATGCCAAGCTGTTTTTTACCCACCGTGGTATTGAAAAGGCTGTCGAAGGATTGACACCGATGGAGGCACTGCCGATTGTAGAACGCATTTGCGGTGCCTGCAGTGTGGCTAATACGCTGAGCTTCTGTCAGGCGGTAGAAAAATGCTCGGAGGCAGAAGTGCCTTATCGTGCGTTGTTAATCCGTACACTGGCTGCGGAGATGGAGCGCTTGTATAACCATGTGGGCGATACTGGCAATATCTGCGCCGGTGTCGGCTTCTCGCCTGTAATCAGCATGGGCACGCGTCTGAAGGAGTATCTGATGCAGCTTAACGAAATGCTGGCAGGCAACCGTTTCCTGCGCGGTCTGATTATCCCCGGAGGTGTGCAGTACGATGTTACCGACGCTATGCTGGAGGAAATCGAGGAGGTTCTGCGTGAGGTAGAAGCTGTTTATGCCGATATGGTACATATCATGTGGGAGCAGGCGAACTTCGTCAACCGTATCCGTACCACCGGCAGAGTACGTCAGGAAACTGCCTTTGATCTGGCTATGGTAGGCGTGGGTGCGCGTGCCAGCGGCAGTACCCGTGACAGCCGTAAGGATATCGGCTACGGTATTTATGATGAGCTTGATTTTGAGGTTATTACGGAAACAGCGGGTGATGTTGAAGCACGTATTAAGGTGCGTATCGGTGAGTTTGCCCAAAGCCTGAAGCTGGTGCGTCAGCTTATCAGCAAGCTGCGCCGCAACGCGGAAACGCAGCTTGCGGCAGAGCTGGGCGAGCTGCAGCAGGAGGAAGGTCATTTTACCTGGGGCATCAGCGAATCTGCCCGCGGTGATAATCTGCATTGCCTGCTGTTGGATAAGGAAGGCCGCATAGACCGCCTGTTTGTGCGCAGTGCCTCCTATCCTAACTGGCCGGCACTGACTGTGGCTGTACAGGGCGACATCATTCCGGACTTCCCGTTAATAAATAAGAGCTTTGAGTTATGCTATGCCTGCATAGACCGCTAAGGAGGTGGCAAGATGTTAAAAATGCTGGAGGCAATTCTTCACGGAAAGATTGCTACCGAAAATATTGATACTACGGGCCACAAGCGTCTGCGCGGTCAGCTGCAGTGCGACGGCAGCTGCGACGGCTGCGGTGCCTGTGCCGCTGCCTGTCCGGTAGGAGCTGTGAGTGTGGCTGACGGTAAAGCAAAAATAGATTACAGTAAGTGCGTTTTCTGCGGCCGCTGTGTAGAGGCCTGCGCGCGTAAGGCGCTGGTGCACACGAACCATGATGCTTTGGCGCAGATTCTGGCTGACAGTGCCGTAGAGGTCAGCGAGGCAGTCACAGCAAAGCTGGGACGCTCTCTGCATGTACGTCATCTTGACGCAGGCAGCTGCAATGCCTGCGACTTTGAGCTGGGTGCGATGAGTAACCCTGTTTATGACTTGCACCGTTACGGTATCGCTTTCGTTGCTTCTCCGCGTCATGCGGATATGCTGATGGTGACCGGCGTAGTTACGCGCAATCTGGAGCAGGCGCTGCGTATGACCTATGACGCAATGCCTGAGCCGAAAATGGTGATGGCCTGCGGTGCCTGTGCCTGCGGCGGCGAAACCTATGGCAGCACTTATGCTGTTGTGGGACGTGCAGCTGACGTGGTGCCGGTTGATATTGCCGTGCCCGGATGCCCGCCGCGACCGGCTGCGATTATTGTGGCTTTGTGTGCTGCGGCAGATATGCTGAAGGAAAGAATGTAAACATATTTTATAAAGGAATTAATCAGTATTTTATTGCACTGGTTAATTCCTTTTTTGTATTTTTATTCTTGTACTCAGCTGTAATTCGTGATAATATATAGAAAATCAGTTACGTTTGATAAACTGATATAGGTAATACAAATGAGGGGGTTTGAAAAATGATCGTTTTTAGACCGGCAACTTTCAGCGATGTAGAACATATACACAAATTGCTGAATTATTATGCAAAGGTAGGCTTGATGCTGCCACGTGCGCGTAATTCAATTTACGAGAATCTGCGCGATTATATTTTAGCGGTGGAAAACAACCGTCTGCTGGGCTGTGGCGCGTTGCATTTTGTCTGGGACCGCTTTGCGGAAATCCGCTCGCTGGCGGTGGAACCGAGCCTGCAGAAAACGGGCATAGGCCGTCAGCTGGTGGAGCATTTGGAAAAGGAGGGCATTGAGCGCGGAGTGACGATGTTTTTCACTCTGACCTATCAGCCGGGATTTTTTGCCAAGTGTGATTATATTGAAACGGCGAAGGATAAGCTGCCACAGAAGGTATGGAAGGAATGTGTGTATTGTCCGCAGTATCCATACTGTAATGAGATTGCTTTCATCAAGACAACAGTTGATTATGAGCCGTCGCAAATCAAATTCTAAAATTTAAGGGCTGCCGTGCACATTTTGTCATCGGTGATGACGAGGCTGTGCTTAGGACAGCTCTTTTATTTTTGGTCGTTGAATGTTACAATAATCAAATAGAGTATAAAAATCGCACGGTGATTTTGCCGTTGCGGTGGCAGATAAATTTACGGAAAAGAGGTTGAACTTATGAAATTATATTCCTGGAATGTTAATGGTTTGCGTGCCTGCATGACGAAGGGCTTTGCCGAATTTTTGCAGGAGGCAGCACCGGATATTATTTGTCTGCAGGAAACGAAGATGCAGCGCGAGCAGGCGGATTTTGTGTTCCCAGGCTATGAGGAGTATTGGAACAGTGCGGAGCGCAAGGGCTACAGCGGTACTGCTGTTTTTACGAGGGTTAAGCCTTTGGCTGTTACCTATGGCCTGGGACAGGAGGAGCACGATAAGGAAGGGCGTGTGATTACGCTGGAGTTTGAGAGCTTTTATCTGGTGACGGTGTATACGCCTAATTCCAAGGATGGACTGGCGCGTCTTGATTACCGCATGGTGTGGGAGGATGTGTTCCGTGCTTATCTGCAGGAGCTGGATGCTAAGAAGCCTGTTGTTGTCTGCGGTGATTTGAATGTGGCGGCTGAGGAGATTGATTTGAAGAATCCTAAGACTAACCGCAAGAATGCAGGCTTTACGGATGAGGAGCGTGCTAAGTTCCGTGAGCTGAAGGCTGCAGGTTTTACGGACAGCTTTCGTTATCTGCATCCGGAGGAGGTTAAGTACAGCTGGTGGAGCTATCGCTTTAAGGCGCGCGAGAAGAATGCGGGTTGGCGTATTGATTATTTTGTGGTGTCGGACAGGATTGCGGATAAGCTGCAGAGCGCGGAGATTCACAATGAGGTTTTCGGCAGCGACCATTGTCCGGTAAGTGTTGAGCTGGATGTGTAAGGGTTAGTTAGCAGCACGATTGTTATATCGTGTAATGAATAGCAATTTTAGTGAATGAGTGTCCGGAATCACAGAAGTGTCGCAACTGTTTGAGCGCTATGCTTAACTTGTATTGAAGTATCTGTTGGCTTCGCGCGAGTTTTGCGGCACTTCGTCTTGGTTCCACACGAAATTTACGTTAAGAAATTGCTCTGATTGGAACGATATAATAATCGCGCATTTAGTGTTTTACAGTTGGTGATGAACATGGATTTTAAAATTCAGGCTCCGTTTGAGCCAGCAGGCGACCAACCGCAGGCGATTGCCAAGCTGGCGGAGGGCGTGGAGCAGGGCCTGCGCACGCAGGTGCTGTTGGGTGCAACAGGCACGGGCAAGACGTATACGATTGCGCAGGTAATCAATAAGGTGCGCAAGCCGACTTTGGTGATTGCGCATAATAAGACGCTGGCGGCACAGCTGGCGAGTGAGCTGAAGGCGTTCTTCCCGGAGAATGCGGTGGAATATTTTGTTTCGTATTACGATTATTATCAGCCGGAGGCCTATATTCCCCAGTCGGATACGTATATTGAGAAGGATGCTTCGATTAACGACGAGATTGATAAGCTGCGCCACAGCGCGACTAGCGCTTTGTTTGAGCGTAAGGATGTTATTATCGTAGCCAGCGTTTCCTGCATTTACGGCTTAGGTGCGCCGCAGGAGTATTATGATATGGTGCTGTCGCTGCGCCTGGGGCAGATTATCGACCGCCAGAAGATTTTGCATAAGCTGGTGGAGATTCAATACAATCGTAATGATATTGATTTCAAGCGTGGCACCTTCCGTGTGCGCGGTGATGTGATTGAGGTTATTCCCGCAGCCTACGGTGAAAAGGCTGTGCGCATTGAAATGTTCGATGATGAGGTTGACCGCATTGTGGAATTTGATGTGCTGACGGGTGAGATTCTGGCGCAGCGCAATCATGTAGCAATTTTCCCGGCGAGCCACTATGTTACGAGCCGTGAGAATCTTGAGCGCGCTATGAATGATATCCGCGAGGAGCTGGACGAGCGTCTTGATGAGCTGAATAAGCATTGCAGGCTGTTGGAGGCACAGCGTCTGGAGCAGCGCACTAATTATGATTTGGAGATGATGCAGGAGATGGGCTACTGCTCCGGCATCGAAAACTATTCGCGCCATCTTGCTGGCCGCAAGGCCGGTGAGCCGCCGTTTACGCTGGTAAATTATTTTCCCAAGGATTTTCTGCTGGTGGTGGACGAGTCGCACGTAACGCTGCCGCAGATTCGCGCTATGTATGCCGGCGACCGTTCGCGTAAGGAGATGCTGGTGGAGCATGGCTTCCGTCTGCCGTCTGCCTATGATAACAGACCGCTGACCTTTGACGAATTTCAGGCGCAGATCAAGCAGGCGATTTATGTTTCTGCTACGCCGGCGAAGTATGAGCTGGAGCAGGCGGACAATGTAGTTGAGCAGATTATCCGTCCGACCGGACTGCTGGACCCGCAGATTGAAATCCGCCCGATTAAGGGACAGATTGATGATTTACTGGGCGAAATCAATAAGGTTGCCGCCGCGGGCGAGCGTGTGCTGGTGACTACGCTGACGAAGCGCATGGCGGAGGATTTAACAGAATATCTGAAGCAGGCAGGTGTGCGTGTGCGCTACTTGCATTCGGAAATCGCCACGATTGAAAGAGCGGAGATTATCGACAGCCTGCGTGCTGGCAAGTTTGATGTGCTGGTAGGCATCAACCTGCTGCGTGAAGGCCTTGATTTGCCGGAGGTATCGCTGATTGCGATTCTGGATGCGGACAAGGAAGGCTTTTTGCGCAGTGATACGGCGATGATTCAGACCATCGGACGTGCTGCGCGTAATGCGCATGGTCGCGTTATTATGTATGCCGACCGTATCACCGACAGCATGCAGCGGGCGATTGATGAAACCAACCGCCGCCGTGAAAAGCAGCAGGCGTACAACGAGGAGCACCACATTACTCCTAAGACGATTTACAAGGAGCAGCGCCAGCTGATTAAGCTGACGAAGGTGGCAGACACCGAGGAGGCAACATCCTATGGCAGCAGCAAGAAGCTGAAGCAGAAATCAACTAAGGAGCTGAACACGCTGGCCCGCGAGCTGGAAAGACGGATGCAGGAGGCGGCCAAGGCGCTGGATTTCGAGGCGGCGGCCGAGCTGCGTGACCAGCTGATTATTGTCAAAGGACAGATGGGACAGAAGCTGGTGCCGAAGAAAAAGAAAAAATAAATGCCGATGCGGAAGTTTGACTTTTCCTGTTTGGCGTTATATAATATACAAGATATTTTTATTCAAATTCTGTGAAGCGGAGCAGTAATCTGCAGTATCTTTCAGAAAGTCGGCGGTTGATGCGAGCCGGCAGCTAGGGCAGATGAACTCACCGTGAAGAAGCCGCAAGGAAATGTGCGGACGTGATGCTGCGTTAAGGCTAATTGAGTGGCGGCTGTAGCCGCAATCAGGGGGGTACCGCGAATTTTTCGTCCCTGACCTTCTTTAAGGTCGGGGATTTTTTATTTTCGACCAACAATAATACTTGGGAGGTAATGAAATGATTCAAGAAAAGTATGCTCCCCATGATATTGAAGCTAAATGGCAAAAATACTGGGAAGAAAACAAAACCTTTAAAGTAGAGATGGATAAGGATAAGCCTAAATCCTACGTTCTGGAAATGTTCCCCTATCCGTCCGGCAATCTGCACATGGGCCACGTTCGTAACTATTCCATCGGCGACGTAATCGCACGTTTCCGCACCATGAAGGGCTTCAACGTTCTGCATCCGATGGGCTGGGACTCCTTTGGTATGCCTGCTGAAAACGCTGCTATCAAACACAACATTCCGCCTAAAAAATGGACTCTGGAAAATATTGCCAACATGACTCGTCAGCTGAAGGCTCTCGGTCTGTCTTACGATTGGGATCGCGAGGTTACCACCTGTAAGGAAGATTATTACAAATGGACTCAATGGTTCTTTGAGCTGTTCTACAAACGCGGTCTGGCAGTTAAAAAGGAATCTGCCGTAAACTGGTGCGACACCTGTAACACCGTATTGGCTAACGAGCAGGTTATTGACGGCAAATGCTGGCGCTGCGACCATGAGGTTGTTAAAAAGGATTTGAGCCAATGGTTCTTCAAAATCACCGATTATGCTGATGAGCTGCTGAAGGATCTTGACCTGCTGCCGGGCTGGCCCGAGCGCGTAAAAACCATGCAGCACAACTGGATCGGCCGCAGCGAAGGCTTGGAATTCTCCTTTGAAATCCCTGCGCTCAACGATTCTGTTGCTGTTTACACCACCCGTCCGGATACTGCTTACGGCGTAACCTTTATGGCTCTGGCTGCTGAGCATCCGCTGATTAAAAAGATTTGCGAAAACAATCCGAAGGCTGACGAAATCAACGCTTTCTGCGAGCGTGTACGCAATCAGTCCGAAATTGAACGTACCTCCAGCGAATCCGAAAAAGAGGGCGTATTCACCGGCGTATACTGCATTAACCCGTTCACTGGCCGCAAGGTAGAAATCTGGGTAACCAACTATGTACTGTATGATTACGGTACCGGCGCTGTAATGGGCGTTCCTACCGGTGACCAGCGTGACTGGATGTTTGCAGACAAATACGGTATTGAAAAGATTGTTACCATCTGCCCAGTTGGCAAAGAGCTGAAGCTGGAAGAAATGACCTGCGCTTACGAAGAAAAAGAAGGCATGCTGGTTAACTCCGGTGAATTCACCGGCATGGAAATGCACAAGGCTATGAGCGCTATCATGGACAAGGCTGAAGCTGAAGGCTTCGGTAAACGCCGTGTAAACTATCGTCTGCGCGATTGGCTGATCAGCCGTCAGCGTTATTGGGGAGCTCCGATTCCTATCATTTACTGCCCGCACTGCGGCGAGGTTCTGGTTCCGGAAGACCAGCTGCCGGTTCGCCTGCCTGAGGACGTAAGCTTTACTGCCGGTGCTAAATCTCCGCTGGCAACCTCCGAAGAATTCGTTCACTGCAAATGCCCGAAATGCGGTGCTGACGCAACCCGTGAAACCGATACCATGGACACCTTCCTGTGCTCCTCCTGGTATTATCTGCGTTATACCGACGCACACAACGACAAGATGCCGTTTGACAAGGAGCTCAACAACTATTGGGGTCCTGTAGACCAATATATCGGCGGTATTGAGCATGCTATTCTGCATCTGCTGTATTCCCGCTTTTTTGTAAAGGTTCTGCGTGACGCAGGCCTGGTTGATTATGATGAACCGTTCAGCAACCTGCTGACTCAGGGCATGGTAATTAAAGACGGTGCTAAGATGAGTAAATCTCTGGGCAACGTTGTTTCTCCTGAAGAAATTCTTTCCAAATACGGTGCTGATACCGCGCGTCTGTTCATCCTCTTTGCTGCTCCGCCTGAAAGAGAGCTGGAGTGGAGCGACCAGGGCGTTGAAGGCTCCTTCCGCTTCCTGAACCGTATCTGGCGTATCGTACAAGCATTTGAAGCTGTTCTGGCACAAAAGGTTACCGAATACGATCACAGCAACCTGAATGAAGCAGACAAGGACCTGCGCCGTGTACTGCATAGCAGCATTAAGAAGGTTACCAACGATATCGAAACCCGCTTCAACTTCAACACTGCTATTTCCACTATGATGGAACTGGTTAACGCTCTCTATGCTTATAAAGAAGCTGCCAAAGAGCCGAATGCAGGTCTGATTTACGAAGCAATTTCCGACCTCATCAAGATGATGAGCCCGTTTGTTCCGCATATCACCGAAGAGCTGTGGCGCGGTGCTATTGATGCCAACAGCAGCGTACATGAACAAAGCTGGCCTGAGTGCGATGAAGAAGCCCTGAAGGTTGACAATGTAGAAATCGTTCTGCAGGTTAACGGCAAGGTTCGCGGCCGTCTGACTGTTCCGGCTGAAGCTACCAAAGAAGAGCTGGAGAAAATTGCTATGGCTGACGCTAACGTTCAGGCTCACATCGGCGATGCAACCGTACGCAAGGTTATCTGCGTACCCGGCCGTCTGGTAAACATCGTAGCCAAATAATTTTCTGACCAGTAACTAACCACTAGTAACCACCGCAGTTACAGCTGTCCTGCAGCAGGCAGTTCCCGCAGACTGTAGCGCGGACAAAAAAATAAGCAGTGCATGTCAGCAATGACATTATTTAGTAGTACTAAATAACGCTTACATTTTCAGAGTCTCTGAGAATAACGTAATTGTTATTCTTGGGGGCTCTTTTTGTTTTTTTGTGACAACCCTCAGTCATCGCCCTAGCTCTCTTGACGCTAAGAACCGGTTTGTCGCAAGCACAACCCTCAGTCAAAATCACTACGTGATTTTGCCAGCTCCCTTTCAGGGAGCATATAAAGTTCGCAAGAAACAAATGTTAAAACTTTTCTATACAATATATCTCCCCTGAAAGGGGAGGTGGCTGCGAGCTTTAGCGAGCAGACGGAAGGGTTGAGCATCGAAGTCATACGCAATATTTTTCCCAACACCCTAAGGAGGTATCCCTATGCAAGCAAAAGCTAAAAAACTAATCTTCATCACCATTCTCCTCACAGGCTGCATCATCACCGGCCTTATAAGCACCGATGACAAAGCAAAAGCGTTGCCTGGCGGCGGCAGCCTGCAGAGCGCCCAAGGGGCTGTTACATCCAAAGCAGCGCAGGCAAAAACAGTGCGCGTGCAGGTGAGCGGCGCCGTGCTGGAGCCGGGAATTTACGATGTGCCTGCCAGCTGCAGAGTGGAAGAGGCCATTGCTGCTGCTGGCGGTCTGACGGAAAATGCCGACAGTGAACGCGTTAATCTGGTGCGTAAGGTGCGCGATGGGATGCAGATACGAGTACCGGTGCAGAAGGCTGCACGGACAAGCAGAACGCAGAGGAAAAACGCTCAGGCAAAGTCCAGTTTAGGTGAGAGTGCGTCTGGAAAGTACGGCAGTGCTAAAGCAGGCTCAGGCAGAAACAGCAGTATGATTCAGCGCGTGCGCATCAACAGTGCAAGCGCAGGTGAGCTGCAGCAGTTGCCTGGCATTGGCCCGGCGCTGGCGAAGCGTATTGTAGAAACAAGAAGCGGCGGGCGTTTCAACAGCGCGGATGATTTGCTGCGTGTGCCGGGAATCGGCAAGGCTAAGCTGGCAAAGCTGCGTGATTATGTGGAGGTAGACTAGTGCAGCAGAAAACACGTTATCTACGATTATTTTTACCTTGCCTATTGCTTTGTATGCTGCTTTTTCGTCTGCTTACCGTGCCGCCGTCCGCCGAGCAGCAGCTTGCTTCCTGCTTCGGGCGGCAGCTGGTTGTGCAGGGCGCGGTGGAACCTTTGAGCGTGCACCGGCAGGAAGGTTTTAGCAGTGCGATTCTACGTTGTCAAAAGGTTTATAGCGATACGGAGCTTGCTTACAGCGGTCGTTTGCGCGTGAGCATTAAGGGTGAGCTGCCGCAGGCAGGCTGCGTAGTGCTTAAGGGGACGCTGGAGCGCTTGGACAGCCTGCGTAACCCCGGAGGCTTTGATGCTGCAAGCTATAACAGAGTGCAGGAGCTGGGCGGACGTTTGCGCAAGGCGCAGCTGCTAAAGACAGAGCCGCAGGTTTTGTGGTGGCAGCGTTTTGCTTTGTGGAACAAAAAGCTGAGCGAACGCATAGAGGCAGCAGCCGGCGCTGAATATGGGGCGCTGCTGAGCGGCATGGTGCTTGGCGGCAGCGGCAGGCTGGATGAAGAAACACGCGAGCTGTTTACGGATAATGGGCTGGCACATCTTCTTTCTGTTTCGGGTACGCATATTGTGCTGCTCACAGGCCTGCTGCTTGCTTTGCTGCAGTGGGTGCCGCTTCCCTGGCGTAAGGTTATTGTTATCATTTTGCTGGCTGCCTATGCTTTGCTCTGCGGCTTGCGTCCTCCGGTGCTGCGAGCACTGGCTATGAGCAGCGTTCTGCTGCTTGGCGGCAGCGGTGCGGAGCGCGGGCGCTTGCTGTGCCTGGTGGCGGCACTGCTGTTGTGCCTGCAGCCGTTATGGCTGGCCGATATCGGTTTTCAGTTATCCTTCGGGGCGGCGGCCGGTCTTTTGTGGCTGCTGCCTGCATGCCAAAGGCTGCTGCCGCAGGCCTTGCCTGCGCCGATAGGCGAAGCGGCAGCAGTTTCACTGGCAGCACAGCTGGCTGTACTGCCGCTGGAGGTTTATTATTTTCACCAAATTTCGCTGATTGCTCTTGTAAGCAATATCGTACTGGTGCCGGTGTTGGAAATCGCGGCGCAGTTGGCACTCGTGGGTGCACTGTTGCCTGTCTGCGGCGAGTATCTGTTGCAGCTTGCTGCCTGGCTGACGGCGCAGGTGCTGACGCAGGCGCGTTTTTTTGCCGACCTGCCGTACAGCACGGTGGTTATCGGCAAGTTGCCTGCCTATTGTTTGGTGCTTTATTATGCAGCGCTGTTTGTGTGGGCGGATTTTCCATGGCTACAATTTTGGAGCAATAGGGAACGGCGCTGCATCCTGCTTTTGCATGCCTTGCTGCTTGCCGGGATGCTTGCTTATCAGCAGTATCGCACGCTGCCGTTGGCCTGCTATTTTCTGGATGTGGGACAGGGGGACTGCGCTGTTATCGTCACGCCGTCGCAGCGGGTGGCAATTATTGATACCGGCGGCTTGAAAAATATCTCGACTGCTACGCGCGTGATTACTCCGTTTTTGCGTTATCTTGGCAAGCGTGAGGCTGATATCCTGCTTTTAAGCCACTATGATTTTGACCACGTCGGTGCTGCAGCGGACCTATTGCGACAGCTGCGGGTGAAAAAGCTACTTTTGCCTAACGAAGCACTGACAGAGGAAAGCAAAAGAGTGCAGCAGGAAATTTTGGCGCAGGCCGGCAGGACGCAGGCGCATGTGGTGCAGGGCGGTGAACGCTATGCGTTGGATGATAATGCGGAGATTGTTTTAGTTGATGTACCGCAGCAGGACGTGCCGGGAAATGAAGCCAGCACGCTGGCGGCGCTGCAGAGTGTTCAGGGCAGCGTGCTGTTTACAGGCGACATGGGGGAAGAACGCGAGCAGAGGCTGCAGCTGCAGCAGTACACTGTGTTGAAGGCAGGACACCACGGTTCGCACTATAGCAGCAGTATGGAATTTCTGGAGCAGGTGCGGCCAAGGCTGACAGTTATTTCCTGCGGGCGCGGTAACCGCTATGGCCATCCGCATCAGGAAACGCTGGAGCGTTTGCAGGCAATAGGCAGTGCTGTTGTCCGAACGGATGAGCTTGGCTGTATTAAAGTTGTTTTTGACGCAGAGGGAATAAAATGCTATGGCTACGCTGATTTACAGTGAAGCTGTTGTCAAAATATAACTCATAAGTTATAATTAAAGGAGAGAAATTAAGGAGTGAGGAAAGTGAAAAATAGTGCAGTAGGCTATGAATGGCAGGATGTCAGAAAGAATATTTTTACACCGGAAGAAATCTCCGCAAGTGATTTGCGAGTTGCCTTAATCGGTGAACTTATCAAGGCACGTCAGGATAAGGGAATAACTCAAAAGCAATTGGAGCTTTTGAGCGGAGTAAAGCAGCCTGTAATTGCGAGAATGGAAAACGGTACCTCTATTCCTAAAATCAGTACAATCTTAAAAATACTTGCACCTTTAGGCAAGACATTAGCCATTGTACCGTTAGAAAAATAATAAGAGGGAATACAGATGGATATTAAACCGGAAAACCTGATTTCACTATTACAACAGCATAAGCCGCTGCCGCAGGCGCAGGTACTGCTTTTGTGCGGCGAGGAGGATTACTACCGCAACAGCATTATTGCCGCGCTGCCGGAATATGTTTTTGGCGATACGCCGGAGGCTGACCGCGAAATAACGGTCTTTGACAAAGATACCAACCTGTCCGGGCTGCAGGCAGCCGTCAACAGCTATCCCTTCTTCTGCGGCAAATCGCTGATTTTCCTGAAGGATGAAAAGCTGTGGGCAGCAAAGCCTGCCAAAGCAAACAGTGCCGCTGATGCGCAGGATGATACCGATTCCAAGAAAATGGAGCAGCTGGCGGCGATAGTCAGCGACGTACCGGATTATTGTCTGTTGGTTATCAGCAGCAAAAAAATGGATAAGCGGACCAAGCTGTATAAGCAGCTCAAAGCAAGTGCTCTGATTTGCCCGTGTGAGCGCATTAAGGAAAGAGATCTTGACGATTGGCTATATGCGCAGGCAGCAGCATACGGCGCGCATTTTACCAGAGATGCGCTGGCTGCTATCAGCGAATATATTGAGCCGGTGAAGGAAGAAATTCCGCTGGATTTGCTGCAGCAGGAAATCGGCAAGCTGGCAATTTATGCCTCAGGACGTAGGGAATGGACGGAAGATGATGTGCTGAATGTGTTCGCGCTGCTGCCCAACGCCTCATCTTTTGCGCTGACCAATTATATTATGGCAGGCAAGCTGAAGCAGTGTCTGGAGCTGTTGGCGAGCGAACGCAAGCACGGAACCTATATCCTGCCTTTGAGCGCAACAGTAGCATTCAAGCTGCGTCAGGTGCTGCGTTATCTGGAGCTGAAGCGCAGAGGCTACGACCAGAAGGGTATTATGGAGGAGCTGGGGATGCGCAGCCCATATGCCTACAGATTTTTGGAGCGCGACAGCAGGCGCTTTGATGAAAAGCGCCTGACGGAAGCCTTGCTGGGACTATCGGATATGAATATCAAACTACGTCAGGGCGGACGCGGCTACGAAAAGCTGGAGGAAATACTTGTCCGCCTGCTCGCCTGATATCTTATCCTCAGAAATTAAAGCTGGACAAAAGCACTTAATATCTGCTATAATAATGGAACAGTCAACGAGGACTTTTTTGAGTAAGGAAGTAGTGTGTCCATGCTTAAAAAGGTCCTTTTTCGTTTATCTTGCGGAAAATATGTAGGGAGCATTTTTCTGCAGCATGATAATTAGGGAGTATTGAGAAAGGAGGCAGCCTTATGGCTGCACTGATCATGAACAACAAAGATTTACTGTACGTAATTAAACCTGAAGAACAAAACGAAAGCACTCTGCGTGAGCTTCTGACTCTGCATCCGGAGATTCAGTTCGTATCTCTGATGGGTGTGGATTTTGCCGGTAATGATACCGACGAAAAAATCCCAATGAAGATTTTCCTTGAGGATATCGATGGCTTTTTGGCAGGCAGCGCAGCACAGACTGACGGCTCCTCCGTTGTGCTGACCGGTATCGCTACTCTGAACGATGCCCGCGTTGATATGAAGGTTGATAAAACCGTTAACTGGTTTGTTGATTATAACTATGAGCATTTTGATGCAGAAAGCGGTCGCATGATCGGTACTCTGCGCATTCCCTGCTATCTGATTCACAACGGCAATCATGTTGATTCCCGTTCTATTTTGAATGATACTCTGGCTTATGTAGAAAAAGAGATTATGGATTTGTTTGCTAAGCATCCGGTAATTGCCGGCCTGGAGCATGTAAATCCTGCTGAGATTGAAAAGCTGCTCTTCACCAGTGCTACCGAGCTGGAATTTTGGGTAAAAACTCCGCGTGAGGACGCACCGCTGGAGGCTCTGAGCTCTTCTCAGGTAATGCAGGAGCAATATTGGCAGCGTACCCGCGGCAATGTGCGTACTGCATTGGAGCAGACTATTCAGACTTTGGAGCTGTACGGCCTGGAGCCTGAAATGGGCCATAAGGAATGTGGCGGCGTTAAAGGTCAGATTGATGCCGCAGGCCATATGACTCACGTTATGGAGCAGCTGGAGGTTGACTGGAAGTTCAGCAGCGGCGTTCAGACTGCGGATAACGAACTGCTGGCACGTATCATCGTTAAAGAAGTTTTCCGCATGAACGGCTTGGAGGTTTCCTTCCAGGCTAAACCGATTCCCGGTGTTGCAGGCAGCGGTGAGCATACACATGTAGGCATTGCCGCAAAAATGAAAAACGGCAAAATCGTCAACCTGTTCTCGCCGAAGGATATGCACAAGGACTTCCTTTCCGCTGTCGGCTATGGCGCTCTCATGGGCCTTTTGAAAAACTACGAGGTAACCAATCCGTTTATCTCCTGCACCATTGACTCTCTGAACCGTCTGAAACCCGGCTTTGAAGCTCCTGTCTGCATCGTTACCAGCCTTGGTCTGAGCCCGGATAATCCGTCCCGTAACAGAACCATTCTTGCAGGCCTGATCCGCGATTTGGACAACGATAAAGCTACCCGTATCGAAATGCGTTCTCCGAACCCGTACACCAATACCTACATCGCCATTGCTGCCTTCTACCTGTCCTGCCTCGACGGCATCAAGGCTTGCGTAGAATCCGGCAAGGACCTGAAGGCTCTGGAAAAAGAAATTTCCAAGAAGGCCGGCGAAGAGGGCTTCTATCTGGATACCGACCGTCAATACCGCACTGAGGAAGACGTGTTTGAAGATTTCACTGCGGAAGAACGCAGCAAGCTGTTCGGCGAACCGCCTGCTACCGTTTGGGAAAATCTCTGCGCCTTCGAAAAATATCCGGAAAAGGTTGCCGTGCTCACCCAAGGCAATATCCTGAAGAAGGAATATATCGACTCCTTCATGCAGGGTGCGCTGATTCGTTGGAAGACCGAGCTTTTGACTCGTCTGATTCCGGAAAACTATCAGGCTGTTATCGACATGAAGCGCTTGCATAACCAGGAAACCTGCACCGACTGCGACCTGGCAATGTGGCGTAAAATCCAGAACCTGCGTGCTAAGCTGGCCAAGGATTCCTTTGAGGAGAAGAGCATCTTCACTGCTATCCGCAGAGCTGTTGCCGAAGGCGACTATGATACTGTTTCCAAGCTCAAGGTTGAGATGGGTGCAACTATGGAAGAGCTCAAGACTCTGTATCACGATTATAAACAAAATATTATCGATTAATTTATATGCTTCCTGCATGGCTGCTGTACTCAAAGTGCGGCAGCCATTTTGTCTTTACCGCTTATATCAAAGTGCGATTATTGAAAAAATTATCCCTAAAACTTTCCTTTCAGCTTATTTTTTTGCATGAAACTGTTGAGTTAAGCGCTGTTTTGTGGTAAAATATCAAAGATATATTGACAGTAATATTTTCTGCTGTCCGAAGAAAGGCGATGATAGCTGTGGAGCAGGTCAAGGATGTTCCTGCCTATATTCGCCAGATGTACACGGATAATAATTTTATGACTCAATTCGGTGTGCATATTGGTGAGATAAAGTGTGGCAGTGCTGAAGTCAGCATTGACGTTGATCCGGCGAAGCATTTTAATCATCGTGACATTTGTCACGGCGGAGTGATGTTGGCCTTGGCAGACTCCGTTCTGGGTGTTACCGGTGCAAGCGTGGGCGCTGTAGTGGCAACTCTTAATTTCAGCATGAATTTTATCAAAGGTGTCCATGAGCCGACAACCTTAACGGTACGAAGCCATATTAAGCATTCCGGACATTCTACGATGGTTATCGAGGCTGAAATGACTGACAGCAAAAAGAATTTAATTGGGACGATTTTAACAACAATGTTTGTCGTCGACAGATTTAAAGAGATACCCGCCAAATGGTGAGCTTACCTGAGTTTATTTGGAAGGGAAATGACGCGGAAGACCGCTTGATATCAAGGAGGATATGATGGATTTTGCATTAAACGAGGAACAATTAGAATTACAGGAAATGGTAAGGGAGTTTGTTGAAAAAGAAATTACTCCTTATGCTGCTGAAATGGATGCAGAAAACCATATGCGTGACGGCCTGATTGACAAGGCTAACGAAATGGGCTTGCTGAACGTTATTGTTCCAGAAGAATTAGATGGCCCCGGCCTGGACAGTATTTCTGTTGCTACCATTTATGAAGAGCTGGGCAAGGGCTGCGCAGGCGTTGCAACCTCTTTGGCTGCTAACAGCCTGGCAACTGTACCTGTTCTGCTGGCAGGCACCGACGAACAAAAGAAAATGTATTGCGATATCCTGAACAACGGCGGTCTGGCTGCTTTCGCACTGACCGAGCCCGGTGCAGGCAGTGATGCAGGCGGTGTTTCTACCCGTGCTGTACACAACAAGGAAGAGGGTACCTACACTCTGAACGGTACCAAAATGTTCATCACCAACGGTGGTCTGGCAGAAATCTTCCTGGTATTCGCTAACACCCGTAAAACCGGCGGTATCCGTGGTTTGACTGCTTTCATCGTTCCGAAAGACACCCCGGGCTTCTCCGTTGGCAAGAAAGAAAACAAAATGGGCATCCGTCCTTCCAATACTACCGAGCTGGTTCTGCAAGACGTTGTTATTCCTGAGTCCTATCGCGTAGGCCGCGAAGGCGAAGGCTTCCGTATTGCTATGAACACCTTAGACAGCGCTCGTCCGTTCGTTGGCGCTGTTTCCGTAGGTATCGCTCAGGCTGCTCTGGATTGCGCTGTTAAATACGCTAAGGAGCGCCGTCAGTTCGGCCAGCCGATTGCTTCCTTCCAAATGGTTCAAGGCATGCTGGCTGACATGGCTATGAAGGTTGAAACCGCTCGCCTCATGGTTCAAAAGGCTTGCTGGATGCGTGACCAGGGCATGGAATTCTCCAAAGAGGCTGCTATGGCTAAATGCTATGCCGCTGACGTTGCTATGCAGGTAACTACCGACGCTGTTCAGGTAATGGGCGGCTACGGCTACACTAAAGAGTACCCCGTAGAGAAGATGATGCGTGACGCTAAAATCATGCAAATCTACGAAGGCACCAACCAAATCCAACGTCTGGTTATTGCCAACAAGCTGTTATACTAATAGCTATCATAACGAAGATAAATTTATTGAGAGCTGCTGCACTTTTGTGCGGCAGCTCTTTGTTGTTTTTATTCGTGACAATGGTTTACACGTATGCTAAAATATAAAGATAAAGAGCTTTTAAAGCATAATAAAAAGCAGAATCTTTGCCACAAATCATTTTGCTGAGAATTGGGGGGCAAATACATTGTTAGCTGATAATTTAAAGCAGGTTCAGGAGCAGATAGCGTCTGCTTTGGACAAGCGTAAAAATAAAGACCTGCTCACAGGAGATAAGGTAACGCTGGTGGCGGTGACGAAAAATCATCCGCCCGAAATTATTACAGATATCGAAGCCTTGGGCATTGCCAACGTAGGCGAAAACCGCGTGCAGGAGGCTAAGCATAAGCAGGAGGCCTTGGGCAAACACGGCTACTGGCATCTTATCGGTCATTTGCAGACGAATAAGGCGCGCCAGGCTGTTGCCTTGTTTGATCTTATCGAATCGGTTGACAGTGAGCATTTGCTGGCTGCGATTGATAAGGAGGCAGAACGCATCGGTAAGGTGCAGGATATCCTTTTGCAGCTGAATATTGCCCATGAGGAGCAGAAGTCCGGCTTGGATAAAGAGGATTATCTGGCGCTGCTGCCGAAGCTGCCCGAATATAAGCATGTGCGTCTGCGCGGGCTGATGGTTATTGCCCAAAAATGCGAGGATATTGAGCAGACAAGACCTGTATTTGCGGCAGGCTACCGTGCGTTCGCCCGCTTAAAGCAGCAGTATCCGCAGGCAGATATTCTGTCTATGGGTATGAGCAACGATTACACAGTTGCGATTGAAGAGGGCGCTAATATTGTGCGTGTAGGCACAGCCTTGTTCGGACAGCGTGATTATAGCCTGAAATTTTAAGACATAGAGAAGGTTGGTGACGTAATGAATATTATTGATAAAATCATGAATGCATTAAGTCTTTACGATGAGGAAGAAATCATCGAGGAAGAAGTGGAGCAAAAGCCTGCCAAGACCGAGCAGGAGCCGGCTAAACCCAAGAAGCGTTTCTTCGGCAGCAAGGAGCCTGCTGCTGCAGCACAGGCAGAGGAGCCTAAGCGTGAACGCAAATCCATTTTGAACTTTAAGGGTTCGGCAGCAAAGCCGGAGCCGGTTAAAAATGAAAAAATGGGCAGCAAAACCATTAACCTGCCTATTGCCGACAAGCTTATGACAGTTGTACTGCTGGAGCCTGTAGATTTCAATGATTCTCCTAAGATTGCCGATTATCTGCGTGATAATCAGGCTGTAGTTGTTAATTACGATAAGACAGACAATGTTGTTGCCAAGCGTATGACCGATTTTATCAGCGGTACTGTTTATGCTATCGGCGGCAGCATGAAAAAGCTGGGACGCAATATTGTTATCTGCGCCCCGAAAAACGTAGATATAGATGCGGGCGAAGAGCACGAGCTTGACGAGAGGGGAAATAATCCATGGGACAAATAGCAGTAAAGAAGATTGCATTTATCGGCGGCGGCGCTATGGCCAAAGCTATTATCAAGGGTATTATCGGCGGCGGCTTGATTGCGCCGGAGATGATTACCGTAGGTGAGCCGACTGAGGCACATGCGCGCAGTCTGCATGAAGCCTTTGGCGTAAATGTTACTACGGATAATAAAGAGGCGGTAAAGGATGCTGATCTGGTAATCTTTGCCGTTAAGCCTCAGGTTGCACCGGTGGCGCTGGTGCCCGAGCTGATAGCTGCGATGAAAAAAGATGCCTGGGTGCTTTCTATCATGGGCAGTGTTACGCTGGAGCAGCTGCATGCCTATGCTCCGGGGTTCCCGGTAGTCCGCACGATGCCGAACACTCCGCTGGCAGCAGGCGCCGGCATGACTGCTATCTGCTGCGATGAGGCGGTAACCGAGCCGATGAAGCAGACTGCGGCAGCAATTTTCAGCAGCTGCGGCGAAATAGAATTTGTAGATGAAAAAGCATTGCAGGCGATTACCGCTATTTCCGGCTGCGGACCGGGCTATTGCTTTGTGATTATTGATGCACTGGCTGACGCAGGCGTGCGTGCCGGTCTGCCGCGTGCGCTGGCTATCAAGCTGGCTGCACAGACAATGGCAGGCAGCGGCAAGCTGTGCGTAGAAAGCGGCCTGCATCCGGCACAGCTGCGCGACCAGGTAACAAGTCCCGGCGGCACGACTATTGCCGGCATCCATGCTTTGGAAAACCATGGCGTGCGCGGTGCTTTTTATGATGCGGTGCAGGCAGTGCTGCAAAGAGATAAGGAATTACAGGGGAAATAATTTATGGCAGACAGAGAAAAAATTCTGCGTTACTTTAAAGCCGGCGGTGACGAACAGCTGGCGGCCAAGCTGCTGGACTTGGCCGAGGGCGCCAATAAATCACGCAAGTTCCGTGTGAGCGAGTTTCTTGATCCTCATGCCTATAACGTTGCGGAAATTATTGCGGCGAACTACGAAAATGTGCGTCTGGAAAGCGACGGCGGCTTCAGTAATGCCGAAAGGGTGAAGGCTGCCTTTGTTGCCGATGATTTTTACGGTCAGCCGGATTTCGGAATGGCCTATTTTCTGGCGGCCTGGGATAAGCGCTATTATGATTTGTCGCATCGCGATATTCTCGGTGCGTTTATGGGCACGGGCTGCAAGCGCGAGGCCTTGGGCGATATCGTTTTTGTGCCCGAGGGAGCGCAGTTCGTAGTAGAAAAATCGCTGATAAATTATCTTACCGGTAATCTGACGCAGATCGGTTCTGCGCCGGTAACGCTTACGGAAATTCCCCGCGAGGAATTGCTGCAGAAGGAAGAAAAGGTTAAGCTGATTAACGCGACAGTCGCTGATTTGCGCCTTGATGCCGTGGCAGCGGCAGGCTATGGCGTAAGCCGCAGCCGTATGGCGGATGAAATCAAAAGCCTGAATGTCAAGGTTAACTGGAAAGAAGCCAAGAAGGCAGCACAACCGGTGAACGAAGGCGATGTAATTTCCTTCCGCGGCCGTGGACGAGTAGAGATAGAGGAAATCCGCGGCACTACTAAAAAAGGACGCATCAGCGTAACGCTGAAGCGTTATATCTAGGAGGATAAACCATGCTTAATCCGGAGGATTTAAAGAAAAAAACTTTTACCAAGGGTTTTCGTGGCTATGAGGTAGAAGAGGTAGACAAGTTTCTTGCCAAGCTGATTAAGGAATACGAATACCTTTATCTGGATAATCTGGAGCAGAAGGAAACTATCGAGCGCGTCAGCTCCAAGCTGGAATATTATCAGCAGATGGAGGCTACCATGCAGAGCACTCTGGCTGTGGCGCAGGAAACTGCTGACGAGGTGAAGAACGCCAGCGAAAAGAAGGCGGCGCTGCTGGAGAAGGAAACGGCAGTGAAGTGCGAGCAGCAGCTGAGCGAAGCGAAGGCTGCGGCGCAGAAGCTGCACGACGATACCATGGCGCATGCCGAGGATTTGTATAATCAGACGAAGAATAAAACAGATAACATGCTGCAGGCAGCGATGGCTGAATGCAATAAGCTGCGTGAAGAAGCTAAGGCTTATGCCGAAAAGCTGCGCAGCAGTGCCGAGGTAGATGCCGATAAACTGCGCATTACTACCGAGGATGTCTGCAAAAAACGCGCTAACAGTGCTGCCAGCGAGGCTAACAAGCTGCTGGAGGATGCTCGCAGCGAAGCCGGCAGAATGATGCTGGATGCAAATACTAAATATCGTAAACTGGTGGGAGATGCAGAGGAACGCAGCCGTAAAATTATTTTTGAGGCTGATGCCAAGGCTGCTATGGCCGAACAGGCTTATAACGAGCAGGTGAAAAAGGCGGCGCTGCATCGTAAAAATATGCTGCATCTGTTGGAAACGCAGGTTGAGCTGCTCAAAAACTATGCCAGTCATAACGAAGAATAGTCGGAGGCTGAATGATGATTATCTTAGTGAGGCATGGTGAAGCAACGCATCACACGCAAAGATTAACCGGCGGCTGGACGGATTCACAGCTGACCGATAAGGGAAGGGCGCAGATAAAGGCTGCTGCGGTAAAGCTGGCGAAGGATTTTGCCGGACGTAATTGCAAGCTGCGGATTCTGGCAAGTGATTTGCAGCGCGCTTCCGCATCGGCGCAGATTATTGCCGAGGAGCTTGGCTTTAAGGGCGAAATAGAGCATTGCCGTTTTCTGCGGGAAAAGAATAACGGCATTGCTGCCGGCATGACCGAGGAAGAGGCCAAGAAGCATTTTTGCAAGCCTGCTTCCGAACAGGAGCTGGATCACCGCAACTATCCCGGCGGTGAAACGCGCAATGAATTTTATCGCCGTAATGTACACGGCCTGTGGCATTGTGCGGATGTCGATAAGGAAAATCTGCTGATTGTTGCGCATAAGGGCACGATTCAGAATATTATTTTCCGTTGGCTGGGAATGGATATGCAGCAGGTGGCGGCGTTTAACTTTTCGGTTGATGTGCAGCCTGCCAGCGTAACTGTTCTGGGGATTAACAAATGGCATGAGCATGCTGTTTTCCGCTTGAATGACGTTAGTCATCTGACGAGGGAAAAAGGCTTTGGCGTGTTTGAGTTTAAGTACGAGAAGTGAATAAGGCTGTGAATGACCGCTTGGGTGCTTTGAGGAAAAGCGCTTAAGCGGTTGTTTTTGTGTTCTCACTCTATTACTCGTCTTTTCGCGATGAAATTTATTACACCTGAAAAAATAAATTTTAAAATTTTTTCTTAAACAGTGTAATAATTTTGCTTCGTTTTTCCCGAGTATAAGAGTGAATCTTCTTTTTCGTTCTTTCTTTTGTTGGTTTTCTTTCTCGCTTTTTCTTCTGCGTTGATAATAGCTACTAGCGTAAGCTAGTAGTAACCTTGTTCTTTAGAGTAATACCTAAAGGATAGACGTAAAGTACGGTAGAAGTAGGGCGTGGGGTATAGGGGGAATTTTATACTGTAGCCAATAAGTATGGGCGTGGGGGAGAGCGGAAGTATTGTTGCTAATTATCCTAAAGAATGTTAAGATAAAGGTGATTAAAGGCAAAGAGCTTAGGGCGTATCATTAGCTTGTTTTTAGGATTTTATGTTGTTGTAATAACATATACATGGATGATGAGGAGCGGATTATTATGCAATGCAAGTACTGTGGACAACAAATACCTGATAACGCCAACTATTGTTCCGGTTGTGGGAGAGCGGTTCGTGAAGAAGCAACTGAGGTAAAGCGGGAAAGTAAATTTTGGGAACAGGGCTGGTTTGCTGTTTTAATGCTTTTTATCTTCTGGCCGGTAGGATTATATTTGCTGTGGCGCTATCACGGAGTTTTTGCCAAAGCGATAGTTGGTATTTTTCTTTTAATAATTTTGCTGACTTTTATTACAGCTTTAGGCACTAGCTTACATATCGGAAAATCAGATAATTCATTTGTGAAAATCACTGATAGTGTAGTTGCTGAAAGTATTCCCAGCCAGAAAAAGTTCAATGAAATACAGGCCCGCTATAATCAAAACGAGAGAAAATCCATGACAGAGCTTGAGAAAGCGGAATTCAATAAATCATACGAAAAGGAATTCAATGAATTTTTTAAAGACGGTTATGTGAAAAAATGGTGTGCCAAGGTTGATAGAATTGAATCGGAAAAATCCGGGATGGCCGCTTATGTAAAGCTAAGATGCGATTTTCCTGAAGCGGAATATACTTTTGAAACAAAAAGATTTGCCATAGATGAAACTTTAATCCCTGCCGACAGTGAGCTTTATAAAAAGATTATGCCTTTAAAAAGAGGCGACGTTGTAATTTTTTCCGGCAAGCTGATGAGTGGCGATTATAGTAAAAAAATAGTAGATTTGACAACTTCTTACGGATATAAGAATAAAAAACTCTATATTGATTTTACGGATATAGAAAAAATGTCTATTAAATAGTAAATTTGAGAAGCAAGAAAAACTCATTGACTTCTTGCTACAGCTAATGTATAATATTAGCGTTTATTGATATTTGCTAACGCGATGAAAAAGACAGTAGCTTGCGGCGCAGGTTAAGCGAGCCGGGGTATGGTGCAAGCCCGGACGAAGTAAAGCAGGTGAAAATCACTTTGGAGCGGATGCGGCGAACCTGAGTAGCTGCATACGGGAGCGCCCGATATTGCGCACACGAGTGGCGTGCAGCAAAGGCTGTCGTCATGAGGGTGGTACCACGGAGTACACGTTTATTAATGATGCATGATACGTAAGCGTATTAATCGTTGTTAGTCTACAGCTTCGTCCCTTATCTGAGGGACGAAGCTTTTTTTATTATTGTTAATTTTTTTGTTTAATAAAATTGGAGGTTATTAGTAATGGACTATGGTAAAACACTGAATCTGCCCGAAACAGAGTTCCCTATGCGTGCCGGTCTGCCGCAGCGCGAACCTGATTTTCTGAAATTCTGGGAAGAAAACGATATTTATGGCAAAAAGCAGGCTCTGCATGCAGGCCACAAGAAATTTGTTCTGCATGACGGCCCTCCGTATGCAAACGGCAA
>CDZH01069847.1_pt1 | contig 50945 bp, 75 predicted proteins | sample 557721 | NCBI WGS metagenome assembly CDZH01 (sample SAMEA3182062, study PRJEB8094) | gut metagenome | biome: human; feature: gut; material: Stool; isolation source: human stools | place: Canada | collected 2013-01-14 | reverse complement strand
GGGCGGGACTGCCACGCGGTCATTGAAACGATGCGCGGCCACACGCTGGGCCGTGTGATCCGCAGCGGTGAGCCCATCCCGAACACGAACATTCCCGGCCTCATCGGCGGCTTTACCGGTGAGCGTGTGCTGCGCGCCCCGGACGACGGCATTTTCCATCAGCTGCTGGATATCGGCGCGATGGTGCAGGCAGGCGATGTCGCGGGCGAGGTGAACGGCAAGCCGATGATCTGCACGATCTCCGGCGTCATCCGCGGGATGCTGGCCGACGGAACGCCTGTGTTCAAGGGCATGAAGTCCGGCGACGTTGACCCGCGCGGGGAAATTTCCTATTGCCAGACCGCCTCGGACAAGGCCATCGCCATCGGCGGCGGCGTTTTGCAGGCAATTCTGGAATACACCGGCGTTCTGAACGCCGCGACGGGGAAAAATGCACTGGGGGTATAACCATGAAGGACGAGATCAAGCTGACAAAGCTTGCAAAATGCGCCGGGTGCGGCGCGAAGGTCGGCGCGGGCATTCTCGCGCAGCTGCTGGGCGATATCCGTGTGCGGCAGGACGAAAATCTGCTCGTCGGATTCGACAAGAGCGACGATGCGTCGGTCTATAAGGTGTCGGACGGGCTTGCGCTCGTGCAGACGGTCGATTTCTTCCCACCCATCGCGGACGACCCGTATACCTTCGGCCAGATCGCCGCAACGAATGCGCTGTCCGACGTCTACGCCATGGGCGGTGAGCCGAAGCTCTGCCTCAACATCATGGCCGTGCCGGAGTCCATGCCGAAGGAAGCCGTGCATGACATTCTGCGCGGCGGCTATGACAAGGTCTATGAGGCGGGCGCGCTTATCACCGGCGGCCACTCGATCTACGACGACGAGCCGAAATACGGTCTGGCCGTGACGGGCTTTGTCCACCCGGACAAAGTTCTCACGAACTCCGGCGCGAAGCCCGGCGACGTGCTGTTTTTTACAAAGCCGCTTGGCATCGGCATTCTCACGACGGCGGAAAAGGCTGATCTTCTGTCCGAGGACGGCAAGGCGCTGGCCATCCGCCTGATGACGACGCTCAATAAATCCGCCCGCGACGTGATGGTGCAGTACCGCGTCCATGCCTGCACGGACGTGACCGGCTTCTCCTTCCTCGGCCACGCGTCCGAGATGGCGACTGGCAGCGATGTGCAGCTGGAAATCGACACGGCCGCAATTGACCTGATCGGCGAAGCGCTGGACTTTGCACGCATGGGTATCCTGCCTGCCGGTATGTACCGCAACCGCACATTTGCCGAGCCGATGGTCGACGCGGGAGACACGGAGCTTGCCGTGCAGGACGTGCTCTACGACCCGCAGACGGCGGGCGGCCTGCTCATCGCCTGCGACCCGGCGGACGCGGACGCGCTGTTCGAGGCCCTGAAACCGGCAGTCCCCAGCGCGCAGCGTGTCGGCACGGTGCAGCCCTACACGGGCGGCGCAAGAATCTATCTGAAATGAGGCTGTTTGAATGAACCGCTATATTTTGATTCCCGAGGATACCATCCGCGTCCTGCCGCCGGAGGACGGCGTGGAGGCGGCAGTCGAAGTTTTCTGCTCCCGTACAGTCATTTTTTTTGATATTTCACAAATACAGGATGTCTGCCTGATGCACAACGTTTTATCGAACCGCAGGCGCGTCGATGCACTCTGCTTCACGGCGGCGGACCACCTGCTTGAGCGGGAACAGATGGTGCTCGTCCCCACGGACCGGGCCGATTATGCGGCGTTTCTGGCCGGACTCCGGACATATGCGCCGAAAACGCTGGATTTTTCCAAAGAGGCAGATTATATCCCGGAGTCCTGCGACCACAACGGCCATCATCACGGATAAAAACGAAAAAAGCCGCACATCCTGAAAGAAAAAGAGGAGGTGCAGCATGAAAAAACGCGACAGAAAAGACCGTCCGGATCTCGTTCCGGAGATCTTCGCCCAGCAGCCCAGTCTTACCGACCCGCAGGGCAGCTGGACCGGCCTTCCGATGAACGAGCTTGACGTCCCGGTCCAGGATGCGGACGATCTGTAACCGGCCAAAACCGCCCTCCGTCATGTGCTGCATGACAGAGGGCGGTAATTTTTCAAGCGTTTATTCCGGCTTTTTGCTGTCGATGGTGTCCTCGGTCAGCGCGCCGACATCCTCCATCTTGACCTTTTTGGGCAGCGTCAGAGACAGGATCATGGAAATCACGAACACGCCCGCGACGGGGTTGCCTGCGAAAATGTCGCTCACGATCTTCGGCATACCGGAGAAGAATTCCGGGACCTGCGTGACACCGATGCCGATGTTGTCGACGGACGCCGGTGCGCGGGGTCTCTGGTTTTCATTTGGAATAATCTCCTTTTATTTGATAGCCGGAGCCGCATAACGCGGTGGCAGGCGGCGGGACCGAAAAGGGAAAAGTGCCCCGTGCCAACCGTTATTCTGGCCTCTGTATCAAGTATACGTGTTTAGAATCCATTAAGCAGTACAAATTTTTTGTTTGCCAAACAAAAAATAAGTTGTAATTTTGTGAAGTCTGCTGTTTTTTCGGGATTGGGGAACGGGGAGCGCCGCACCCCGCGCGGCAGATTGCAATTCCGCACAGGATATGCTAAGATGGGTCAAAAAAAGGCGGGCGCTGTGTGTCCCGGCCGAAGGGAGAACTGTATGCGAATCATCGGGATCGTGCCGGGCGCAAAGCTGTTCGGCTCGGAGGATCTGTACGCGGATCAATATTTATTTGTAAACGGCTATCCGAAGCGGATTCTTGCAAACGGCGGCACGCCCGTCGGGATCCTCAGCAGCGACGGCTATGCGGCGGAGGACAGCCTTTCGCTCTGCGACGCGTTTGTGTTCTGCGGCGGGGCGCGGTTCTATCCGTACCATTTTCAGGTCATGGAGTACGCTGCGAAATCCGGCAAGCCCGTGCTCGGCATCTGCCTCGGGATGCAGATGATGAACACCTATTTCCTCGTTGCCGAAGAGGCCGAACGCCGCGGCTGGGACGGGCCGCTGCTCGCGCTGTTCGAGCAGATGAAAAAAGAGCGCTATATGTTCACCGAACCCGTGGACGGCCACTGGGACGGCCATATCACGCGGGACAATGTCGACCGCTTCAAGCATCCCATCCATGTAACGCCCGGCAGCCGCCTCGAACGTCTGACAGGAAAGCAGACAATCCTGGGCGCGTCGATGCACAACTACCGCATCACGCACCCAGCCCGGTCGCTGACCGTCGCGGGCCGGACGGACGACGGCACCATCGAGGCGCTGGAATACGGTGAGCAGATGCTCGGCGTTCAGTTCCACCCCGAAGCCGACGACCAGAACGACGAACTGTTCCGCGCCATTCTGTGATCCGCACAAATGTGCCTGCGCAGTCCGGGTGGTATAATATTAGAAGCATCTAACCGACGATGAAAAAGGAGGAACCAAGATGTTGTATTCGGAAAAGGTAAAGGGATTCACAGCGGCGCATCCATGTGAGGAGCTGACCGCCGGCGGCGCACGAAACCGTCTACACCATGTCCAACAACCACGGTGACATCGTGATCGAAGCCCCCGCCGGCTACAAGTGGGACAAAGGCACGCTGAAGAAGATCACCTACGTTGCCGAAGCTGGCGGTGTCAAGTACGACTCCCTCCAGAAAGCCATCGACGCGGCCAAGTCTAAAGCGGTCGTCACGATGCTTGCTGATACCCGCGAAAACGTCACCATCAGCAAAGCCCTCACGCTCGACCTGAACGGCTTCACCCTCAACGGCAGCACTGGCGAACGCAAGGCTGCTCTGAAGGTTGACAATGCAACGGTCACGGTCATGGATTCCAGCGCGAACCAGACCGGCACGATCAAGCGCGAGGATGTGGAAGATCCGAATGTCACGGGCAGCAATTCCTACTACGTCATTGACATTCAGGGTGGAAATGGCCTCCTCATATTCGAAGGCGGCAATGTCACGAACACCAGCGGTATTGTCGGCGTGAAGGGCGCGTCCCTTGTCCGCCTTGGCGACGATTCTGTAAGCGCACGGCCGACCCTGACCATCAATGGCGGTACATTCACGCAGGACAACTTCGCTGCCATCAAGGTCGACCGCGGCACGCTGCACTTCAAGGGCGGCACGGTCAACGGCAATGTTGCCTCCGTCAACTATGATTCCGCACCCGGCAAGCAGGCCAGAATCTTCATCACCGGCGGCTATGTCACCGGCACGCTGGGCACCTACACGTATAACAACGGTCTGGTTCCGACAAAAGAAACCGCAATGGCCACTGTTGAGGTCACCGGCGGTACGTTCGACAAAGACCCGACGCCGTATGTCGTCGAAGGTTCGACGGTTAAGAAGAACGCAGACGGCACGTTCGGTGTAGAAAAGGCCTATCTCGCCAAGGTCGGCGATAAGTCCTACTACACCATGGACGAAGCGTTCAAGGCGCAGACTGCCAGCGGCGAAGCGATTGTTCTGCTTCGTGATTATACGACCGGCTCGACCTTCAGTTCCGGCAGTATCAACAGAACGGTTGATCTGGACGGTCACACCTGGACCTACACCGGCACCGATGTGAACAGCGCGGCGTTTGAGATCAACTACTCCGACGTTATCCCGAGCCGTGGATGCGGACAAGCTGCGATATCGACGTATTTGTCCGTGAGGCAGATCTGGACAGGGCGATGGAGGCGCTTTCGGAGAACCTTTCGTACCGGATCGGGGAGATCTCTGACCATGACGTCCAGATCTATACCCCAAACGGACAGCATATCGAGCTGCACCGGAACCTCATTGAGGATCACCGGATCAATCTGGCGGCGGAGGTGCTGGCGGCAGTGTGGGATACCGCAATTCCGCACAGCGGCTGGACATACTGGCTGGAAATGCCGGACGAGCTGTTCTATTTCTACCACATCGCACATAAGGAGGCCCAAAGGGAAGGCACACCGCGGCGCCATGAAGGCCGTCGGGGAAACTACGGAGCAAGAAGCCTGCCCCGTCACGAGGCGGCGGTAAAAGAGTGAAACAAAATAAAACAAGCGGGAGGAACCATGGGATTTCATGGTTCCTCCCGCTGCTTTTCTGCTGGTTGGATCATCGGCTGCCAAATGGGGGGATTTTACACGTTTTTCGCCTGCTCCGCGATCTGCTTGAGCAGAATGTCCTCCGCGTACCCGCAGGCACGCGCGACAGAGCCAGCCTCGAAGGGGTTGGACAGATTTGCATAGCGCAGCGTTTCGAGATAGCTGCGGCTGCCGCCGGTCTTGCAGAGGTTCAGATAGTCCTGCCATGCGGCGGCCTTATCCTCGGCGTACTTCTTCTTGAACTCCATCGCGCCCATCGTCGTGAGCGTGTAGTTGATATAGTAGAACGGATAGAGATAGATGTGCAGCTTGTGGTACCAGTAGCCGCCGCGTTCAAAGAACGGGTCGTTCTCATAGTGCCGCCACGGCATATACTTTTCCTCCAGCAGGTGCCACTGATATGTCCGCTCCTTCGGCGTCAGCTCAGGATGGGCATAGCAGACGTGCTGGAACTCGTCCACGGCCACGCCGAAGGGCACGAAGGTCAGCGCCTCCTGCAGATGTGCGAAGCGGAACTTGTCCGCCTGATCGCCGAAGAACCACTCGGCATAGGGGTAAGCAAACTGCTCCATGGACATGGAGTGGATCTCCGCAATATCGGTCGACTCGCTGTAATAGTCCGAAATGGGCTGGCTGCGCATGGCCATATAGCCCGCGAACGCGTGGCCCAGCTCGTGCGTCAGCACCTGCATATCAAAGATCGTGTGGTTGAAGCAGGAGAACACAAACGGTGCTTTCAGGCTGGGCAGACTCGTCATATAGCCGGTGGAGGCCTTGCCGGGCTTGTTCTGCAAATCCATCAGCTCATGGTCGATCATGAAGTCGATAAATTCGCCGGTTTCCGGGCTGATCTCGTGGTACATCTTCTGCGCGGTCTTGACCATGAACGCGTCGTCGCCCGCAGGCTCGGCGTTGCCGTCCGGGAATACCATCTTTTCATCATAGCACATGACGTGGTCGAGGCCGAGGCGCTTGGCCTGCGCGTCATAGAGCTTCTGGCACAGGGGGACAAGGAACGTGCGCACCTGCTCGCGGAAGGACGCGACCTCCTTCTCGCCGTAATCCGTGCGGCCCTGCTCCAGATAGCCGACGGGGATGTAGTTCTCATAGCCGAGGTTTTTGCCCATCTGGTTGCGGATACGAATCAGCTCATCCCAAATCTGTTCCAGACGCGGCTCATTGTCCTCATAAAATTTGGAGTATGCCTTGACGGCAGCGGCGCGCATCGCGCGGTCAGGGTGTTCAAAGTATTTCTGCACGCCGTAAAGGTTCAGCTTCTTGCCGTCAAACGGAATCTCTGCCGTGGCCATGATTTTCTGATATTCATTGGTCAGGCGGCTCTCCTGCTGGCGCAGCGGAACGTTGGCCTCGCAATACAGCTTTTTCTGTAAGTCCATGGAGACAAAGTACTGCTTGCCAAGATCCCGCTCAATGTCCGCACGGAACGGGCTGGCCGCAATAGCCTCGCTGAGCGCAACCTCGTCGCCGCTGAGCGTGGGCAGCGTATCCTGCAAATACTGAATCTCCGCCTCATAAAACTCGTCACGTGTGTCGAGCGTGTGGCGGATATGTGCAATGGAATACTGCGTAAACAGCTCGCAGTTCTCGCGGTCGATCTCAAACATCAGCGCGCGCAGCGCGGCGTAGCTCTCCGCGTGTACAGCCGCGTTTTTCCATTCGGCAAGCTTGGCGCGCCGCGCTTCCAGATCGGGGCGCTTGTATTCGAGTGTTGAGAACTTGTAAGTGTCTATCATCGTTTGATTTCTCCTTGCATGAATTCTATATTTTATGATACCCGTGCGGACTGCCGCTGTCAATAGCCTGCCGCGGGATTCTGCCCGTCTACACCGGTGCATAGCTGCACTGCGGCAGACCATGCACATGGCCTGCCGCAGCTGCAATAAAACTTATGTAAACTTACAGGCCCATTTCCCGTTTGACCTCGCCGAAGCAGCGGACGGCGAAATCGAGGTCTTCCTTCGTATGGCCGGCGGAGATCTGCGTGCGGATGCGGTCGCGGCCCTTCGGGACGACGGGATAGCAGAAGCCGACGACATACACGCCCTTTTCAAGCATCCGGCGGGCAAACTCCTGCGCGATCTTCGGGTCATAGAGCATGACGGGGACGATGGGGTGCTCGCCGGGGAGCAGATCGAAGCCGAGCTTTTCCATCTCCGCGCGGAAATAGCGCGCGTTCTCATGAACCTTGTCGCGCAGCGCCGTGGATTCCTCCAGCAGGTCGATCGTGCGGAGCGTCGCGGCGCAGATGGCGGGCGCGAGCGTGTTGGAGAACAGGTACGGGCGGGAGCGCTGGCGCAGCAGGTCGACGATTGGCTGCCGCGCCGCCGTATAGCCGCCAGACGCGCCGCCCATGGCCTTGCCGAACGTGCCGGTGATGATATCGACGCGGCCGATGACGCCGCAGAACTCCGCCGTGCCGCGGCCGTGCGCGCCCATGAAGCCGACGGCGTGGCTGTCGTCGACCATCGTCAGCGCGTCATAGCGGTCGGCCAGATCGCAGATGGCCTTGAGGTTCGCAATGTAGCCGTCCATGGAGAACACGCCGTCGGTCGCGATCAGAATTTTCTTGCAGCCGGATTCGCGCGCGTCCTTCAGCTTATCTTCGAGATCCTCCATGTTGTTGTTCAGATAGCGGTAGCGCTTTGCTTTGCACAGGCGCACGCCATCGATGATGGATGCGTGGTTCAGCTCATCCGAAATGACCGCGTCCTCCGGCCCCAGCAGCGTCTCAAACAGACCGCCGTTGGCGTCAAAGCAGGAGGAATAGAGGATCGCGTCGTCCGTTCCGGCGAACTTTGCGATGCGGCGTTCAAGCTCCTTGTGAATCTCCTGCGTGCCGCAGATAAAGCGCACGGACGAAAGGCCGAAGCCCCAGCGGTCATAGCTGGCCTTCGCGGCCTCGATGAGCCGCGGGTCGTCGGACAGGCCGAGATAGTTGTTGGCGCACATGTTGACGACGTGGGCTTTCTGCGTGGTGTCGATGCAGGAGCGCTGCGGGGTGGTGATGATGCGCTCTTCGCGCCAGGTACCGGCTTCGCGGATCGCGTCCAGCTCCTGTTCAAAGGCTTTCAGTGCAGTTTTCATGAGAATTCCTCCTTTACTTCGTCCAATCGAGTACGACTTTTCCGGACCTGCCGCTCATCATCGCGTCAAAGCCCTTCTGGAAGTCTGTGTAGTGGAAGCGGTGCGTGATCACGGGCGTCAGATCGAGTCCGCCCTGCACCATGTACGACATCTGGTGCCAGTTGTCCATCTTGCGGCCATAGATGCCCTGCAGCGTCAGGCCGTTTGTAATGATCTGGTTCATGTCCACGCTGATGGGGCCGTCGCCGAGACCAAGCAGAGAGACCTTGCCGCCGCTGCGCATGACGGAGATCAGCTGGTGGAACGCCGCGGCGTTTCCGGACATTTCAAGGCCTACGTCGAAGCCCTCGGTCAGTCCCTGCTCGTGCATGACCTCGCGCAGATCCTCCTTCGCGGTGTTGACGGCAGCGTCGACGCCCATTTTGCGGGCGAGGGCAAGCCGGTATTCGTTCACGTCGGTGATGACGACGCGGCGTGCGCCCGCGTATTTGCAGATGCCGCCCGCGATAATGCCGATGGGGCCCGCGCCGGTGATGAGCACGTCCTCGCCGATGAGCGGGAACATGAGGGCGGTATGCGTGGCGTTGCCGAAGGCGTCAAAGAAGGAGACAACGTCCTCCGGCAGGCTCTCGTCGATGGCAATGACGTTGCGCGCCGGGATGCAGACGAACTCTGCGAACGCGCCGTCACGGTCAACGCCGACGCCGATGTGGTGCTTGCACCACTGGATATTGCCGGTATGGCAGTTGCGGCAGTGGCCGCAGGTGATGTGGCCCTCGCCGGAGACGCGCTGGCCGACCGTGAAGCCCGTGACGCCCGCGCCGAGCTCGGCGATCTCGCCGACATACTCATGGCCGATGACCTGTGGGGGCTTGACGTGCTGCTGCGCCCACTGGTTCCATTTGTAGATATGGACGTCGGAGCCGCAGATCGCGGTCTTGTGGATCTTGATGAGAACTTCTCCGGGGCCCGGCACAGGAACAGGCACCTGCCGCAGCTCCAATCCGGGGCCGGCTGTGGGTTTTACGATGGCATCCATCATCTGATTCATTTGTAATCCGCCCTTTCTTCAGAAATTCATATGTCCGCGCAATGTGGACTGCACAATTAAATATGTGCACCCTATAAAGACATATTACCGGACAAATCCGGTCTTGTCAAGGGAAATTTGGTGTTTTAAAACAAAAACGTTCCGCAGAACGGAAACATAATAGGACGTTAGCACCAAAACCGGATGCTTCGCGCACTACAGACGCGGCGTCATTCCGGTTCGTGCACGCCGTTCCAGTATTCCCTCGGCGCACATTGGTAAAAGCGCCGGAACTGCTTGGAAAAATATGAGTGAGGACATGATCAGAACGCTTGTTATTCTTGATCGAGCAGGCAATTTTGAACGATAAATAGAAAACACCCCGCTGTAGCAAATCATCACTACGGCGGGGTGTACGAGTGTGGTGTACTAATAGTGTACAAATAATGTACTAGTGTACATCATCTCACTGCATTTATCCACTTTTAACCACGGCTGAAGGCATTGAAAACACTTGGTTTTTGCCAATCAGGCTTACTTCATGGCCTCTTCGACTGAGACAGGAAATGTAGTGTTTTCAAGGCTTTTTCAATTAAAATGTAGGAATAATCCATGAGTAAGCGACTCTTACACACTATTTTATTTTTTCTATTTCTTCTTTCAGCCAATCCACGTCTCTTTCTGTATAAACCTTCTCTGTTATGTCATTGACCTCATGTCCAACAATATACTTGATTGCATACTCATCTACTTTATATTTCTTTGCGATTGTTATAAACTGCTTTCTCCCATCATGGGATCTATGTTCGGGGTTCAATCCAAGTCGCTCGACAATCTTTTTGAACCGCGCACTGTATTTATCATACGTCAGCATTAAATTGCTTCTGTGCGTATGCGTATCCGTGCAGTTCAATAGATATTTGCTATCAAGTCGAACCGCTTCATTGTACCTTGCTTCGACAAGCGGGTATATTTTTGAGTGTATGGGCACTACCCTATCTCTTCCCGCTGCTGTTTTCATTCCGCCCCTAAATGTCCGATTGACTAAATCGACGTTCTTCAACTCAATCAATCCGAGTTCTTGAGGACGCCATCCGGAATAACACTGGATCAACAATACATCAACCCAATTCACTTTGTGGAGATTATCCCATAGTTTCGTTATCTCAGCATCCGTAAAAGCAATATGTGCGCGCCTTGCTTCATCACGCGCATCTGATATATTCTCCGATATGTCAAACGCCCTTGCATAATTTCGATCTACGATCTCATGCTCAACTGCATAATCAAGCATGAGATTGAACATTGATTTAATGCGCTCTTTCAGATTCGGCGTTGTATGATGTATTTTTCCTTTTCGTTCAACAACACCATCCTCCATACAGCCTTTGATATGGTATGATCTTACATCCATCGCCCTCATACGATATAACGTCGAACAATACGCCCATGCTGACGTAATGGATCTCACGCTGGAATCGCTTTTGAGGGTTTTGAAGTAGTCATCTGTCCATCTGTCATATAATTCTTTAACAGTGATTGCCGGACTTAAATCGTATGGGTTTTTATTATATGCCACTAATGCAGCATATGCCTCATTATAAGTCTCGAAATAAGAATCCGGTCTTAAGGGCTTGCATATCGGTTTTCCGTTATCGTTTTTTCCCACTGTTACCATCGCCCGGAATGGTTTTCTCAGATTTCGATTTTTAATCTCACTGATTTGGCCGAATCCGTTTGGTAATCTTCTTCGTTTGTTGTGTCTAGTCCTGACCGTAGGTGCTTTTATATTTTTGGTCATTGGACAACCACAATGCGGACAGGCCAGCGCCTTATCGCTGACATTCAATTCACATTCTGGGCATTGTATTAGCACAACAGTACCTCCTTCGGGGGATACTGTATCAAACTATGTAGAAATTGTCAACTTCTACACACAGTTTTTGTCAACTTCGGGACGCAGGTGACGTTTTCCAGTGATACGCTTTCGATTGAGAAGAGCGTACTTGCTTTTCTGAAAATGTATCAGATAGGAGAACGTAAAAATGGAAGACATGATATTTCCAATGGGTTCTGTTCCGGTAAGTGTGGCGGCAAAAGTATATGGTAAAGATGCCTGCTGGGTGCGGGCGGGTATTATTTCCGGATGGCTTCCGATTGGAAAAGCAACCAGAAATGGCAAAGAAATCACCAGTCTGGATGAAATGGATTCTCGCCGGGGACGCATCAACTTTTATATTTCGCCGAAGAAGTTGTGGGAGCACACCGGATTCGTCTGGAGAGGTGAGCGGGTATGAGCACAGCGATTCGACCAGAAATCTCTCAAAAGAATCCTTATTGGATCCCGAAACATCGATACTATGAACTCAAGCATTTTGTGATGCAGTATCCAGCGTGGGTGGCTGCGAGGAAAGGACTTGATTTTCTCCATACACCAACCTATTGTGTTCGCGTGAAAAAAGACGCTGCTGATCCAACGATGACCGGTGCAGAACTGCGAGCATATTATTCAGATCGAATTGACATGGTGGATCGAGCGAGCTTTGGATGCGGATGTCCGCAGTATGTTCTAAAAGGGATTCTCGACAGCCTGTCATATGAAAAACTTCTTCTGAAGTATCCGGCGTTCATTCGCTATACGAAGGAAAAATACTACGAGGCATATCGTAAGTTTTTCTGGCTGCTCAATCAGGAGAGACACTGATGAAAGTGATAGACATTGCCGTGAAGAAGGTCTACCGCTTCAACTGCCCGAACTGCCAAAGCCGCTTGGAAGCAGACAGCAATGAACTGACGGATATCGGTGGTAAGGTTTGTCGGTTTCTCTGCCCTGTATGCAAGTCTGAGCGGTACATCACATGGTCAGAGCTTCGCAAGAAAATCGTCTATGATGACGATGCGCGTCAAATGCATTTCCCTTTATGAAGGGAGTTGATATTTTATGAAAACAATTAAAGCAATTTATTATTCCATGAAGCAGACGGAAGCTCGTTCGTATTTTGACTATTGGCACGATAAGGCATTAGCCAATATCAAAGATACGGAGAAGTGGAAAGCTTGTTTCGATCATATGATGTATTGGCTTTACAAAATGTTGGATTATAATGTCGCTATTCATAAAGAGTTGGAGTCCTAACAAGGGCTCCTTCTTTTTATATTTTACGAATGGAGGTATCCAAATGAGATGGTAAATTAAGATCATAAAAATTCCTGGGTGAGAAATTTCAGAAACCAATTCAGGAGGGCATTATGTGGATTTATATTTTAGTTGGGATTATCTGTAATCTAATCGGAGCCGTAACCATGTGGTTTATGATGAAACCTCATGAGGAAGGAGCTATCATCATCGAGAACGGCAATGCTTATTTGCAGTTGAATCACGAACCGGAGAAGCTTTCCGAGCATCAGTACGTTACGTTTATGGTCATCACGCGAAAATAACAACGGCCTTTATGAAGGAGGCTGATATTATGATAGCAGCAATTATTACATATTTGATTATTGGAGGCATTATTGTACGTTGGCTTAATAGAACTTTGTCTGATATAGTAAGGGAGGAAACCTTGATTATGAAGATCGTCTATTATGCTTATATAATTATAATTGCACCAGTACTCTTTATGTACGGCATTGCAAAAGGTGCATATCAGGAATTAAAAGAGAGAAAGTCGGAGTCCTAACAAGGACTCCTTCTTTTTTTTCGCGCCAAACGCAATCTCTATTATGGAACAATTAACATTGAAAGGAGTTTTTATGATGAACGAAAAGACATTAGAAGAACAACTGGAGGAGGAATTGAAGGATCAGTTGACCGATATTTCGATGCTGCATACCGGTAATCCTGAAAAGACAGAAGCAATTAAAGCGTTCGTAGTGCTGTATGATAAGCGGCAGGACACGATCAAACTCAAAGCTGAAGCTGAAGAGGCAAAGGTCAAGAAGAAGGATCGCGTCGTGGATCATATCATCAACGGCGTTGGGACGGTATTGCCGGTTCTGGCTACGGGGATTATGTATGCAGTCGGTATGAATTTCGAGAAAACTGGTACATTGACCTCGACGTTCTTCCGCAATCTTGTCGGAAAAATGAAAGTCACAAAGTAATTGCGCCATAAGAAGAGTCGTTGAAAAATCAGCGGCTCTTCTTTTTATTGCAGAAAGAAAAAATATATGATAGGCTGGTTTCAACAACCAAGGAGGATAACGCTATGAGTTGGAACGGATTATATGGAATTTTGTCGAACGATCAGGAGCATGCGGAGTATGACGATGTCTACGATGAAGCTGGAGATGCTGTTTACTGTGACCGCTGTGGAGCTGAGATCCATTGGAAAGATGGAATTTATATTTGTCCACATTGCGGTAAGACCATGGATCGAGCAGTATTCTTCCGATATATCGGTGCGACTCCGCCTGGTCCTGAATGTTCGACTTGTGACAATCTATATCCGGGATGTATGACCTGCCCATATGGATATACCGATAAATTATATCGATGAGATACTACTATCAGCCGAAACAGCAGGCTTCATCACGCTTTAGTCGTATTTATATTTGCAATCATCCGCTTTATTCTCGATGCACGCTGTATCAATTCAATGACTCAGGATTAGCAGTCATTCAGCAGCGATTTGATGCGGATGATAAGACAACATACTGGACTGAAGTGGATGCAGGTCTTGCTGATGATATTTACCGCCATCCAAAGTTTTACCGGTATTTCAAGGCAAAGGCTGCTGGAGCACAAAATGCACTATACCCAACAGTTACAGTCAGACAGATCATGTGGGCACTGAAGATGAAACCACTCAAGCGAGAGCGTTGGGAAACTGTCTTTGATCGAGCTGACATTTGAGGACGCGAAGATAACATCTCCTATAATGAAGTAATTATATTTGGGAGGTTTATCTTATGGCTATGTTTGTATTACTGTTGATTGCACTCGTTGCTGGCGCAGTCGTCATTGTCAGTATTGGAGGTATTGGCATCGGACTGGCTGTTGTCGGGTTCGGAGATGTGATCGTCGGTATTATCATTCTGATCCTGATTGGTAAAAACCGAAAGAAAAGAACGAGAGATTGAGTCCGCAAGGGCTCTTTCTCTTTTCGCGGCAATTACACAGCCCTTTATGAAGTAAACACTTTATGGAGGGAACGATTGTGAAAAAGAGATCTACACTCGGAAACAAGATTCTGGCTGTTTGCTTGCTGGTATTATCGGCGATCCCGATGATAATGGAAAAAGAAGCTACCGGATTTATATTTGTGTGTATGGTTGCAATTCCGCTGTTCTTTGCGAAAAGAAATTACATTTATGTATGAAAGGGTCCACACGGACTCTTTCTCTTTTTACGCGAAATTTACATCTGCTCTAATGGAAATAATAACAAAATAAAGGAGATATTATTATGAAATTCTGGAACAAAACTTATGGTGAATTGACCGTTAAGGAACTTACGATCTGGGCTGTTGCTCTGAGCGCGATTGCTGGTGCAATCTCGTATATCAGCATTGCTACAGACTGGTTTGAAACGGCTGCTGAGAAGATCACTGGAATCTGGAATAAGATCTTCCACAAGTAATTTCTAATGGGAGAGGTCCAACACGGGCTTCTCTCTTTTCTTTCGCAGAAATTACAAGTTGTATTATGAAGGAGGGTTATATTATGACTTGGAAACAAATTGAAGCGAGCCGCGAAGCTCGTCTGTGGATCGGACAGGTTATTGTTCCGGCAGTTGTCGGAATTATGGCTGTCTCACCAGAGGCAAGGCAAACGGTAAAAAACAAATGCGTGCAGGTCAAAAATACGATTCGCCGCAAACTGGAGAAGAGGGGCTGATGCTCCTCTTTTTATTATATGCTTAACAATAAATGTCAAAGGAGAATGAGATATGTACAGCAACATTCCTGAAATTCTTGAAGACGGCACCAAATATTATCCGCCGATCGACAGCTGTGCTTATGATGAGCACGAACTTGACATGTATTTCATTGGCGATAATTACGGGAAAGACGAAGATTAACGCGAAATTTGCAAGTCGTATTATGAAGAGACTGTTAGCTCAAATGGTAGAGCGCAAGATAGAAATCTTGAGGTTGTTGGTTCGAGTCCAGCACAGTCTCTTCTTTATATTTTTCTGAAAGGAAGTATCAATCATGCGAATTAACATTCGAAAAGCTGGACCGCTGATTGCAACCGGTCTGGCATGTGCCGGGGTCATTGTAACTGCACTTCTGGCAGTGAAGAAAGCTCCAGAGGTTCAGAAAGCCGTAGAAGATGCACGTTTGGAACAAGGCGGAGCTCTGAAACCGCTCGAAGTTGTCAAAGCTGCTGCTCCTTCGGCATGGCCTGTGTGCGCTGTAGCCGCAGGCACAATTGCTTGCATCGTCGGGATTCAGGCGATGAATCAAAAACAGCAGGCGTCTCTTGTGGCGATGTATGGCGTTGCAGCGAAGAGTCTGAAGAAATATGACAGTAAAATAAAAGAGCTGTTTGGCGAGGATGCTCCTACAAAGGTAAAAACAGCGATTGCTCAGGATACAGCCAACGAGACTCATGTTCCGAATCCTATTGGCGATGCTTGTATGTTCTACGATATGATCTCTGGAAGATATTTCACCAGTACGATGTTGGAAGTTCGAAACGCAGAGTATCATTTCAATCGAAACTTTGTACTTCGCGGCGGACAAGCAGTCTTGAATGAACTATATGACTTTCTTGGTTTGGATCACATTGAGGGTGGTGATATTGCTGGTTGGGATGTTGACGAGGCCGGTGAGTTCTATGGCTATGAATGGATCGATTTTGACCATGAAAAAGTGACGATCACCGGTGATGATGGAAACGAGTTTGAATGTTATATTCTCTCCTGTCCATTTCCGCCCTGCTATTTGAACATGAAAGAAGACTTTGACCCGATTGAATTCGAATGCGCAGAAAAAACACCGCTTGTTATGAAGGAGGCATGAACTTATGAAAAAAATCAATACATTGAAAATTCTCGGTGTCGTATCGGCGATCCTCGGTCTGGTATTACCGTTACTGGATCAGTATCTGGACGAGCAGAAAACCAGAGAAATTGCACGTGAAGAAGCTCAGAAGGTTCTGGCTGAATCCAACGAAGAAGAGTCTGAATAAGACTCTTCTTTTATATTTGTTATGGATGCAGCAGAACTGGTCGTGAAGTACATAGAGACTTCCCTTCCTCCGTCTCAAATCGAATGGGGACGAAGAGAATTTGACCAGAGAATCTATGAACGATGGGCAGCAGAAGAACTGTTGTCCTGCCTGCTTAACCGCGGTGAAAAAGATCCAGTTGCCGTTGCAGATGGATATTTGCTATCCCTTATCGCTGCGACGGGGTCTTGTATAGACAATAAAAACCTTATATTCTCCTCTGCGATTCATACCGCGGAGACGCTATTACATCTCATTGAGAAGGAGTATTCAGTATGAAGACGACAACTTTAACAAGTATGATGACTTGTGCATGGAAGGCCGTGCGGAAACATTCCCCGGAGATCCTGACTGCCCTCGGAATCGCTGGCTTTACGACAGCTGCTGTCATGGCTGTCAAAGTTACCCCGAAAGCGTTGGAAAAGGTACGCCAAGACAGCCAGAAGAATCACAATGGTGACCGCTATGCTTACACAAAAAAAGAAGCAGTCGCGTCGGCTTGGCGTCATTATGTCCCAGCGGTTGGCGTAGGTCTTTCGTCCGCTGCCTGCCTGATATTTGCCACATCCACAAATCTGAGACGAAATGCGGCTCTGGCTACAGCATATTCGATCTCTGAAGCGACGCTTCGCGACTATCAGGCGAAGACGCTTGAAATGGTTGGACCGGAAAAAGAGCAGGAGATCCGTAATGCTGCGATCAAAGAGCGTACAGACCGCCAGCCAATTCAGTCGGACAAACTTTTCGTCACACGAAAGGGCGATACTTTGTGCTATGACCCGTGGTCTGATCGCCTGTTTAAGTCTGATCCGGATTTCATCACAAAAGCAGCGAATTCGCTCAGTCGGGAGATGCTGGATTCCGGTTATGTCAGCCTGAACGATTTCTATTATGAGATCGGCTTAACGGAGACAAAATCAGGTAACGAGCTGGGATGGAAAGTTGATAAAGGTCTGATTGACCCGATCTTCAGTGGTCAACTTACACAGGATCAGCAGCCGTGTCTGGCAATCGACTTCCGCGTTCAGCCGGCAATCGGATTCGACGAATGAGGTGATGTGAAGTGAATCTGAATTTCAACAGCGGGTTCGGACAGAGCATTATCTCTCGGATTGTCCGCAAGATCGTAAAAAAGAAGCTGGGATGCGATGTAGATGCGCAGATCTCGGATCTCCAGCTTTATGAAACGGCTGATGACAAGCATGTCTGCCTGTCGGCTAATTTCAAGCTGAGCGTGGCAAAGAGCGACGTTGACAAACTAATCGATATGCTCTGATTACGCGAAATTTACATCTGCTCTAATGGAGAAATACTAAATTATTATAAAGGAGTTTTAACAATGGAAAACACTATGAACAATGAAGTCATCACGAAGGAAACGGAAGCTACTTCCGAATCGACGGAACTGACTCCTGCAAAGCAGGATGATGTGCATGTTATGACTGCTGGTGAAACCGCTATTGGCTTCGGCATTATTGGCGGACTGTCCGTGCTCGCATGGGAGGTCGCGATTAAGCCGTTGGGCAAGAAGGCGCTCGCCGCAGGTAAGGTTGCACTTCAGAAAGTGAAGGAGAAAAAGGCCGGAAAATTCGAGAAGAAGGCCGAAGAACCCGAAGACCTCGTTGAGGTTGACGAGAATTAAACTCGATCAATAATCCGTAATTCTCAGGGAGAGGAGTCCGCAAGGGCTCTTCTCTTTTATTTTTATGAGGGAGGTTGACAATGGATTTATATTCTTACACTGGTCCGGTCACAATGTTTGATCGTTGTGTCGCAAATTACTGGAAGGGCGAGACCTATGCTTCCAGCGAAAGAAAAGCAAAGAGCAATTTGATCTTTCAGTATAAGCAGCAGAACGGGTTGATTCCAGCCAGCAAGGTCAGTCTCCCGGGTAAGCTTGTAAAGCTTGAACAGTGAAAGGAGCCGGTTATGGCTGAAATCAAATCTTTGGAAGAGAATAATGCACCGCGCGAGAAGCGGGAAAAGCTCATCACAGGTGAGGCAAAAACCAGAAAGCGTTTGGGCGATGTCTTTATTGCAGAGGATGTCCGGACGGTTAAAAATCATATTTTCATGGATGTGATTGTCCCAGCAATCAAGACTGTCATCGTGGACATTGTCACAAACGGTATCCAGATGATGCTTTGGGGTGATACGATCAATCGTGGCAAAGCACCGGGCACCAAATACAATTACGGCAACTGCTACAATAGTCTGAATCAGCCGCAGCGAACGCAGAAAACCAACTACACGGGATACGGCTACGAAGATCCGATCGTTACAACTCGTGGTGATGCGGAACGGATCCTGCAGGAAATGAGCGAAATCATTCAGGAATACGGTCAGGCAAGTATCGCAGATCTGTATGATCTTTGCGGTATCACTGGTCGTCCGACTGATATGAATTATGGCTGGACAGAAATGCCCGGAGCGCGATCTGTTCGAATTCCTGAAGGCTATGTCATCCAGATGCCGAGACCTATCTGTATTAAGTAAAAGAAAGGATATTTATCAATGGAAAACGAAATGATGAAAAAGGCTGCAAACGCCTTGACGAAATTCAGTGCAAAAGCAAAAGCACATTCTCCGGAGATTCTGCTGATTGCAGGCATCGCCGGTGCTGTTGGTACGGTCATCCTGGCGTGTGCCGGCACTCGGAAGCTCGATGCCGTTCTTGAAGACAGCAAGCAGCGGATCGATGAGGCACATGAAACCATCGTGGAGAATAAAGATGGGCAGCCTACGCCTAGCAGTCAGAAAGCGGTGGTAAGGGCATATGCGCAGACAAGTCTGGACTTTGCAAAGATCTATGGTCCTGCAGTTGTGCTTGGTGGGCTGTCGATCTATTGTCTGCTCTCCTCGCACCGTATTATGAAAGATCGCAATGAGTCCCTCGCAGCAGCATATACGACGGTCTATACTGCGTTCAAGCAGTATCAGGATCGTGTTGCAGAAAAGATCGGCGCAGAAGCAGAGAAAGAAATCCGCTATGCTGTGAAAAAAAAGAAGGTCGAAGAGACGGAAACCGATGAAAACGGAAAGCAGAAGAAGCTCAAGAAGTCCATCGACATTGCAACCATGCCGAGCGGCTATGCGAAGTTCTTTGATGAGTGCTCTCGTGAGTGGATGAAGGATCCGGAACTTAATCTGATGTTCCTGCGCGGTAAACAGGCAATGCTCAACAACAAGCTTCAGGCGTGTGGCTTTGTGTTTCTGAATGAGGTCTATCGGGAGCTTGATATTTGTGAACCGACGCAGGAAGGTCAGGTCGTCGGTTGGTACTACACCCCAGAGCATCCGAGCTTTATCGACTTCGGAATTTACAACACCAACCGTTCGGCGGAACGATTTGTGAATGGCTATGAACGTTCGATTCTGCTCGACTTCAATGTGGACGGCGTCATTATCGACAAGCTGTAAGGAGGTTTTGGCATGAAAATGCTCAGCTATATTTTGTCCGCTGCGGCGGGCATTTTCTTTGTGTCCGGGATGCTGGTGCTTGGAGGCTGACATGGACTTCTTTGGTGCTGTTATCACAGAGATCGATTACATTCTCGATTCCAGACGCAAGCGTCACATCGTGGGCGGGCTTCTTATCAGTCTTGCGTTGATGTGTGGTGGCCTTGCTGTCACAGTTGGAACGTTGAAGGAGGACGAAGATGCATAAAGCATTATATTTTGCACTTGGCGTTGCTGCCGGTGCAGGTGCATCGTGGTACTTCTGGAAGGAGTATCATAGAAAGAGAGCTGACGAAGAGATTCAGTCAGTAAAAGAAGCGTTCGCGCTGAAAAAAGCTGAGGAAGAAAAGTGCGAGAAAAAAGAGCCTCAGATGACGGAGGCGCAAATCGCTTATGAAAAAGAGCGGCAGTCCAAGCTTCAGGACTACCGGGCACTGGTTCGTGAGTCGGGTTATCAGACGAGGACTTCTCCGAAGGATCTGCTGGACGATGATCCTAACGAACCGACGCCAGGCGACAATGTCACAAAGCCATACGTTATCAGTCCAGAAGACTTTGATACGCTTGATAACTATGATGCTGTCTGCTACACGTACTATGCAGATGGCGTTTTGGTCGATGAAGATGAGGACCCGCTTGAAATTCCAGAAATCGCTACATCGATCGGCTTGGACTTTGCTTCTCATTTCGGTGACTACGATGAGGATTCTGTTCATATTCGAAATGATCTGCGTCACATCGACTATGAAATCGTCCGAGATTTGAGAAAGTACGGGGATTTCCATGAATCAGAATGAGCTGACCGACGCCTACTTTGAGTGGATGTATCAGCTCGCATTTCCAGACCAAAATGATATTTCATACCGGAGACTTTGCGCATACTTGAATAATGTTACATTCTATCCACGCTTGCCAATGGACGAGAATCGTGCACAGGACGGCGAAGATCTCCGGTATCGTTTTGGCTATGATCAAGGCCATATCCATCCAGAGATCGGATCGCTGCTCGATTGCAGACCGTGCAGTATGCTGGAGATGATGGTTGCACTAGCACTCCGTATGGAGGCGGACATCATGGCAAATCCAGCAATGGGCAATCGCTTACCCCGATGGTTCATGGAGATGCTGCAAAGTCTTGGCCTTGACGATATGACGGACGATCGATTTGATCGTCATAAAGTTATGACCATTATCCGTCGATTCATGGATGGAAAGTATAAGCCGAACGGGAAAGGCGGGCTGTTTACAATTCCCTCATGCGAGCGCGATTTAAGAACTGTGGAGATCTGGTATCAGATGAACTGGTATCTGAACAGTATTATTTACGAGAAAGGATGTTAAAAATGGACGAGATGCTTCGTTTCCTGTTTAAGTCGACGATGCGGACAGATTCCGCACTTCGAGCCATCGCAAAGACGTTTAAGTACCAGCGCAAATTTAACCGTTGGGTGCTGCTGACCTATCTAGTGCTTGGCGCTGGATATTTTGAAAACCAGCATGAGATCGCAGCTCTGAAGCGTGAGATCAATTCGATGAGGGAACCGACAGAGAACCCCAAGGGTGACACGCAGGGAGATAAGTAAAATCTATGTTTGACTTCCTCAGGATTTCTACCAGAAGCAGCAAGCAAGGTATCGAAATCTACCCGAAGTTCAGGATTTGTAAGTCTTCTGATCTCATGATTCGCGGCGGGGACTTTTATGCAATCTGGCTGGAAGACCGAGGAATGTGGTCTACGGACGAGCAGGACGTTTTGGATCGGATCGACTATGAGCTCGACAAATACGCAAAAGAGAATAAAGAGCTCTTTGGCGAACATCCAAGAGTCTTGCATGTTCGGGACTCCGAAACCAGATTCATCGGTGCATGGCACCAGTTTTGCCAAAGAGATATGCGAGATTCCTATCATATGTTGGATGAGAAATTGATATTCTCCAATATGCCGACGAGCAAGAAAGATTATGCCAGCAAACGCCTGCCCTATCCATTGGAACAAGGCAGTCACGAAGCATACGATCGTCTGATGTCTGTTTTATATTCTCCGGAAGAACGGACGAAAATTGAATGGGCAATCGGATCGATCGTATCTGGCGAATCCAAGAGACTGCAAAAGTTCATGGTCTTGTATGGCGCTGCAGGTACAGGCAAGTCAACGGTTCTGAACATCATTCAGCAGCTCTTTGAAGGATATTATTCGGTGTTTGATGCTAAAGCACTCGGTTCCGCTTCAAATGCCTTTGCACTGGAAGCCTTTAAGTCGAATCCGCTTGTAGCCATCCAGCATGACGGTGATCTGTCTCGCATTGAGGATAATACTCGTCTGAATTCGCTTGTATCTCATGAGATCATGACTGTCAATGAGAAATTCCGTCCGACCTATTCAAACCAGTTCAAAGCATTTCTCTTTATGGGTACCAATAAGCCGGTCAAGATCACGGATGCAAAATCTGGTCTGCTTCGACGACTGATCGACGTCTCCCCTTCCGGAGAAAAGTTGTCCCCAAAGGAATACAAGGTCGTGACAAAGCAGATTGCTTTTGAGCTGGGCGCGATCGCGTATCATTGTCAGGAGGTCTATCTTTCAAATCCCGGTCGCTATGACGACTATATTCCGCTCGGGATGCTTGGTGCTTCCAACGATTTTTACAATTATATTCTCGATAGCTATTACGTGTTCAAGTCTGAAGATTCAACGACACTCAAAGCGGCATGGGCGATGTATCGTACATACTGCGAGGATGCAAATGTGCCATATCCGCTGACACAACGTCTGTTCAAGGAAGAACTGAAGAGCTATTTCCGAGAATATTCTGATCGCTATAATGCGGCAGATGGAAACCGGGTTCGCAGTTTCTATCAAGGATTCCGTGCAGACAAGATTGACGGAAAGGATGTGGGGATTCTTCCGGAAACAGAACCCGCTGGAATCGAGTTTCTGAAACAGAAATCCAGATTCGATGAGATTTGCTCGGATTGTCCTGCACAGTATGCAACGGCAAAGGAAACTCCAACCCAACCATGGTCTGAGGTTCGATCTACACTTCATGAACTTGATACACAAAAATTACACTATGTCCGCGTCCCCGAGAATCACATTGTCATCGACTTTGATATTCCGGGCGATGACGGTAAAAAATCATTTGAACGAAATCTGAAAGAAGCGTCGAAATGGCCACCGACGTATGCGGAGCTCAGTAAATCTGGTGCGGGTATTCACCTGCATTATATTTACACGGGAGATGTCTCCAAACTCAACTCTGTTTATGCAGACCATATTGAGGTGAAGGTATTTAGTGGAAAGAGTTCTCTTCGGAGAAAGCTCACCAAATGCAACAACCTCCCAATCGCGACGCTCAGTTCAGGTCTGCCACTGAAAGGAGAGAAACCAATGATTGATCCGAATGTGGTACAGAGCGAGAAAGGTCTCCGTACCACAATTCAGAAATGTTTACGCAAAGAGATCCACGGCGACACACGTTCCAATGTCGATTTCATCTATAAGGTGCTGGAGGACGCTTATAAAAGCGAGATGCACTATGATGTCAGCGATATGGAGAACGCCGTCATCAACTTTGCCATGAAGAGCACAAATCAGTCGGAATATTGCCTGAAGCTTGCGACGAAGATGCACTTCAAATCTGATGATCCGGCAGAACCGATTGCTTTCAATGAGAATGACCCAATTATATTCTTCGATGTCGAAGTGTTCCCGAATCTCTTTCTGATCGTCTGGAAGATTCAAGGTCCGGGACATTCTTGTGTTCGGATGGTGAATCCGAAACCTCGCGAAGTCGAAGAACTTTTTCATTATAAGTTAGTTGGCTTTAACAACCGTCGGTATGACAATCATATTCTCTATGCAGCCATGCTCGGTTACAGCCCGATGGAGATTTTCAAGCTGTCCTCTCGCATCATCAATGACCACAACAATGGGGATCTCTTTGGCGAAGCCTATAACATCTCTTATACGGATATTTATGACTTTGCATCGGCAGCAAACAAAAAGAGCCTGAAGAAATTCGAGATCGAGCTCGGGATCCATCATCAGGAGCTTGGCTTGCCGTGGGATCAGCCGGTTCCTGAAGATATGTGGAATAAAGTTGCTGAGTATTGTGAGAACGACGTGATTGCAACCGAAGCGACATTTGAGCATCTCAAAGCGGACTGGAATGCACGACTTGTTCTGGCAAAGGTTGCTGGTATGCTGCCGAATGACACAACGAACAGTCTCTCCACCAGAATTATATTTGGTAAGGAGAAGCATCCGCAAAGCCAGTTCAACTACCGTGATATGGGCGACACATCTATTCCGACTCATCCGTGGGTCTGGCCTCCGGAAAAAGATCTCCCGTTCAAATCTCCATGCGACGAGTACAATCTGTTCGATGAACTGAATCGACCGGTCTTCCCCGGATACAAATACGAGTATGGAAAATCGACATACCGGGATGTGAGTGCGCTCAATCCGAATCCTGATCAACGGACGGTTGGCGAGGGTGGCTATGTCTATGCTGAACCTGGTATGCACCGGAATGTCGTGGTTTTGGATGTTGCGTCTATGCATCCAAGCTCAATCATCGCAGAGCAGCTCTTCGGTCCTGTCTACACGAAGCGATTTGAGGAGATCAAAGAGGCTCGTGTTGCCATCAAGCACAAGGAGTTTGATAAGGCTCGCTCCATGCTGAATGGCAGCCTGAACGAGGCAATCGACATGATCGAGAAGGGCGAGATGACGACGGACGATCTGTCGCTGGCTCTGAAAACGGTCATTAACTCCGTTTACGGTCTGACATCGGCGAAATTCGACAATCCGTTCCGAGATAAGCGTAATGTGGATAACATTGTCGCAAAACGCGGTGCATTGTTCATGATCAACCTCCGGAATGAGGTGCAGTCCCGCGGATTCACCGTTGCTCACATCAAGACTGACTCGATCAAAATCCCAAATGCTACACAGGAGATCATCCAGTTCTGCTTCGATTATGCGAAACAGTATGGTTATATTTTCGAGCACGAGTCGACCTACGAAAAAATGTGCCTCGTCAATAATGCCGTGTTGATCGCAAAGTATGCAGATCCTGAATGGTGCAAAAACGAGTACGGATATGTTCCCGAGAAAAACGGAAAGCATCCGAATGAGTGGTCTGCAACTGGAACGCAGTTCGCTGTCCCATATGTGTTCAAGACTCTCTTCTCACATGAGAAGATTGAATTCGGGGATCTGTGTGAAACGAAGTCCGTGACTTCCTCGCTCTCACTGGACATGAACGAAAATCTTCCGCCTGACGACCATAATTATATTTACGTCGGGCGTGTCGGTCAGTTCTGCCCGATCAAAACTGGATGTGGCGGTGGTCTGCTGATGCGGGAAACCACAAACAAAACAACTGGAGAAAAAGGATATGCAGCAGCTACCGGATCAAAGGGATATCGGTGGCTGGAATCTGAGTCGGTGCGGCTTCTGGAAAAAGAGGCTTGCATCGACGTTTCTTATTATGACGCACTTGTCGATGACGCCAGAGCTGCGATTGCCAAATTTGGCGATGCAGACTGGTTCATTGACGGGAAAGAAGACACGCCTCCGTGGGAAACTGCGGAGGAACCCTGGTCAAACGGCGATACATTCGCTGTCAGATAAATCAATATTTATATTTTGAAAAGGAGTTTCAATACTATGAAAAACGTTCGTGACATCCCTCCCCTTAACATTCAGGGCGCTAAGATCGTAAAGCGCAATTTTGCCGGTCGTATGGAAGACTACAACCGCGAAGGCAATCGCTATTTCACCATCCGCATCGATGATCCGGAGCTGGCAAAATCCCTGATCGCTGATGGTTGGAAGATCCGTGAAGGCAAGCTGCGCAATGAGGACGATGAGCCCCGCTGGTATATGGATGTTCGGGTTGCGTTCAACGAATACTTTCCGACGAAGATCTGTATGTACTCAGGTAAAACCCGGAAGGAACTGAATGAGGACACCTGCGCGATTCTTGATCGTGCCCGTATTCTCAATGCTGATATGACGATCCGTCCGCGTTACTGGGAGGTCAATGGCAAGAGCGGCTACAAGGCCTATCTTAAGGTTCTGCATGCGACGATTGAGGAAGAAGATCCGTGGGCAGATGCCTACGCACAGTACGACGAGCAGTAAAATACAGACTTCGGGAGCTCTGAAATATGGGCTCCCGACTTATATTTTGGAGGTTTAACAACTATGAACAAACGTTTTGTCTTCGGCCTGGGGCTGACTTTAGGATTTTGCGTTGGAGCTACACACGCTGTTGGGAAAATGATGTCTGTTGATGAGATTCGTAAGGCTTGCGCGAATCGTGTAGGAGATAGAATTTCGGATTTTTTGTATGGAAAGAATTGTTGCGTCTATTCCTACAACTGGTCATTTGGTGCCCAAGGAGACTGCGAGAATGCATGGCATGATATTTGCGAGCTCATTCAGCTCTACGGTCTAGTAACTGTTGCTGATGTGAAGGAAATCGTTGGTTCAAAGTCGCACTCTTATGATGATGCAAAGAGAGGTTGGACCGGAACAATCGGCATGTATCTCAAGCCTGAAAAAGATGGAACATGGACGATCCATCTTCCAGAACCCAAAAGACTGACATAAGGAGTTGTTTATATGGTTTCCAATTACAAAGAAGTATATTTCGACCCATACTGTTCGAAATGCAAGTATCTGAAAAAGACGGAACAGGAAGCTCCATGTGACGAGTGTCTCAACAATCCGGTCAATGAATATACGCACCGCCCAGTTAAATTCGAGGAGCAAGAATGAGCGGAATCGACCTTTACCCATTCCAGCTCGAAGCAGTTAAGAAGATGCACAACGGCTGCATCCTGTGTGGAGATGTTGGTAGTGGAAAATCGCGGACTTCCCTTGCATATTACTGCCTTCAGCAAAATCGAGGAGGTAATGCAATCGTATATTGGAAAATGCCTCCTGAAATTGAAGACCTCTACATCATTACAACTGCTCGCAAGCGAGACACGTTTGAATGGGATTCTGAACTGGCAAACTTTCGTATGTCCACAAATCCCGAGAATGACGCATTCAAGCACTCTGTTGTCATCGACTCCTGGAACAACATTCAGAAGTACAAAGACATCAAGAGCGCTTTCTTTATATTTGATGAGCAGCGGGTTGTCGGTCGAGGCGAATGGGTAAAGAGCTTCCTGAAAATTGCAAAAACAAATCACTGGATTTTGCTCTCGGCGACTCCTGGCGATAAGTGGGAAGATTATATTCCGGTCTTCGTTGCGAATGGATTCTACAGAAACCGTACCGAATTTAGCAATGAGCATATCATCTGGGATCCGCGTGTCAGTTTTCCGAAGGTGCGCGGATATTTCAATACCAATCGTCTTATCCGGCTCCGTGATAAAGTGCTTGTCCAGATGGACGATCAACGAACAACCATTCCGCATCACGAGGATGTGTTCGTAACATATGATATTCCGACATATCGGGATCTGACACGAACGCGCTGGAATCCGTGGCTGGAGAAGCCGATCGAGACTGCATCAGAACTGTGCTATGCATGGCGAAAGGTTGTAAATTCAGATGATTCGCGACAACTAGCCGTGCTGGAGATTCTGGAAGATCATCCAAAAGCCATTATATTTTACAACTTCGACTACGAGTTGGAGATCCTGAGAGGTATCGGATATGAAGAAGGAACTGAAATCGCCGAATGGAATGGGCATAAACATGACGCGCTTCCTTCCAGTGGCAAATGGGTCTATCTGGTGCAGTACACGGCAGGTTGTGAAGGATGGAATTGTGTCACGACAGACACAATTATATTTTTCTCCCAAACCTATTCCTACAAAGTGCAGCACCAGGCCGAGGGCCGTATCAATCGCCTTAATACCCCTTACCAAGACCTCTACTATTATCACCTAAGAAGCCGAAGTGCTATTGACCTCGCAATTTACCGAGCATTATCAGAGAAAAAAACATTTAACGAGGGCGCGTATCTGAAACGCGCTGGATTTTTCAAGAAGGAGAAGTTCAATGAAGCGGCGTAATAATTTGTATTGGCTGATCGTGGCCTTTATTGCAGCATCTCTCACGATTATTTTCTGTGCAACAACAATGGTCATTCAGAACCAGAATGAAAAAATGGAGCAGGAACAGCAGATCGAAGCTGCCCGTCTTCGTGAGAAGCGAGAAGCGATGATCGAACTGACGACACTTACATATGCGGAGCCGAGAGCTTATGAAAGTCCACTGGCAGACGAAGAAAATGTCAAGGCAGTTGTGTTAAATCATTATGAGGATGCACATATGACGCTCGACGAAGAACCCAGCTATGACGGTAAAGGTGGTCTGGAATGCGAATTCAAAGAGGATGTGGAACGTCTGGCCTGTGTCATTTATCAGGAAGCCGGCGGGGACGCCTGCTGTGATCTGTGTCGGAAGCGTGTAGCGGATGTTGTTCTGAATCGTGTAAAGGATCCTCGGTTCAAAGGCACTACCATCGAAGAAATTCTCATCGATGGCGATCCTGCTCCGCAGTGGGGTTTATATTCTGTCACCGGCGTTGTGTGGCCCGAAAAAGCATCGTATCCGGAAGAAGCAGAAGCTGTTCAGCGTGCATGGGATACAGCATTTGATGTTCTGGAAGGCAATCATAGCGATCTGACGGAAGATTATATTTGGTGTGCCGAATTTCCGCAGGGTACAGATGTGATCGAGTGCTGCGGAATCTACTTCGGGAAATGAATGATATTCCACAAGTCGGCGACCGACGAATGGAGTCGTTCGTCAGAAGAGGCGATTATACTTCCTGCAAACTGAGTGATCCAGAACCCTGTGTGGTTACTTATGTGAATTACCAACATCGTTGGTACGAAGTTTATTTTGAAAGGCTAGGTTTCTGTTGTGGCTATAAGTTCGACGAGATCAACGAAGAATAAACAGACTCCAGTTGATCCAAAAACCTATTCCAAGATGGATCCATATATGAAATTTACGTTCAAGAATGGATGTGAACCGGACATGATAACCGCGCAAATCAAGGAATTGATTAACCGACGGAGACGGCAGGTTCTCGTACATAGCGTGATCTACTATAAACTCAACGCTAATCTGATTGATGATACAACATGGTCCAAATGGGCACTTGAGCTGGAAGAATTACAGAATCAGTACCCGAAAATTGCTGCAGAATGTCATTTAGCAAAAGAGTTTGAGAACTTCGACCATTCAACAGGCATGAGCCTACCATTAGATGATCCGTGGGCCATGCGCACGGCACAATATCTGCTCTCGATTGCGCGTAGAAAACAATCGCCTTTATGAAGGAGGTTGATACTTTATGAACAACATTATTCTTTATGGTATTGGAGATGCACGTTATCAGTATCGAGTCTTGCGGTATTTCACAATTTACGATGAGCGAGCAGACACTTCGGAAATCAAGCGTATTGCACGCATGATGCAGGTTATCAATCCGAGCATTGAGCATGTGTACATGATCACGAATCGTCACGGTCTCAAGCGTGAGTTTATGGAGTCCACAAAACGGAACTCGATTGAGAGCTGTGCGATCTTCAAAGACACATTGGAAAGAGAAGGAATTAAAGTCTTCTGACTTAAAAGGCGAGACGTCTGATACAAGGCGTCTTCGCTTTTATTTTTATGAAAGGACATATAGCTATGGACGATTTAAGCAAATTCATTCAATCAGTTGGAGCGATGGCCGAGATGACAGCAATATTTTACAACGCGTTATTAGAAGCTGGTCTATCTGAAGACGTTGCTGTAACACTAACAGCCAAAATGATCGGCGAAATGATCAGATCTGGTGGGAGCAAATCGAAGGAGGACGAGCAATGAACAATTATATTTTCCTGATCGTTGGGCCCTCTGGAAGCGGAAAAACAACTATTATTGGGATGCTGGAGCAAGCACTCGGTTTGACCGCGATTGAATCTTATACAACCAGAAAACCAAGGCATTCTGGCGAGAAAGGTCATATCTTCGTTTCTGATGAGGAATTCGACCAGTTGAAAGATCTGGTTGGCTACACTGAATTTGACAATCATCGATATGCTGCAACAGCAATGCAGGTTGAGCACAATGATATTTATGTCATTGATCCTGCTGGTGTAGCCTATTTCAAAGAACACTATCACGGTTCGAAACACGTCCGTGTTATCGGTATTTGGGCGACAGAAGCCGCCAGAAAAAAGAGAATGTTCCTACGCGGAGATCCAGAAGATGCCATTGTAAGGCGCCTTGAGGGCGATAGAGCGTATTTTAATACAGATATCTGCGATGTCGTATTTTACAATAAATCGCTTCAGGAGACATACCAAGCGCTCTCACAATACATTTTCTGGAATTTATATATCAAATCATAAATAAAGGAGGACATTAACATGTCAAATGCAACTAAAGAACAGATGAAGGAAGAAGCTATCACCCGTATGGAACTTCTCCATATTCATTCCAACGCCATTCATGACTTCAAGACGGAAAACATTCTTAACTATTCTCAGTTCGGAGTTCTCTTCTGGCTCACAGAGGAACAGCAGAAGCGAGTGGAGGAGTTTGAAAACCAGTCTGGGAATCTTGTCTATCATGTGATCGAGAATCACTATGTCGAGCTTGGACGGATGCTGACGTTCCTGTACATCTCGCCATATATGGACGAGTGGGAGCGGGATCGAAAAGAGCTTACAGCTGGAGAACCCCTTGCATACGTAGCGAATCTCAGCGATGAACTCTGCTCTGAGTATGGCCATGTTGGTATCGAACCGTGCTGCGGTGGATTAAGGAGGACTTGGTAATGGCGACTCCCCAAACAACTTTTATAATCAGAAATGAACTCCGACTCTGCAAGGTGAAAAGCGAACTTGGATATTTTCATTGCTGGGAGCATTTTAGCAAGCCTGTTCCCGCTGGCCTGACGATTGGTTCTCCTCCGGCAGGTGTTATCAGCTATATCTCTGGCATCGTAGAATTTGATGATGGTATCCGGCGCGTGGATCCGACCGAGATCAAGTTCTGTGATGAAGATCACGCTGAGATCTGTGCGTGGAATAAGCATGAGAAGGAGCGCTGCAAAAATGAGAAAAAATGAGAGGCTCATCGACATCAGACCCTATCAAACCCGATCCGGAGAATGGCATCTTGAACTTACTTACGCTTATGAAGATGAGAAGGGCGAACACAATGTTATATTCCCCGATGTTCAGTGTCCATTTCCGACACAAGCAGTTCCATTCCCTCGCGACTGTCCTCATGATGTTGGAGTGTTTATCCGATCCTGTGGATATACAATTCCCGGACTTGACGAAATTCCATTAGACATAGGATATTGTCGTCTGGCACAAGAGCGAGGGATTACCGATCAGGCCTATGCTTTTGACATCATCATGAAATACTTCACTCGTGAAATGACGATTGAGGAGATTGAGAAAAAGCTTGGGCATAAGGTAAAAATCGTGAGCAAGGAGAATGAGAAATGACCAAGGAATTCTGTGATATTTGTGGAAGGCCCATCGAGACGTATAAAAATGTGTCTGAGTTCAAGGTCAAGCGACTTCGCTGGAAACTGCATGGCAATATATGCTGGCAAAGACTCACCGTTCACAATGCTTGTTGGAAGGAATTGTGTAAGCGAATCGCAGAGACGGTGATTACGTATGAGCCAAAGGAGAAAGAGCATGACAAATCTGAGTGATACCCTTTTAGTCAGTATTAGTTTTTCGGATAAAGACACCGGTGTATTGGTTGTCGGCAGAAAAAGAAAGAATCAATCTATTGAGATCATCAATGCATTTCAAGGAGAAGAAGCACTTGAACTTTATAAGAAACTTGTAACGAAAGAGGAGCACAATCATGAATCTTGATGAGTTTCGCAAGGCTATGGAATCAGACGCAACGGTTGAAAATGAGCGACTGAAACGAGATCTTGCTGATGTTGAGAAGAGTTATCGCGATATGGCTGAAGGATACACGAACAGAATTCAAAGGCTAAATAGCGATTGTCGAGCTTTAGCAAATCGCTGCTTTGCTCTAACGCATGGGGCGATGTGCATGTTTTGCCAGCTGTATGATTATCAGTGTCAGCATGGATTGTCTATTGAGGATAAAATAAAGGCTGCAAAGAAACTTACGGAGGAAAACAGCAATGCTTAAAATTGAAAAAACAGAAGTCGTTGGCTGGAGGGCGGCCATCAGAGGGATGCGCAATCCGATGAACTCATGGGAGCAGAGTGATAGTGCTATTGTTAATGATGGCGGGCTCGAAAGCAGCGATATCATCGTTGAAAAAAATGGCAATGAATATTTTGTCGTTGGAGAGAAAGACCAGAAACTTATGATGAATCTTCGCAATGCCGGTACGGACCATCGGAAATTGATGCGGATGCTGATTGTGTATCTGGACATCACAGCTCCCCTGTACTGGTGGAAGGAGTTCAAGACGTATCGTGCAGGCAGAAAGTTCGGAGATGATGAGCCGGACATTATCGATGAAGGGTATTTGGAATACGATATTGAGATGAACTCTTGCTCCACAATGCACAAGATTGCAGCGAAGGAATTTACACTAGAGGATTTCAGTTGTGAGCATTTGTCTGAGCCCGCTATTAGTGTTCTGAAAAATACCGTTGAAGCACTTAATCAAGCTAGAGATTTATATTTAGGATTCGACGGCTTCAAACACACGTGGGGCGACTGGGAAAAGAAACATTACTGGTGGCAGATGATCCAGCTTCTGCCGAGTTCGTATAACCAGAAGCGGACAGTCATGCTGAGCTATGAGGTTCTGGCGAATATGTATAAGTCCCGCAAGAATCATAAGCTCGACGAGTGGCATACATTCTGTGACTGGATCAAGACCCTCCCCTATTCGGAGCTGATTACAGGTGGTGCGGATTACATGAATAAAAAGCTCACGATCCCGGAATCGGACGAGATCGTTGCTGACACACTCCGTAAGCTTAGAAATACGGATGGGGCTTCTCCGGATAAATCGAAAGCGATTTTGCTGGAGTTTTATGAAAAAATGAAAGATGCTTCTTCTGGTCTGAAAAAGGATTTTAAGATCGTTGATGAGTGGAATTCGTACGGTCATGTGAACTGCGTTGAGACTAAGGCTCTCAGGGATCATTTCGACAAACTTGCTGAGGAGGGTAAAAGATGAACGTTATGACAAAAGAAGTTAAATCGATGAAAAAACTGATTGCTTTGATTCTGGCTGCGCTTTTGGTCGGTTGCAGCTTTACTGGATGCACTGTTCAGGAGGCGGACAAAGTAAACCACAACATGAATGTTGCTGCGGATAATTTCAACTGTGAACGTCGAATCACAGTTTACAATGCGCGTACTGACAAGATTATTCTGTACGCCGAGGGCTATATGTCTATCAGTAACAATAGCGCTTCGGAGTTGGTCGTGACGTGCAAAGTCGGAGAGAATGAATACAAGAAGAATTATATTTATCTCAATGACTACACGCTTTATGTAGTTGAAGACATTACCGGCACTCATACTGATCCCTACCACTATCTGATCGAGTTCCATACTGAATTTCCAATCAGTGTAGATGTGAAGCCGTGACAGAGGTACAGATGAAGGATTTCGTAGTCGCCCGTGGAAACACGAAAAGTCAGTATTGCCTTTCAGAATTTAAGAAAATTGAAAAGGAGTTGTCAAAAATAATGTCGCAGATTGATATTCGCAAACATCTCGCATATCTCAACGAAAAATATGGTGTCCAGATGGAGACTGATGATGTCAGCGATGGCTATCACACATTCGGCTGCCTGTATGAGCAGCGCTGCATCCTGTTCGCGGCTTTGGTGGGAGCATATCGCGATCGGGCGTGGAAATCTCGGTTCCATTCTGATGGCGAACCCTGCTTCGGGGGTGGATGGTTTATCGTCGGGATCAACACACCGCAGGGGCAGTACACCTATCACTACCCCGAGGACGACTGGTATCTGTTCGACTGCGAAGAGGTTGAGCGGGCACCGGAATGGGATGGACATACAGCTGAGAATGTGACCCGGCTGCTGTCTTTACAGACTCCTCCGATTCCGAATGTGGTCGGGTTTCTGACACTCAATAAGTATAATCAGCCGGACAGTATCAGACCGGCATCGGAGGAATAAAAGATGATTATGATTGCGTGCCTGATTTGGGTCGGAGTTCAGCTTGGAGCTCCGGCCACTTTTTATATTTTGCTTGGTATTGACGCTGTGATTAAGATCCTGGCGTTTGGTGTTAAGTTAGGAGAGAAGACATGAGCATCTTTAAGAATCCGGAATCTTGTCCAAACTGCATTCACAAGGATGTCTGTATGTATAAAGACGACTACGCACAACTCGTGGTGGATCTAGAAAAAGACGATCGGCTTTTACCGACAGGCGTGGACTTTATTCAACCGCTTGTTGTGAGCTGCAAATACTTTAAGACTGGAAAAATTGAAAGGAAACCGATGACATATGAATACGACTAAAGTTGATACCACAAATATTACAGCTGCAGAGTTTCTTCGAATGCGTGATCGGTGCTGCCAGCTTGAGCAGAAAAATGCAGAGCTTACTGATACTATCAACCGAATGCACGGTGGCTGCGAAAGAGCTATCGAATTGCGTCGGCTTCTCGACGAGCTGTTTGGAATCAAGCGAGATCAGGTTGTCTCCGATGATGAGATTCGGGAGATGATGAAAAAACTGCATGATCGTTGCTCCGAGCTGGAGAACGAGAAAAAACAGCAGGCTGCTTATATTTTGGAACTCAGGACTGAGCTTGAGCGGCTTCATACGGCGGCGAAAGAGTCTGCAGAGAAGATTGAAAATCTGTCCGCTTGCCTCAACATTGCCAGTAAAGCTGCTCAGGATTATTACGATGAACGAGAAATCTTTCGTAAGGTCAAAGATGAATACGAAGCCAGGTACAATTCTATTGTGAAAGTATCTGATAACCGCGTAAAGGACGCTGACGCTAAGATCCAGTCCGCCAATGATCGAGCTGCCAATGCAAAGAAAGAGGCAAAGGCGGCCAAGGAGAGGGCTGAGAGCGCTTTTGAGCGGGTTCGGTATCTGGAGAGGAAGCTCAGAGACGTAGAGGGTCTCAATGATTCGCTGATGAAAGAACTGTCAAATAGGCAGGGATGCAATATGGTTTCTGTGGATCTTGAGAATGCTGCTGATGCGTATCAGAAAAGCGTTATGAGGTATGCATCTCCAGCGGTCGAGAAAGGCGGTCCGTTGAGTCTCATATACGGTGTTATCGGTATGTGCGGTGAGGCTGGAGAAGCATCAGAACTCGTAAAAAAGAATGCATTTCATGGTCATACCCTCGACGCAAAGCATCTGGCAAGCGAACTCGGAGATGTTCTGTGGTATATCGCTTATACGGCAGACGATTTGGGTTACCCCCTCAGTGTAATCATGGCTATGAATCAGGAGAAGCTCGCCAAACGGTATCCGGATGGTAAGTTTGATTCTGAAAGAAGCAAGAACCGGGAGGAGGGCGATATTTGATGCCCTTCTTCAAAAAAGCTGGTGGACAGATATTTGGCTGTCAGCTCAATAAAAAAGAGCAGGCTGCGTTGGAAAAAGAAGCTTTGGCAGAACTGGCGGCATTAGATGTAAAGAACACCAGAGAGATCGATGCAATGATTCTGTGGTTCATGCATGAAGAATTCGGCTTCGGCCCAAAACGACTGAAACGAATTTATGCCGGACTGGCAGGCAAAATGAAGCAGCTTGTATCGCGTTACGAGATGGGAACAGCAGATACCGCGTTTCTTTGCACTTCCAAACTGACGGATTATGGTGTTAATCTGGAAGAATGGAAAAAAGAAATTACGGATTCTGTTGCGGACTGACATTATTTGTGGTATGATTCAAGTGCCACACAATTAAAAATGTTTCAGTTTACAGAGATAGAACCGGTAAATGGTACTGTCTCTCTTTACTCATACCTTTCCCTCTGTGGACTGAAACGAGATTGTGTGGCAACAATGAGGGATCGTACAGTTTACAGTGCGCTTCCGTCATTGGAGGCGCACTTTTTATTTTCTTCAAACGACCTTTATAGAAACGAGAGGCGCATGTATGAAATACTGTATGAATTGCGGGAAGCAGCTCCCCGACGATGCAAAATTCTGCATTGACTGCGGAACGCCGGTAAATGCTGAATCGTCAAAAAGAAGAGTTGAGCAAGCAGGAACTGTCTATAAGTGCCCGAACTGTGGTGAAGTGCTGGATTCAATGACAGCGGTTTGCCCTGCTTGCGGGTACGAAATTCGGAATGCGAAGGCAACAACCTCTGTCAAGTCTTTTGCTGATCAGTTGGCAAAGATTGAAGCCGAAGAAATGCCAGTGGTCGAGAACAATTCCTTCATGAAAAAGGTATTCGGTCGAGATCTCAGAGAAACCCCTGCTAGAATGGAAGAAGCGCGACGGACATTTGAAAAGCAAAAGCGAGATAAAAAGATCAGCTTGATTTCCAACTATCCGGTTCCAAACACGAAAGAAGATCTAACGGAGTTTGCACTGCTTGTAACAACAAATCTGAAGGACAGTTCCGACGATGAAGTTTATGCAGCATGGGTTGGAAAGCTGGAGCAGTTGTATCAGAAAGCAGAGATCCTGATTCCAACAGACCCGATGTTCACTCGGATCGAAGATTTATATTTGAAAGCGAAGGGCAAAGCCAGAAGAAAGAAGCTGCTTCCAATCCTTCTGATTTTAGGTCCGCTTGCAGTTTGTTTCTTGATCATTGGTTTCGCTTCGAATCCAACTCTCACGTGGGTGATTCTCGGTGTACTTATTGTGCTTGGAATTGGCGGCATCGTTTTGTCAAAGCAAAAACGACAGAATAGAAGGAGACATTAACATGGGACTCTTTTCAAAGCTTACATCCAGCGGACTGATGAATGAGATCCGATGCGACGAACCTTCGTATCTCATTTGGAAGTGGCGTCCGGCTGGCGGAAACAGCAAACGGGAGAATGCTATTCGTTGGGGTTCGGCACTTCGTGTCAAAGACGGCGAGGTTGCGGTATTTGTCTATAACCATGGTGACGGGACGCTTCAGGATTTCATCGAAGGCCCATTCGACGGCATTGCAGATACGAAGAACCTTCCCATTCTGGCAGATCTGATTGGTCTCGCTTACGACGGCGGGACACCGTTCCAAGCGGAGATCTACTTTATCAATCTTGCCGGGATCATTCAGACGCGCTTTGCTGTCCCCTATTTTGAGGTCGCAGATCCGAGATTCCCGGACTTCAGTATTCCTGTTGCTGTCCGTGGAACGATCGGATTCAAGATCAAGGACTACCGGCAGTTTATTAAGCTGCATCGGTTGGCTGAGTTCACACTGGAGGATTTCCAGAAGCAGATTCGCGATGCAGTCAGCCGCTATACGAAGGATATTGTGGCGAATCTCCCAACTGCTGAGAACATTCCGGTTGTCCAGTTGGATCGCAAAACTGGCTTGATCAGTGAGAAACTGGAGGCTGTCGTCAGTGAGCGGCTTAATGATAATTTCGGTGTTTTGGTCTCTGGTGTGGACGTTGGAGCGGTCGAAATTGACAAGGACAGCGATGGTTATCGGGAGCTTGTAAAAGTTACCAAAAACGCCACCACAGCCCGTGTAGAGGCTGAGACGGAAGATTATAAGGAACGTCTCCGCATTGCACGCGAAGAAGGTCAGTATGCACAGCGCAAGCAGACGGAAAGCGCTCACTTCGCGGCATATCAGGTCGAAGCGCAGCGTGATGTTGGTGTTGCTGGGGCAAATGCACTCGGACAATTTGGAGCAAAAGCGGGTAGCAGTATGAGCGATTTCAATCCAGCCGCAATGATGGCCGGGATGACACTTGGGGGTGCCATCGGACAGAATCTGGCTGGCGCGATGAATGGGGTAAGTGGTGCTCCGATTCCCCCGCCCATTCCGGAATCGAAGTATTATGTCGCGATTAACGGTCAGCCAACTGGTCCTTATACGGTTGCTTTACTTCGAGAGATGGTGCAGAACGGTCAGCTCACGCGGCTTAGTCTTGTTTGGAAAGACGGCATGGCTGGCTGGTCTGCGGTTGAAAATGTGGATGATCTGAAGTCAATTCTTGGTGCTGTTATTCCTCCGATTCCGACTGTGTAATACATCAATGAGAGCTCTTGTGGGGTCCTTCGTGGGCCTCACAGGGGCTTTTCTTTTTGCTATTTTGGAGAGGAAAATGGGTAAAAATCCTGCCCACTTTGCCCAACTTAAAAGTGGGCACAACCCGGGCAAAACTGGGCAGAGCGTAAAAATTGGTCGTTTGGGACTCGAAATTTTTGAAAATTTTCGGACAAAAATGGCCATTTGCCCACTTTCTGCCCACTTTTTGCCCACTTTTGAAAAGCCGAAAGCCCTAGTGTTTTCAATGGTTTCGGGGTTTTCTGCCCACTTTCCCACTTTTTTTCTTATTAACTCTAGAGAAAAAATTTTGTTATAGTAATAAGGGATTTTTCAAAAAAGTGGGCAGAGCGTGATTTTCTTCGATTTTGAGGAAATTGGGTGAGATACCGAAAATCCGAAAAATCTAACCTAGCTTAGCGAGAACAAACCTAGATTAAAAATTCCGGATTCAGGGCGTTACGCGAAAAAGTTCAAAAAACGTCATTTTTCTTGAACTTGATGACTACGCGTGAAAAACACGCCCTTTTATGAAGAGAGAGGCAATATATGCTTCTCTCTTTAATTTTTGTTTGGAGGTTTAACAATCTCATGCTGGAAAACAAATTCAAGACGAAGCTCATCAAAGAGATTCGCGAGCGACTCCCCGGAGCGATCGTGCTCCACATCAATCCCCCGCCCCAGGGCATTCCCGATCTTCTGGTTTTGAACGGAGAACGCTGGGCGGCTCTGGAAGGAAAGAAAGAATCTAATTCGAGCCATCGACCGAATCAGGATTACTGGATCGAGAAGATGAACAAGATGTCGTTCGCCGCGTTCATCAGTCCTGAGAACAAGGAGGAAGTTCTGGATGCAATGGAACGATCATTCTCGGATTGAAGGACGACATGCGACATTCTCGGCGAGCAAGTATAACTGGCTGAACTATACGGACGATAAGCTGGTCACAGTCTATGACAATATGAAGGCAAAAGAAAGAGGAACGGTTCTTCATGCGTTCGCCGCGACTTGCATCCGTCTCGGACAGAAGCTCCCTCGCTCACACAAGACACTCAATCAATATGTGAATGATGCAATCGGGTTTCGTATGGATCCAGAAGTAATGCTGTATTATTCCGACGATTTCTTCGGAACTGCCGATACGATTGCATTTCGAGACAATCTTCTTCGGATTCATGACTATAAGAGCGGTGAGATTGAGGCTCATATTGAGCAGCTTTTGATCTATGATGCTCTTTTCTGTTTGGAGTACGCTGTGTCTCCTTACGAGATCGATCATGAACTTCGCATCTATCAGAATGATGATGTCAATGTCTATAATCCGACTGGTCAGGAGATTATGGATATTTGTGATAGAATCATTCGCTTTAACAAATTGCTGATACAACATCGTAAGCAGGAGGTCTGACGATATGAACTCTATTGCTCAGGAAATGGAGAGCTTCTTTGGGATCAACGAAATGCTGGACTGTGATGATCCGGTTGCTCTCGATATTTTGATGCACTATGGTATCAAACGGCGATCAGGACGGTATCCTTGGGGATCCGGAGATAATCCTTATCAACATTCCGGTGACTTTCTCAGCCGCGTAGAAGAACTTCGAAATCAGAAATATACTTATACAGATCAAGACGGAAAGACCTATACCGGCGATCTTGCGATTGCAAAGTCTATGGGTCTGACGACTAGCCAGCTGAGAGTTCAGCTCAGTCTTGCAAATGCCGAACGGAGGAGCATTGACGTTGCGCAGGCCAAGGCTCTTCGAGAAAAAGGCATGAGCACGAACAAGATTGCAGAAGAGATGGGTATCGCTGAATCTTCGGTTCGTTCTCTTCTGAACGCAAACTCAGAAGCTCGAATGAATCAGGCTCAGAAAACTGCGGACTTCCTGCGTGAGCAGGTAGACAGCCGTGGAATGATCGACGTTGGCACTGGCTCGGAACTGGAAATCGGTGTTTCAAAGGAACGCATGAATCAGGCGCTTTACATCCTTCAGATGGAAGGGTATAAGGTGTATGGCGGCGGCGTTCCGCAGGCAACGAATCCCGGCAAGCAGACGAACCTGAAAGTTCTCTGCCCTCCGGGTACGGAACATAAGGAGATCTTCCAGTATGACAAAGTCAACTCTCTGAAAGATTATAAATCTTATGATGGTGGTGACACCTTCAAACCTGCATTTCAGTATCCTGCGAGTCTGGATTCTAAGCGGCTTCAGATCAACTATGCCGAAAATGGGGGTAAAGAGAAAGACGGTCTGATCGAACTTCGAAGAGGTGCAGCTGATCTGTCTCTGGGCGATTCTAACTACGCACAGGTTCGCATTATGGTGGACGGCAAGCATTATCTGAAAGGGATGGCTGTTTATTCGGACGATCTCCCGAAAGGCGTAGATGTCCGGTTCAATACCAATAAATCCGTCGGTACACCGATGGAGAAGGTACTGAAGCCCATCAAGGATGATCCATCCAATCCGTTCGGTGCGCTTGTAAAAGAGCGTGGTGGTCAGAGCTATTATACTGACAAGGATGGAACAGAGAAGCTGTCCCTCATTAACAAGACTCGTGAAGAAGCAGACTGGACGGAATGGGCGAACCGTGTCCCTTCTCAGTTTCTTTCCAAACAGAGTCTCGATCTTGCTCAGAAACAGCTGAATGTCGCAAAGGCTGATAAGCAGGATGAATACTCAGAGATCATGGCTTTGGAGAATCCGACTGTTAAGAAGAGACTTCTTCAGTCTTTTGCTGATGACTGTGATACAGCAGCTGTTCATCTGTATGCAGCGGCTCTGCCTCGTCAGCAGTATCACGTCATTCTGCCTGTGACCTCGATGAAAGACAATGAGATCTATGCGCCAAACTACAAAAATGGTGAGACAGTTGCTCTGATTCGATACCCTCATGGCGGAACATTTGAGATCCCCATTCTGAAAGTCAACAACCGTCAGGCTGATGCAAAGAACATGATCGGCACGACCTCTGCAGATGCAGTTGGTATCAATGCTCATGTTGCAGAGCGTCTGTCTGGTGCCGACTTTGATGGGGATACTGTTATGGTTATTCCCTGTAACTCGGCAACCTCTCGGGTACACATCACTTCAAAGCCCCCGCTTCAGGAATTGGAAGGGTTTGATCCGAAGATGGAATATGCTGAGAAGCCCGGGATGACCTACATGAAGTATAAGCGTGAGGACGGAAAAGAAGTCGACAACACGCAGCTTCAGATGGGTATGATCTCAAACCTCATTACAGACATGACGCTTCTCGGCGCAACAGAACCTGAGCTTGCTCGTGCTGTCAAGCACAGCATGGTCGTTATTGATGCGGCTAAGCACAAGCTGGACTATAAGCAGAGCGAGATCGACAATGGCATCGCTGCTCTGAAAAAGAAGTATCAGGGTTCTTATGATGAGAATGGTAATTACCATGAAGGCGCGGCTACTTTGATCTCTCGTGCCAAATCTCAACAGTCTGTGACAAAGCGTCAAGGAAGTCCGAAAATCGATCCGAATACAGGTGAGCTGATCTGGAAAGATGTTGATGAGCCGACTTACACGAACAGTAAAGGTCAGACGATCCGCAGAACGCAGGCTTCTACAAAGATGGCTGAGACCAAGGACGCGCGTTCGTTGATCTCTGATGCCCATACTTCGATGGAAGAAGCCTATGCTGATTATGCGAACACCATGAAGAGTCTTGCAAATCAGGCACGCCTCCAGATCGTCAATACAAAAGACATCCCCTACTCTCCAAAAGCCCGCCTCGATTACGATGCTGAAGTTCGTTCTTTGGACGCTAAGCTCAAGACTGCACTTCTTAATGCCCCCCGCGAGCGGCAGGCACAGACGATTGCAAATGCCGTGGTTGCTGCGAAGAAGGAAAGCAATCCGAACATGACAAAGGGCGAAATTAAGAAGGCTTCTCAGCAGGCACTTGTAGAGGCACGAAATTCTGTAGGCGCTCATCGTCAGGCAATCAAGTTGGATGAGAAGGAATGGGAAGCGATTCAGGCCGGCGCAATTTCAAAGACACAGTTGGAGAAAATTATTGCAAATACTGACCTCGATAGCTTGAGAACTTGGGCAACGCCTCGTGCGAAGACAACTCTTTCGAATGCAAAGATTCTTCGTATGCAGGCTCTTTACGAAGCTGGAAACACAACAGAAGAAATTGCTGCAGCCTTAGGTGTTTCTTCGTCTACAGTTTCGAAGTATTTACATAAAAAGGATGGTGTCGCATAATGGCTGTAAAGCATAACGCAATGCTGACGACGTTCGACAATCCTTATGATCCTTTCGAGCAGTTCTCTTTGTGGTTTCTGTTCGACATGCAAAAAGGCTACAATTCGTGCGCTTATCTTGGACGAATTGCAAAGGTTTCGGATCAATTCAGTCAGGAAGAGAACGAACGTGAAGTCGAGCTTGCAATCGATGAAATTGTAAAGAACGATTTCTTAAACATTTATCGCAAAGTTACAAAGACAATGCCTGAGAAAGAGGCGAGCTGATGTCAGATGTGTTTGGGCGGCTTGAAGTTGCCTTTGCTTCTGCATTTAGCTTGTCTTTTGCATTCGTCTGAGTTTGATTCTGCTGATGCACTTATCATTTGATGGGTAATTCTTTAGTAAAAAGCCCGATATAATATCAAATGATATATGGGGAGGGGTCTCAAATATCACACCCCCTCCCTTATCGCGGCGGTCTTCTAAAATTCCCCGGGGGAAGATTTTGGGGAGACAAACTGACAGTGTTCTCTGTCAAACAGGTTTGAAAGTGGTCGGGGCCATACAAAACTGACTGAAAAGCTCCACTGACATTTTATTATTGGGCTTCTGAGATCTTCTCGGAGGCCCGTTTTTCTATTTTAGGAGGATCCTATGAACTGTAACAGTAATGTAAATGAGCGTTATCGGAAGTCGGTACTCACGACAGTGAATGTCGTTACGGATCCGATTATGGACGATAACGAAACAACGCTCTTTCTTGGATGTCCGGTTTATCAGAGTGGCACCGCGCTGGAAGCCAGTGATCATTGGCATAAAATTTTGCGAAAAGGATTGTATCGTGTCGATGCTTCTGTGACGTTTGTACCAGCCACTGATGGAATTGCAACAATCAGAATTCTTCTGGATGGAAAAGAATTGCCGGTATCTCGGAATCGAGTATCTGTCAGAAAAGGAGAATATTGCACAATTACAACATGCGTGCCAGCGTTCGATCCGGGAGCGTCTCCAAGTTGTTTATCGAGGATCGAGGTCACGATTCACAGTGTTGCAGGTTGTGTCGATCGTACAATGCTCAGCACAACTAAGCTTGCCTGACTTTTTAGAAAGGAGACAGCGAATGAGTAAAGCAAAATCACCGGACTCTTCCAGTTCTCCTCGGAAGATCAGGCCGGCTATTTCACCAGAGGCTCGCGACAATCAGTTGATTGCACTGGCTTACAATCTGGTAGAAAAACGTCTTCTAGAAGGAACGGCATCTTCACAGGAGACAACACATTTCCTGAAACTCGGTTCGGCGCGGGAACGCAAAGAGCTGGAAATTCTTGAATTGCAGAAAGAACTGATTGCAGCAAAGACAAAGAACCTCGACTCGATGCAAGAGTTGAAAGCGCTGTATGCCGATGCAATGGCTGCGATGTCCGATTATCAAGGCAGGAGGTCTGACGGCAATGAATAAATGCTATTCAGAGCTTATTCAGCTCCCGACCTTTCGGGAACGGTTTGACTATCTGTTCATCGGAAATGGGGTTGGCTACGGAAACTTCGGATGGCGTCGCTATTTGAATCAGGCGCTTTACCATTCGCCCGAATGGAAGCAGTTTCGTGACCAGGTCATCATCAGAGATAGTGGACGCGATCTGGCTTGCGAAGGTTATGAGATCTTTGAGCCGATCATCATCCACCATCTGAATCCGATCACCTATGACGACATCTTGAACCGTGATCCCTGTATTTTCGCAATGGAAAATGTCGTATGCGTTCGTGATCGGACGCACAAAGCAATTCACTATGGCGATGCATCACTGCTGGTGGATCTTCCACCGGAGAGAAGACCCAATGATACTTGTCCGTGGAAGAAGTCTCAGTAAAGGAGGTCATCATGCAGGACAGTATTCTTATGACGATTCGAAAGCTGGTCTGTGGAGATCCGTATGCAGATCACTTCGACGCTGACCTGCTTGTTCATATCAACGCTTGCTTTTCAATCTTAAACCAGTTGGGTGTAGGTCCGGAGAATGGTTTTATCGTAACAGATGAAACCCAAAGCTGGAGCAGCTACATTGCTGACAACTACATCCTGAACATGGTAAAGACCTATATCACATTGAAGGTGCGAGTGATCTTCGATCCTCCGCTGACAAGTTCCGTTTTGGAGGCAATGAACAAGGAGATCAGTCAGCTGGAATGGCGGCTCAATGTAGCCGTGGATCCGGCAACATAAACGAAATAAGGTGGTGAAATTCAAAATGGATAATCATCTTGAGCATCATGGGATCATCGGTATGAAATGGGGTGTACGGCGCTACCAGAATAAAGATGGGACCCTGACAAACGCTGGAAAGAAACGGTATTCGACGGATGGTGATGCTGGGGCTGATTCTCAGAATTCCAGCACCGGCAAGAAAACAGATACCTCCAGCAAGAGTGTTCATGAGATGAGCGATGAAGAGCTTCGCTCCAGATTGAACCGCATTAACATGGAAGACCAGTATAATGCTGCGATGGCAAAGCGAAACCCTCAAAAGAACCAGCGAGTAAATAAGCTAGTTAGCGATCTGGCAGAGCAAGCTGTTCGTAATTTTGCGCAGAAGGGTATTGAAAAACTGGTAAAGAAAGTATTTGACGAAAAGGATACTGATACGATTACCAAGTACGATGCTGCGGATCTGAGCAAGGTTGGCGATAAAGCATTAGCTGCTATGCTGAAACGTGCATCCACAGAAAGTGCCCTTCGCCGGTATCAGACTCAGCCTTATGAACCGCCGAAAAAGGATTCATAATTATGTCTCTATCCAATACTGCAACCCCGATTTATTACGGTCAGTTTCGCGATGCTGTTTTGCGCGGCGAGATTCCCGTATGTCGGGAAGTCGCGATGGAGATGAACCGCATTGATGATCTGATTGCAAATCCGGGTGTTTATTACGATGACGAAGCCGTAGAAGGCTGGGTGAAATACTGTGAGAGCGAATTAACACTAACTGATGGATCTGATATGAATTTATTAGACTCGTTCAAGTTATGGGCCGAGCAGATCTTCGGTTGGTATTATTTCATTGAACGCAGTGTGTATGTTCCAAACCCAGATGGACACGGTGGGCACTACGAACGAAAGGTTATTCAGAAACGACTTGTAAATAAGCAATATTTGATCGTTGGACGAGGAGCAGCAAAATCAGTATATGATTCCTGCCTGCAATCTTTCTTCCAAAATGTCGACACAAGTACGACACATCAGATCACGACTGCTCCGACAATGAAGCTCGCGGAAGAGGTAATGTCTCCACTTCGGACTGCTATTACCAGAAGCCGCGGGCCTTTGTTTAAGTTTTTGACATTTGGTTCTCTGCAGAACACTACCGGTAATCGCGCAGATCGCGTCAAACTGGCTTCTACGAAAAAAGGCATTGAAAACTTCCTGACAGGCTCACTCATCGAGGTTCGACCAATGAGCATCAATAAGCTTCAGGGGCTCCGCTGCAAGGTGGCAACAGTTGACGAATGGCTTTCTGGCGATATTCGTGAGGATGTCATCGGTGCGATCGAACAGGGTGCATCCAAGGTCGATGATTATCTGATCGTTGCTACCAGCTCAGAGGGCACGGTTCGTAACGGTGCCGGCGACACGATCAAAATGGAGCTTATGAACATCCTGAAGGGTGATTATCCGAATCCCCACGTCTCTATCTGGTGGTATCGTCTGGATTCCATTGATGAAGTCGGGAACCCCGATATGTGGCTGAAGTGCAATCCGAATATCGGTAAAACTGTCAGTTACGAGACATATCAGCTGGACGTGGAGCGCGCTGAAAAAGCACCTGCTGCTAGAAATGACATTCTGGCCAAGCGATTCGGAATCCCCATGGAAGGCTATACCTACTATTTCGCATACGAAGAGACGCTCCCTCATAAGCCTCATTCTTTCTGGCAGATGCCATGCGCCTTGGGCGCGGACCTTTCCAGAGGTGACGACTTCTGTGCATTCACTTTCTTATTCCCATTGAGTGGAGAGAGCTTTGGTGTAAAAACACGATGCTATATCACTGATGTGACGCTTGCAAAGCTCCCCCTTGCTATGCGTAATAAGTACGATGATTTCATGAAAGAAGGCAGCCTGATCGTGCTGGAAGGCAGTGTACTAGATCTGGATGTGGTCTATGACGATCTGGATGAGCACATTATTCAGACTGGATATGATGTACGCTGCTTTGGTTATGACCCTTACAATGCACAGAGCTTTGTAGAACGTTGGGCACGCGAAAATGGTCCATTTGGAATCGAGAAGGTCATTCAGGGTGCAAAGACTGAGTCTGTCCCGCTTGGCGAGCTGAAGACACTTGCTGAGCAGCGGAGTCTGATCTTTGACGAGCAGCTTATGACATTTACGATGGGCAACTGTATCACACTGGAGGATACGAACGGTAACCGGAAACTGCTGAAAAAGAGACACGATGAAAAGATCGACTCCGTTGCAGCAATGATGGATGCCTATATTGCCTATAAGCATAATAAAGACGCATTTGAGTAAAGGTGGTGACGCTATGGACGTTTATTTATCCCATCATGGGATCATCGGTATGAAATGGGGCGTACGGCGCTACCAGAATCCAGATGGTTCCCTTACCCCTGCCGGTCAGAGACGACTCGACAAAAAGGACAATAAGTGGGCTAAGAAGAACTATGACAAAATCGTAAAAAATGCGCGTAAAAAGGTGTCGGGAGAGCTGGACGAGTATGGAAATCAGCTGCTTCGCGACGCCTCTTCTTATAATTCACGCGGACGAATCAGTAATACAGCAATCAACTCTTATAATCGCCGTATGGCTGAGCTGATGAATACTGCTGTAACTGATCTGAGAGCACCTTCTGGCAAGGTCGTGCAGTTTGTAGCGAAGCGCGGAGAACTTGGTGTTCATATGGCACTTGCGACTCCGAACTACGATATGAGTCAGCTGAAAAACGGCATCTGGTCTTCTGGACGAATTGCCTACAAGAAGAAGTCCGTTGATATGGCGTGAACATACAGATCTCTATTACAGGAGGTGATGAACGTTCAATGAAAGAAACGATTGGTTCCAAGTTCAAACGAGCTTGGAATATTTTTATGAATCGAGATCCCACAAGTTATCAAGGAACATCTTATTCCGGATCTAGTTATGGATATCGTCCTGACCGGATTCGCATGACTCGGGGTCATGAAAGATCGATTGTGACAGCCATCTGCAATCGTATTGCACTAGATGTTTCGGCAATCAGCCTCGTGCATGCTCGTGTCGACGAAAATGGTCATTTTCTGGAATACATCGACGATACTCTGCATCAGTGCTTGACCGTGGAGGCGAATATCGATCAGACAGGACGAGCACTACGACAGGACATCGTAATGTCCATGCTAGATGAAGGGTGCGTGGCAGTCGTTCCGGTCGAAGCTGATTTCGATCCAGACGAGAACAACAGCTACAAAATTTACTCTCTGCGAACGGGAAAGATTCTCGAATGGATGCCTCAGCACGTGCGAGTCAGGCTTTATAACGAGACGACTGGACGATTTGAAGAGGTCGTTGTGGCAAAAAAATACACAGCGATTATGGAAAATCCTCTGTTCGCGGTCATGAACGAGCCAAACTCCACGATGCAGCGCCTGATTCGCAAGCTGAATATTCTGGACGCGATCGATGAGCAGAGCGGTTCTGGAAAACTCGATCTGATTATTCAGCTTCCTTATGTGATCAAGTCCCAAGCTCGGAAGGAGCAAGCAGAACAGCGTCGCAGAGACATTGAGCAGCAGCTTTCCGGCTCGAAATACGGTATCGCCTATACAGATGGTACAGAGCATATTACACAGCTCAATCGCGGTGTTGAAAATAATCTGATGAGCCAGATCGAGTATCTGACAAAGATGCTGTATTCCCAGCTTGGTATTACGGAGAGCGTCATGGACGGCACCGCCAATGAGGAAACGATGCTGAACTATCACAATCGAACAGTGGAACCAATTTTGGCAGCCATTGCCGACGAGATGACACGAACTTTCCTTACAAAGACCGCTCGAACGCAGAAGCAGGCAATTTCCTTCTTCCGTGATCCGTTCAAGCTTGCGCCAGTCTCCCAGATTGCGGAAATTGCGGACAAGTTTACTCGCAATGAGATCATGAGTTCGAACGAGATTCGTTCCATTATCGGTATGAAGCCGTCTGATGATCCGCGAGCTGATGAGCTTCGTAACAGCAATATCAATCAGGCTGATGCGGAGTCGGCATTACTGGAAGAGCCGGAAGACTCTGAAGGCATCGAAGAAAATCAAAATGGTGAGTTCATGACGCAAGAGGAGTATGAGGCAGCACTTGCTGATCTCGACGATCTTGATGCACAGCTGGACGATTTGGAAAAGGAGCTGGGTACATGAACAACGAAATTCTTCACTACGCCAGTCCTTACTATGATCCGGTGAAAGCCCATGAGTATTACATGAAGCACCGTGAGCTGAAGGGACGTACCTCTACGGCGGGTCTGAACGATGAAGGAAAAGCTGCTGCGAGCTATGTGAAGGACCAGCTTACAACAGAACGGAAGTCCAAAGTTGAGGCAAATAAAGAGGACACCACCAATCAGATCGATAAACTTCGAGAGCAAAAGAAATCGAATATCGCGGCTCATAAGGCTGCAATGCAGAGTCAAATCGACCGGTTAAAGGCGAAACTCAGTGCCATGTCTTCTGTTGATAAGCAAAAGAACCGAGCTCGGATTTCATCCAGTATTTCTGCCCTGCGTGAGCAAAATGCCACAGAGCGTGAACGCTTGAATGCAGAATTCCAAGCTCAGAGCAAATTACTTCGGACAGCGCAGAAAGAAACAAATGAGAATCTCAAGACGGAGTATGACGATAAGTATGCATCTGAGCTTGAGAAGATCAAGGCCAATCCTGCGTTCCAGAAGACAAAATCCACCAGTTCGGGTTCAAAGAAGTCTTCCAGCGGCAAGAAAACAAAGAAAGATCTTAGCTATTACATGAGAGGAGCACCGATTCACGTATGAAACTGAAATACCCTGATTGCGACTTTCATGGCTATGCCACGAAAGCCAATCTCACATGCAGAGATAAGCGTGTGATTATGCCGGATGCCTTTAAGGATCAGGACGGCGAAAAAGTGCCGCTCTGTTGGGGGCATCAGCACAATAGTGTCACGAATGTTCTTGGGCATGCCTATCTCGAAAATCGAGCAGACGGTGTATATGCCTATGGTTATTTCAATGACACTGATTCTGGCCGCGCCGGCAAGAAGCTGGTTGATAATGGCGACGTGTGTGCGTTGTCCATTTGGGCCAATGACCTTGTGCAGAACGGAACAAATGTAGTTCACGGCGTAATCCGTGAGCTGAGTCTCGTTCTGGCCGGGGCAAATCCCGGTGCCTACATTGATTCTGTCATGCAGCATGATGACGGAGCAAATCAGGAAGCCGAAATTCTGTTCGTCTTGGACAAAGATAATATTCAACTTGCCCATGCTGACAGCGACGAGGATTCCGGAGATGACGAACTTCAGCATGCTGATGAAGAGAAGACTGATTCGTCTGAAGAAGATAAAAAAGACGATGCAGAAACTGTACAGGACGTCCTGAATTCCATGTCTGAGAAACAGAAGAACGTTCTGCTTGCGCTGGTTGCCGAAGGTATCGCTGCCGGCGAAGAAACCAAAAAATCCGATAACAACGAGGAGGACAACACTATGAAGCATAATGTCTTTGACAATGATCGGCAGGACGAGGCAACCGTCCTCTCTTACACCGATCAGACCGCGATCATCAATCTGGCAAAGGCCAGCAATGTCGGCAGTCTCCAGCACGCGATGGATCTGTTTGCTGAGCAGAATCCTGACAGCGTTCTGGCACATGGCATTGAGAACATCAGCCAGCTGTTCCCGGAATACAAGGATGTTCGTCCGGGTGCGCCCGAGATGCTCACGACCGATCAGGGCTGGATTCAGAAGGTTCTGAAGAAGGTTCATAAGAGCCCGATCTCCCGTATCCGTACCCGTCAGGCTGATCTCCGTAATATCGAGGATCTGCGTGCACAGGGTTATGTGAAGGGTAAGAAGAAGGTCGATGTCGGTAACTTCAAGCTGATTCACAGAACGACTGACCCTCAGACTGTGTACGTCAAGAGCAAGATCGACCGTGATGACATCATCGACATTCAGGACTTTGACGTTGTGCAGTATCTTTACAACATCGACCGTATGAACCTGAACGAAGAACTCGCCACTGCAATTATGGTTGGTGATGGTCGCGAGGTCGGTGCTGATGGGAAGATCGCGGAAGACAAGATCCGCCCGATCTGGCAGGATGATGAGCTTTACACCATTCATGCTGACGTGGACATCGAGGGTATGAAGAAGACTCTTCAGGGTACGAACACTTCCGCCAACTTCGGCGAGAACTACATCTATGCCGAGAGCGTGATCCAGACCCTGCTGTATGCCCGTGAGAAGTATAAGGGCTCCGGTACTCCGGACTTCTACTGCACGCCGCATCTTGTGAACGTGATGCTGCTGGCTCGTGATCTGAACGGTCGCCGTATTTATGACAAGGTCAGCGATTTGGCTGCTGCGCTGAACGTTGGCGAGATCATCACGGTTGAGCAGTTTGAGGGCAAGACCCGCACGACCTCTGACAGCAAGACCAAGAAGCTTCTGGGTCTGATGG
>CDZH01044245.1_pt1 | contig 52084 bp, 63 predicted proteins | sample 557721 | NCBI WGS metagenome assembly CDZH01 (sample SAMEA3182062, study PRJEB8094) | gut metagenome | biome: human; feature: gut; material: Stool; isolation source: human stools | place: Canada | collected 2013-01-14 | reverse complement strand
CAGGAAATCATTCAGGATGTGACATTGTTTACATCCCAAAGCGCCGCCATGTTCTACGACAAGCTTTTCAGCAGTCTGGACTTCACGCTGCCCAAAGCGGCAACCGGGCGGCGGGGCTTCCCCAAAGAAGCCATGGTCTGTGCTTTTATCGTTATGAAATGTGAGGGTTTCTCACAAATCACAGATTTGGCGGATTATCTGGACAACAACCGGCTCATTGCCCACTACTGCGGCTTTAACATCATGGAGCCGCTGCCGTCCTACTGGACGTATGACCGCTTCCTGCGGCAGTTGGACAACAGTGCGTTGAAGTCGATCATGGCGGATCTGGTGAAGAAGCTCTATGAGATAGGGATTGTGGATGCCTCATTTATTGGTCTGGACTCCACACCCGTTGCAGCAAATACAAATGTAGAGGTCAAGGCAATCTTCGAGGAGGATGCACCGCCTGCGCCTACCAACCCTGCCAAGCCCAGCATCAGTGTCACCGGAACCTACACCTACAATGGCTCCGAGCATACCGCAACCGTGAGCGGCTATGATCCCGCCACAATGGACATCTCCGGCAACACCGCCACGGACGCGGGCGATTACACCGTTCGCGTCACATCCAAGACCGGCAAATGGGCGGACGGCAGCACCGATGCCGTAACCGCGGCGTGGAGCATCGGCAAAGCCACGCAGGAAGCGCCCATTGGATTGAATGGTGTCGCGCCCACTACCGAGGGCGGCAGCGACGGCAAGATCACCGGCGTGGATGCAACGATGGAATACCGTGCGGAGAGCGAGATTACCTACACCGCCTGCACCGGTATCGAGATTGAAAACCTGTCCGCTGGTAATTACTTCGTTCGCTATGCGGAGGATCACAACCACTTTGCCAGCACCGATGCGGAGGTCACTGTGGCCAAGGGTGCGCCGCTTGCTGACTGTACCATCACCTTTGACGGCAACGGCGGCAGCGGCAGCATGGGGCCCGTGACCGTCAAGGCAGGGGCAAATTACATCCTGCCCGACTGCGGCTTCACTGCTCCCGCCGATCAGGAGTTCAAGGCTTGGGAGATCAGCGGCACAGAGTACAAGGTGGGAGATTCCTACACCGTGCTCGGGGATACCGAGATCAAGGCGCTGTGGGAAAACAGCGTTATTACCCCCACCACCTACACCGTCACCGTCAGCAAAGGCGCGCCGCCATGACGACAGACCTCCCGCCCTTCGGGACGGGCGGCTGTCCGAGCGATCTACGCGGCCTTTGACCCGATGCGTGGCAGCATCGGGCGCGACGACAGCGCGGGCGATACGCAACCCCAGCTACGGCCTCCCACTGACTTGAGGGGGATTCCTGCGGCGCTCGTGAGCCTTACAAGTCACGGCGCTGCGGGAATGGGACAGCCTTGCCAAAGGCGACTGATGCCGGTCCCAGAGGCGATATACGCCTCGCGCCGGGGGCGGTGACAAATACGGCGGAACAAAACCAAATGACACAAAATACGCAGACAGCCGTGCCGGTGCAGCATCATGCAGCATGACGGCAATCCTCCCGGCGCGGCTGCTCTGCCGGAACGAATACGAACAAGTCCCGCTGTCATATCGTGGCAGCGGGACTTATAGGATAAATCGGAGGTGCGTTTATGCAGAAGCAAGCCATCCCCAAAGAGCCGGTCGCCTCTTATAAGGAGGTCAGGATCGGCAAGACCCTCTATCGCGTGACAAGCGTGTTTTCCGGCGAAAAGGACCTTGGCAGGACGCTGGAGCAGCTTGCGGTGCGCCGCGCCATGACAGAGCTGGACGCTCCCGCGGCCGCACAGCCCTGTCACGCATCGTAACAGACAATCAGCCTCCCTGCGGCGGCATCCTTGCGCGAAAATGGTATCCCCGGTATCATATTCTTGCAGGGAAAACCTGCGAGAGCCATCACGCCGCACGGATGTATGAATCGCAGAGAATCGGGAGGTAAAATACAGATGATCGAAAAGACATACAACGTAGGTATCTATTGCAGGCTCAGCAACGACGATGAGCGTGACGGGGAGTCCGTATCCATTGAAAATCAGAAGCTCCTGCTGCAAAGCTATGTGCGTCAGCGGGGCTGGAACGAGATCGCGGTGTACTGTGACGACGGGTACTCAGGTACGAATTTCGACAGACCCGGCGTCAAACGCCTCATCGAAGATGCAAAAGCCAAGAAAATCAACCTCATTCTGGTAAAAGACCTATCGCGCTTTGGGCGTAACTACATCGAGTTCGGACAGTACACGGAGGTCTTCTTCCCTATGAACTGTGTTCGTTTTGTTTCAATTAATGACGACTTCGACACAGTAAACAGCTTGACCGATCAATCCCACCCACATGGAGCTAGAATTCGCATTCCAATAAAGAACGCATTTAACGAACAGGTTGCAGTAGAAATCAAACAGAAAGTTGAGGCGACTTTGCAAATGAAAATAGACCGAGGAACATTTGTTGGGCCGAGAGCCCCCTTTGGATACCAAAAGTCCGAAGCAAACCACGATCAGTTAGTCCCTGACCCGATTGCGTCCATCACAGTGCGGAAGATTTTTGAGCTGGCGGCAAACGGAACTGGCGTAACAGGTATCGTCCGCTATTTGAATGAAAAAGGATTACCCACTCCGATCCAATACGCCCGTTCCAATGGACTGACCGGGAGTTTTGCGGATGGAACGGGCGATTGGAACAGTCGATCTGTGAAATACATTTTGACTAACCGAACCTATACTGGGATGCTCATACAAGGCAAGGAAAAGCGAGTTGTAAAGGGCACCCATGAACCGCTGGTAGACGTTGAAACCTTTGACAGAATCCAAAGTGAATTCAAAGCACGTTCATTTAATATCAGTCCCACACCGGAGGCGAGCGAGAATGTTTTCAAAGGCAAAGTTATTTGTGCCTGCTGCGGAGGAAAGATGCAGCGAAAGCGCGGAACGAACCATGCGGATTGGTATTTCTTCACCTGCATTTCAAAAAATCGGTTAGGTGCGGATAAATGTACAGGAATGTATGCCAGAGAGGAAGATGTACTCCAGATAATATCCAACTGCGATGTGATCTCTGCCTAGGCGGGAGAGATCCTTGACTACAACACAGTCAACCTCGCCCCGTTCAATGTCTGCTATCAGCTCCCGAAACATCGGTCGATAGAATGTTCTGCCGCTCCATCCTGCATCAATGTACCATCGCGATATGGGATGCTGGTTTTCTCGCGCCCATGCCTCAATAACTTTCTTTTGGTTTTCTATGGAATCATCGCCGCCCTTTCCTGTGACAGACAAACGGATGTACCCGGCAGTCTCTGAATGCAGATGTGGCAGCGTTACAGTCTGACGCTTCCGGCTTTTTCGTGCCATGCGCAGTCCTCTCCTTCTAATGCAAAACAGGCTACGGCAAAACCATAGCCTGTCTGCATTATAGCATATTCTGCTTTCCGCTACCACGAGTAATGCCCTGTTTTCCGCTTCCACGAGCTTAGGCATACATTTGCAACACGGGCGTTGGAGTCAGGTATGGACATTAAGGTCTTGTCTGCATTACTGGGTCATGCGCAGGCGTCAACTACGCTTAATCTCTATGGACATGTCCTTCCGGATCATAAGAAGATCAGCATGGAGAAAATGCGAGGCAACTATATGAGCTGCAGCAGTATAAGCGGCAGTTCCGATGATACTTCCGCAGATGTACCGCAGACTCAAGACCCGACCATTAGCGCCATAGAGGATGCCCAGCATAATCAAGAGCCGGCCATCAGCATCGCTGCAGAGGATATCCAAGGACTGGAACTGAGTGGTGACACCAATGCAGCTATGCCCCAAATTCGCGATTTAGCCATTGACACCAACGCAAACGAGAAACAAGCGCAAGCAAGCTGATTTTGACACCAACGCGTTGGAGTCAAAGCAAAAGCCATCCACGCCAGAATTGAAAAATAACATCAAATGAGCAGCTTATTTTTTCAGTATGACTTGCCAGCAAAACTGGTGTCATTTGGTGTCAGGAAAACGGTTGGTGTCAACCGTTGGTGTCAAGAGCATGAAAGAGTATCAGAAAACCACACTTTCGCAACATCAAATATCCGAAAGCCCGAACAATGCAGGACGCTGACACATTGGTGTCGGTTGGTGTCACAGCAAAATGAGCAAAGAGATTTAAGGGTACGGTAAAAACAAAAAGAACCGCAAACCCTTTAAAATCAATGGGTTTGCGGTTCCTGTTTGGTTGCGGGAGAGGGACTTGAACCCCCGACCTCCGGGTTATGAGTTCAAAACATGGCGTTTACCATCGTGTAGCAACGTCCTGCAAAGTGTTGCTATTACACGGTTTTTCAAAATTTGCGTTTTCTATCGTCGAGTAAAATAGTTGAACTTTTTGTAAAGGAGTTGAATTATTGTTGAACTTTTCAGACAACCTCTGTTCCTCGCTCTAAAATATCAAGATATTCCGCAAAAGCATACAGTTTATTTCGAGATTTCTGAGGTGTACAATCTTGCAAAATACCCATCTGGCAAAACGTCTCTATTATGTTTCCAGCGGTCGGATTAGAAACGCCAAGCATTTTTTCCACATCTGAACGCTTTATAAATGGTTGCTCAAATAGGTAGTCTAACAGTCGCTGATAATTGCTATTCCCGTTATCCATAGAATACAACTTTTTTGATACCTCGTCTTTGATTTTGAGAATTGCTTTAGCGGATGTAGTCGCTTCATCAGCAACTTCTGCAACACCGCGTAGAAAGAACTTAACCCAGTTTTCCCATTCCCCTTTCTTACGCACATCCATCAAACGGTCATAATACTCAGATCTATTTTCTTTGAAATAATAGCTCAAATATAGCAAAGGCTTGGAAAGAATTTCCTGCTGGCAAAGCCAAAACGTGATTAACAGACGCCCCATTCGGCCATTACCGTCAAGAAATGGATGAATAGTTTCAAATTGCGCATGAATTAGCGCTATTTTTACGAGCGCCGGAATACGGTCTTCCTGATGAAAAAATTTTTCCAAGTCTGCAAGTGCGCTTTCCATATCTGGGACAGTCGGCGGGACAAAGGTTGCTGTATTAAGATTACATCCCGCAGGGCCAATCCAATTCTGCGAACGCCTGAATTCCCCCGGACTTCTTTGGGAACCTCTTGTATTTTGAAGTAATCTTTTATGAATGTTTTTAATCAGGCGCAAACTTAGAGGAAATGTTTCAAGCTGTTCAAGCCCCCAATTCATTGCATTTACATAGTTTACTACCTCGCTAATATCATCCTGCCGTTGATCATCTATCTGATTATATTCTGCGCTCAGTACGTCCACAAAAGACGCTTGCGTACCTTCAATCTGGGAGCTTAATACGGCCTCTTTCTTCACATACATTGCCACGAATAGTTCGGGATTCGGTAAAATTTGAGTAATTCCGTCTAATCGTCCAAGTTTTCTGTCGGCCTGTGAAAGTAGCGATTGAATGTCTTCGTCATATTGAATGGGAGGTTCCGGCGGCAATGGAGCCGGAACAAATGCTTTGTACCCTGAAGAAGCGTTCATAAAAAATCCTGCCCTTTTTTCGTATTCCATAATCTCCTCCTATCTTATGCTTTGAAAGATATTTAATTCTTACTTTAAATGCATAGCACAACCCTTGCTACAATGTAACTGCTCTTTAGTTACGTTGAGCACTTCAATCGCTAATTAAATAAATTCTATCATTTTTTTAATTATTGTCAAGTTAATTTGTAAACAATTCGCTTTTACCGTTTAATACACATTTACAGCTTCTTCCGCTGTGCCTTTAATTCTGATTTCAAATGTCCCATTTTGGGACATTTGTTTTTGCGTTCTGGTTCCCTTGTGGAGCGAAGAACGGTGTTACTCCCAACACCGTGTTCTTTTGCTACGATTTCTACGGTGCGGGGGCTGATACCTTGGGGCCCATTTTGGGCACTAAGGTATTTCCCATCAGAACCGCACTCTGCATGATTACCTTGCGTCATCTTCTGCGCTTCATATTGCCGCCCGACCAGGTACGTTTTTTGAGCATCCGTCAGGTTCCGGCTTGCTCTGCTGGATGATCTCCTTTGCCGTGTCAATGTCGCCGGACTTGATGGCTTCGACGGCGGCGGGTAACTGGGCTTCGGGGATATTCCGGATTTCTTGAACAACAGACTGTGGAGTTTTAATAGCTCCGGAACGAACGGCATCTTTGAAGCCAGAAGATACAGATTCCGCCGCGTCAAGTCCCTCCAAAAACCTGTTTGCGCGGTCAACCGTTGAACTGCCGACGCCAAATTCTTTTGCGACAACTTTTGCTGTGCGCCCATCTTTTTGAAAAACACCACTTTGATGTTTTTCACTTTTCGCCTGAACATATTGGTTGTTCGTTCCCTGCGTCATCCTTTGCGCTCTGTACGCTTCTCCGATCAGCAGCGTCCGCTGTACGTCCGTCAGATTCCGCCGCCCAAGCTGATTGCGACACATCCAAACGATAGCCGCCCACATAGAAAGACCGCCCCCGGAAGGACGGTCTTTCTCATTTGCAATCCGGTGTTGTGCAACGTCTACAACCGTTCCAGCGCCAACCTGTTCACACTCAGACACACGTTTGCCGGTTGTCTGCAATCTGGCAGCGGGCAGGTGAAGCAGCTGGCGCTATACGGGCAAACGCCTGGTGCAGCCTCGTGGGCGGGCGTCACCGTTCTGCGCCCTACTCTTGGCGTCCTGTGCGGCCTGTGGCGCGTTCTGGCCGGGGTATTGCTGGGGGATATGTCCGGGTAGTCATGCGCACGGAACAGCGTCACGGTCGCGCTCATCGGCCTGTACCTCCTTCCCGAAAAGCTCACGTTCCCGCTCAGTGGTCATGGTCACGCTGACCAGAGGAATCATCCCAAACGGCGTGGGTACACAGGGATAGTATCTATCGTTTTCGTCGATGTAGCCGGTAGACCTGTTGGGTGCTTTTGTTTTCATGATAGTGCCTCCCTTCGATTCAAACGCTTATACGCAAGAGCACAACATTCTTCTGGTGTTTTTGTATTATCTTCCACGGATATTTTGAATGCTTCTAAGGCAACTTGGCATTGCTCGTCGGTCATATCTATAATAAGGCGGCGAACTTCTTGCCGTAAAGCTCTATTCATAGCACACCTCTTTCTTTCAGCGTTGCATAGACCTCGGCGCAATCTGCGTCGGATAACCGATCAAGCATTTCAAGAATCCGTTTACGCAAAGTCTCGATATCATCCTGCATCATGCTGTGCGGTATTTCCTTCTGCACGGCAACCTCAGACGAATAACTCATATTTCCTCCTTGTTTTATCGTCGGGAGGCTGGTACAATAAGCATACCAACCTCCCTTTGTGGGTGGTGGTCAGGCTCTCTGTGTCGTGCTTTGGTCGGCGAGGACACAGGGGGCTTTTCTTTGTGCAATCATCGTATCTATATATTCCAGCAGCATCCGCCTTTCATCTGGCGTCAACGTCAGAACATCGGCCATCAGCGCTTCATGCGGATAGCAGTCGCATTTCTCGCCGGGGTCAAGTGTTGCACCACAGGTGGAGCAGATGTGATAATAGGGCATGGTATATCTCCTTTCAATATAGTTCCTCGTAGAATCTCAATTCGCGGATTTTACCGCTGAAAAAATGGTTGATGTTATAGTCGCAGTTCCGGTACTTGGTCGCAAAATGCTTGTCGATCAGAGGTGGGTAGCAAAAAGGTTCAAGTTCTACGCAGGAACTAAACTTACTCGTCTCACAAAGCCACGGCATTGCCCGGATGATCCGCACGATCTGGTCGGCCCGGATGGGCGGGTGCGGGTGCCCGGTGTGCTCCTCGTACCTCTCAAAGTAGTACTTGAACACGCTCAGTGCATCCCCCAAGCTGTATCCCACATCGTCTGGAAAAACTCTTGCGGTGATATTGGCAAATTTGTCAAAATCGAAGATCACTGTATCAACTCCTTTTGGTGTCAGGGCGGAGCTTGCTCCGCTCCCTTATAAGGGCGGCGTGTCGCCGCACACACCCTTTTATAATTTATAAGTTAGGGCTTGAAGCTTAAGGTTTCGGGTTTATAGTTTGCTTTCCACTGGGTTTCCAGTCGCAACCCAGTGGGTTTCCAGTGGGTTTTACCTTTTGCGGGGCCTCCCACCACGTTTGCCGTTGTCGGCGTTCCGCTTGCAAATCTCCTGCTGGATTTCCTCCCGTGTGATCTCCCGTAGCTCCAATGTAGGGAACACCTCCGCACCGGTGCCGGTGGCAATACCCAGATACTCGTGCTGATACGCCCGCTCGTTCACGGCTTTCAGACGCTCGGCCTCCAGTATGAAAGCTTCGCCCAGCCAGTCAGCAGGGATCATGGTAAAATCGGTGTGGAATGTGAGCGCCTGCCCGTCTGGCTCCGCAACGAACTGATTGGCCCAGTTGCTCAAGCTGATCGGCGGGTTGAAGCTGCGGAATATCTGCGGCCTTGTGCCTTGCCCACGCACGACAGATTGTAGGACATTTCGGGCAAAGCGCGGGCCGGGCAGCTCAGAAAATTCCTCGAACCAGACGTAACGGAACACACCGTGCCGGGGCTTGATGGATTTCAGCTTGCTGGCATCGTCCAAACCTCGAAAAAGGATCTGTGCGCCGGTTGACCGGTACTCGTATACCATTGGCGAGACGGTGGCCTTCCACAGGTGGGACGTACCCAGCATGTCAATGGCCCACGCGATTTGAGAAAACACACTATCGCGCATGGTGTTTGCGGTGCGTCGAAATACAATGGCGTTGCTCTGTCCTGTGGGGTCGCTTTGCACGCCTGCCACAATCTCCAGCGACACGAAGGAGCTTTTGCAGGAGCCGCGCCCGCCGGGAAGATTGTAAAACCTGTGCTTTTCCGCCTTGATATCCTCGTGCAGGGGCAGGTAACACGGGGCTATGTAGTCCGTAACCGCTGCGGTGGTGGTCATGCTGTCCCGGCGTTGCTTCTCTGCCATTTCAAGGGCCGCTATGCGCTGTTCCAGCTTGTCCCGTGTTATCACTGCCGCATCTCCTCCAACGCCGCAAGGCGCTCTGCAAGGTCATTCTGGTCGGTCAGGCGCACGGCATAATCAAGGGCGATCTTCGCCGCGTTTACTCTGGCCTGCGCCGGTATCTCCTCGTCCTCCATGACCGTCTGCAAGGTGGACAATGCAGGCTCTAGGAGCTGCTGTGCCCTTCGGGTCGCGTCCTGTACCACTCCGGCGAACGCTTCGCGGTACCGTTGACAAAACTCCTGATCCTCGAAATAGGAACGCATTGTTCGATCTGAAATACCCGCCGCTGCCGCAGCTTCTTTTTTGGTGCGTGAGGTCAAGAGTGCTGCAAGCAGCTTTTCTTTATTGGGTGTCATTCACTACCTCCTTTCCGCTTTCTGCCGTTTTCTGCTGTTGATATAGACTGATCCAGTCCGCAAGCCGCATCGTCACAAGCCACGGCTCACGGCTGCGGCGATGGAACACAGCAGGCGCACCATCCCTGAAGCGCTCACTGTCCCTCGCGGCCTGGTGCATGGCTTCCGGAACGTTCAACCGCTCCACGCGCTTGACCTCGATGTGGACACCAGGTAAGCCCACCAGATCAGGAACTTCACCAAAGGACAGCGAACCGCCCCGCCTGATCTCGTACCCATATTGTCGGAGTACGGCGGCAAGCTCCTGCTCACCGCGCGCACCCTTACGCTGTGACTTACTGCCCATCTTCTGTGTGCCACTCGTTCAGCAGGATTGCACCTGCCTCCTGCACATCCTCGATGAACTCACCGTTGGTCAAGCCCATCACCCGAATCTCTCGATCTCCGCTTTCCACTTCGACCAAAGCCAGACAAACAGCGGGGAGTGCCGTTTCCTTGTCAAAGGCATAAAACAGGTTTGCAGGAGCGGGAATGATCTGAATGATTTTCATGTTGGTTATCCTCCTAAAATTTTTATCAAAAAGTGTTCTTGTCGCCCATCATAATAAAGCGTTCAATGGCTCGACGCTTCTTTTCCTCAAAATCAATCTCATCGGTGTCGGAGGGAACGAATGCGACCTCCCTTATATCTGCGTCCACAGGACACCCTTTTATACCCGCCGCAGCGGACATTGTGTCTGTGTTTGCTATTGCTATTGGTTTTGAATTGTTATTGCTTTTGGAATTGGTATTGTTATTGGTATGCTCCGCATTCGGTGGTATACGTTCGTATACGCACGTATCCTTTTCTCTGGCCCAGCGTGTTTCGACCGCCCTTTTCGCCTTGTCGCACTTCTCTCGATAAGCTTCTGCGTCTTTGTCGATCATCGGCTGGATGAAGTCCCAGCAAACGCCAAGAACTCCGTCGAAGTCTGGCAAAAGGCCGCTCTCGCCGTAATCGAGGATTGCATCGAAGAGCCGGCCCTTTTGCTCAGTGCTCAGGCGTTTTAAGGCGGGACGTACCGAAAAGTAGAGCATAACCCCGGGACGTTGTGCCATTCACTCACCATCCCCGCATAGTTTCTTGTCCGCTCATGCGCCGGAGTGTTTCAGCGCAGGCGTCGCGAGTAGCCCTGACAGCTCTTATCCGCCGATCAAGGCTGGAAATGTACCGTTGCAGCTCCGCCGGATTGGCTGCAAGGTAATAACCGCGTGTACCTGCCACAGAAGCGCAGATAGGGTGTCCGCTACGCCGTTCCCATTCAACCTGCTTTGACAACTCCCGGCGGTCTTTTAAGCCGAGCGCAATTGTCAATGTTCGTCCATCAAGAGCATTCTCTGCGCCTTGCAAAAGCACCTCATGGACTTGACGCGGCCCCGCCGATGTAGTATAATTTTGATTAAAAGAAGCCGTCATCCCGCCAAGAGTTGTAGCTTCTGCCCGTTCCGTGGTTACCGCCACGAAGCGGGCGCTTTCTTTTTGCCTCATTGTGCGCCTACCTCCCTCTTACTGCGGCTTGCTACATCCAGATATTCCCGCAATCCCTCGGTGTGCACCAGGAAACGGTTTCCGGAATAAATCCCCGGACACTCACCGCGTGCCACAAGGGTGCGGACAAGATGCTCTGGAATGCCGAGATATCGGGCAACCTGTCGAACGGTTTGGAACATATTCTCCACCACCTTTTTTGTATCAAGGTTTGACATATCGTTCAACCTTGTGGTATTATGGTAGCATAAATGTTGACATTGTGTAACAACAAAGTTGACTTCAATTTTGTTCCATTTTGGGCGTTAAGGGGGTGCTTTTTACGGGAAAAGTAACACAACAGAAGGAATCTCTGTTCCTGATGGGAAAAAGGCTAAAAGAATGTCGGATTGCATGTGGTCTTTCTCAAGAGCAACTAATTGAAGCTGTTATGAAATTGCCGGATAATCGAGGGAAAGAGCGTAGCGAAAAACAAATTTCTTACTTGGAAAATGGAACGCGCCCAATATCTCTGGAATACGCATCACTGCTTGCACAAGTCCTCAATGTCCGTGTTGAGTATCTCCTTTTAAAAGACGATTTTCGTACAGAACATGAAATGTTTGAAAATGGGTTGAGCGGGTTACACGACGCTTACAGCAATATTGTAAATTTAATCAAATTGCATGGATACGATATCCAAGAAGTCGATCTTTCTGAGAGTAACGATTTTATCAAGCTAGTTTACTCTGACAATGCAGTGAAAATCAGTAGCAGAAGCGGAAAGGTTGCTATGATTTCACATAAACGATGGAGAACTTTAATCTCTGAGATTGATCGTTTTGTCGCATTTGAATTATCGGGGTTGCCATTTGGAAAGGACGGTGAACATAATGGCTAACATTCAAGAGCGCCGCAACAAAGATGGCAAGCTGATCTCCTACTCCATCCGTGTCCATCGTGGCCGTGGCGCTGACGGTAAGCAACTCAAGCCGTGGACAGCCACCTTTGAGGTATCGCCCACATGGGCAGAAAAGAGCGCAAGAAAAAAGGCCGAGGCTTTTGCCGCGACCTTTGAAAAAGCGTGTAAAGAGGGCGTTGCTTCCGACAGCCGCCAGAAGTTCGGCCCATACTGCGATTATGTTCTTGAGATGAAAGAGCGTCTTGGAGTGAAGCACTCGACCATTGTCCGTTATAAGGAACTGACCGGGCGCATATACCCCGCTATCGGGTATATCAAGTTGAAAGACCTCCGCGCCGACCACCTGAATAGCCTGTATACCGACCTTGCAAAGCCCGGTGCCAGAAAAAGCCCCTCACGCGCCACAGCCAAAATCGACCTTGCCGCAGAGCTGAAAAAGCGAGGGCTTACCCGCGCAAAGCTGACGGAATGCAGCGGTGTATCTCTTAATGCAGTATATGATGCTGTTAAGGGTAAGCCGGTCAGCAAGGAAGCCGCCGACAAACTCGCGCTTGCTATGGGCCTGAAGCCTGCCGGGGCATTTGAGTATCAGGCCGATAACGGAACCTTGTCCCCGAAAACGATCCTTGAACACCACCGTTTGATCTCCGCCGTGCTGGGTCAGGCCGAGAAAGAGGGCCTTGTTCCGTTCAACGTGGCGGCAAAGGCCACGTTGCCGAAGGTCAGCAAGAAGGAAGTGAACTACTTCCAGCCTGAACAGGTGGCGGCAATCCGCGACGCATTGGAAACAGCGCCGCTTAAATGGAAGGTGCTCACGCACCTATTCCTTATCACCGGTGCCCGCAGAGGCGAGATTGTGGGTCTGAAATGGGACAAGGTAGACTTTGAGCAAAACCGGGTACGCATCTGTAACAATGTGGTCTATACGTCAGATCGAGGCGTTTACGAAGAAACTCCGAAAACAGATACCTCCCAGCGCTACATCACACTTCCGGTGGAAACGATGCAGCTCCTGCGGAAGTACAGAGCATGGCAGAACGCGGAAAGGCTCCGTCTGGGTGAATACTACAAGGATCAGGGCTTTGTATTTACGCAGGACAATGGAAACCCCATTCACCCAGATAGTGTGACCGGCTGGATGGACAAATTCAGCAAGCGTCACAATCTACCCCACATCAATCCTCACGCCTTCAGGCACACGATGGCCTCGATCCTCTATTTCAACAAGGCGGATAGCGTGTCGATCTCAAAGAGACTTGGACACGCGCAGGTCAGTACCACGGCCAACATCTACGCCCACATCATAGAGTCGGCAGACCAGCAGAACACCGACATTCTGGCCGATGTATTTTTTGAAAAAGGCTTGAATTTTGAAAGCGAGTTGAACTAAAGTTGAATTATTTCCCCGCCCTTCATTCTGAACTTGCTCAAAAAGCTAGAAAAAACACCGTTTTCGTATCGAAAACGGTGTTTTGTTGGTTGCGGGAGAGGGACTTGAACCCCCGACCTCCGGGTTATGAGAAATGCACCGCGAATTTCTTATAGTCCCATAGCGGCGTATATAATCCCAGAAAGTCAGTGTTTTCAAGGGTTCTGAGGAATCTGCATTCCTCTTCTTTCCCATCCCGTACCATGAAATCCTGTAGCGGTTGGTGTCAGCGTTGGTGTCAACTCCGAGAGTTGAGCCATGAGATGGCCGATTTTGTTGGCCCAACCACGCAAGAAACGCACCTTTAGGTTTTTACCTCTAAGGGATTCAGTTCATTGGGGTTCAGACAGAACAAGAAACAAACCATCAGGCACACATGAATCGTACCAACATCTAAATAGCGCAATGGCGCAGCATTATCGGCGAAACATCATTCCACATTCGGTAATGCTGCGCCGCTTTTGCTCTATGCCAATTATAACACACGGCTTCCCATTATGGAAGCGCATTTCAGGAGGTTTTCATGTCAGAATATACACTTGAGATCAAACAGATTGTAGACTATCCACGATGCCGGATCTACCGGCAGTTCGTACAAGCCTTGATAGCAGACCGGAGCATTCGCGTGAGCGGAGGCTCCGGCCTTTTTTATTTTGTCGTGCTCTGTGCCTATGCCAACTTCCGCACCTCATACAAGCGCATTGATGGCATTAGTTACACCATCTACCCCGGCGAATGGATCATGTCCGTGGAGGAGCTGTCCCAGTATTTCCGCACACGCTTCCGTCGCCAGACCTTAACCGCATTGGAGGGACTGCAAAAGAAAGGACTTATCAGCTTTCTCGTTCTCGGACATGGCAAGCTGGTCAAATTCAAGATTCGCGGCTGGCGGCGTCACAACACGATCCTCGATTACAACGCGCCCTGTCAGAAAGATACCGGCTTTTTCTTCTTCCCTGTCTCCACGGCCACAGAGTTGGTCAGCGCCGGTCACTGCTCAGAGATGGATGCCGTGCTGGATCTGTGGCTGAACACCGTCTATAACGATCCGCAAGTCCTTGGCTCAGACGTCGGGCCGGTGGTCTACCTCCGCAACGGTACAGGCTGCCCGCTGGTCAGCTATGCGGAGCTGGCATCCCGCTGGGGTATCTCTAAGGCGACTGCCGGCCGATACCTCAAGCGCATGGCGGAACGTGGCTATCTGCAACTGGCGACCTTCCCCGGCACACACGGCACCACGATCTATCTGCAAAACTACCTCTCTACTATGTTCCAGATCTCTGACATCGTGGTGGACAAGGAAGAAATCGCCATGAGCCTGGGCATCAAGCTGGAGCTTCAGGAGGAAACCGCCCTGACCGCGGCGGCATCCAGCGGTTCAAATGAGGCCGGTAGCGTTTCAGAAATGAACCGCCATCGAATCGAGCGAAAGATGCGTGAAATCCTTGTGGCACAGGGGCTGCCGTGCGCTTCGTGCCCCAAATCCAAATATATGTTATTACCATTATCCGACGACTGCGAGGTTACGATAGAAGGGGTGCCCCCGCTGCACCGGTGGCTTCAACTGGTGGTCACCTGTGGTGACGCTCAGGAAGTCTATCACTTTGAACTCAGATTGCACCCGGCAGGGATACGCGGTGATAAGGAGGCCGAAAGATGAAAAAGACTACACAAGAACCCAAAGTGACCGATAACCCCTTGTACCATGACACATGGATGCTGCTACGCAAGTACCGGGACGTGGTGTGGAGCCTGGAGCTGTCCGTGCAGCAGGTGCGCCGACAGTTCCAGATCGAATATGGCAGCAGCATTGAGGAGTTTCTGGAATCCCTCTATGTGGCCGGCGTTACCTTTGAGGGCTCGGCGATTGAGGATCATGCCCGCTGTATTGAGCGGAGCTACAAGATGCTGAAGCTTCTGGATACCTCCGTAGAGCTGCTACGAACAAAGCACAAGTACGGCGAAAGCTATTACTGGCTCCTGTACTACACCTACCTGTCACCGCAGCAGTTGGCGAACACGCAGGAGATCATCGAAAAGCTGGAGCCGCACATTCGGGACATCAGCTACCGCACTTACTTCCGCAAGCGTCAGATGGCTATTGATGCCCTGAGTTCGGTGCTGTGGGGATACTCGTCAAAAGAGAGTCTGGCGCTGCTGGAGAAGTTTGTGCCGGAAGCAAATACATGATCCGATCTCCAATGGCGCTCTCCTGCCACAACATTGGCACGGTTTTGCGATTTCGGTGCAAATCTGAGTGTGCTATACTAAGCATGCCCAAAGATGCCAAAGCCCACTCTTACGACACAGAACACCATCCTTTCGAGGGTGGTGTTTTGTGTTTGCGGGCTATTGGGCAGTTTGCTGGGGATGGTCTTCAGGGCTGCCCCCTTTCCACATCTTTGTATCACAGGAGGTATCACGAGTGAAAAAACATGACCTGACCAAGACACATCTCCGCAGGAAGAGTCCCGGCAAGGCACTATACGTGGCCTTTGCGGGCATGACCATGGCCACCATGCTCTGCCAACCGGTCTTTGCCGCGACTGTATGGGAGAAGGCCAACGAAATCATGAAGGATGTCTATAACCAGATTCTTCTGATCTCCACCATTGCCGCCATCGTCACCGCGTCTGTGGCCCTGCTGCTGATGAACTTCTCCCGCAGCGGCCGCACCGTGGACGAAAGCCGCGCATGGCTCAAGCGTATCATCATCACCTGGGCGATCCTTAACGGTTTGGGCTTCATCATGTCCTATATGACGCCCTTCTTCACAGATGGCAGATGGAACGGATAACACATCGCTGCCCGACTGAGAAAGGAGTGGTGCTATGGGCATATTAGATGGCATTGTAGAATGGATCGCGGAACAGGTCATGTATGGCCTAGACCTTATCAACACCTCTGTGCTGGGGGCGCTGGGTTGCGATATGAGCACCTTCCTGCGCTATTTCCCCGCCGCAGAGACGATGTACCACATCTTTGTGGCGCTGGCCATCGGCATGATCCTGCTGAACCTGATCTGGCAACTTTTCAAGAACTACGGCCTTGTGGCCGGTGTGGAAGCGGAAGACCCGGTAAAGCTGACGATTCGCTCTGTGCTGTTCATCCTGTTGGCCTATTTCGCGGATGAAATCGTGGAACTGATATTGAAGATTGGCGGGACACCCTACGCATGGATCATGTCGTCCGAACTGCCCGCACTGAACTTTGCCGACTTTAACTCGGTCATACTCACCATCATCGGTGTCTGCGCCAATGGCGCCGTAGCTCTTATTGCCCTGATCCTCGTCCTCATACTGGCGTGGAACTATATCAAGCTGCTGTTTGAGGCGGCGGAGCGCTATGTGCTGCTGGGCGTGCTGGTATTCACAGCGCCTGTGGCCTTCGCTACAGGTGCGGCACAGACCACATCCAATATCTTCAAAGCGTGGTGCCGTATGTTCGGCGGCCAGATATTCCTGCTGCTGATGAACGCATGGTGCCTGCGCCTGTTCATCACCATGGTGGGAACCTTCCTGGCAAATCCCTTATCTCTATAGGAGACGATCATGAATCAAAAAACGAAATACATCACAGGGATCGTGTTGTCCGTACTGGTTATATGTGCGCTCACGATCCCGGCCTTTGCTCTGACAGAATCGGATGTGCAGTCTCAGGTCTCAGCTTCCGGTAAAGAAGGCGTGGCCGGAAACCTGTTCGTCTGGTTTCTGTGTGCAGTGGCATTTTTGAAGATCTCACAGAAGATCGACAGCTTCATGCAGGGCCTTGGCATCAATGTGGGCCATACAGGCGGCTCCATGCTGGCGGAAGCAATGCTGGCCGCAAGGAGTATTGCTGCCGCCCGTGGCGTCGCTGGCCGGGGTCGAGGTGGAAACGCAGGCCGTGGCGGAAGTGCCAGTGGCAACGGCGGCGGTGATAGCAACACCTTTCTACAAGGCGGTCTGGCCGGTGTCGTCAACCGCAGCTTCTATAACGGCGCATACAAAAGTGCCACCGGCACAGGCAGCGGCGGCGTTGGCGGCATGGCGTTCCGTGCCTCTATGACCAAGGGCGGCGATATTGCCAATAACGTTATCAGCCGTATCGCTACCGGCAGGTCGGGCATCGGCGATGTCATGTCCGGCAATATGGCGGCAGACGCCCTCATGTCCTATATGGGCTACACAGCACTGGGTGAAGGTGCGGCGGATATTCCCTCCTTTTCCAATGTGGAGATCGGCGGTGGGCATATCACCGGCACGGAGACCTCTGAGGAAGAACCTGCCGGTCGTGCCTTTGCCATGTACAGCACTGAACAGTATATGGAGCCAAAACGGGAATACACCACCGTCACCACTGTGGATGGCGCAAAATGGTATAGGCAGTACGCACAGGACGTAGTGGAGAAAAAACCCTATCAGAATCCGGATGGCGGCATTTCCTATCGTGAGAGCCTGATCCGGCGTCTGCCTGACCCGCCTCGCAGAAAGGACAAGACCTGATATGACCCAGCAAGAACGCAGCGGTCTGAACGAAGCCGCTGAGATCAGCGCACACGCTGCCGGTGCCGTGCGCGGCGCCATCAAAACAGGAAAAGCGGTAAGCGGCGCGGCAAAAGGTGCCTCTGCCGCAGGCCCTTACGGCGCGGCGGCAGCGGCACTCTGGACACATCGCAAGGCGGTTGCTGCCATCATTGCCGGGTTGCTGGTGCTTCCCGTCCTGTTCATCATGCTGCTACCCTCCCTGATCTTCGGCGGGTTGACCAAGGCAGGGGTTGAAGGAAGTCCAGACACACCGATCCTCAACGACAACGCCGCCATTGTGGAGAACATCAATCAGATCTCGCAGGCGATCAGCGACTTGCTGGAGGAAGGGCAGGAGGATGTTCGCGCCCGTATTGACGCGGATTTTACCGCTTCCGGCGCTGACCAGAAGGAGATCATCAATCCATACGAAAGCTCCCCGACCTACAATGCCAACCGCTTCATTGCCATGTACTGTGCCGCCAAAAATCAGGACTACACATCTATCTCCCTCAAGGATATGGAGGCGCTAATCCGTAAGGCCAAGGACGCCCTCTATACCTTCACGAGCACGGAGGAGCCTCGCACGACAACGGTGACAGACACGACCATTGACGAAAAGACTGGCAAGGTCACGGTGACGGAAACGGAAGTCACAGAGATATGGAAGATATATACCATATACTCGACTATATCCGTGATCATATCCGAGTATCGGAAGTCCATGCGTCCAAAGGGCATGGCAATCAGCGGGAGGTTAATCTCATCCGCAACTGCGATCAGTGCCTCATCAATCCGAGGGATGAAGACCCCAACATAAAACAGGACAAGCCCTGCTGCGCCCATGTTTCGCAAGTGCCGCAAAACACTGCACTGGCGGGCAACGTCATCTTTAATGGTCACAAGAGCAGATATGATCAGCTCATTTCCGATAATTAGCTCGTTGGACAACAGTTTTGTTTCCGGCCACTCCAGCACACTGACAGAGGATACCGCGCGATCTGTTCCTTTTGCTCCGGCAATCAACTGTGCTTCACGCAGCGTGGGAAGTTTCAGGCAATCCGCAACGGTCACGTTCATAGGATATCTCCTCTCGGCGGGACACTTACCAACAATCGACACTTTTTCATTCTCATAGTACCAAAGTTTCTGGTGACAGGCAATGTTTTTTTGCACAATTTCCGACCGCTTTTTGTTGTTTCTGCAACTAAAAAGCGCGTCAAAGGGCATCGTTGCTTCCGGATAATGACTGCCGCAGATGCGAGGCGTTTCTCTCGTAGAATCGTGCCGGATACAACGCGGGAGCCGGAATCGCCGATAGGTTCTCCACATTTTGATAAGAATTGAAAAACAAGCAGGATCAGTAGACAAAACGCCCACAGATCCTGCCTGCTCTTAATGTGAATTCGGAGTCCGTCAATGGCACTTCAGAAAACTATCTTCTGTCACACCCACCAAAGCTTATGGTTTCACAGTACCCGTATGAGGTATATGTATCACTGCCAGCAGCAAATAGCTGACAACACGGCATGAGCGCAATGCCCTCAAACCGGCATTAAAACGGATGCGGCCGCGAATTCATTGTGCTCGGTATGTATTACCCCAAGAAGAGAAGCGTAAGGTAAAACTATAGGAAATGACCGCATATTCATCATAGTCACTAAAGACAAAAGATGCAGGGACGAGTGCTGATAGCTCTCGTCCCTGTGTCTTTTGTTTCGTGGTCTGGCTCCGGTATAGTCTATGTTGAATATATGCAAGCGTTGTCTTAGGCAAATTATAAGACAGACACTTCTTGCCTGCAAACAGTGTTCGCAGCGCAAGACAAAAGTTATTGGGGGTTTTTCGCTTCCGCAACCGGTGTGTGCGCTGAAATGTCCACTCGCAGCGAAGGTCTTTTCTATTTGTAGATCGCATCAGACACGGCGAAAGCCCTCTTACCTTGACACCGTGCAATGCGGATAGTCCCGCAGCCGTCCGGTGTACAGCCGGGTGTGGGGCAGCTTCAGAAAGTGGATGGGCTGGACGACACGGGCGCGCAGCTCACCCGCGCCGCGCACCTCCGCGTGCAGCAGCATATCCTCCACAAATTCCGAGCAGTAGTAGCGGTTCGAGCGCTTCCAGAGGATGCGGAAATACGCCAGGAGCAGGCCGCCCAAATTATAGGAAAACTGCTCCCGCCGCGCCCACATGGCCTCCAGCGTCGCCTCCAGCGCCGCGTACCGCTCCTCGGTGATTTCCACCGCAAGGATGATGGCGGTGGTATCGGAGAAGCGGCGAAACGTCCCCGCGTGGGGGGATTCGATGACGAAGCCGCCCCAAAAGGGGTTATAGGGGTGCCTGCGCCCGAAGGAATACATCCTCGTCAGATCCTGGGACAGACTGAGGGAGGCGTGGTTGTACTCCGCGCCGGTGATCCGCTTCAGAATACGGGACAGCATCGTACCCGTCTGTGTGATGACGATAAAAATCTGCTTGTGCGTTCCGTTCATAAGGCTCCTTCGCATGCTGGACGGCCTGTGCGCCGCCGCGATGTGTGGGTCATTTGCGGCTCTTTCCGACGGCTCTCCCGTCAGAAGGGTGCGTCTATCTTATCAATCACAGCGATGGATGTCAAGGCCACCTTGAAAAGTGCCGGCATACCGACTTTGTGACAGTTTTGTGACACTTCCCCCGCACTTTTGCGGGGGAAGTCAGAGACTTCTTCTGATATGATACAGACAAGGTTGATACACAACCACAAATACTTCAAAAAAGGAGCGTAACATACCATGAAAAAGAAAACGATTTGGAGCCTTGTATTGGCACTTGCATTGACGGTAACGGCCATCGGCACAGCAACCTCCGCCTTTGCCGCCACACCCGCACCAATGGAGCCTGTTACTAAAATTGCAACCGAGAACGAGGACGCCATCTGGGAGCAGATCGAGGCGGTGGAAGAGAAGAGCGACGCCATCTTCCAGAGAAACGCAGCGCTGTGGGAAAAGCTGGACGAAATCTGCAACGCCCTGCCTGACGACTATGACTTCACAGACTTTGACGAGGCGGCATTTATCCGCAGCACCAACGCCCTGACGGAAGCGGAGAAGGAAACGCTTCTGGAGGACATCAAGGAGCTGAACGAGCTGGATGCCCAGATGGAGAAGCTGTATGGGCAGCTGCCCGCCTGCGACAATATGCCGCTTTACGAGAAGGCACTGGAAAAGGCCGATCCCAAGGTGTTGGACGAGATCGACACGCTGGAGCAGGAGTATGACCGCCTCTGCGAGAAGAACGCCGACCTGTGGGACAAGGTGGACGAGGCTTACTTCAACCTGCCGGACGACTACGACTTCGACAACTACGATGAGGCTGCCTTCATCCGCAGCCTGAGCTTCCTGACCGACGCGGAAAAGGACGCGCTGATCGCCGACTACAACCGTCTGGTAGAGCTTGATAACCAGCTGTGCAAGCTGTACGACACCATTTGGGGCAATACCGGCTGCGAAAGCGGCATCTGCCCCTTTTGACGGCAAAGAGTTTTTCTGATATGATTAACTAAATACGACGCCGATGCTGCGCCTGTGCGCAGCATTTGGCGCTGCTTTCTAGGAGGTCACCATGGGACATTCCATCTATTTGGCGGACGATGAAAAGAGCATCCGGGAACTGCTCCATAGCTTCCTCGCAAGCGACGGATATACCGTGCGCTCCTTTGAAAACGGCGACGCGCTGCTGGAGGCATTCCGTCAGGAGCCTGCGGAGCTGGTCATACTGGATATTATGATGCCCGGCACGGACGGCCTTACCGTGTGCCGGGAGCTTCGCTCTGTTTCCGATATTCCCATTATCCTGCTTACGGCCAAGGACAGCGAGCTGGACTACGTTATGGGCATCAGCCAGGGCAGTGACGATTACCTCACCAAGCCCTTTCGCCCCACCATACTGCTCATGAAGGTGAGAGCCCTGCTGCGCCGGGTGGAGATGGACAGGGGGAAAACAGCGGCGGCAGTAGATGAATTGCACTATGGAGATCTCCGCTATTCCGCTACGGAAAATGCCGTCCTTCGCGGGAATACACCTGTTGCGCTGACCCAGACTGAGCTGCGGCTGCTCAGCTATATGATGAAGCAGCCGGAGAAAGCCTATTCCCGTGAGGAGCTGCTTAACGCAGTATGGGGCTTCGACTCGGAGGTGGAGACCCGCGTGACCGATGAAACACTGCGCCGTATCCGAAAAAAGCTGCTGCAAGCAGGCAGCACTGTCAGCGTAAGCACAATATGGGGCTTTGGGTATAAGCTAAAGGAGGCGGAGCGCACATGAAAAACATCAAGCTGCGGATCGTGTACCTGATCCTTTGCTCGGCTCTGCTGCTCTTTGCACTGTTCATGCTGGCGGTGAACCTCATTATACCCGCACACTTTGTGCGTGAGGCAAAAAAGGCGCTCATCAGCGAGGCACAGTACCAGAACCGCACCATCCCCTATACCGACGATGGATCCTTTTTTGACGATGAATGGAATGACACGGAGGAGCACTTCCTTACGCCAAGCATCGTATTTTTAGAGTTGGATAATGCCAATCAATCAAGCGGTTGGAACAGGGACGCATATCGTCTGGAGAAAGAACTGCTGGAATACTGCAAGGGGCGGGATCTATCGCTCAACCAATGCTATACCTTCAAAACGGACAAACATCACCTGATCTTCATGTCCGTGCAGGAGGAGCAGGACGATTGGGAAAAACCGTATTCCTATATTATGTACATAGATATCGGGCCCATCACCCGCTATATCGTGACGCTGAACTGGGCGTTCTTTGGGGTGCTGCTGGCAATTTCTTCCGTCATGTGCCTGCTGGGCTTCCGCTTCGGCCGGGATATCGAAAAGGAGGCGGAGCAGCAGCAGACCTTCTTCCAGAATGCCTCCCACGAGCTGAAAACGCCGCTGATGGCGATACAGGGCTATGCCGAGGGCATACAGGCGGGCGTCATGGACACGGGCAGCGCGGCGGAGGTGATCCTGGAGGAAAGCGACCGCATGACGGAGCTGGTGGAGGAGCTCTTGGACATCTCGAAAATCGATATGGGGCGGCAGCAGCTTGCCCTTTCCGAAACGGATATTCGGGAGCTGCTATACGACAGCATACGCGCCGTGGAGCCGACAGCCGCCGCCAGCGGCATCACTATCGTGCCGGATTTCCCCGAAGAGCCCGTTATGGTCAGCTGCGATGATACCCGGCTGCGCAGAGCGGTCACCAATATCCTGTCCAACGGCGTGCGCTATGCCCGCAGCGAGCTGCGCCTGACCTGCTGCGCAGACAGGCGGCAGGTGACGATACGCATACAGGACGACGGGGACGGCATCGCCGAGGAAGATCTTCCCCACATCTTCGACCGCTTTTACATGGGTAAAAGCGGAAAATCCGGCATCGGCCTTGCGCTGACGAAGGAGATCATTCACGTGCACAAGGGTACGATCCATGCCTATAACGGGGATAGCGGCGCCGTGTTTGAGATCACGCTCCTGATGGGCAGATAAATCAGGGCGTTTCGGGTGAGACAGAGAAATGTAAAAGCATTTTGACAGAGAAATTTAGCCTTGTAAAAGCGTTTTGATAGACAGCGCTTTTCACATAAGGCATAATCCAGATGAAGTTCATGTTGGGAGGGCAAGCGTGTGGATATTGGAGGCAAGATAAAAAAGTCAAGAACGGATGCGAAGATCACACAGGAACAAGCGGCACAGGCTCTTGGCATCAGCAGACAGACAATATCGAATTGGGAGAATGAGAGATCCTACCCCGATATTGTAAGTGTGCTTAAAATGAGTGATTTGTATAGTGTCAGCCTTGACTATCTCTTGAAAGGAGAAGGCCCTATGAAAGACTATCTGGATTATATTGAAGAAAGCACAAATACAGTAAAGAGCAAGACAAGGTTATCAAAGCTGCTGTTGGTTTTGTCCTATCTGGTAATATGGGCGTTTAATATTATGGCGTCATGGTGCTTTTCTGCTGGAAGTATTACGGAAGCCCAGGCAGGCGGAGTCCAGTGGCTTGTGCTCCCGGCCGTCACGATTATTCTGTCTCTTTTGATCGGGAAAAACAATTATTGGGGAAAGCACAAGTGGCTGGCACCGATTGGTTTTGGCCTTATGCTCATGCTTTCCGTCTATGCGAGCTATGGCATGAGAGAAAGCTTGAACTTTAATCGGGTTGATTTGCAAACCCTCAGCTTGTTCTTTATCGGAACGATTGCTTCGATGATAGGGATGGTGCTTGGCCATGCGCTTTTCGCAGACGAAAAAAGCAAAGAAAAGAGCAAATAATATATGCTTGCCGATACATGAACTTTAATGGGCTGTTTTTGCAACAGCCCATTTTCAACGTTTGAGAATGGGTTTTCACGCAGAACCCGGAAGCATTTAGAATAGTAAGGTCGTGCATCAGAAGAAGGGGCTTTCAGGCATGTGCCTTGACGAAGGAGATTGTCCACCATGCATAAGGGTACGATCCGTGCCTACAACGGGGAAAGCGGCACCGTGTTTGAGATTACGCTCCCGGTGGGCAGATAAACGCAGATGTCGTCCACCAAGTACGAGGCCTTAAACGCCACCGTTTCTTTCGCGAAGCTCATCGCTCTGCGACGATTCGCTATCGGTGCAGTTCCTCTGCACGGTGGCAGGCAACAAGGCGGCCAGCGACAGGGCGCAGGTGCGGCATTTCGCGGCGGCAGCACTCTGTGGCGTAGGGGCAGCGCGTGTGAAAACGACAGCCGGGCGGTGGGTCAGTGGGACTTGGCAGTTCCCCTGTCAGAAGCGGCTTTTCCTCAAAGCGTGCGGCTGGGTCAGCCTTGGGAATGGCGTTGATGAGAAAACGTGTATATGGGTGCAGCGGTGCGGAATAAACCTCTGCTGTACGCCCGATTTCACATAACCGCCCGAGAAACATTACGCATATTCTGTCGGAGATGAAGCGCACAACGGACAGATCATGGCTGATGAATAGATAGCTCAGCCCGCGCTCATGCTGGAGCTGACGAAGAAGGTTGAGTATCTGATTCTGCACCGAAATATCGAGTGCGGAGACCGGCTCATCGCAGACAATGAGTGCCGGGTCGAGGGCGATGGCGCGTGCAATACCTATCCTCTGGCGTTGCCCGCCGGAGAACTGGTGGGGGTAGCGGAAGAGGAACTCCTCCGGGATGCCGACATCGCGCAGAAGCGAGAGCACGCGTTCGGTCATTTCCTCCTTTGTGTGGCAGAGTTTGTGCGTTTTCAGCGGTTCCGCCACAATGTCACGCACGGTCATGCGCGGATCAAGGGAGGCGTAGGGATCCTGAAATATGAGCTGCATACGGCGACGGTATGGGCCGAAGTCCTTCTCGCGGAGTGAGGTGATATCCGCTCCGCCGAATGTTATCTCGCCGGAAGTTGCCTTTATGAGCCGGATAAGCGTTCGCCCAAGTGTTGATTTGCCACAGCCGGACTCACCCACAAGGGCAAGCGTTTCACCCTTGAATATCTCAAGTGACACGTCGGAAACGGCGTGTACTTTTTTCCTGTTTTTCAGAGTGAACTCCTTTGTCAGCCCCTTGGCCTCAAGCAGAATTTCGTTCATAGGCGTACCTCCGGTATGTTGATACAGCGCACAAGATGACCGGAAGACACCTCCCTTAGCTCCGGCACGACATCGCCGCAGTGCGTACCGCACTTGGCGCAGCGCGGAGAAAAGCTGCACCCCACTGGCAGATGCAGTAGATTCGGAACAGTGCCGGGGATGATCTCCAGCGCACCATTGCCGCGTGCAAGCGAGGAGACGGCAGCCATGAGACCTGCGGTATAGGGGTGCATGGGGTGGGCGAAAAGATCAAACGTATCCGCCTGCTCCACAACGCGGCCGGCGTACATCACATAAACGTAGTCGCACAGCTGCGCTATGACACCGAGATTGTGTGAGATGATGACAATACCGGAGCTGGTTTCATCGCGCAGCGCACGCATGAGCTGGAGTATCTGTGCCTCGACGGTCACGTCCAACGCCGTGGTTGGCTCATCGGCGATGACGAGCTTGGGACGGCATATCATTGCCATCGCGATCATCACTCTCTGGCGCAGCCCGCCGGATAGCTCATGCGGATAACAGTTATAACGCCGTTCCGGTTCGGATATGCCGACCTTGCGGAATATGCGTAGAACCTCTGCCTTTGCCTCCTGCGGCGATATCTTACGATGCAGCAGCAACGTCTCACGCACTTGAAGTCCGACACGCATCACAGGGTTAAGGCTCGTCATAGGCTCCTGAAAAATCATACCTATCTCCTCGCCGCGTACAGCGGACATCTCATGCTCAGAGAGCTCCAGCAGCTCCGTGCCTGCGAGCTTTATACTGCCGCTGACGATTCTGCCCGGGTAGTGCAGAAGCCGCATGATGGAGCGCGCCGTCATGCTCTTCCCGCAGCCAGACTCGCCAACAATGCCGATTATTCTTCCGCGCGGGACGGATATGGACACATCATTAACGGCTTTGATCTCGCCATTTTGTGTGAAGAAGCTGGTACATAGATGCTCAACACACAGCACGGTCGCGTTGCCCATTATTCTTCCTCCTTACTGGTTTTTAAGATGCGGGTCGAGTACGTCGCGCAGGCCGTCGCCGAGAAAATTGAACGCCAGCACGACAACCATAATGGCGACGCTCGGCGATAGACTAAGCCAGGGTTGGCTATAAAGAAACTGCCGCCCGGCGTTTACCATCAGTCCCCATGAGGCCTGCGGAGGTTTTATACCGATACTCAGAAAGCTTAGCGAACTCTCTGAAAGAATAGCGGAGGGAATGTTGAGCGTAAAGAGTACGATAAGTGAAGGTGCGCAATTTGGAAAAATATGCCGGAGCATGATCACCAACTTCCCCACGCCGATGGAGCGTGCCGCCTCTACAAATTCCGTCTCCTTGAGCTTAAGCGTTTCCGCACGCACGATGCGCGCAACGCTTGCCCAGTTGACGAGTGCTAAGGCAAGGAAAATATTGATCATCCCATCACCGAGAGTATACATTATCGCCATTGCGAGGAACATCGACGGGAACGCCAGCATGACGTCCGCAATGCGCATGATCACGGCGTCCGTCCGCCCACCGTTGTACCCGGCGATTATGCCAAGTATCGCTCCGGCAAGCATGGAAATCACGGTCGGTACTATGCCGACCAGCAGCGACACCCGTGAGCCGTACAGCATCCGTGTCAGAACATCCCGCCCGGCCTCGTCCGTACCGAGCAGATGCGCACGCGACGGTGGGGCAAGGCGGTTGTGCAGGTCCATGCTGTCAAAGGTGTAGGGTGTGAGTACCGGCGCAAGAATTGCAGCGAGGATAAACAGCAGTATCACAATGGCGGAAGCTGCGGCAAGCTTGTTTTCCCGCCACAGGCGTTTTACGGCAGAGGCAAAGGTCTCCGCCTCGCCAAGCTGTGCGCACAGTTCGTTTGAAAGTTCGGGAGATTTTCTCATGCTCACACCTCCTTACTTATGCGTGGGTCAAGTGCGGCATACAGGCAGTCGGCCACAAGGTTGCCGAGGATGACAAGAAGCGTTGAGAAGAGTATTGTCCCCTGCAGGAGCGGAATATCGCGCCCTTCAATTGCCTGCACAAGTAGACGGCCTATGCCGTTGACAGAGAACACCGTTTCGCATATCACAGCACCTGAGAGAAGAGAGGAAAGCTGTACTGCCATCATTGTTATCACCGGCAGCAGTGCGTTTCTCAGCGCATGCACGATGATAACACCGATCTGACGGTGACCCTTGGCCCGTGCGGTGTCGATATAATCCTCCTGCATGACCTCCAGCAGAGTAGAGCGTGTGAGGCGTGCAATACTGCCTGCACTATTCCAACCGAGGGCGATGGCGGGGAGAATGTATCCGGTCCAGCTATCCACGCCGGAGATGGGGAGCCAGTTAAGCCTATACGCCAGAAAGTATTGCAGCACCATTGCCACCATGAAAACTGGTACAGATACACCAAGCAGAGACATGCCCATGAAGAGCCGGTCGAGTATCCCGTTTTTTTTCACAGCGGCGATTATACCGCAGGCTATACCGGTCACCCACGCGATGAGCGCTGCCGCAAGCGCGAGGCGCACGGTGTTGGGGAATGCCGCACCGATAAGCTCCGTCACACTGCGGTTGAGGGAGGAGCTCGTGCCGAAGTCACCGCGCACAGCATCAGATATGTAACGCCAAAACTGTACGTATATCGGCTGATCCAGCCCGAGCTCGCGTGTCATGCGCTCGATCGTCTCTAACTTTGCGTGCTCACCCATCATCGTGACAATGGCGTTGCCCGGTACGATGCGAAGCATTATGAAGATAAGCAGCGCCACGCCAAGCATTACTATCGCAGCTTGAATGACGCGGTTGAGTATGTTTCTTGTCAAAAACTCAGCCTCCTGAATACACAGCGCGGACACCCGAAATATCGGGTGCCCTGCCGCATATTGATCTATATTTTTAATTACTTGAGCGTTACATCGTTGACGTAGAAGTTGCTGAACCCTGCCCAGTAGGGGATAAAGCTCTCGACGCGATCACCAATCGCAAATAGGTGGGTGCTGCCCAGAAGCGGAACCCAAGCGGCGTCATCGACGACGATCTTCTTTTCAAGTGCCTGATACTCCGCCATGCGCTTGGCGTCATCCGTGATGCCGGAGGCTGCGGCAACACGCGCCATGACCTCGGTGTCAGAGTAGTTCAAGCTGCGGATGCGCGTCTTGGCGGCACTGCCGAAGAAGGTGTACATAATGTTGGCGGGATCATTATAGTCCATCGTCCATGTGGCGATGAAGGAGTCCATCTCGCCGGACTTGCGCAGGTCGAGCCAGGACGACTCGTCATAGCTTTTTATCCCAGCATTGATACCGATTGCCTGCAGGTTCTGCTGCACGACCTGATAGACGAGCTGAAGATTGCTGGAGGCGGAGGAGTCCATGGAAAGCTCGAAACTTATCTCACCGTCGGCGTAGCCCGCATCGGCAAGAAGTGCCTTCGCACCTTCGGGATCGTAAGCGGAACGTGTGAGATCTCTGTTAAAGCCCCAGACGCCCTTGGGAATAATGCCGTTTCCGACCATGGCGTTCCCAGCGTAGATGGAGGAAACGATAGTGTCGGCATCAACTGCCATCTGCAGTGCCTTGCGCACGTTGACATCGGAGAGGTACTGATTGTTCTCGTTGAGTGCAAAGTACGTAAGTCCCACCCGGGAGCTGACAACAAGCTTGTCGGCGTACTGCGCTTTATAGGTGGCCTCGACAATGCTGGAATCAAGAGCCTCAAGGTCAATGATGTCCAATTCGCCATTCTGATACATGAGGTTCTGGGTGGAAGGGTCGGGAATGATGGAAACAATCGCTTTCTTTACGGAAGGTACTTCTCCCCAGTATTTGTCGTTGTATTCAAGGGTGAAATGGTCGTTTACGACCCATTCCGTTACCTTATAGGGGCCGGTACCGACGGTATCCTCGCAGCTTAAACCAAAATTGGCGACGCTCTCTACGGTTTCCTTATCCACAATGGACATAGCAGGAGAGGTGAGCTCTGCGAGGAAACCTGCGTTCGCGGTGTTGAGCGTGATGGAAAAATGTGTATCGTCGATTACGGCAAAGCCCTCAAGTGTGTCGGCCTCGCCGTTTTGCAGAGCCTCAGCACCGACGACCTCAAGAGGAATATCGTCGTTCACACCGCCGGCAGTCAGAAGCCGCTCAAATGTGTACTGGACATCGTCGGCAGTCAATGCATTGCCGTTGGAGAAGACGATCCCGTCTTTCAGCGTGAAGGTGTAGGTCAGACCATCGTCAGAAACCATATGACTCTCGCAGAGGCTGGAAACGATGGCCGTACTGCCGTCAGATTGAACCTCAGACTCAAACAGGCGGTCAAATACGTTCATAGGTACCATGTAGTCGTCTGTGGTCTGCGAAACATCCATGGTGCTGATGTCATAGAGTGCTGCAACACGCAGCACTCCTTGCTCAACGGCCGTACCGTTACTTCCCGGGGTGGGTGTGGTCGCTCTGGTAGAGCCACAGGCTGTCATCGCGAGAATGCTTGCGCAGATAAGCGAAACAAAAACAAATCTTCTCAAGTTGATCCTCCATTCAAAATAGATGTTGTGGTGTCAAAACTATCTTACGAGGTCATTATACAGGGAATAGTTTGCAATTAAAATCGTTAAAAGTGGGTGAAATGCTGCAAAAAGTGCTATTTACTGCGCCAAGTCAGACAGATGCTGGATTTATCACAAGATAACAGGGCAGCACATAAGAGTGTGGCTTTCCAATATGTGTCTTGATGCCTCTATGTTCGAGATGACCCTTTAGAGGTTTGGAAAACTTAACATGGACCTTATTTTCGGTATGGTAAAATAAATTAGCGACAGCCTATGCCGCCCGGTGGCGACTGCAATGCAACGCCAGCCCTGCGGATACAGAATTACTTACAACGGAGAAAACGTATGACATTTGAAATTCACAGCGACATCACAAATCGCTCTATGACCGTAGCCGCCCGCGCGATGCGCAGGGTGCTGCGGCGAAAGAGAAGCATTATGTGGGCCATCTTCGGCTGGAGCGTCTTTTTATTCAACGCATTGCTGCTGATCTCATTCGATAGAGAGCCTTTTGCACTTGATGCCAGAACGTTGATTTCCCTGCTGGCAGAGGTGATACTGCTGTCCGTTCTGCTGTTTCAGGACCGATTCAACGGTATGATCGCCCGCAAAAACGCGCTGGCGGGCACAAAGGAATATCATGTCGCATTCGGCGAGGATTCCTATTCCGTCGTTACGGCGGCCACCACCTCCACATTCCGCTACGAGCTGATCGACGCACTGGCTGAGTCGCAGGACTACATCATCTTTCTGATGAAAAAACGCTATGCGCAGCCTCTGGACAAGCGTACTCTTATCGGCGGGACGGTGGAGGAATTCAAACGATTTCTTGAGGAGAAGACCGGAAAGGACTTCCGGCGTGTGAAATGAACGAATTTTCTATTACGCCCTTTCGCGGGCTGCATTTGCTTCTGCTTTTGCTTACGGCAGCGGCGGTGCTGCTCATATTCTTGCTGCTGCGCGGAAAACCGGAAGCACGGCGCTCCCGGTTTCTGATCGGTGTGTGCTTTTTTAATCTCGCGCTGTTTGCCGGCTACAAGCTTTCGCTGTCCATGGACGCAGCGTATTTCCGTGCCTACTATCCCAACGGCTTCAACCTCTTCAATGAGCTGCCGCTGCACCTGTGCAACATCAATCTGTTTCTGATCCCGCTGGGCGTGTGGAAGAGGAACCGCTCTATCATGGGCTTTTCCTTCTTTGTAGCGCCCCTTGGCGCACTGATGGCGCTGCTCTTCCCGGAGCCTCTGTTCTCCGGCTTTTCGCTGTTAATGCCGCGGATTTTTGGCTACTATGTGACGCACGCTCTCCTTGTTGTCTGCGGTCTGAGTCTGGCGACGCTGGGCTTTTACCGTCCTGCCCCAAGGGATATTCCGCAGATCCTCAAGACCTTTGGCCTGCTTGCCGTAGGTGCGCACCTTATCAATCTCCTGTTACGTCTCACGCTCTGCCCAGAGGCGAACTACTTCTTCACTTATGGCGCGGAGATTGGTGTGCTCAAGCTGTTTTGGCGTATCATCCCGGTGCCGCTGCTCTACGGGCTGCCGGCACCGCTGATCCTTGCAGCCTATATGTACGCGGTCTGCGCGTTGTCCCGCCCGACGCAAGGAGAGGAAGATGTGTCTTTTTCATAGGTTGGATAAGTCCCACAGTGCAAAAAACAGGAGGATAAGACATTGCTACATAGAAATGTAAGAGGAATCGGAATCGCCCTGTGCTTGTTGACTCTCTTTCTCTTCCTGTCCGGGTGCGGCTCATTGAAGGATGACTCGCTTCTGATCGTCAATGCAGTGATCACGGAAGTCGATACAGGAAAGCAAACCATAACGGTAAAAGACGATGCCGATGAAAACCCTTTAGGTGAGGGCTGTCTGGTAGACTGTTCATCCATTCCTATGTTCTATTGCGACTTTGCCACGCAGAAGGTTACAAGGATTTCTTTTGAGGACTTACAGGTCAATGATAAGGTTACTGTGAGTATCAGAAACTCGGAAATGGAGAGCTTCCGAAGCGGCAGCGGTGGCGAGAATACGATTAAGGTCGAACAATTGCAGTTGTATACGCAAAGGGTGCTTCGCTGACTACGGTTTTTCAAAAAGGGAGCCGTCGAACCTCAGACGGAAAAATAGTTGAAAGAATTATTCTTCAATCTTTGTAACTTTTTGGCTTGCTGGGAGTCTAATATATAGATTTGAAGAGATGGGAGGGAACTGTGTGGACGGATTTGAGGTCATCTATTCTAAATACAGCCCTCTGGTTTTTCGATATTTGCTTTCCCTTGGCGTGGATTTTCTGAGTGCTGAAGAACTAACAGCAGAAACCTTTTATCGAGCGTATACCAATTTCGACAAATATAAGGGAGAGAGCAAAATTGAAACCTGGCTCTGTGCAATCGCAAAAAATGAGTATCGTAAGGATTGTAAAAGAAGAGAAAAGGCAACCGCTACGGAAGAAATAGACCGAGCCGCAGATCAGACAGACTTGGTTGACCGCCTGCTGGATAGGGACCAGGCGATTTCCATATATAAAACAGTTCACAGCATGGCTGAGCCGTACAAAGAGGTTTTCCTGCTTCGGGTTTTAGGAGAACTCAGCTTCAAGGAAATATCACATATTTTTGGGAAGTCTGAATCATGGGCGAAGGTCACTTTTTTCAGAGCAAAGATCAAAGTAGTAGAAAAGAGGGAGGAATCTATATGAATAATGTCACTTGCAGTATTGTAGAGGATCTGCTTCCTCTTTATATGGACGGCTGCTGCTCTAAGGATAGCCAGCAGGCGGTTGTCGAACATATGAAAACCTGCGAAAAATGCAGGGAAACCTATCGCCATTTGCAGTGCGATTTGCCCACTATCGCAAATGAAACGACCGATATGCGCTCCGAGGAAATCGCGCGTTCCCTTTCAAAAAGAATCAAGAAACGCAAAGCGGCGGCTGCGGTGTTTGCGGTAATATTCTTTGTGTTTGCAATGCTCTCTCTCTTCTTTGTAGGCAAGGCAATCATGATAATGAGAGGGCAGGGTTCGCCGGTATCTCTTGGCAGCCTGGAAAGCGCGGTAAATCTCTCTGAGGGCGATTTCTCCTGTTCCGCCCAAGATATAGGTGCTTACAGCTTTTTTACCAATACAACGAGAATCATTATTAGAACCGACTCTCCCTTAGATGAGACTGTGACGGTTCGTCTTTGGAATACAGAAAACATGAGCGAGAACATTCTGCTGGGCCGCCTTGACAAAAAACAGAAAATCTGCACCTTTACGCATCTATCCAGCCGGAACCGCTATGCGATTACTGTAGACAATATGCCCGATATAAGCATATCTGTCAGTAGTCGTCTTACATTTTGGGAAGCACTATCCCGGGCCTTGCAAAATGAATAAGCGTTTTGAGGCTGGGGTATGGGGCGCGGAGACCCGCAAAGCCAACAGCGGACGCCGTGCAAGAGCAGACAGCTCCGGCTGAAGAAAATGAATTGTCGAAGCAACTCGATCCATTTCAATCTATCAGTCTAACAGAAGCTTGAACCATGGGCGGCGGGACAGTAAACTGTCCCGCCGCTCTGCTTGGTGCATTCAGGCGTGGAAATAACCCCCCGGTTCTACCGGGGGAAGAAAAACAGCTTTAACATGAGGCTTTCTGAAGGAAAGCAAATGCTTTAGAGTAAACATGTGAATGAGAAAGAGGTGTTGAAGGAATAAGCTTTGCCTGTACCCGTTTATGGGTGGCAGTGCGTGTGATGCGATAATATAATTCAGTGCCCATTATAAAGGCTATGCCGGTAATAGCCCCTTTTATGGGCAGGTCAAACCACCAGTTTACTGGTGGTCATGGTTGCCGTCCAATCACGGTGCGGACAGATGGGCTTCGACAGTAATTCCAGGTTTCTGAGATGACATGAAGTGTACTACATGGAAGCGTACTTCATGATGGAATAAGATTTTTGTAGAAGATGCAGAAATCTGTCGAAACGGAGGTCTTAGCACATGAATCCATATAAAGAAATACTCCGAAAATTCTTCTCGAAATATGTCAGCACTCTGCGTAAACGCAGGGGGCTGACGCAGGAGGAGATGGCGGAGAAGCTTCGCATCACCGGGCGGGCATATAGCGATTTGGAGCGAGGGATATACTGCTTTTCCGCTGTTGCACTGGTGTTCCTGCTGCTCATGCTGGAAGAAGGGGAGATAAAGGAAATCTTATCTCCCTTGCGGGAGGAAATTGAAAAAGTCGAGAGCAGAGAGGTGGCGTAGTGATCCATGGAGATGGGGGATATATACGGGCTTTTGCGCCGGCTTGGCCTATCTGCGGAAAACACGCGCTTTTTTCATGTTTCGTATGCTGTCTACCTGACGACCCGGCAGCCAGCCCGGATGCCATTTGCTGAATGGTGGCTGTACCCGGCAGTTGCCGGACACTATCACACCTGTATTTTCAACGTAAAGCGCAGCGTCTGCATTGCGGTGGACCGGGTATGGGAAACGGAAAGAGAGGCACTGAGATCCATCACGAAGTATCCCTTGAAGCGGGAACCTCTTCCTTCGGAGTTTATTGCCATTCTTGCCACCTACATCAAGAGCGGCGATGCAGCGTGAGCCTTTCACAATTACCGTGTGCTTAGGGAAGTAGGAAATAATTGGCACGCAGGGTAAACTTGAAAGCGAAGCGTCATCAGGGGGGAAAAGCTGCCGGCTCTTGTAAATATTGTCAAGGAAAAGCCGCTTCTGCGCCGCTCGATCAGCCCCGCGTCCTCCAGCTCGGAAAGAGCGGTTTTCACGATCATGGGGCTTCTGTCCAGCGCGGCAGCAATCTTCTCTATGGAAAACACAAGATAGATCCTGCCGCCCTCATCCAGCCAGCCGTTAGACTGTGAGAGTGTTGCCCGGTCAAGCAGCAGCGCATACAGCAGCTTCGCCGTCTGGGTCAGGTCTGTTTGCGGCAGGAAGCGGAGATATGGCAGATACGGCGGCAGCCGGGTATCCGCTCTCATATACTCTGTGATAGAATGTCACCTCCTTCGCGGGAATTTGGGGGATAACGAACCGTGACAGCCCTCAGTCAGGCGGTTTCCAGCGTTTTGGCCAGTAATGCGGACAAAGAACAACGATTTCCCGGAAGCTCTGCTTGCAGCCGTGGACACACCCACGGCAAAGGGGATTGTAGGAAATGCGGTTTCGGTGGTCGAGGAAGAACGACCATTCCAGCCGCCGCTGCTTGTTCATTCTCGGCATTTTCACGCTCCTATCTGTCGCCAAAGCGTTACGCTCCGGCAGACGGTCAAACTGTAAATCTCGGTATCATTTTCGGGGGCTTTTCGACCTGTGCGCCCCATTTAAGGAACGGGTGGTATTGCGGTATGGGTAAGTCCCTTCGGCGCGTTCTGTGCGCTTTCGGGAGGGGACATTTACTCCATTTCTGGATTTGAAAACAAATTGTATCTTTTTCGTGCACTGTATTGTATTTCTCGTGCAGATAGCGTATAATGATAGTGCCAGTAGAAAGGGGATGATTTCATGGCTGGAACTACAACAAACATCAGCATCCGAATGGACAGCGACCTGAAAGCACAGGCTGACGCTTTGTTTTCGGAGCTTGGCATGAATCTCACAACGGCTTTCAATATTTTCGTGCGTCAATCGATCCGGGAGGGCGGGATTCCGTTTGAAATCTCCATCAATCAGCCTAACAAGGAGACGATTGCCGCCATGCTGGAAGCAGAAAGGATTGCGAAAGACCCGTCTGTAAAGGGCTATAACGACCTTGACGAGCTTTTTGCCGATCTGAAAAAGTGAGAAAAACAAAGCTGACCGTCAAGCCGACCACGGCGTTCAAGAAGGATTACAAGCTGGCAATCAAGCGCGGACTGCAAATTGAGCTTCTTGAAACCGTGGTCGAAACGCTTGCAATGGGAAACGCGCTGCCGCCTGAGAACAGAGATCATGACTTGACCGGCAACTGGCGTGGACATCGGGAGTGCCACATTCAGCCTGACTGGCTTCTGATCTACCGCATTGAGGACGATGTTCTGGTGCTGACACTTTCCAGAACCGGAACGCACAGCGATCTGTTCGGGAAATGAGCATTGTGCCGCATGGGGAAACCTGTGCGGCATTTTGCTTTTTATAACTCCTGCTCATGTTTCCGTCCGTGTTTCGGCTGCTGCGGCTGTATCGCCATCTGATAGTTGCGCTGCATGGTCATCAGCTCATGCAGCCGGTCGCTTTTCTCGCGGTAATCGTTGTAGCACTCGTTTTTCTCTGAAATGAGAGATTGAATCTCCGCAACGATCTCTTTGCGTTTCGGAAGTTGCTTGGGTGCGCCCAGCTTGTCAAGCTGGCGCTTGGCAGCATCGTTGATGATAAAATCCGCTTCATGCGCGGCATAGAATTTCTGCTTGTCCTTTTCCTTGCGGATCATGCGATACTCCTTGATAACGGGATAGGTGTTGCGGTAATTGTCCATCGCTTCCAGCATGGCCTTTTTGCCCGTCACCTTGGCAGCGGCAGCGTCATAGCGGCTGCGGGCTTCCCTCGCTTCCGTACCGGCAGCATCCACGGCGGCGTTCAGCTTGTCCGGGGACAGAAGATCATGCTCCTGCATGCACATGAAGGTTTTCGATCATGCCTTGAGACTGTGCATCGACGCCCAGCGGTCATAGCCGATGCCCTTGCCCTCGGCGCGTTTTGCTTCGCGGTCAACCATGCGCCCAATGGAAAAGAAGTTTTAGGATAACCTCCTATTTATTACTGCAACCATTGTAGCAGGAGAATTAGCGGAAATCGAATGTGCGGATAGCAAAAAAGCGCCGCCTTGGAATCACTCCCAAGACGGAGCTTTTCTGTTGTGGATCAGAGCGAACACTTCGCGGCGAAACCGCCGCTGAAGAAATAGGTGTTCGTCCAATACCTGTTTGGTGGTGCAGGTGGATTGCTCCGCCATTGATCCCACCGGTCTGGAGGAAAAGCTGTTTGGCCGGGAAGGCGGCGCGCCGGGCCTGTTCCGCGAGGCGGACGGCGGCACGCTGGTGCTGGAGGAGGTGGATCGTCTGCCGCCGGGCGCACAGGCCCGGTTGCTCCACGCCATCCAGCGGCGGGAGGTGCTGCCGCTGGACTCTGCCCAGCCCGTCCCCGTGGACGTGCGGATATTGGCGGTGGCAGGCCCCGCCCTGCGGGAGGCGGTGGACACCGGACGGTTCCGGCAGGATCTCTACTACCGGCTGTCCGCCTTTTCCGTGGAGCTGCCTCCCCTGCGTGACTGCCGGGAGGATATCTACGCCATCGCCAACGAGTTTATGGAGGAGATCTGCCAGCGCTACCACATCCCGGACAAGGCCCTGTCCGGTGAGGCGTTCAGCAAGCTTCTCAACTACGACTGGCCCGGCAACCTGCGGGAGCTGGAAAACGTATTGGAGGGCGCGGCGGCGCTGTCCGACACGGACATCATCTACCCCGAGCATATCCATCTGGACGCGGAGCCCGTCCCCCTGACGCTGCGCCAGCATATGCGGCAGGAGGAGCGCCGCTATATCCAGCAGGTGCTGCTCCAGTGCGGCGGTGACAGAAAGCTGGCGATGAAGCAGCTGGACGTGTCCCGCTCCGTATTTTATGACCGGTTAAAGGAGTACGGTCTCGGTTGACCCGCTCTTTTTATCGTATTTTCGTCACATTGCGAAAGGAGAACAAACATGAAGAATTTGCAGGATTTCCCCCGCATCCCTCTGGCGGTACTCCCCACCCCCATTCAAAAGCTGGAGAACATCAGCCGTCTGCTGAACACCAATGTGTATATCAAGCGCGACGACCTGACCGGTATCGGTCTGGGCGGCAACAAGGTGCGTAAGCTGGAGTTCCTGCTGGCGGACGCCAAGCGCAAGGGCGCGGAGGTGGTGTTCACCACCGGCGGCGCACAGTCCAACCACGCCATGCTGACAGCGGCCTGCGCCAAGAAGCTGGGCATGACCCCCATCCTCATCCTGAAGAAGAAGGGCGTCACCGACCGCAAGGGCAATCAGCTTCTGGAGTATCTCATGAATACCGATGTCCGCTTCATGGACACCAACAGCTATGACGATATCTATGAGGAAATGGACCGCGTGGGCAAGGCGCTGGGCAAGCCCTACTACAAGATCCCCTGCGGCGGCTCCAACGCCATCGGTGCGCTGGGTTATGTCAACTGCATGAAGGAGATCGCCGACACGGGGATGCACTTCGACTACGTCTGCTGCGCCGAGGGCAGCGGCGGCACCCACGCCGGCGTGGCGCTGGGCGCTATGCTCTATATGCCCCAGACCAAGACCGTGGGTCTGATGGTGGACAGCGACCCCTTTGAGGTCATCACCACCAACATCATGCAGGAGACCGCCAAGCTGCTGGAGCTGGACTTCACGCCCACGGCGGAGAACGTCCACCTCATCGATATGTGCGGCCCCGGCTACGCCATCCCCTCCCCCGAGGGCAACGCCGCCATCCGCATGATGGCGGAGAACGAGGGTCTCTTCCTCGACCCCGTCTACACCGGCAAGGCCTTCGCCGGTCTGGTGAAGATGGCCCGCGAGGGACAGTTCAAGCCCACCGACAACGTGCTGTACCTCTACTCCGGCGGCGCGGGCGGCCTGTTCGCCATCGACATCGAGCTGGACTGAGTCGCCTTAGCGGCCGGAGGAAGCTCTGGCCGTTCTTTGCACAGCGGGAATGGGAAAGAGTATGGAAAAATCTTGCCGAAGCGCTTGCCGATACGGCGAGCGTTTTTGCATTTCTGTGGTTGTAAAGCTGCCGAAAATGGTGTAGTATGTAGGCGGATATTTTATACCAATCCGGAGGTGGACTATGCAGATGACCGTGCCGCGCCCGCGTGAACAGGCGCTGGAGCAAATCATGGCGTATATATTGGAGAATAAACTTTCCGCTGACGATAAGCTTCCGCCGGAGCGTGAAATGTGTCAGATGTGGGGGGTTAATCGCTGCACCCTGCGCAGCGCCATTGCCGCCCTGACGGAGCAGGGGATTGTGTACGCCGTTCAGGGCAGCGGGACCCGTATTGCGCCCAGATTTCGCCGTATCCTACAGGATTTGCAGGGATTTTCGGAATACGCCGCCGATTGCGGCCTGCGGCCGGAAACGAGGCTGTTGTCCATGTCGCAGGTGGAGTGCGACAAGCAGCTTTCCCGGCGGCTCCATCTGGTGCTGGGAGAAAATGCCTATCGAATCTCCCGCCTGCGCATTCTCAACGGCCAGCCCACCCTTATCGAAACGGCCTATATTCCCGCCGCGCTGGCCCCCGGCCTGGAGGAGCATGATCTGGTGACCGGCTCCCTCTTTTCGGTGCTGCGGGAGGGGTACGGCCTGGATCTAGATCACGGCGAAGAGAAGGCCAGCATCACCACAGCCACAGAGGAGGAGGCCGTTCATCTCGGCATCGCCGCCGGAGATCCTGTGTTCTGGATCGTCAGCATCACGCAAACGCCGGAGGGCGTTCCTGTGGAATATTGCCGCACCGTGGCAAGAGCGGACAAGGTGGAGCTGGTCAGCGTTCTCCACCGCGGAGAAAGCGAGGCATCCGATCATGCGTGAAATCAGCTATAAATCCCCGCTTTATATCCAGCTGCGCGAGGTGATCCGCAGTAAGATCGAAGAAGAAGAATACTTGCCCGGCACAGCCATACCCTCGGAAAATCAGCTGATGGAGACCTATGGGCTCAATCGGGTGTCCGTTCGCAGTGCGCTGGCGGCGCTGGAGTTTGAGGGACTTTTGAAAAGTGTGCAGGGAAAAGGCGTTTTTGTAGCGGGGCCCAAGGCCAAGCGGAATATGGATACGCTGGGCGGTTTTCACAACACCATGCGCCAGAGCGGCGGAAACACCGCCACACGGATTCTCAGCAAGGCGCTGCGTCAGGCAGGCCCCTATTATGCCCGCCTGCTGGAGATTTCCCCCGAGAGCACCATCTGGTTTATTCGCCGGGTAGAAAATACGGCGGGCGAGCCGGTGGCGCTGGAGGAGCTTTACATTCCCTACAGTGTGGTGCCCGGTCTGGAGGAGGTGGATATAAAGCTGTTCTCCATCTATGACATCTATCAGTGGAATGGCATCGTGCTGGGAGAGGGACATCAGACGCTACGCATCACCCGGCTGCCGCCTATGCTGGCCAAGCACATGGACGTGCCGCCGGAGCAGGCGGTAATGGAGTTTTCATGCACCACCCGGGATCGGGGCGGCCGGGTGGTGGAGTTTTCCCGCAGCTATGTGCGCAACGATAAGGCGGAGTTTGTCGTCCACTTCCGTCACACAAATCCATAATTGGTATAACTTTTAATATTACAACTATCAATACAGGTGGATAAAATGCGTTATCCGCCTGTATTTTTTACCAATTGTTGTTATTTTAACCAAAATTGCCGGGGCTGATTTTAGCCAAAACATAGAATTCAGGTTTTTTTGCCGCAAAAACCGATTATCATCTTGTAATTGGTATAAGTTGATACTATACTTATCACATCAGGGCAACACAACGAAAAAAGATTGAGAGGTGGGCCACTTGTCCGATTCCATCGTATCGCTGCGCCATGTGGAAAAATGGTATGGCAACAACCACGTGGTAAAAGACATGAATCTTGAAATTCAAGAAGGCGAATTTCTGACATTACTGGGGCCGTCCGGCTGCGGAAAAACCACAACCCTGCGCATGATTGCAGGCTTCGAGAATGCTACATCCGGCACCATCGAGGTGCAGGGCCAGCGGGTAGAGGAAAAGGAGCCCTATGAGCGGGACGTAAACACCGTTTTCCAGAACTACTCCCTGTTCCCCCACATGACGGTGTTTGATAACGTGGCTTACGGGCCCTCCATCCGCAAGGTGCCCAAGGATGAGATCAAGCGCCGGGTTACCGAGATGCTGGCGCTGGTGCAGATGTCCGGCTATGAAAAGCGTAAGCCGGATGCCTTGTCCGGCGGCCAGAAGCAGCGCGTCGCCATTGCGCGGGCGCTGATCAACAACCCCCGGGTGCTTTTGCTGGATGAGCCCTTGGGCGCGCTGGACCTGAAGCTTCGCAAGCAGATGCAGATCGAGCTAAAGCGCTTGCAGAAAAAGCTGGGGATCACCTTTGTATATGTGACCCACGATCAGGAGGAAGCCATGACCATGTCCGACCGCATCGCGGTGATGCGTGACGGCGTGATTTTGCAGATGGATGCGCCCGCGAAGATTTACGACCGGCCCAACTGCCGGTTTGTCGCGGACTTCATCGGCGAGAGCAACGTGATCTCCGGCGTGGTGCGGTCTGTGGAGGGAGAGAAGCTTTCCGTTGAGACGCCTGACGGTATGATCCTGGCCTGCGGCGAGGGCTTTACCGTGGGCGAAAAGATCTGCGTCTCCGTCCGCTCCGAGTATCTGAATCTTTCCGCCACGCCGGTGGAGGGCTTTACCCTTCGCGGAAAGGTGAAGGACTTCATCTACGTCGGCACCGTCATCAAAACGGCGGTGGAGCTGAAGGACGATCAGGAGATCAAGCAGTCCCGCTTCGAGCTGGACGGTACGCTGCGTGAGGGCGCGGATGTCTATGCGTGGTGGGAGCCGCATCACGGCGTTGCCATCCACGATGCTTCCGAGGCCGAGGTGCAGTCATGAGCGCCCCCGCGCTGACAAAAAAGCGGCGTCTTCCCGCGCTGGCACAGGCAGGCCCTGTGTCACTGTGGATGATCCTGTTCGTGACGGCGCCGCTTCTGTTCATCATCTACATCAGCTTCATGTCCCGCGGGCCCTTCGGCGGTGTGGTGTATGAGTTTACCACGGAGAGCTATGCCACGCTGCTGGATACCATCTATTTTGAGGTGATCCTCAAAAGCTTCAAGGTAGCGCTGACCACCACGGTGGTATGCCTGCTGCTGGGATATCCCTTCGCGTATTATATCGCCCGCAAGCCCTCGGATGTGGCGGCCAAGCTGATCATGCTGCTGATGATCCCCATGTGGACCAACTCGCTGATGCGCCTGAATGCCTGGATGCTTCTGTTCCAGACCAACGGCCCGGTCAACAATCTGCTGATGGCCATGCACATCATCGACAGCCCCATCATGTTCATCTACTCCGATGGGCTGGTGATGCTGGGTCTTATCACCAACTATCTGCCGTTTGCGGTATTGCCCATGTACGCGTCCATCGAGAAATTGGAAAACCATGTGCTGGAGGCTTCTGCCGATTTGGGCGCGGTGCCCCGCGTGACCTTCTTCCGCGTGACGCTGCCGCTGACCTTCCCCGGCATCTTCTCGGCCATCATCCTTACCTTCATCCCGGCGCTTGGTACCTATACCATCACCGATATGCTGGGCGGCGGCAAGGTGCTCTACATCGGCAACATTATCAAGAACCAGTTCGGCATCATCCGCAACTGGCCGCTGGGCGCTGCATTAAGCGTTCTTCTGCTGGCCATTACGGCGCTGCTCATCTTCATTTACTCCCGGTTTGCGAAGATCGAAGATATGGAGGTGCTGTGATGAATACGGTTAAAAACAAGCGCGTTCGCCGGCAAAAGCGCAGCAAATTCCTGACAGATCTCTACGCGGCGCTCATCTACGCCATGTTCTATATCCCGGTGGTGGTGATGATCGCCTTCTCGTTCAACGATTCCAAGCGCAACTATGCGTGGACAGGCTTTACAACGCAGTGGTACGGCAAGCTCTTCTCCTTCGGCAACCACGATCTGTGGGAGTCGCTGGTCTACTCGCTGGTCATTGCCGTGCTGGCTACGATCATCAGCGTTATCATCGGTGTGCTGGGCGGTATCGGCCTGAAGAAGTTCGAGTTCCGCGGGAAAAAGTTCATCGGCCTTATGCTGTATGTCCCTATTGTGGTGCCGGAGATCGTGCTGGCGGTGGCCATGCTGATCATCTTCATCACCGTGGGTGTCAGTCTGGGTATGGGAACGATTATTATCGGCCACTGTACTTTCTGTATCCCGTATGCGGTTATCACCATCAAGGGACGTATCTCCGGCGATAACGAAACCCTGCAGGAGGCCTCCATGGACTTGGGCGCCAACCGAGTCCAGACCTTCTGGCGGGTGACGATCCCCAGCATCATACCGGGAATCGTTTCGGCGGCATTTCTCTCCTTCACGCTGTCCATCGATGACGTGGTGATGTCCAACATGCTGGCCGGCGCCAACCAGTCCACCCTGCCGGTGCTGATCCTGTCGGTCAACCGTACCGGCATTACGCCCGATATCAATGCGCTGACCACCGTGATGGTGCTGGTGATGGTGGTGGGCATGTTTATCATCAACGGGATCCAGCGCTTCTTGAAAAAACGCGAAGATCGGGCGGTGGCTGCGGCGGAAAATGCGCGGCTGATGCAAGCTAAGAACTGATTTCTTCCGCTGCGGCGGTTGAGATAAAATTAAAACGGAGGTTTATGTATGAAAAAGTTTATTGCACTGCTTCTGTCCCTGATGATGCTGCTGACGCTGGCAGCTTGCGGTGAAAAGGGAAAGACCACTGACGGCGGCGAGGACGCCGTCAGCACCAAGCTCAACATTTTTATGTGGGGCGACTACATGTCCGATGATTTGGTCGCCAATTTCGAGAAGGAATACGGCGTCAAGGTCAACCTGAGCTACATGAACGATAACGCCGACTCCATCACCAAGCTGACCGCCGGCGCCGGCGACGGCTATGACCTGATCATGACCTGCGACGCGTACATGGAGTCCCTGATCGCCGGTGACTATCTGGAAAAGCTGGATCTGTCTCAGGTGCCTAATTCCGCCAACATCAACAAGGCGTATTGGTCCGAGCAGAATCAGGGCTATTGCGTGCCCTATCTGATGAACTACATCTATGTGGTCTATGATACCGAGCGCTGCCCCATCGAGATCACCTGCTACAACGACCTGATCGATCCCGCGCTGAAGGGCCAGCTTGGCTCCATCGACGGCGCCCGCAACCTCTTCCCCATCGCCCTGATTGCGCTGGGCTATGACCCCAACAGCACCGTGGAATCCGAGATCGCCGAGGCCTATGAGTGGCTGGTGAAGTACAACGCCAACGTGGTGGCTTACGGCTCCACCGAGAGCAACATCTGCAACGGCACCATCTCCGCGATGCTCACCTATGACGGCAACACCGCCGAGGCCATGGCTACCATGGGCGAGAACAACACCCTGGTCATCGCTCCGTTCACCAAGGATCCCGTCCAGCTGGGCTTCGACCTGTTCGTGGTTCCCAAGGGTGCTCAGCACACCGATCTGGCCTACAAGTTCCTGAACTACGTATGTGATCCGCAGGTTATGGCTGCAAATCTGGTGGATAATCCCTATTCCTGCCCCAACGATGCCGCTGTTGCCGCTGCGTCCGAGGAGTACCGCAACGCCCCTGCCTTTAATTTCGATTACAAGACCAACGTCTTCTTCCAGAAGGACGTGGGCGACGCGCTGACCATCTACGATAAATACTATCAGATGCTGAAGGTGGGTTAATCCATCGCTGCAAAAATGGAGGGATATCCTTGGTTAAGTTTGATGAACAAAAACAAATCGACAGCGTAAACGGTGCTTTGGCATTGCGGCCGCAGATCGAAGAACTGATCGACCGTCTGCTGGCAGGGGGCGTGAAAAACCTCTGCTGGCTGGGCATCGGCGGCACATGGGCCAGCGGTATGCAGGTGGTATGCTATCTCAAGGAGCACACCGACATGGATACCTTCGCCACCAACGCCGCAGAGTATTGCACCACAGGCGATAAGCGTGTGGGCGCGGGAACCCTTGTGGTTCTCTCCTCTGTGACCGGCACCACCACGGAGATTGTGGATGCGGTTCGTCTGGCCCAGAGCCACGGCGCAAAGGTGCTGGGGTTCATTGACAAGCCGGATGCTGAGCTGGCCACTCTGGTGGATTACTGCATCAGCTACAGGGGCAATGAACAGCTGAAGTTCTTTATGGTGGCGGACTGCTTCCTGCGCCGTCAGGGCAACTTCCCCGACTATGACGCCTATTATGCCCAGATGGACGCCTATCTGGCCAAGGATCTGGTGGAGATCGAGAAGATTGCCGATCCCTTTGCGGAGGACTTTGCCCGCAAGCATCTGGAGGACAAGCTCCACTACTTCGTGGGCGCCGGCTGCCTGTATGGCGCCACCTATTCCTACGCCATGTGCTACTGGGAAGAGATGCACTGGATTCGGACGAAGTCCGTCCACAGCGCCGAGTTCTTCCACGGTATGCTGGAAATCGTGGACAAGGATACGCCGGTCACGGTCTTTGTGGGCGAGGATGCCCAGCGGCCCCTGGGCCTGCGTGTGGCGAAGTTCCTGCCGCAGATTTGCGAGAACTTCACCATTATCGACACCCATGATTATCCGCTGGAGGGTATCGATGAGAAGTACCGCGGACGGATGTGCTATGCCATTATGCACGCGGTAACCAATCGCATCGACGCCCATGTGGAAGCCATCAGCGGCCACGACATGGCCATTCGCCGGTACTACCGGAAGTTAGCGTATTAAGTGAAAAAGGGCGGGGAAACCCGCCCTTTTTTCAGAGGTTTGCTTATGAAATTCGGGATGTTTACCAGCGGTTATCAGCGTCTGCCGCTGGAAAAATGCTTTACAGACGCTGCGCAACTGGGGTATGATTACATAGAGCTTTGGGGCGGCTATCCCCACGCCTTTGCCCCGGATGTGATAGAGGACTATCGGGAGATCCGCCGCTTGCAGGAGCATTACGGCATTCCCGTGCCTGTCTATACGCCGGAGCACAATGCCTATCCCTATAACTATATGCTGGGGACGGAAAAGCAGTGGCGCAATTGTATGGCGTATCTGGAGGTGTCTGTCCGTGCCGCCGGGCTGATCGGCGCCGGGCAGATGCTGATTTCCGTGGGACACGGCGGCGAGTGCCCGGCGGAATTGCGCCGCGCACGGCTGCGCCGCTCTGTGAAGCATCTTGCCCGCGCTGCCGAACGGGAGCATGTTGTCCTTCTGCTGGAAACGCTGTCCCCTCTGGAGAGCAACACCTGCACACGGCTTCATGAACTCAAGGAGCTGCTGGAGGCGGTGGACTCGCCGTGGCTGATGGGGATGTGCGATGTGGTGCCGCCGGTATTGCAGGGCGAGGACCCGGTGGACTATTGCCGCCATCTGGGAAGCAGAATGGCCCATCTGCATTTGGTGGACTGCGATGGCGTGACGGAAACCCATCTGATCCCCGGAGACGGTGTATTGAACCTGAAACAGATTGTCAGCGACTTCCGGCAGGCGGGCTATGACGGCCGCGCCACGCTGGAGCTGGTGACTCACTATATGGACGATCCTACCGGCGCCGCAGGACTGGCGCTGCAAAGGGCAAAGGAGTTATTATGATAAAAATTGCGTGCGCAGGCGACAACTGTGTGGATTATTATGACAACACCGGCGAGAGCTTTCCCGGCGGAAATCCGGTCAATGTTTCGGTGTATGTAAGGCGTCTGGGCGGCCAGTCCGCCTATCTGGGCGCGGTGGGTACGGATGATTTTGGAAAACGGATGTGCGCCGCGCTGCAAGAGAAGGGCGTAGACGTCAGCCATGTGCAGATTCTGCCCGGCAAAACTGCCTTCTCCCATGTAGAGCGCATCAATGGTGAGCGGGTATTCGGCGATTATGATGAGGGCGTCATGGCGGATTTCAGACTCCGGCAGGCGGATTTTGACTTCCTCAAGGGATACAATCTGCTGGTCACCGGACTGTGGGGGCATACGGAAAGTCAACTGGCCGACGTTCGCGCCATGGGGATCCCCGTGGCCTTTGACGGGGCCGAGCGCCCGCTGGATGAGGCGGGCAGGATCGCGCTGCCCCATGTGAACGTGGCGTTTTTCTCAGATGACGCCTCCGATGAGGAAAGCCTCAAGGCGCGGATTCTGGAGGTAGCGGCGCTGGGCCCCCAGATCGTGGTGGCCACCCGAGGCGGAAAAGGGAGCCTTGCCTATGACGGCGAAAGCTTCTATCCGGGCCAGATCGTTCCGTGCTCCGTGGTGGATACCATGGGCGCGGGGGACAGCTTTATTGCCGGATTCCTGATGGCGTGGCTGAAAAAGGAGCCGATCCCGGCCTGCATGCGTGCCGGAGCGGAAAATGCAGCCGTAACGCTGGGCTATCCCGGCGCGTGGTGATAATAAAGGAGCGAATCAACATGGAAGAACTGCTGAAGTCTTTGCAGGAGCTGCTGGCCATTGAATCGGTGGCCCGGCGGGATCAGGAAAAGCCCTTCGGAAACGGCGTGGCCCAAGCGCTGGATTACACGCTTTCCCTTTGCCAACGTATGGGCTTTCATACAAAGAACGCCGACGGGCTGTACGGCTATGCGGAAATCGGCGATGGCGCGGAGATCATCGGCTGCCTTGGCCATCTGGACGTGGTCCCCGCGGGAGATGGCTGGCATTATCCGCCTTATGCCGGAACCATAGACGGCGGACGGCTGTACGGCCGCGGCACAATCGACGACAAGGGGCCCACCCTGATCGCGCTTTTCGCGGCCCATGATGTGGCGCAGGCGTATGAACGCGCCGGAAAGCCCATGCCCCGCCGCATCCGCTTTATCTTCGGACAGACGGAGGAATCCGGCCCTTGGGATGATATGGCGGCCTATGTGGCCCATGAAGAGCCTGTTCGCTTTGGCTTCACACCGGATGCAGATTTCCCCGCCATCTACTGTGAAAAGGGGATTTTGCGCCTTCATCTGACCATGCCGCTGACCGGCTCCGGTATTCTGGACGCCAAAGGCGGCACGGTGGTGAACATGGTGCCGGATGCCTGCACGGTCACCACGGCAGCGGGAACCTATCAGGCGGCGGGAAAATGCGCCCACGGCAGCACGCCTTGGCGAGGCGAGAACGCCATTGACCGCGCCATGGAGCAGCTGCCGGCAGAGAGCGGGCCGTTCGCCGCGGCATATCGGGCGCTGTTTGGCAGCGACGTGTATGGTAAAAAGCTGGGCATTGCCATGACCTCTCCCGATAGCGGGCCGCTGTCTATGAATGTGGGACTTCTGAGGGTGGAGGACGGCCTCATCCGGCTTTCTGTCGATATCCGCCATCCGGAAACCGCTGCCGCCGATCATATTGCCGAAACGGTGCGCCGCGCAGTGGAGCCCTACGGGTTCACCCTTGCGCCCATCCACCCGGAAAAAAGCGTTTATCAGGACAAAAACGGCCCCGTCATGCAAAGCCTTCTGGCGGCCTATCGGCAGGAGACGGGAGACCTTTCCGCGCCGCTTGCCATCGGCGGCGGAACCTATGCAAAGGCCATGGAGAACATTATCGCTTTCGGGCCTGTGTTTCCTGGCGAGGAATCCCGGGAGCATCAGGCGGACGAATATATCGCCTTGGACAACATAGAGAGGCTGCGCCGCATCTATGCACAGGCGTTCCAAAACCTGCTGGCATTATAAGGATTTATCAAGCATAGCCGCCAAGCTGGCGGCGAACTGCCCGCCGGGTATCCGCACGCGGCAGCGCCGGTCACCGGTACGGATAAGGCCGGTGTCGTGGATATCGCTCTCATCGGTGGACAGCACCAGCGCGCAGACCCGGTCGGCGTTCCGGTATGAGTGCGCCCACTCGCAGCCAGTGGGCAGGCGCAGCAGTGCCAGTATTAGAAGCAGCGAGGCAACCACCGGCCAGAAGCTGTGGGAATGTGTGATGCGCCTGATTTTTTCATTGTTTCATATTCTATGCATGGCAGGAAGCAGGAGACCAAATAAGATTTGGTGGACTTGATAAGTCCAAATCCGAAATAGTAGCGGTATTGTTTTCGCCGCTGTAATTGTAGGTTAGCATGTATTCTGGTTGGGGTAGCAGCATTCAAGAAAGCTGATATACTGAGCATAGAAGAATAGGAGACCATATGGAAATCATTATCGACCATGCCACAAAATTATCCGAAAGGCTACCATATTAGGCGATATATCTTATCACTTTACCAGTGGCCATGTATATGTCCCGCAGCGCCGCCAGCGGATCATCCAGCGACAGCAGATAGCGCATCTGCGGAAGGGAAATATCATCCCTGCGCTGCACCAACCGGCAGCAGACCTGCGCCGCATAGATTTCTTTTGTCTTGTCCAGCATCTGTTCTGACGTCAAAGTTTGCAGCGAGGCAGTGTAGTCCAGATAGTTCTGCTCCAGCTTTTCCAGCAATGCCCGCCGCATTTCCTTTTCTAATGTGCAAGTATTTTCGTTCATTTGTGTTCTCCTGTTAATCATAGTTGATATACGGAATCTCCAGCCAGTGTGTCCAGCCGCGGCCTTGGAGCTGCGTCTTGACCACACCGTACTTGGTACCCATGGCCTCGATGACCTGGTCATCGCCGATGTATACGCCAATGTGTCCCGACTTCCACACCGCCAGACCCGGCACTTCCGGTATGGTATCGATGGTACCTTTGCGCGTGGCGTTGTAGTACATCTGGTTGGCGCCAATATCCGGCATCCCGTTGGTGCCGTACTCGATCTCCATAGTGTCCGCATTGAGCCAGCCGTAGCCCTTGATAAGTCCTACGCAGTCAGCGGTGTGTTTGCCCAGCCAGTTATTGCGGATGAAATCCGCATATTGTCCCACACCCTCCGGGTATTGGGTCAGCTTGTACTGGAACAGCTCCGGCGTCAGCACCTGACCATAAGTGCCCCACACATAGCCCCAGCCGGACTGCCATGCGTTGGTGACGTAGGCCACCAGATCGGCGGCGTTCTTGCTGGCGGGACTTGTCAGGTCGGAGATATCCAGTTCCACGCCGCTGCCGCCACCGGGCGTATAGCTGCCATCGAAGGTATCGCCGCCTGTACTACTGCCCACCACCATGCTGTAAATGTGGGCTGCGTTGGCTTTGTCCTCATCGGTAACAGGTTCTCCCTGCCATGCCGCCAGATTTTCATACACCGTTTCCAACGGCAGCGGTATCGCCACATAGTAGACGGTGGTCTGCACCACCACCGTGCCATCCTCCAGCACGTCCGTGGTGGTTTCGGTGCGCTCCTCCAGACGGTAGAAGCACTCCACGAAGTTGGCGGCGGCACGGCGGGTAGGCGCGTCGTCACCAAAGCAGAGAGCATAGAAAACGGCCTTGACCTGCAAGGGGTCAAGGCCGCTGCTCTCGGCTCTGGTATTCACGGCGGCGACCGCCGAATCCAGAAGGGAGAAAGGAGCGCAACCACCGCCTTTGTTCGCGGGGCGGCTATAGTATAAGAGCAGGACAGGACGATGTTGCAGGTTTTTTGAAGCCCGTTGCCGGACTTCGTTGCCGACACACACCCTGTCCGGCTTTTTCACACAGGAGGCATCGAATGGCAGAAAACACTACACCCACTAAAGAACCCAAGGAAATCCCGGCAGGCTCGTTCAATATGCGGGTGGGCAACACCACCTATATTGTCGGCGTTCATTTCAGCAAGGAGAGCAAGGACACATTGGAGGACAAGGTGAAACGGCTGATGTGTGACGATGTAAGAGCCGCCAATTTCTAAAGTGAAAATTATCTGTAATATCTCCGTTTTCTATCTTGACAAAACTGTTCCGAAGGGCGCGACGGTATTGACGTGGATAAATTTGTAAACCTCCCACACCGCTGTTTTGGTGGCGTCATCCGCCCACCGTCTCATGTGTGGCTGGAACAGCTCCTCCTCGCACATGGAATCGATCATGGTCTGGATAGCGACGATATTTTCACATAATTTGCCCTTCAATTCCGCCAAGGACAAATGGGCGTAGGTGTCCGTGAACCATTGATACAGGTCGCCCAGCTGGTTCCATCTGAACTGCTCCGATGGTGTTTTCACTTCCACTCCGTGCTGCTCATCAGCCTCCCAGCTTAAAAGCAGCGTTGTCCATCCCGCCTGATATGCAAGATTCTCTGCCGGTGTCCTGTCCACACCGGGTACTCTTTTATCCTTCAGGGCTTCCGAGACCGTATCAAACTCGGAAATGTACTTTTCAAAGCTCTGACAGATCTCGTTTTGAGATCCTCTTTATCCCTGTATGTTCTCAAGACAGTCTCCTTTACCGGCTCTCCGCCAGACATTCCTCCGCGTAGTGGACAGCCACCGCGCCGTCCGATACGGCGGTGACCACCTGCCGCAGCGCCTTGGTGCGCACGTCGCCCGCGGCGAACACGCCGGGGAGGCTGGTGCGGGTGGATTCATCCGCGATGATGTAGCCGGATTTGTCCAGCGCCAGCTCGCGTCGGAACAGCTCCGTCGCCGGGGCACGTCCCACGCTGATGAATAGGCCGTCACAGGCAAGCTCACGCTCCGCGCCAGTGTTGACATCTTTTAGCCGAAGCCCCGTCAGGCGGCTGTCGTGTAGCAGCGCGGAAACGGTGCTGTTCCAGCAAAATTCCACGTTGGGCGCGCTCATCAGCGGCTCATGATAGACCTTCGTAGCCCGCAGGCTGTCCCGGCGGTGGATGAGATAGACCTTTTTTGCAATACGGGACAGGGTCAGGGCGTCCGCCGCGGCAGAGTTGCCGCCGCCCACCACCGCCACGGTCTTGCCCCGATAGGGCGCGCCGTCGCAGGCGGCGCAGTAGTGAACGCCCTTGCCGACGAGTGCCTCCTCGCCGGGAACGCCCAAGGGGCGGGGTGTCGCACCGGTGGCGATGACCACCGTGCGGCCCTGAAAAACACCCTCGCTGGTGTCCAGCGTCTTGATCCTCCCGGAAAGGCTGGCCTTGTAGACCTCCGCCAGCTCCGTCACCGCGCCGAAGCGCTCGGCGCTCTGCTGCATTTTTTCGCCCAGCGTAAAGCCATCGATGCCGCCCTCGAAGCCAGGATAGTTGTCGATCTGCTCCGTCAGCGCCATCTGCCCGCCGGCGGAGAGCTTTTCCAGCACCAACGTGGAAAGCCCGGCACGGGCGGCGTACAGGGCAGCGGTGTATCCGGCGGGGCCACCGCCGATGACGATCATGTCATAGATCTGCTCCATAATCGTGACCTCACTGTGCCAGCGTTTCCTGGATAAATGTCTCGATGGCCGCCTTGGAGGCAGGCGCGACAATAGAGCCGAGCGCCTCGCCGTCCTTAAAGAGCATCAGCGTGGGGATGGTGTCGATGCCGAAGCGCTGAATCAGCTGCGGCTCCTCGTCGTAGTTGATCTTGCCGGAGATAAGCGTGTCTGCATACTGCTCACCCACCTTGTCGAAGGCTGGGGCGATACGGCGGCAGTAGGGGCACCACTGTGCCCAGAAGTCCACCAGCACGGGCTTGTCCGCG
>CDZH01050733.1_pt1 | contig 52491 bp, 42 predicted proteins | sample 557721 | NCBI WGS metagenome assembly CDZH01 (sample SAMEA3182062, study PRJEB8094) | gut metagenome | biome: human; feature: gut; material: Stool; isolation source: human stools | place: Canada | collected 2013-01-14 | reverse complement strand
CGCTGTTTTGCACACCCGCTCCGGGCGCTCGCGCCGATACCGTCACTGCTTCCGCTATTTTCGCAGTGCGATCCCGCAGGCCGGAAGCCTGCTAAAACTGAGTATAGAGGAAGTCAAATCGTAATAAATCATGGTTGCGCGAAGCGCACAACAGTCTCCGCCTTGCGAAAAGTGCGGAAAAAGAAACGAGCAGCGACGAGCGTTAAAAAACGGGGCCGGTTTGCTTGCAAACCCGCGACAGGCGCCCGTTTTAGCGAGGCGCTGTGAGTTTCCCGCAGCTTTTCGCCTGGCGGACGCTTTTGGCACCACCTTTTAGTGACAAAAGGTGGTAAACCTGCTCCCCGCAGGAAACGTCCAATCGGAGGTGCGGAATGCTTTCCGAAGTGAGAATTGGGTTGTTTTCGCAATGCGATCCCGCAGACCGGAAGCCTGCCAAAATACAATTTCGAAAGATTCGCTCTTCGGCTGCGGCCGAAGAGCGGCAGCCTCCGTCCGCCAGCAACATTAAATTTTTCGCCGCTTCATGCAAGATTCCGCACAAGGCGGCGTTTTATTTGCAAAGGAGTTACCTTAAAACGGAAATATGCTATGAAAAAACTCATTTTAATGGCTGCGGTCATGCTGTCGGTACTCCCCGCGGCGGCGCAGGAACAGGCTTCGAAATTCGACGCCAGTTATATTCAGGTCTGGGGCCAGGCCGAAAAGGAGATCACTCCCGACGAATTCTACCTCTCGGTCACGATCAACGAGAAGGATTCGAAGGGTAAGATCTCGATCCAGACGCAGGAGCGCGCCATGCTCGACGCGCTGAAAAAACTGGGCGTCGACACGCAGAAGCAGCTTCGCGTAGTAGACATGTCGAGCGAATACTTCAAAAAGGGCAACGCCTTGGCATGGAAACAGTTCCAGCTCAAACTGAACACACCGGAACAGGTGGCGCAGGTTTTCGGATCGCTCAACGATCTGGGCATTTCGAACGTTTCGATGGAGAAGGTGACCCACTCGCAACTGGATCAGTATAAGAACGAAGTGCGCATCGCCGCCATGAAGAGCGCGCAGGCCAACGCCCAAACGCTGGCCGGCGCCATCGGGCAGAAGGCGGGCAAATGCTTCTACATCTACGATTCGAACAACGACGTCGTGCCCTACTACGGCAACGTCTTCATGGCCCGCAGCATGAAGGCTGCGGTAGCCAACGACGCAGCCGAGGCGGCGGGCGAAGCAGCCGGACTGGACTTCAAGACGATCAAGCTCAAATACAGCATACAGGCCAAATTCGTGCTCGAATAATTCCGGGCACAACTTCCCCCGAAAACGACTTTTCAGTTCCGGCCCGGCGAGACGACTCGTCGGGCCGTTTTCAAATCTCCGACCGATGAAAAAGACGCATCCCGCCGCATTTCATACGGGAGACTGCTCTTCTGAAACGACCCGAAACGACGCCTCCGCACTGACGGATTCGCACGATTCCGCATGAAAAACGCGACATTCTTCCGAAAAATATCGGAATAGACGTCGAATTGTTCGAAAAAATAGTATTATCTTTACAAACTTTTCCACCTGATTTCAAGAGGAGGTGCCTATGAAGACGAAACTCTCTTACGATTACGAGCATTACGCCTCGACGGCCGAGCTGCCGGAAGCCGACCGGACGCTTGTGGCCGAGGCCGAGCGCGCCACGCGCCGCTCCCATGCACCCTACTCGAAATTCCGTGTGGGTGCGGCTGCACGCCTTGCCAGCGGCAAGGTGCTCCACGCCGGAAATTTCGAGAGCGAAGTCTTCCCCGCGGGGCTGTGCGCCGAACGCTCGCTGCTCTTCTACGTCCAGACCAACTTTCCCGACGATCCGATCGAGACGCTCGCCATCGCCTCCGACCCGTCGCCGCGCGAATGCTATCCCTGCGGCCAGTGCCGGCAGGTCATGGTCGACGTCGAACGCCGGCAGGGGCGGCCCATGCGCATCGTCATGTCGGGCGGCGGTACGGCCAGCGCGGTCGATACGGCCGAGAAACTCCTCCCCTTCACCTTCAAGCTCTGAGATGTTCTCTTCCGACGATATTCTCTACGAAGACAACCACCTGCTGGTGGTCAACAAGCGCTGCGGCGACCTCGTACAACCCGATCCTTCGGGCCAAAGCGCCCTCGAAGACCAGATCAAGGCCTACATCAAACGCCGCGACGCGAAACCCGGCGAGGTGTTTCTCGGCGTCGTGCACCGCATCGACCGTCCCGTGAGCGGCGCAGTGCTCTTCGCCAAGACCTCGAAGGCGCTGGTGCGGCTCAATGAAATGATCCGTTCGGGCGAAATCCGCAAAACCTACTGGGCCGTCACGGAACAGCGGCCCGACCCGCTCGAAGGGGAACTGCGCCACTGGGTGCTGCGCGACGGCCGCACCAACCGCTCGCGCGCCTGCGACGCCCCGAAACCCGAAGCGAAGGAGGCGCGGCTGCGCTACCGCACGCTCGGCGCCTCGACCAACTACACGCTCGTCGAGGTCGAACTGCTTACGGGCCGCCACCACCAGATCCGCGCCCAGCTCTCGAAGATCGGCTGCCCGATCAAGGGCGACTTGAAATACGGCGCCCGCCGCTCGAACCCCGACGGCGGCATCTCGCTCCACTCGCGGGCGATCGAATTCACGCATCCCGTCCGTCGGGAGCCGGTGCGCATCACGGCCCCCGTCCCCGCCGGCGACAACCTCTGGGCCTTCTTCGCCCGTAACGCCTCCGAACCATGCGCCTGCTGATCCAACGCGTCCGCCGCGCCTCGGTCACGATCGACGGCACACTCCATTCGTCGATCGGAGCGGGACTGCTGCTGCTCGTCGGCATCGAGGAGGCCGATACGCAGGAGGACATCGACTATCTGGCGGGCAAAGCCTCGCGCCTGCGCGTCTTCGACGACGAAGCGGGGGTGATGAACCTCGACGTGCGGCAGACCGCGGGCGAGCTGCTCGTCGTGAGCCAGTTCACGCTCCACGCCTCGACGCGCAAGGGCAACCGCCCCTCCTATTTCCGCGCCGCGGGCGAAGCCTTCGCACGACCGATGTACGAGCGGTTCGTCGCGGCGCTCGCAGCCGCGAGCGGCCGCCCCGTCCGCACGGGCGAGTTCGGCGCCGACATGGCCGTCGAACTGGTCAACGACGGGCCCGTGACGATCTGGATCGATTCGAAAAACAAAGAGTGAAACAACTTATACGATGAAACGCTTTTACCTGACTTTCACGCTCCCGATCCTGCTTCTGGCAGTGTCTTGCAGCGACAGCGACACGCCGGGCGGCGAACCTTCGCCCTCCGATCCGCGCGAAGAGTGCCGGTTTTCGAACGTAAAGGCCACTCCGGCGGCCACCTCGGCCGACTTCTCGGCCAGCTATCTCTATCTGGGAGGATTCCTGGTCAAGGAGAACGGCTTCGTCTGTACGCCTGCGGGGGGGGGTGCGCCCGTGACGGTCGTCTGCGAACGGTCGACCGAACCGGCCTGCACGCTGCGAGACCTCGCGCCCGAAACCGACTACGAACTCTACTGCTATGTAGTTGCCGGAGGCCATACCTTCCGCAGCGAAACGATTTCGTTCACCACGCTCGAAAAGGGCGAGGAGCCCGAACCGACACCCGACGGGAAGGTCGTCTTCGGCACGCTGACCGTCTCGGAGCGCACCGCCACCTCGGCCACGGCCGCCGTCACTTACACCTGCGAAGGCGAAGCGACGGTCACCGACGCGGGGTTCCTGCTGAAAAAGGCGGGGCAGAGCGACGAGACCAGGCAGTCGTGCGGTACGGCAGCGACCTCGTTGCGCTACACCTTCACCGGTCTGAGCGAAAACACCTCCTACGAGGTCGCGGCCTACGTCGTCACGCCGTCGAAGACCTGGCGCAGCACGGCCGTCGGGTTCACCACCGAGGCAGGCGCCGTCACGCCGCCCGACAACAATACCCGCCACAAAGGCTGGGCGGAACTGCCGAACGAAGTGTCGAACGGCGACTACCTCTACGTCGACCATGAATGCGCGATGGAAAAGGGGGCCAGAGCCCGCAACTTCACCGCCTGTTACAGCAAATCGAAGCTCTGCCCCGTGTGGGTCGCCGCGCCGTTGCACGACGCCTATGCGAAGAAGAACGTCGAGCGCAAAAATTCCTACAAGGACGATCCCGACCTACCCTATGAACAGGTCGGGAAATGGGACGGTTACACGCGCGGGCACATGCTCGGATCCGCCGAGCGGCTGGTAAGCCGCGAGGCCAACAGCCAGGTGATGTACTTCTCGAACATCGGCCCCCAACTCGGCCAAAACGACTATTTCAACGGCGGCGGCGGTCAATGGAACACCGCCGAAGACTGGGTGGACGAGCAGTGGCGCGGATTGGCCGATACCTGCTATCAGGTGGTGGGTTGCTATTGGGCCAACACCGACAAGAAGGTCTCCGGTACGACGATCCCGACCCACTATTTCACCGTGCTGCTCAAAGCCAAGAAGAGCGCCGGAAAGAAATGGGTGGTGAACTGCACGCGCGACGAGCTGCAATGCATCGCCCTGTTTATCGAGCACAAGTCCTACTCGAAGAACGCCGTGACGAAACCCGCTCAATTCGACTCGAAAGGCATCTTCATGCGCGTCTCCGATCTCGAAGCGAAGACCGGACACAAATTCTTCATGAACGTTCCCAACGCTCCGAAGGACACCTACGACACACGCGACTGGAACTTTTGATCGTATCCCGGCATTGCCCCTCGACACCCGCCACAGAGTTCGGACTGTCGAAGAGGCAATGCCGGGAAACACGACGGCCGTCGAAACGGGGAGCGGTCCTCGTATAACCGCACCGAACGATAAAACAAAAAACCGATTTTCGACCCTGACATGTACCCCTGGGGCGACGCACGACCCTATCACAGCTATGCGGCCTACTGCCGCCGCACCTTCGGCCGGCCGATACAGAAACTTCCGGTCGACGGAGGTTTCACCTGCCCCAACCGCGACGGCACGGTAGGACACGGCGGCTGTTCGTTCTGCTCGAACGAGGCCTTCACGCCCGCCTACTGCGACCCGCGCCGCACCGTCCGGCAGCAGGTCGACGACGCGATCGCCTTCCACCGGCGCGGGTTTCCGGCCGGAACGGGATTCCTGGTCTACTTCCAGTCGTACAGCAATACCTATGCACCGCTCGAACGGCTCCAACGGCTCTTCGGGGAGGCGCTCGCCTGCCCCGGCGTCGCGGGAATCGTCGTGGGCACCCGTCCCGACTGCGTGGATGCGGCCAAGCTGGACTATCTGGCCGACCTCGCCCGCCGCACCTACGTCTGCGTCGAGTACGGCATCGAATCGACCTCCGACGCCACGCTGCGCACGATCGACCGGGGCCACGACTTCGCCGCGGCACGACGCGCCGTCGAGGCGACGGCCGCACGCGGCGTCGCCGTGGGCGCGCACTTCATCCTCGGCCTGCCCGACGAGAGCGACACGGAGCTGCTCGACCGCACGCGCATCATCAACGCGCTGCCGCTCGCCACGGTCAAGTTCCACCAGTTGCAGTTCGTCGAGGGGACGCGCATGACCGACCTCTACGACGCGGAGCCCGCGCGGTTCCGCCGCTGGACGGCCGCCGAATACGTCGACCTGACGGCCGAAATCCTGCGCCGCCTGCGGCCCGACATCGCCGTCGAACGCATCGCGGGCCAGACACCGCCCCGCATCCGCTGCCGGCGGCCGTGGGGCAACCTGCGCGGTGATGCGCTGTGGCGGATGCTCGAAAAAAGACTCGTCGAAAAAAACGCGCATCAGGGCGAATTTTTCGTATCTTCGCAGCGTTAATCGTTCGCTGTCATGAAAAGACCCAGGGTAAACCGTCAGGCGGTCGTCGGAACCGTCCTCGAATATGTCTGGATGATTTTCGGCATGTTCATCTACTCGTTCGGGTGGCTGGCCTGCATCATGCCCGCCAACACGCTGGGAGGCGGTGCAGCCGGTCTGTCGCTGCTGTTCTACCATATCACGGGACTACCCATCGGCATGTTGACGCTCATCGTCAACGGCGTGCTGCTGCTCATCGGCGGCACGATCGTGGGGTGGAACTTCGGCATGAAGACCATCTTCTGCATCGCCATGCTTTCGGTCACGATGTCGGTGCTGCAACCGCTGCTGGCCGCCGTTACGCCGGCCGGGCAGACGCTCTTCGCGCTCGATCCCGTCAGCGACCGCATCCTGCTGGTCATCCTGGGCGGCATCATCGCCGGCATCGGCATCGCCATCTGCTTCCGGCAGGGCGGCTCGACGGGCGGCACGGACATCATCGCCATGATCGTCAACAAGTACAAGACGATCAGCTACGGCCGCATCGTGATGACCGTCGACTCGATGATCATCCTCTCGTCGCTGTTCGTGGGCGACATGGGCGTCGACTCGGTCATCTACGGCTTCGTCGTCACGGCGGTGCTGGGCTATACGGTCGACGTGATCCAGGCCGGCAACCAGCAGTCGAGCCAGATCTTCGTCTTCACGCGCCGTTACGAGGCGATGGCCGACCAGATCATCGCCACCACGCGCCACAGCGCCACGATCCTCGACGCTACGGGCTGGTACTCGAAGGAGGACATCAAAGTCGTGGTCGTGGTCTGCCGCAAGCGCGAAACCTCCCAGCTGCTCAAACTGGTGCGCGGCGTCGACGGCGACGCCTTCATCTCCGTGGGTTCCGTCATGGGCGTCTACGGCAAGGGCTTCGAAGCCCTCAACAAGGTCTGACGACCGCTCCTCAACCGAAACCTCCGACCGTCCGCCGCGACGGTCGCCAATCGATAGCGCCTATGCGAAACATTGCCTTCCCCAACCTGCTGAAAACCCTTCGGGAATATGTTCTCATGACCGCGGGCCTGCTGATCTACTCGTTCGGGTGGATCGCCTGCATCAAGCCCATGGAGGTGGCCGCCGGCGGCGGCACGGGGCTGGCGATGATCGTCAGCCACACGGCCGCCGAAATGTGGGGCGTCGACATCCGCATCGGTACGGTCTTCCTGACGATCAATGCCTTCCTGCTGCTCCTGTCGGGGCTGACGGTGGGGTGGAACTTCGGTTTCAAGACTCTCTTCTGCATCGTCGTGGCATCGGGATTCATGGCGCTCATGGAACCCTATTTCATGGTCCACTACCCGCCGTCGGGCGACGTGCTGGGGCTCGACGACAAGCTGCTCACGATCATCCTCGGCGCACTGCTCGCAGGCGCCGGCATGGCCGTCTGCTTCACCGCCGGCGGCGCCACGGGCGGCACGGACATCGTCGCCAAAATCTTCCACAAATACTGGGGCGTCGCCTACGGCAAAGTCATCATCTACACCGACATACTCATCATCGGCTCGACGCTGCTGGTAGGCTACGGCCTCTCGGACGTGGTCTACGGCTACATCGTCACGGTGGTCGTCGGCACGTCGGTCGACCTGCTCATGGCCGGCAGCCAGCAGTCGAACCAGATCTTCATCGTCACGGCCGACTACGACCGCATGGCCGAAGCGATCCTGCACGAAGCCGACCGCGGCGTGACGCTCATCGACGCCACGGGCGGCTACTCGCGCCACGAAATCCGCATCGTCATGGTCGTCTGCTACAAGCGCGACGCGGGACACGTCCTGCGCATCGCCCGCGACGTCGACCCCAAAGCCTTCGTCACCATCGCATCGGTTTCGGGCACCTACGGCGAAGGATTCCGCAAACTGACCCAACTCCGCTGACCTGCCCGATGGAGCGTTACGCCGATATCGTCCTGCCGCTGGCGCAGCCCGCCTACACCTACGCCGTCGCCGACGGTCTCGACGTGGAGGAGGGGCAGGCCGTGGCCGTGCAGTTCGGGGCGCGGCGCATCTACACGGGCATCGTCTGGCGCATCCACGGCCGGCGGCCCGACTTCCCCCGCATCAAGACCGTCTCGCGGGTACTCTACGACCGTCCGCTGCTCGACGCGCGGCAGCGCGCCCTGTGGGAGTGGATGGCCGACTACTACCTCTGCACGCTGAGCGAGGTGATGCGCTTCGCCCTGCCGCAGACGATCAAACCGTCGGGCAACAGCGAACAGGAGTTCGCCGACCGCGAATACCGCCCCCGCACCGAGCTCTACGCGGCGCTCGACGCCTCGCTGCACGACGAGGAGCGGTTCCACGACCTCATGGAGCGGCTCTCGCGGCGGGCGCCGCGCCAGTACGCCGCGCTCCTGGCCATCGCTTCGGCCGAGGGCGGCGACCGCATCTCAACCGGCGAGGTGCCCCGACGGCTCTTGGAGGCCGACGCCGCGACGCTGGCGGCATTGCAGAAGAAGGGCCTCGTCACGCTCACCCGCCGCGAACGGAGCGTCGAACGCGGCTGCGTGCGGTTCCAGCTTCCGACACTCACACCGGCCCAACAGAGCTGCCTCGATACGATCCGCGGCCACTTCGACGCCGGACGCCGCACCGTGCTGCTGCATGGCATCACCGGTTCGGGCAAGACCGAGCTCTACATCCACCTGATCGCCGAGGCGCTCGCCCGCGGCGGCGACGTGCTGCTGCTCGTGCCCGAAATCGCCATCACGGCGCAGCTCATCGCGCGGCTCGAACGCATCTTCGGCAGCCGCGTGACAGCCTACCACTCGAAGCTCACGCTCGCGCGCCGCACCGAAAGCTACCTGCGCCTGACGCGCTCCGACGGCGGGGAACTGGTCGTCGGCGCCCGCTCGGCGCTCTTTCTGCCGCTGCGGCACCTGCAACTGATCGTCGTCGACGAGGAGCACGACACGGGCTACAAGCAGACCGACGCGCAGCCGCGCTACAACGCCCGCGACGTGGCCGTCGTCATGGCACGCCTGCGGGAGGCCCGCACGGTGCTGGGCAGCGCCACCCCCTCGCTCGAAAGCTACGCCAACGCACTGAGCGGCAAGTACGGGCTGGCGACGCTCGACGAGCGCTACGGCGACGCTCGGCCGCCGCTCGTGCTCGTTTCGGACACGCTGCGCGCCGTCAAGCGCAACGAGCGCAAGACCCATTTCAACCGCCTGCTGCTCGACAAGCTCGCCGACGTACTCGCCCGCGGCGAGCAGGCGATGCTCTTCCAGAACCGCCGCGGATTCGCCCCCTACGTCGAGTGCCGCGCCTGCGGCTGGACGGCCCGCTGCCCCCGCTGCAACGTGACGCTCACCTACCACAAGCGCGACCACCGCCTCCAATGCCACTACTGCGGCCACGTCGAAACCGTCCCCGTCCGCTGTCCGGCGTGCAGGGCCGGTGAGGTAACCCCCGCGGGATTCGGCACCGAGAAGGTCGAGGAGGAGCTGGCGCGCCTCTTCCCCGCGGCGCGCATCGAGCGGCTCGACCGCGACACGGCGACCTCCGAACGCGCCTACCGCGCCATTATCGACCGCTTCGAGAGCGGGCAGAGCGACCTGCTGGTCGGCACGCAGATGATTACCAAAGGGTTCGACTTCGCACGGGTCTCGCTGGTAGGCATCCTCAACGCCGACAACCTGCTCTTCGCACCCGATTTCCGCGCCGCCGAACGCGCCTTCCAGCTGATGACGCAAGTGGCCGGACGCGCCGGACGGCGCGACGCGGCGGGCGAAGTGGTGATCCAGACCACGGAGCCCGAACACCCCGTCATCCGGCAGGTCGCCGCGGGCGACTACGAAGCGATGGCGCGCACGCAGCTGGCCGAACGCCGCACCTTCGCCTATCCGCCCTACGCACGGCTGATCCGCCTGACGCTCCGCCAGCGCGACCGCGACCTGCTCTACCGGGCTTCGGCGGCGCTCGCCGTGGCGCTGCGCGGCCGTTTCGGCAGACGGGCCATGGGGCCGGTCGCTCCGCCCGTCGACCGCATCCGCGAGGAGTACATCACCGAATTCCTGCTCAAAATCGAGAGCGGCGCCTCGGCCTCCCGTGTCCGGGAAGTGCTGCGCGAGGTGCTCCGGCAGACGCTCGGTGCGAAAGAGTTCCAAACCGTAACGCTCAGCTGCGATGTCGATCCTCAGTGATACGGTGCGCGGCGTCGGACGGCTGCTCTTTCCCGTGCGGTGTCCGGTCTGCGGCGGCGAGATGCCGCCCGGCAGCCGCGTGGTCTGCACCCGCTGCCGCTATGCCGTGCCGCTCACGGGTTTCTGCTACGCGACCTACAATCCCTTGTGGGAACGACTTTCGGCGCTGGTTCCCGTCGAACAGGCCTCAGCCTTCCTCTACTTCATCCCCGGCAGCGGGTGGCGCGAGCTGATCCACCGCTTCAAATACGACGGCGCATGGCGCCTTGCACGCGATATGGGCGTATGGTACGGTCACTGCCTGGCCGACAGCGGCCTCTACGACACGGTGGACCGGATCGTCCCCGTGCCGCTCCACTGGCGCAAACGGTTGCGCCGCGGCTACAATCAGGCGGAGTACCTGGCCGAGGGGATCGCCCGCGCGCTCCGCGCCGAGGTCGACCGCCACAGCGTCCGCCGCATCCGCAACAACCCCGCGCAAGCGCTCCACCGCCACGCCGAGCGGTGGGACAACGTCGAGGGAATCTTCGCCGTACGCCGTCCCGAAAGGCTCGCGGGGCACCATCTCCTGCTGGTGGACGACGTGCTCACTACGGGCGCCACACTGCTCTCATGCGCCGAGACGATCCTGCGCGCCGCGCCCGACTGCCGGCTGAGCGTCGCGGTGCTGGCCGTCCCGCAGCGGGAGTTCGGCCTCGACGGATGACGGGCGGGAAAATGTACCGTCAGACGCCCTGCGAACGGTGCCGATGCGGCTCCGGTTGGCCGCCGGCGGAGGAGCCGCACGAGCCGGAGCGAGTTGCAGGCCGCCGCGCGGGGCGGTGACGGACTGCCGACATCGCCGGGCGATGCTCCTCTCGGCACGAAATGTCTCCGGCCGTTTATGCGGACGGATATTTTATTTTTCACGCTTAATTTTATTTATTGCGCAGCTTTGCGTAATTTTGAATCCGAAACCGAATGCCATGTCACAGGAAAACAATACGACACCGTCCGCACGCAACCGCGAAGCCTACGCCGCACTGACCGAAATGGGCGGCAACGTCCCGCCGCAGGCCGTCGAACTGGAAGAGGCCGTGCTGGGTGCGCTGATGCTCGAAAAGGACTCGATCATCACCGTACAGGAATTCGTCACCCCCGAAGCCTTCTACACCGAGGAGCACCGGTTGATCTACCGCGCCATCGAGGAGCTGTCGTCGGAGTTGAAGCCGATCGACCTCTACACCGTCACCGAGCGGCTCAAAGTCAAAAAGGAGCTCAAAAAGGTGGGCGGCGCCTCCTATCTGGCGCAGCTCACGCAGAAGGTCGGTTCGGCCGCCAACGTCGAGTTCCACGCCAAAATCGTGGCGCAGAAGTACGTGCAGCGCGAACTGATCCGCTCGGCCACGGAAATTCAGCGCCGTTCCTACGACGAATCGACCGACGTGACGGACCTGATCGGCTTCGCCGAGCAGGAGATCTTCAAGGTGGCCGAAGGACACGTGAAACGCTCCGTGCAGTCGGCAGCCGACGTGCTGGCGCGCACGCTGGCGCAGATCGAGGAGAACGCCAAGAACAAGAGCGCCTTCAACGGCGTGCCGTCGGGCTTCATGGCGCTCGACCGCGTGACGATGGGCTGGCAGCCGTCGGATCTGATCATCATCGCCGCCCGCCCCTCGATGGGTAAGACAGCCTTCACGCTCACCATGGCGCGCAACATGTCGGTCGACCACGAGCAGGCGGTCGCCTTCTTCTCGCTCGAAATGCCGGCGCACCAGCTCATGATGCGTCTGGTGGTGGCCGAGACGGGCATACCGGGCAACGATCTCAAACTGGGCCGGCTCTCGCCCGAACAGTGGCGCCACCTCGAATCGGCCACCAAGCCGCTGGGAAGCGCCAAACTCTTCATCGACGACACGCCGGCGCTGTCGGTCTTCGAGTTCCGCTCGAAGGCGCGCCGTCTGAAAATACATAACGACATCAAGATCATCATGATCGACTACCTGCAACTGATGACCGGCGGCCCGCAGGCCGCCAAGGGAGGCAACCGCGAGCAGGAGGTGTCGTTCATCTCGCGCACGCTCAAAGCCATCGCCAAGGAGCTCAACGTCCCGATCATCGCCCTTTCGCAGCTGAACCGTTCGACCGAGTTGCGCGGCGGCTCGAAGCGGCCGCAGCTGTCGGACCTGCGCGAGTCGGGCGCCATCGAGCAGGACGCCGACATCGTGGCCTTCATCCACCGTCCCGAATACTACGGCATCAACCAGGACGAGAACGGAATGCCCACGGCGGGTATGGCCGAGCTGATCATCGCCAAGCACCGCAACGGCGCCGTGACCGACGTCAAGCTGCGCTTCCTGAAAGACCAGGCGCGCTTCGCCGACATCGACGACGCCGACCTGCTGCCGGGCGGCGCGCCCGCACCGGGACAGCAGTACGACGATTTCGCCAGCGATTCGAACGCACCGGCAGGCTTCGCCCCCGGCCCCGCATCGATGGTCTCCACCGAATTCGACATCACGCCCCGCCCGCTCGGCGACGAAGCCCCCTTCTAAGGCCATGTTCGTCCGTATCGCAGCAGGAGCCGTCGCAGGCATCGACGCCGTGACGGTCTCGGTCGAGGTCAACGTCGCCGCGGCCGGACAACTGGGCCTCTTTCTGGTCGGGCTGCCCGACAACGCCGTCAAGGAGAGCGAACAGCGCATCCGCTCGGCCTTCGAAAACACGGGGCTGCGGATGACGGGCAAGAAGCTGGTGGTCAACCTCGCTCCGGCCGACCTGCGCAAGGAGGGGGCGGGTTTCGACCTGCCGATCGCCGTGGGCATCCTCGCCGCCACGGAGCAGGTTCCGGCCGAGGCGCTCGACGGGACGATGCTGGCGGGCGAACTGTCACTCGACGGAACGCTCAAACCCGTGCGCGGCATCCTTCCGATGGCCGTCAAGGCCCGCGAAGAGGGGCTGCGGCGCCTGATCGTCCCATGCGACAACGTCTGCGAAGCGGCCGTGGTCGAGGGCGTGGAGGTGATCGGTGCGGCATCGCTGGGCGAGACGGTGGAGTACCTGCGCGGCGACCGGACGATCGCACCGGCGGCAGCTCCCGCCGCCTTCGCGGAGGAAGAGGGCGGCTACGCCGAAGATTTCGCCGACGTCAAGGGGCAGGCAGCCGTCAAGCGGGCGCTCGAAATCGCGGCGGCGGGCGGCCACAACGTGCTGATGATCGGCGCGCCGGGTTCGGGCAAGACGATGCTCGCACGCCGGCTGCCCTCGATTCTGCCGCCGCTGACGCTCGACGAAGCGCTCGAAACGACCAAGATCCACTCCGTCGCGGGCAAGATCGGAGCGCACCGCGGCCTGCTCGCCGAACGGCCCTTCCGCGCACCGCACCACCTCACGTCGCAGGTGGCGCTCATCGGCGGCGGACAGTCGCCCCGTCCGGGCGAAGTGTCGCTGGCGCACAACGGCATCCTCTTTCTGGACGAGCTGCCCGAATTCGGCCGCAACGTGCTCGAAGTGCTCCGGCAGCCCCTCGAAGAGCGGCGCATCACCGTCTCGCGGGCGCGTTACAGCGTCGAGTATCCGGCCAACTTCACGCTGGTGGCGGCGATGAACCCCTGCCCATGCGGCTACTACAACCATCCTACGCGCGAATGCACCTGCCCGCCGGGCGCCGTACATCGCTATCTGGGCCGTATCTCCGGCCCGCTCATGGACCGCATCGACCTGCACATCGAGGTGACGCCGGTATCGATTCAGGAGATGGCCTCCGCCGAACGCGGCGAACCGAGCGCCGCGATCCGCCGGCGGGTCGTCCGCGCCCGCGAAGTGCAGCGCGACCGATTCAGGGGCGTGGCCGGCGTCTACACCAACGCGATGATGACGGGCCGCATGGTGCGCGAATACTGCCCGATCGACGCCGAAGCGCGCATGCTGCTCGAACGGGCCATGGAGCGGCTCAGCCTCTCGGCACGCGCCTACGACCGCATCCTGAAAGTGGCGCGCACGATCGCCGATCTGGCAGGCGACGAGCGGATCGGCACGGCGCAGATCGCCGAGGCGATCGGCTACCGCTCGCTCGACCGCGAGTCGTGGGGACGGTAAATTTCAGACAACGACCATGAACGACAAACATAAATACTACGCATTCATCAGTTACAAACGCGAAGACGAGGAGTGGGCGGCATGGCTCCAACACGAATTCGAGCACTATCGTTTGCCGTCGACATTGAACGGGCGACCGGATTTGCCGACCGAATTCGGGCCGATCTTCCGGGATGTCGACGAGCTGAGTGCGGGAAACCTGCCGGCCCAAATCCACGAGGCGCTCGAAGCGTCCGCACATCTCATCGTCGTCTGCTCCCCGCTGTCGGCGAAATCCGAATGGGTGAACAAGGAGGTCTCCGATTTCATCGAAATCGGCAGACGAAAAGGAATCGACAACATCGACAACATATTTCCGTTCATCGTCGAAGGCACCCCCCACGCCGCCCGCGCAGCGGAGGAGTGCTTCCCCGCGATCCTGCGCGATCTGCCGGCCAGCAGGGAGCGGATCGGCGGCAACGTGAACGAGACCGGACGCGACAAGGCCTTCATCAAGACCTTGGCCGGCATGCTGCGGATAAGGTTCGACGAACTCTGGCAACGTTACGAAAAGGAGAAGATCGAGGAGGAGCGCCGCAAGCGGGAGGAGCGGAACAGACTGCAACTGATCCAAAGCCGGTTCCTGGCCGAAAAAGCGACGGACCTTGCCGATCGGGGCGACTCCTACCTGGCCCGGCTTCTGGCTTTGCAGGCGCTTCCGAAAAGACTGGGCGATCCCGAAGACCGCCCCTACTGCCCCGAAGCGGAGGCGGCCCTGCGGGTCGCCGACGGAAAACGCTCCGCGATCATAAGGGGGCATACCGACAGAGTTTCCTGTGCCGTATTCAGCCCGGACGGGAAGCGGTTCGCCACCGCATCGGAAGACAAGACCGTCCGCGTCTGGGATGCAGAATCCGGCGCGGAGATCCGCAGGTTCACAGGCAAAGACAAAAAAGGCTTCGTAGCATTCAGCCCCGACGGAAAACGGATCCTATTCGCTGACGAACGCAGGTTGCGCTATTGGGATATCGAGACATGGAAAGAGATCAAGCTTGAGTACTTGTGGGATGGGAGAGAGATTGATTACCCAATGGGACGTATCGCGGCATTCAGCCCCGACGGCAAACGGATCGTTTTGGCATCTTATGATAGTACCGTGCGTATCTGGGATATCGAGACAAACAAGGTAATTCGCAGACTCGAAGGACATACCTATTGCGTAAATTCCGCCGCATTCAGTCCCGATGGGAAACAAATCGTTACGGCATCTACGGATGATACCGCGCGCATCTGGGATGCTGAAACAGGCAAGGAGGTGTCCTGTCTTGTGGGACATACCGGCTCTGTATACTCCGCAGCGTTCAGCCCCAATGGGAAAGGGATCGTTTCGGCGGGTTGGGATCAAATCGTGCGTATCTGGGATGTCGAGACAAACAAGGTGATCCGCAAACACAAAGGACATACCCATTATGTAAACTCCATCGCATTCAGCCCCGACGGAGAGCAGGTCATATCCGCTTCCGACGATAATACCGTGCATATCTGGGATGTCCGCCTTGACCCCGAGATCGAACCCCGAAGGTTCAAGGGACATACTTCCCGTGTAAACTTCACGGCATTCAGTCCAGATGGGACCCGAATCGCTTCCGCTTCTGATGATAACACCATACATATCTGGGATGTCGCAACAGGCAGGGAGATCCACAAGCTCGATGGACATACCAATAGGGTGTACTCCATCGTGTTCAGCCCCGACGGGGAACGGATCGTTTCGGCCTCCTCCGATCATACCGTGCGCATCTGGGATGCGCTATCCGGAAAGGAGATTCGCAAACTTAATGCCGGAGATGTTGCATACTCTGTTGCTTTCAGTTCCGACGGGAAGCAAATTGCTTCTGCTCCCGGTGATGGCAATAGTAATATTGTACAGATCTGGGATGTCGAATCGGGTGAAAAAATCCGCAGTTTTGAAGGTCGGCTCTATCATATGTATTTCGCCGTATTCAGCCCTGACGGGAAGCAGATCGCCCTTACTTTCGACGGTAATACAGTGTCTTTGTGCAGCATCGAAACCGGCAAGGTGATCCGCAAATTCGAGGGGCATACCGATCGCGTAAATTCCGCCGTATTCAGCCCCGACGGGAAGCGGATCGTTTCCGCGTCCGACGACAAAACCGTGCGCATCTGGGACGCGGCAACGGGCGAGGAGATCTTCTGGTTCGAAGGACATAAATACGAGGTGACATCCGTAGCGTTCAGTCCCGACGGGAAACTGGTCGTTTCGGTTGACGGTTATTACCACGTGTACATTTGGGATGCGGAATCCGGAGCCGTATTTCAAAAATCGGAACTATCTTGGAATGCCGTATCATTCAGCCCCGACGCAAAGCTGCTCGTTTCCTGCTACGACAAGGATGTCATCATCTGGGAATTCGAACCTTTGCAAGAGCTGATCGACAGAACCCGCGAACGGTTCGAAAACCGACCGCTGACGCAGGATGAAAAGAAAAAATATTATCTTGACTGACAAAAACGATATGATAAAACGCATCATTCTTTCGGGCGGCGGCACGGGCGGCCACATCTATCCGGCCGTCGCGGTGGCCGAAGCACTTCAACGCCGCTGCGGCGACGGGGTGGAACTGCTCTTCGTCGGCGCCGAAGGCAAAATGGAGATGGAGAAGATTCCGGCGCTGGGCTACCGCATCGTAGGGCTGCCGACGGCGGGACTGCAACGGCGGTTCGCGCTGTCGAATCTGGCGCTGCCCTTCAAGGTACTCAAAAGCGTCGGCCGTGCGCGGCGCACGATCCGCGAGTTCGGCGCCGACGTCGTGGTGGGATTCGGCGGCTACGCCTCGGGGCCCGTGCTGTGGGCCGCGCAGCGATCGGGAATCCCGACGCTCATTCAGGAGCAGAACTCCTACGCCGGTCTGACGAACAAGATCCTCGCACGCGGTGCGCAGCGTATCTGCGTGGCCTACGACGGCATGGAGCGCTTCTTCCCCGCCGAGCGGATCGTGCACACGGGAAATCCCCTGCGCGGACGCTTCGCCGTGCCGACCGAGGCCGACCGGCTGGAAGGACTGGCAGCTTTCGGATTGGACGCCGCACGCCCCACGGTGCTCGTCGTGGGCGGCTCGCTGGGCTGCCGCACGCTCAACGAGACGATGAAGGCGTGGCTCGCGCGGCAGGAGTTCCGGCCGCCGTTCCAGGTGATCTGGCAGACGGGCAAATATTACGAGGCCGAGATGCGGCGCTTTCTCGAAGAACATCCCGCGCCGGGCGTCTGGCAGGGAGCCTTCATCGACCGTATGGACCGCGCCTATGCCGCGGCCGACGTCGTAGTGTCGCGCAGCGGCGCCTGCTCCGTCTCGGAGCTGTGTCTGGTGGGCAAGCCCACGCTCTTCGTCCCCTCGCCCAACGTGGCCGAAGATCACCAGACCAAGAACGCGCAGGCACTCGTCGACCGGCAGGCTGCCGTTCTGGTCGCCGACGCCGAAGCGCCCGCACGGGCCATGGAGACGGCGGGCGAACTGCTCGCCGACCCCGCACGGAGGACGCTGCTCGCCCGCAACATCGCGGCGCTAGCCGTGCCCGACGCGGCGGAACGGATCGTCGACGAAATCGAAAAAATCTGGTAAGATGGAGATACAACGCATCTATTTCATCGGCATCGGCGGTATCGGCATGAGCGCGCTGGCCCGCTTTTTCCTCCACGAAGGCCGCGAGGTGGCCGGCTACGACCGCACGCGGTCGGCACTCACCGAGGCGCTCGCAGCCGAGGGAGCCGCCATTCACTACACGGACGACACGGCGGCCATTCCCGCCCCGTTCCGCGAGCGGGAGGGCACCGTGGTGGTCTACACCCCCGCCGTGCCGGACGACCACTCCGAACTGAGCTGGTTCCGAGACCACGGCTTCACCGTCGAGAAACGGTCGCAGATGCTGGGCCACCTCTCGGCCGGCAAATACGTGATGGCCGTGGCCGGCACGCACGGCAAGACCACCACCTCGACGCTCGTCGCATGGCTCAACCGCGAGGTCGAAGGGACCGGAAGCGCCTTTCTGGGCGGCATCTCGAAAAACTTCGGCAGCAATCTGGTGCTGGGCGACGGGCCGCGGCTGGCGGTCGAAGCCGACGAGTTCGACCGCTCGTTCCTCCGCCTGCGGCCCGACGTGGCGGTCGTCACGGCCGTAGACGCCGACCATCTCGACATCTACGGAACCCACGAAGCCGTGAAGGAGGCCTTCGCACAGTTCATCGAGCGCATCCGGCCGGGCGGCGCGCTGGTACTCAAAGCAGGCGTCGACGTGGCGCTGCGCAACGACGCCGTCACGGTCTACCGCTACGCCTACGACACCCCCTGCGACTTCTACGCCCGCGACGTGCGGCTCATCGAGGGCGGGCACTACCGCTACGATCTGGTCACGCCGTCGGGTGTGATCGCCGACTGCACGTTGGGGATCCCCGGCTGGGTCAACGTCGAAAACGCCGTGGCGGCCGTCGCGGCGATGTGGTGCGCCGCCCGCGCCGAAGGAGGGACGCTCGACACAGAGCGACTGCGGCGTGCGCTGGCGGCCTTCGAGGGGGTCAAACGCCGCTTCGAATTCTATGTCAATACCCCGCGGCAGGTCTACATGGACGACTATGCCCACCATCCGCGCGAACTGGCCGCCGCGCTCACCTCGGTGCGGCGGATGTTTCCCGGCCGGCGCGTGACGGCGGTCTTCCAGCCGCACCTCTACACCCGCACGCGCGACTTCTACCGCGAGTTCGCCGAGGCGCTGTCGCAGGCCGACGAAGTGCTGCTGCTGCCGATCTATCCCGCACGCGAGGAGCCGATCGAGGGCATCGCCTCCGAGATCATCGCCGAACGGGTCACCGTACCGTGCCGCATCGTCGGCCGCGAAGCGCTGGCGGCGACGCTCGGCGCAGCCGCGACCGACGTGGTCGTCAGCTTCGGGGCGGGCAACATCGACGCCTGCTGCGATGCCGTGGCGGACGTATTGCGTAAAAAAGCCTGACGGATGCCCAGACCGCTGCGATACACGCTCATCGGGCTGCTGTGGGCCGCCGTGGCCGGGTACATCGTCTACTCGGCCGCACGGGTGCGGACTCACCGGCGACAGCTCGTCGTGCAGCGGCTTGATATCGAGATCGCCGACAGTTCGTCGCACGGGCAGCTCGTCACGGGCGGCGCAGTACGGCAGTGGCTGGCGCGCAGCGGCGTGAAAACCGTCGGTGCGGCGGCGCGCGAGGTCGACCTGCGGAGCATCGAAGGACTGATCCTGCGCAACGGGTTCGTGGCCGACGCCACCGCCTCGATCGACTACGGCGGCGTGCTGCGCATCGCCGTGCGCCAGCGCCGTCCCGTCGTGCGGCTGCTGTTCGACGGCTACAACGCCTACGCCACCGACGAAGGGTATCTCTTCGCGGCGCCGCAGTCGTCGGCGCTCTACGTTCCGGTGATGACCGGTTCCTACGCCCCGCCCGCTCCGGCCTCCTACACGGGATCGATAGCGGATTACACCGCCGCGCGGATCGCCGAATCGGAGGGCCGCATCGCCGAGATCGAACGCGAAAAATACCCGCTCTACCGCGCCGAGCGCGAGAACGACGAAAACATCAAGGCGCTGCGGCGCATGACGATCAAGAAAGGGCTGTTCGAACGCCGCGAAAATTTCGAGCGCCGCGTGAAGGAGCTGCGTGAAAAAAAGGCGCGGCTGCGCCGCGAATACCGCTATACGGCGCGGGTCTTGCAGGAGCGCATCGATAAAATCTCCGCCCGGCAGGCGGCCGAACGGGAAAAACAAAAAAAGTTGCGGAAAAGCTACGAAGATTTCCTGAAACTGCTTAACTTTGTGGTGCTCGTCGAAAAGGACGATTTCTGGCGATCGGAGATCGTCCAGATCGTCGTGGCGAAAGGCCCGGACGGAGCGCCCGAGATCGAACTGGTACCCCGCACGGGCAGCCATACGGTGATCTTCGGCAGCCCCGACGACGCGGAGGAGAAACTCGCGAAACTGCTGACGTTCTACCGCCGCGGATTGCGGAACATCGGATGGGAAGAGTACCGCACGATCAACGTCAAATACAAAGAACAAGTGGTGTGCACAAAATAGAGCGTCTGCACCGGAGCGGCGGCCGAAAGACCGCCCGCAAGGCAAACGCCCGATGAAACAAAGTTGACAAACGTGGAGAAGAAGAATTACATCGTCGCAATCGACCTGGGATCGTCGAACGTCGTGGTGGCCGTCGCCGAACGCGACGCCGAGGGACGTCCGGCCGTCCGCAGCATCGTCTCGAAACCTTCGCAGGGAGTGAAGGCGGGCATGATTACGAATATCGAGCAGGTGAGCAATTCCATCAAGGCGGCCGTCGAGGCCGTTGGCGAGGAGCTGGGCATCCGCATCACCGAAGCCTACACCGGCATTTCGGGCGATTTCGTGCGCTGCGCCCGCCACACCGACCACGTCTTCACCTCCGATCCGCAGAACGGCGTCAACCGCACCGACGTGGAGGCGCTGTTCGACCGTATGCGCAACGTGCAGGCTCCCGACGACGAGACGATCATGGAGCGCATCCCGCAAAACTACCTCGTGGACGAAAACCAGGAGGTGGCCGACCCCGTCGGATCGTTCGGCAAGCGGCTCGCATCGACCTTCAACTTCATCCTTTGCGCCAAAACCCCGATCGAACGGCTCAACCTGGCGCTGCGCCGGCTGGGCATCCGCTCGCTGGGGATGTACGCCAACGCGCTGGTGACGGGCGCCGCCGTCCTCTCGGCGGACGAGAAGGAGGAGGGTGCGGCCGTGGTCAACATCGGCGGCGGCGTGACCGACGTGGCGGTCTACTACCGCAACGTGCCGCGCTACATCGCCACCATCCCCATGGGGGCGGGGGCGATCAACAACGACATCCGCACGCTGGGCATCCTCGAACGCCATGTGGACAGCCTCAAACGCAAATTCGGTTCGGCGGTCGCCGAGCTGGCGCCCGAAAACAAGATGGTGAGCGTCAAGGGACGCACCGCCAAGGAGACCAAGGATATCCTGCTGCACAACCTGGCCGTGGTGATCGAATCGCGCGCCCGCGATATCGCCGAATACGTCGCGCAGGAGATCCGGGATTCGGGATTCGGCGACAAGCTGGCCTACGGCATCGTGCTGACGGGCGGCTCGGCGCAGTTGCAACATATCGACGAACTGTTCCGCCGCGTAACGGGCATGGAGGTCCGCATCGGCACGGCCGAGGAGGCCGTCGACGAGACGTCGCGGGAAAAGGTTGTTTCGCCGGCCTACTCGACGGCCATCGGACTGCTGCTCCGCGGCGCCGCCCACGGCGACTGCGCCGTGACCGATATCCCGCGTCAGGGAGGTGCGGCACAGCCCGCCGGGCCGACGATCCCGCGCGCGACCCCCTACTCTGCCGGGAAGCCCGCGACAGGCGTTTCGGCAGCGCCCTACACACCGCGGCCCGCGGCCGCACCGACTCCCCCGCCGACGACACCCGCGGCGAACGCCGCAACGGAAGGGGCGGCGCAAGGGGCCGCAGCCGAAACCGCCGAGACGCCGCATCGTCCGAAACGGGGCCTGCTCGACAAGCTCAAACAGAAGTTGGGAACCCGCCTGGACGACTTCTTTACCGGATCGGAAGACGAAGAGATCTGAGTCGCCCGACCGGGCAAGGCGGCGGGAAGCCGAAACAATATGAACGAGAAAACGCAAAACCGGCCGGCAACCGGAACGAACGCCCGACGAAAAAGAGGTTAAGGAATTATGAGTGACGATCTGATGAACGAAATTGCTGCGGCAAAAGATAAATCTTCGATAATCATGGTGGTGGGCGTCGGCGGTGCCGGCGGCAACGCCGTGAACCACATGTGGAACCTCGGCATCAAGGATGTCGGGTTCATGGTCTGCAACACCGACGCGCAGGCGTTGGACAACAGTCCCGTCGAGGAGAAGGTGCAGCTGGGGCGTGAAGGTCTCGGTGCGGGCAACGATCCCGAAAACGGACGCAAGGCGGCCATCGAATCGCTCGACGACATCCGCCGCAGGCTCGAAGCGGCCGGCACGCGGATGCTCTTCGTGACGGCCGGTATGGGCGGCGGCACGGGTACGGGCGCATCGCCCGTAATCGCCAAACTGGCGCATGAAATGGGCATCCTCACCGTCGGTATCGTCACCTCGCCGCTGGCCGTCGAGGGCAAGATCCGCTACGAACAGGCCTTTCGGGGCATCGAGGAGCTGAGCCGCAACGTCGATTCGCTATTGGTCATCAACAACGAGAACATCGTCGAGATGTACGGCCGCCTCTCGCTCAAACAGGCCTTCGGCAAGGCCGACGACATCCTCGCATCGGCTGCCAAGGGCATCGCCGAGATCATCACCGTCGAAAGCGACATGGTCAACGTCGACTTCGCCGACGTGTCGAAGGTGATGCGCGACAGCGGCCGCGCCCACATGTCGGTGGCTACGGCCGAAGGCGAGCACCGCGCCGCAGAGGTGGCCCGCACGTCGCTCGAATCGCCACTGCTCGACCATACGCTCATATCCGGCGCGAAAAACATCCTGCTGAACATCTCGACCTCCGACGCCGATTCGCTGGCGCTGGACGAGGTGATGGAGATCCTGAAATACATCCAGTCGCACGCCAGCGTACAGGCCCCCGACGGCACGGTGCACGACGCCAACATCATCTGGGGCACGAGCGTCAAACCGCAGCTGGGGCGGCGCATCGAGCTGGTCGTCGTGGCGACGGGATTCGACAGCGCGGCGATCGAGCGCGCCGCGAAACCGGTCGTCCCGCCCGCCGACGTCCTCGCCGCGCAGCCCCGCGAAGAGAACACGGTGCTCGAACCGATCAAACCGCGCCCCGTGCCGACGCTGCGGCCCATGACGCAGGTGATGCTGGGCGAACGGCCGACACGTTACAAGAACATCGAGGCGCAACTGGCCGTACCGGCCTACCGGACGCGCAAGGCCGAGCTGATCGTCGAGACCTCGACCAGCCGCAAGGAGGTGCTCAAGGAGGAGGGCGACGCCGCGGCGAAACCTCCGCAGGAGAAGGGCGGCTCGCTCTTCGACTGATCCGTCGGCAGGCAGTGCAAAACGAAAATAGACGAATTTGGAAGGCAGTCTGGTCACACTCAACCCCGTAGACATCGGTCTGCTCCTGCCGGGAGCGGTCGCGGTGTGCCTGCTGGCAGTCTCGGCCCTCGTTTCGGGCGCCGAGACGTCGTTTTTCTCGCTCACGCCGCACGACATACGGGACATCAAGGCACATCCCGAAAAATCTTCGAACGACGCCATTCTGCGACTGCTCGGCGACGTCGATCAACTGCTCGCTACGATTCTGGTGGTCAACAATCTGGTGAACATCTGCATCGTCATCCTGGCCGCACGCATCATCAACCTGCTCTTCACGTTCGGCTCGGCCGGCATGCGCTTTCTCTTCGAATCGGTCATCGCCACCTTCCTGCTGCTGCTTTTCGGCGAGATCATCCCCAAGGTATTCGCCCAGAGCCGCCCCCTGCGGTTCGCCCGTACGGTAGCGCGCCCCATCCTGCTGATGCGCTGGCTGATGCGCCCCTTCGCCTACATCCTGATCCGCACGAGCAGCACGATCAGCGAACACGCCGCGCGTCGCAACGAGATTTCGCTCGACGAGCTGGCCGACGCCGTCGACATGACCGCCACCGCCTCGGCCGAGGAGCACAACATGCTCTCGGGCATCGTCAAGTTCGCCAACACCGAGGTGCAGGAGATCATGCGTCCCCGCGTGGATGTCGTCGCCGTCGGAATAGGCGACAACTACCTGAGCGTCAAGGAACGCATCATCGCTTCGGGTTTCTCGCGCATTCCGGTCTGCGACGAGGATCTGGACAATATCAAGGGAATCCTCTACGTCAAGGATCTGCTGCCCTACATCAACAACGGCGACGAATTCGGCTGGCAACAACTGTTGCGAAAAGCCTATTTCGTGCCCGAACACAAGAAGATCAACGACCTGCTGGAAGAGTTTCAGTCGAACAAGGTACACATGGCCGTCGTGGTCGACGAATACGGTTCGACGCTGGGCATCGTCTCGCTCGAAGATATTCTCGAAGAGATCGTCGGCGAGATTTCAGACGAAAGCGACGCCGTCGAAAGCGCCTACACCAAGCTCGACGACCGCAACTACCTCTTCGACGGCAAGACCCACATCGGCGACTTCGAACGCATCCTGCAACTGCCCGAAAACACCTTCGCCGACGTCAAGGGCGAGGCCGAGACGCTGGCGGGACTGATGCTCGAAATCAAGCGCGATTTTCTGAAAAAGGGCGACGTCGTGACCACGCACGACCTCCGTTTCACGGCCCACACGATCGAAGGCCGACGCATCGACAAGGTACAGGTGACGCTGCCCGAATAGACGGCCGCGCACCGGATTCCCCAACCCGCTCAATCCCGAAAAGATGACCCTCCGCTGCATCCTCGCCCCGCTGGCTTCGCCCGACACGCTTCGCGGGCAGGTGACCGATGCCGACTGGGCCGCTGCGGCCGCATTTCCGCCCCGCCGACGGGCCGAATACCTCACATGGCGCGCCGTCGTCTACCGCGAACTGGGTGCCGTGCCGATCGGCTACGACGCCGCGGGCGGCCCCGTGCTGATCGGCGATCCGCGCCATATCGGCGTCTCGCACGGCGGCGGGCACGCGGCCGTCGTGATCTCCGACCGCCCCTGTGCGGTGGACATCGAATCCGAGACACGTCGTTTCACTCGTGCGGCGGCGCATTTCCTTACTCCGGCCGAAGCCGCACTCGGCGACGATCCGCACGTGGCGGGCGTGGTCTGGTGCGCCAAGGAGACGCTCTACAAGCTGGCCCGCCGTCGCGGACTCGACCTGCTGCGCGACCTCGCGATCGAACGGATCGACTTCGCGGCGGGCGAGGTCGTCGGCCGCGTCCGCGGCGGCGAACCGATCCCGATGCGGCTGGAACTGCGCGAAGGGCTGATCGTCGTCCACACCCTTTGATCCGCAGCGACATCCGCCGCACCGCCTTCTCTATGCAGCGACCGATCCGGAAATCGACGACAACATACGCACCCGGACCGGGCGCACACGAAATCACCCCTGCTGCAATGTATCGCAGCAGGGGTGAAAACCGTTTCCGGCGGCGGAAAGCCCGCGTCGGTCAACTCCCGTGCAGGGGTTCCCAGCCCAACCGCAGATCGGGAAGTCCGGTCAATTCGCGCACCGCACGACGCCCCTCCTCGCCCAATGCAAGCGAATAGCGATTGACGAAGAGCGCGATATGACGGTCGATCACCTCGTCGTCCAACTCACGAGCGTGTTCCCTGACGAACGGCCGCGAAACCGTCGGGTGTTCGAGCGCGTAGGCGATGCTGTCGTGCAATACCCGATCGAAGGTGCGACGCACCTCCGCCGGCAGTTCCCGACTCGCCACGATGCCGCCCAACGGCAGCGGCAGTCCCGTCTGCCGCTCCCACAACGCTCCCAGATCGGCCACCAGTTCCAGATTGTACCGCTCGTAGGTAAAACGCCCTTCGTGAATGAGTACGCCCGCGTCGAACGCACCCCGTTCGACCGCTGCGGCGATCTCGGAAAAGAGCACCGGCGTACGGTCGACGATCGAGGGAAAAAAGCGCAGCAGCATGGCATTGGCCGTCGTGAGTTCGCCCGGAATGGCTACGCGCCGGATCGGCGACCGGTCGCCGCGGCGCCGCACGAGCAACTGCCCGTTGCCCCGTCCGAGTGCCGATCCGCTGTCGAGCAGCGCATAACGGTCGACGACGGCCGGCAGCACGGCATAGCTGATCTTCGAAATATCGGGTCCGTCGGGCGACGAGACGCCTTCGTTCAGCTCCTCGATATCCTGGAATCCGACCTCGAACGCGAGGCCCTGCGTCGGGATACGACCGTTGAGCAATGCCTCGAACATGAACGTATCGTTGGGGCAGGGCGAAATACGGAGGCGCAACCGGTCAGTCATCGTCGTCGGCCGAAAGCCGTTTTTTCGTGACCGCCTTCTCCGACCTTCTCCGACCGCCGAAACGGCCGATCAGGAAGCCCGCCAGGAAGATCACGGCCCAGATGACGAGCGTCGTGATCTTGCCCATGGCCCAGACGTAGATCTCGCTCGAATAGAAAATCAGGAGGAAGAAGAGCACCAGCGCGGCGGCGATGCCGATCATCCATTTGGTAGATGTTTTCATAAGCCTATCGGTTTGAATTTCAAGTTTATCACCCCTTCCCGACACCCCCGGCGGATCGGCGAAGGGGAAGTCGATCCAGCGAAGAGACGGATCCGATTTCGCCGACGAGCAACGCCAACTCCCGTGCCAGCGCCTCGCAGGCATCGGCCACGCGCCACACGCCGAAGGGTTCTCCCACGCGGTTGGAGACGGCACGCACCTCGGCGGCCGGTACGCCCAGCGCCGCAGCGACGGCGAAGAACGCCGCCCCCTCCATGTTCTCCACCTCGGCTCCGGCAGGTGCCGCCCCGCTGCGTGCGACGCTGTTAGAAACCGCCGTGCGCAGCCCCGGAACAGCGAACGTCGGACGATAGGCGTCGGCGTACCGTTCCGGCAATCCCTCCACGCGCTCCTCGGCGACGGCGACGACCTCGCCGACGGCAACCTCCGATGCGGGATAGACGCCGGCGATGCCCGCCAGTAGCAGCAGATCGGGGCGTTCGTCGACGACCGCACGCGCCGTCGCGGCGGCAGCAGCGGCAGGGCCTACGCCCGTGATGCGGTACGCGACGCCGGGACAGCGGCGCCGGAAAGCCTCGGCTTCGCCCGCCGTGGGGAAGAGGACGACCGTGCGCATACGTCTACCGGCCGACGACGGCTTCCAGCTCTTCGACCGTCACGGGGATCGTACGGTCGCCGAGGATGCGGCAGCCGGTGTCGGTCACCAGCAGGTCGTCTTCGATGCGGATGCCGCCGAAATCGAGATAGCGGCTGCGCAGCAGGTCGTAGTCGACGATCCCGCGGAACTTGCCTTCGGCTTCGCACTTGTCGACGAGCGCCGGGATGAAGTAGATGCCCGGTTCGTCGCTCAGGATCGTCCCCGGGCGCAGACGCCACGTGGCGCGGTGGAGGCAGGTAGCCGACTGCGCGGCGCGCTCGGCCACGAGCGAATAGTCGAAACTGCGCTCGCCGATGTTTTCGCAGTCGTGCACGTCCATGCCCAACCCGTGTCCCAGTCCGTGGGGCATGAAGAGGTACATGGCGCCCGCGGCGACAGCGTCGTCGGCCGAACCTTTGAGCAGCCCCACGCCGACGAGCCCCTCGGCCAGCTTGCGGTAGGCTTCGAGGTGTACCTCCTGCATGTACATCATTCCCGGGCGCACGATGCGTGCGATGTGGTCGTGGCACGCCAGCACGATGTCGTAGATCTCGCGCTGCTGCGCCGTGAAACGGCCGCTGACAGGGTAGGTGCGCGTGTGGTCGGAGCAGTAGTTCATCAGGTTCTCGCCGCCGGCATCGACCAGCAGCAGCCGTCCGTCGGCGAGCACCCCCTCCGAGTTGAGGTTGTGCAGCGTCTCGCCGTGCTGCGAGACGATCGACGGGAACGACACGCCGAGCCCCATCGACTTGGCGACGCCCTCGATCGCACCGGCGATCTCGCGCTCGACGACGCCCGCGCGGCACATCCGCATGGCGGTGGTGTGCATGGCGTAACCGATGTGGAAGGCATCCTCCATCTGCGCCACCTCCTCGGCGCTCTTGACCTCGCGCATCTCCGCGACGGCGAACATCAGGTCGACCGACTTGTAGTCGTGCAGCAGCGCAGGAGCGATCCCCAGCAGCGCCGAGAGTTGCAGCTTCGTTTCGCCGCGGTAGGGCGGCAGGTAGTGTATGCGGCGGCCGAGCCGGATCGCGGCGGCCAGATAGTCGGCCAGCGCCGCCAGCGGGCGGCAGTCGGCGACGCCCGCGCGGGCGCCTTCTTCGCGCAGCGTGGGCTGCGGCCCCGTCCAGATGATGTCGTCGACGGTGAAATCGTCGCCGAAAAGCACCTCCTCGCCCGTATCGGCGTCGATGACGCCCGCGAGCGACGGCCGGTCGAGGCCGAAATAGTAGAGGAACGTCGAATCCTGACGGAAATAGTAGGCGTTGTTGGGATAGTTGTTGGCTGAGGGCTGGTTGCCCGGCAGCAGGATCAGCCCGCCGCCCGTCTTCGCGCGCAACTCGGCGCGGCGCGAAACGTAGGTTTTGACCGGAAACATGTTCGTTGATTTTTTTCTTCCATTTCTCGCCTCGGCAATTCGAGCAAGTTCGATTGCGCTCGGCTTGACGAAATGGTTGTCTTTTTTACGTCGTCTCCCTACCGGCGGTTGCCCAGCAGCCGCAGCATGTAGAGAAACAGGTTGATGAAATCGAGGTAGAGCGACAGCGCACCCAGCAGCGCCATTTTCTGCATCGGCTCGTCGACCTCGGCGCCGGAGTAGATCATCCGCTTGATCGTCTGCGTGTCGTAGGCCGTCAGCCCGACGAAGAGCAGGATGCCGACGTAGGTGACGATCCACATGAGCATCTCGCTTCGGAGGAAGAGATTGACCACCGAGGCGAGGATCACGCCCACGAGGGCCATCGTCAGCAGGTTGCCCCACGACGAGAGGTCGCGCCCCGTGACGAAGCCGTAGAGCGACATCGCGCCGAACATGCCGGCCGTGACGAGGAACGTCAGGCCGATCGATCCCAGGTCGTAGACGAGGAAAATGGTCGACAGCGTGGCGCCGTTGACCACCGAATAGGCGATGAACATCAGCGTGGCCGTCAGGAACGACATGCGCATGATGTTGGCCGCCAGGACGAAGACGAGCACCAACTCGGCGACGATGAGGCCGAGGAAGACGAAGCGGCTGCTGAAAATCGCCTGCAACAGCGTTTCGGAGCCGGCCACCGTATAGGCCGTCAGCGCCGTCAGTGCCAGCGCCATAGTCATCCAGAGATAGACGTTGCGGAAAAGCGTCGCGCGCGCGGCATCGGGCTGCGCGGCGGCAAGGGTCGGTTTGGTTGTTTCCATTTTCGTGTCGAATGATTTTGTTATTTTGACATTTCTTTTCGTTTTCCCTGCAAAAGGCGTGCGGCGAATCAGTCGGGCTGCGAATTCGAGGCGTCGGCCGGCACCATGCGGTAGAGCTGGTCGCCGCGCCGCACGAGCGAAGGGGTTTTCAGCGAACAGAAGACCCCTTGCACGGCCTCTTGGGCAGGAGCATTGCCCACATAGGGGTCGGCCGTCAGTTCGACCACGCCCGTCGTCGGCCCCTGGAAGAAGAGCTCGTCGCCGCGCCGCACGGGCGACGCCTCGACCCATACCTCGGCCACCGACTGCTTCTTGAAAAAGTTGGTCACCCGGCCCACGTAGACCTTGCGGCGCGTGGCCGACGACCCGTAATGCTCGCTATGTTCGGCCATCGGCGCACCGGCATAGTAACCCTGCCAGAAGCCGCGGTTGAAGACCGTCGCCAGCTTCTCTTTGAGCGCCGCAGCCAGTTCGGGCGTATATTCGCCCGTCTCCATCGCCCGCAGGGCGCGGTCGTAACACGCCACCACCCGTTTGACGTACTCCGCACCGCGGGCACGCCCTTCGATTTTGAGCACGCGCACGCCGGCGCCGACGAAGCGGTCGAGGAAGTCGATCGTGCAGAGGTCTTTGGGCGAAAGGAGGTATTGCCCCTCGGCGGCGAGCTGCGCGCCCGTCTCCACGTCGGTGAGCGTATATTTGCGGCGGCAGATCTGGCGGCAGGCGCCCCGGTTGGCCGAACACCCCGTCTCGTGAAGCGACAGGTAGCACTTGCCCGAAACGGCCATGCACAGCGCGCCGTGGGCGAACATCTCGATGCGCACCGGATCGCCCGAAGGGCCGCAGATCTGCTGCTCGTCGATCGCGCGGGCGATGCGGCCGATCTGGTCGAGCGACAGTTCGCGCGCCAGCACCACCACGTCGGCCCACTGCGAAAAGAACTTCACCGCCTCACTGTTCGTGAGGTTGCACTGCGTGGAGATATGCACCTCCATCCCGATGCGGCGCGCGTAGAGGATCGCCGACAGGTCGGAAGCGATCACGGCGTCGACCCCCGCCGCGCGGGCGCGGTCGACGAGCGCGTGCATCTGCCGCAACTCGTCCTCGTAGATCACCGTATTGACCGTCAGGTAGCTCTTCACCCCCGCCGCGCGGGCGATCCCGACGATACGTTCCAGATCGTCCGGCGTGAAATTCGCGGCCGACTTCGACCGCATGTTGAGCTGCCCCACACCGAAATAGACGGCGTCGGCTCCGGCCTGTACGGCCGCCTGCAACGCCTCGTAGCTCCCGGCCGGAGCCATCAGTTCTATGTCGCTTCGTTTCATCTCGAATGTTTTTCTCGTGCCGCCGCTCTTTTCCGACAGCGTTCTGCATCGCAGGCAGTTCACCCCTCCCGCACGACGGACTGTAACCCGCTAAGACTCGTCCGACTCCGGTCTCCGAGGCCGAATCGCGAGTTTTTTCGGGAAATCGAATCGTCTATTTCCTGCGCCCCATCAGGCTGCGGGCGTACTCGCGCAGCGGCTCCTTGCGCGCATCAGGGACGTTCAGTCCGTCGAGCGTCGCCAGCGCACGGTCGAAACGCAGCGAAATCTGCTGCTCCGTGAGACGCGGCACATCCAGCGCGTCGAAGACGGCGCGCACACGGGCGATCTTCTCCGCAGGGGCAAGCGCCGCATCCTTGTAGGTGTGGCGCAGCACCTCGCGCTGCTCCTCGTCGGCACGGCTCATAGCCGTGACCATCAGATAGCTCTTCTTCCCTTCGAGAATGTCGCCGCCGATGGTCTTGCCCAACTCCTCGCCGCCGTAGCTGTCCAGCAGGTCGTCCTGCAACTGGAAGGCCATGCCCAGTTCGATGGCGAACTGGTAGAGACGGCGGCTCTGCTCCTCGTCGGCACCGCCCAGAATCGCACCCATCATGGCCGAACCTGCCACCAGCACCGACGTCTTCAATTCGATCATCGACATGTACTCCACGACCGAAACCTTCTGCTTGCTCTCGAAATCCATGTCGTACTGCTGCCCTTCGCAAACACCCAGCGCCATCGTGTTGAAGACCTCCAAAATACGCGGCAGCAGTGCCGGCGGTGCCTGCGCCAGCAGCCGGTAGGCGCTGATGAGCATGGCGTCGCCCGACAGAATCGCCACGTTGCCGCCCCAGCGGGCGTAGACCGAAGGTTTGCCGCGGCGCACGGCGGCATTGTCCATGATGTCGTCGTGCAGCAGCGTGAAGTTGTGGAATATCTCGACGGCGGCGGCGGCGGGCAGCGCGACGTCGACGTCGTCGGCAAACAGCCCGCACGACAGCAGCAGCAGCATCGGGCGCAGGCGCTTGCCGCCGCCCGCGAGCGAATAGCGGATCGGATCGTAGAGCCGTTCGGGTTCGGTAGGCAACTCACGCTGAGCGAGATAATTTTCGAGAAGGTCGAGAAGCTGTTCGTTGGTCTGCATTTTTCTTACGTTTGATCGTTCGTTTGCGACAGCCGTTTTCCCGCCTCGGCAAAACCCGAACGAAGTTCGGCATTGCGCTCGGCTTATCGAAAACGTCGGCGAATACACGTCCAAAGATACGAATAAGCGAGAGCAAAAGCAAACTCGTTTGCATTTTGCCGAGCGGGAGTATCTTCGGCGCAAGCCAAAGTACGAATAAGCGAGGGCAATGTCGAATTTATTTGAACATTGCCGAGCGGAAGTATCCAAGGCGAAGCCAAAGATACGAAAAGTCGGGCGCAGAAGCAAGCGTCGGCTTGATTATGCCGAGACGGAGTATCTAAGACGCGATCAAATATACCTAAACTCTTTTGCAAACACATCAAATTTGATGATAACATATCAAGTCGGCGCCTCACAGCAAACAAATTATCGACACAAATACCTAGCTTTGCCATCAAAATAACGATAGATGAAAACAGACTGTTTGAAAGGAATTGACACCTTGCGTTACTCGGATATTTTTTTGGCTATGTATTCTGACAATGGAAGCAGTTGCCTGCATCGCAACCATTCTCACGTATTGGTCTATATGTATTCCGGGGAACTGGAAATAAAGGAACACAAGAAAATTACCCGATTGCACAAAGGGGATTGCGCATTTATCCGTAAGGATTTCAGCGTGCAGCTCACCAAACAAGCATGCAAAATGGAGCAGTTCAAGGCCGTATTCCTAATGTTCACGGATAAATTTCTGCGTAACTTTTACTGCCGCTTGGACAAGGAAAGTCTACCGGAAAATGCACGACGAAGCAAAGTCAGTCTGTACAGACTGCCGTCCGACCGTCCCGACATCGTAAGCCTGTTCGAGTCGATGACCCCATACTTCAATTCCGGCATCCGACCTACGGACGAACTGTTGGAATTGAAGATGACAGAAGGATTGTACGTACTCCTGAATACGGACAAGAACCTGTATGCCTCGCTTTTCGACTTCGCCGACCCGTGGAAAATCGACATCATGGACTTCATGGAACAGAACTACATGAACGACCTTACGCTGGCGGAAATGGCCAATTATACCGGGCGGAGCCTTGCCACGTTCAAACGTGACTTCAATAAAGTAAGCGACCTGTCTCCTCAAAAATGGGTGATACGCCGCAGACTGGAAGCAGCCCATGCGCTCATACTGTCCGGCACACGGAAAGTGACCGACGTTTGCTACCGTGTAGGCTTTAAAAACCTTTCCCACTTTTCAAAAGCATACAAGGGACTGTACGGATATTCCCCTGCCCACAGCTATTGATCTTTTATTCAAACGAACGGACTTATTTATGGATATTCAAGGACAAGAAAACCAACTTATTCTCGCATTCCCGGACAGGGAAGTACGCTGTTTGGATACGGCAGACAACAGAATCAACCGGATGTTGGAACGGTCGAACATATCTATCATCGGGAACAATAACCGTGTGCTGTTGCATTTCGAATCGGAAGATAGTGCGGAAGAATTGCTAACGGGAGCCGGATTCCTGCTTATCGTCAAAGGGGATGGAAACGAAGTGGACATGGGGACGGTCATTGTACGTTGTTCCTCCATATTGGGCATGACCGGGCTGAAACTCATCATCGGGCAGCTGCCCGGACTGGGTGCAGGCGTATCCCGGACAGCAAACGGATGCAGCGTCACCATAGGCGACCGGGTGGTCATCAACGGAGTCACCCTCTATCTGCAAGAAGACCATTCGCGTGTCAGCATCGGCGATGACAGCCAGTTGAGCTGGGGCGTGGATGTGTGGTGCACAGATGCCCACACGATTACCGACCTCGAAGGAAACCCTGTCAATTATGCCGAAAGCATTGAGATAGGCCGTCACGTATGGGTGGGCAAGGATGTCAAGATAGGCAAGAATGTGCGAATCGCCGACAACAGCATTGTAGGTTGGGGCAGCATCGTTACCAAACGGTTCGACGAGCCGAACGTAATCCTTGCAGGCACCCCGGCCAAGATAGTGAAGCGTGGCATAAACTGGGACCGCAAGTGCATCAACAAGTACACGAAAGGGTTGTAACTGCATTTCCGTTCTTCTGAACTGTACGGCAAAACACTTTGAGCCGACGGGCAAAGCCTTTTCATAACAAACCCGCTACCTTTGCACCGGAATCTTAAAAACAAATATACAATGGACATTTTTGAAAAAGACCTTTCTGGCGCTATGGTCTCACCCGATGAACCGGGCTATGACAAACTTATCAGTACCATATTCGACACAATGGCTGCAACAGCGGAAATGAATGCAAAAGGCTGGCTCACGCCGGAAGAAGTGCTTGAGTATCTGCGCCGTATTACGGGCAGGGAGATTGATAAGAGTACGACACTGCTGCCTCCGTTCTATGTGGATTACGGCAAGAACATCCACATTGGCAAAGGATGTTGGATTCAGCAGGGCTGCACCTTCTTTGACCGTGGAGGTATAACGATCGGCGATGGCGTATTCATCGGCCCGAAAGTGAATCTTATCACCATCAACCACGATCCGAATCCCGACAATCGCAACGCCACGTACGGTCGTCCCATTGTCATAGAGGACAAGGTGTGGATTGGCATCGGCGCTACCGTTCTGCCCGGCGTACATATCGGCTATGGTTCTATCATCGGTGCCAACAGCGTGGTTACACACGATGTGCCGCCTATGACAATTGTCGGCGGTAATCCGGCAAAAATAATTAAAGCGATTGAAACAAAAGACAAGGAGTAAACGGAACAGTAAAGAGTACGATTGTTAAGGCCGACGAAAGGAGGCAGCGTTTTCTTTTCTTCTGCTTTATTTTTACAATTTGCATCCGTAAGAGTCGCCAAACGAGCAAAGCAATGCAGGCCGCAGCAATTGGGACGGTTGCCAAATCATTGTCCAAAAAATGAGGCAATTTTCACAACTATCTTAATTTCAAATATCTATATTCCCTATACAGATTTACGGAAAAAGTTTGGAGTTGAGGGAAATTTTCGTAACTTTGAATGCGAATAAACGGCGCCCCGCGCCACAAACCAACATTCTGCAACGATGAAAAAACTTGCAATAGGAATCGACATCGGCGGCATCAACACGGCCTTCGGGCTGGTGGACGAGAACGGCGACCTCTATGCCGATTCGGTCGTATCGACCAAGAAATTCCCGCTTTTCACCGACTATCCGGCCTATGTGGCCGAGCTGACCGAATCGCTGCATGCGCTGGCCGACAGCCTCTCGTTCGAATACGAGCTGGTGGGCATCGGCATCGGCGCGCCCAACGCCAATTACCACACGGGCGTGATCGAACACCCGGCCAACCTGTGGAAGTTCCCCGTCGGCGAAACCAATCCCGACGAGAGCCGCCGCATGTTCCCGCTGGTGGACGACATCAAGAAGGCGTTCCCGGGCGTCGAGTGCCGGATGACCAACGACGCCAACGCCGCCACGATCGGCGAGATGATCTACGGCAACGCCAAGGGGATGAAGGATTTCATCATGATCACGCTCGGGACGGGACTCGGTTCGGGATTCGTCGCCAATGGCGAGATGATCTACGGCCACGACGGCTTCGCCGGCGAATTCGGCCACGTGATCGCCGTGCGGGGCGGCCGCCAGTGCGGCTGCGGACGCCGCGGCTGTCTGGAAACCTACGTTTCGGCCACCGGCATCAAGCGCACCGTTTTCGAACTGATGGCCACCATGACCGAACCTTCGGAGCTGCGCGACATCCCCTTCGCCAATTTCGACGCGGCGATGGTCTCGACGGCCGCATCGCACGGAGACCCCATCGCGCTCGAAGCGTTCCGTATCACGGGCGAGTTGCTGGGATATGCGCTCGCCGACGCAGTGACGATCACCTCGCCGGAGGCGATCTTCCTCTTCGGCGGCCTGGCCAAGTCCGGAAAATACATCTTCGAGCCGACGCAATGGTACATGGAGGAGAACATGATGAGCGTCTTCAAGAACAAGGTAAAGCTCCTGCCCAGCGGCATCCAGAGCCAGAACGCCGCCATCCTCGGCGCTTCGGCGCTGATCTGGCAAGAGGTGAAACAGCTCGGAGCCTGATCCGTCCGCAACATCCGTACAGGAGCTATCCGCATGTCGGACGGCTCCTGTTTTTTATGCCGCGGTCACGCGCCGTGCCACCGGAAACGACCGGTACACGGGACGACTTCCGGCATATTTCCGCGAAACCATAGAACCGACCCAAAACTTTTCCTCATGAAACGAACCTTCACCCTGCTGGCGGCCGCCCTCGCGACGACGGCCGCAGCCCAGAAACCCTACCACCGCGACCTCGCCGTGCTGGAAGTCAACCGCGAAGCGCCCCGCACCGAATTCGTGGAGTTCGCCTCGCGCGACGAGGCGCTCACGCGCTCCTTCGAGCGGAGCGACGCCTACCGCTCGCTCGACGGCGTATGGAAATTCCGCTATGCGGACGACGTCCGCGCCCTGCCCGCCGACGCGACGGCCGCCGACGCCGACACTTCGGCGTGGAGCGACATCCGCGTTCCGGGCAACTGGGAGTTGCAGGGACACGGCACGCCGATCTACGTCAACACGCGCTACGAATACGCCACGATCGATCCCGCGCCGCCGCACCTGCCCGAGGCGATTCCGGCAGGCGTCTACCGCCGCACCTTCACCGTTCCCGAAGCGTGGGCGGGACGCAGGGTCTACCTGACGATCGGCGGTGCCAAATCGGGCGTCTACGTCTATGTCAACGGCCGCGAAGCGGGTTACAACGAAGATTCGAAGAATCCGGCGCAATACCGCATCGACCCCCTCCTGCGTCCGGACGAGAATACGCTGGCGCTCAAAATGACGCGGTGGAGCACCGGTTCCTACCTCGAAGCGCAGGACTTCTGGCGCATCAGCGGCATCGAGCGCACGGTCTACCTTTCGGCCGAAACGCCCGACGCGCTGCGCGATTTCGAGGTCGTATCGACGCTCGACGACAGCTACCGCACGGGGCTTTTCACGCTGAAAATGTTCCTCGCAGGCGATCGGGAGGTCGAGGCGGGCTACGAACTGCTCGATCCCGAGGGCCGCACCGTCGCCTCGGGACGGCAGCAGGCAACGGGCGAAGCCCTGTTCCGTGCCGAGATACCCGACGCAGCGCACTGGACGGCCGAAACGCCCGACCGCTACCGGCTCGTGATGCACGTGCGGACACCCGAACGGACGGTCTACGTTCCCTTCTCGGTGGGATTCCGCCGCTTCGAGTTCGCCGACGCCGCCGAGCGCGACGCCAAGGGACGCCCCTACCGCGTGCTGCTCGTCAACGGACAGCCCGTGAAATTCAAGGGAGTCAACCTCCACGAACACGATCCCCGCACGGGGCACTACGTCGACGAGGAGCTGTTGCTCCGGGACATGCGGCTGATGAAGGCGCACAACGTCAACGCGATCCGCACCTGCCACTATCCGCAGCAGCGCCGCTTCTACGAGTTGTGCGACTCGCTGGGCTTCTACGTTTACAGCGAGGCCAACGTCGAGAGCCACGGCATGGGGTACGATCTGGCCGCGGGCCGCACGCTGGGCAACGACCGTGCATGGTGGCCGGCGCACGAGACGCGTCTGCGCAACATGTACATGCGCTGCCGCAACTATCCCTCGGTCTCGATCTTCTCGCCCGCCAACGAATCGGGCAACGGCTACAATTTCTACAAAGCCTACGAATGGCTCGAAGCCCGCGAGAAGGGCGAAGGCCGCATGAACCGCCCGATCTGCTACGAACGCGCACAGTGGGAGTGGAACACCGACATGTTCGTGCCGATGTATCCCACGGCGGGAATGCTCGAAGAGTGGGGACGCGAGGGCACCGACCGTCCCGTCGTTCCGTGCGAATACTCGCACGCGATGGGCAACTCCAACGGTTCGCTGTGGCTGCAATGGCAGTCGATCTACAAATATCCCAACTTGCAGGGAGGCTTCATCTGGGACTGGGTTGACCAGGGATTCGAACGCCGCGATGCAGCGGGAACCCTCTATTGGACCTACGGCGGCGACTACGGCGACCGCGAACCGAGTGACGGCAACTTCTGCTGCAACGGTCTCGTTTCGCCCGACCGCACGCCCCATCCCGCCATGGCCGAAGTGCGTTACGCCTACGCCGACATCGCCTTCCGTCCGGTCGGGCCGGCACGGGGGTCGTTCGAAGTCGAGAACCGCTTCTATTTCACCTCGCTCGACGGCTACGACATCGTTTACACGGTCGAGGCCGACGGCAAAGCGGTGCGCAGCGGCACGGTGCGGTTGCAGACTGCGCCGCAGCAGCGCGAGACGGTCGACGCAGCCGTCGGGAAACTCAAACCCGGACGGAATTATTACCTGTGCCTGCGGGCCGTGACGCGCACCGACCGGCCGGGACTGCCCGCCGGCACGGTCGTGGCCGAGGAGCAGTTCCCGTTGCAGAAGGGCGCTCTGCCGGCCTATGAAAAGGAGGGCGAGAGGCTGGCGCTCTCGACGCAGGGCGACCGGATCGAAGCGGCGAACGACCGTGTCCGCTTCGCCGTCAACCGCACGACGGGAGCGGCGCTGAGTTATGAAATCGACGGCACGGAGCTCTTCGCCGACGGATTCGGCGTGCGTCCCAACTTCTGGCGGGCACCCGTCGACAACGACTACGGCGACGGAATGCCCCGCCGCACGCAGGTGTGGAAGGAGGCGTCGCGCGACGCCGACGCCGAGGTAACGGGCCGCATGGAGGGCGACGCGGCGGTGATCGCCGCGACCCGCGCGCTGGCCGGCGGCAACCGCCTGACGACGACCTACACCGTCTATCCGTCGGGGGCGGTCAACGTGCGGATGCACTTCGCCCCCGGCGAGGAGCCGATGCCCGAAATGCCGCGCTACGGCGTGCGGTTCCGCCTGCCCGAACGCATGGACGCCTTCGCCTATTTCGGCCGGGGGCCCGAAGAGAATTACTGGGACCGCAAGGCAGGCACCTTCGTCGGCCGTTACGAGACTTCGGCGCGGCGGGAGTGCTTCCCCTACGTGCGGCCGCAGGAGACGGGACACCACTGCGACACCGAATGGATCGACTTCGGCGAACTGCTGATCGTGGCCGACTCGACCATGGAGTTCAACGCCCTGCGCTGCACGGTCGAGGATCTCGACGGCGAACAGGCCGTCGGCCGCGACTACCAGTGGCACAACTGGACGAAAAGCGACTCCAACGAGGCGGACAAGGCGCGTAATGCGATGCGCCGCCAGACCCACGTGAACGACATCCCGGTACGCGATTTCGTGGAGGTATGCCTCGATTACCGCCAGATGGGGCTCGGCGGCTACGACAGCTGGGGCAAGCGCCCCGAGGAGTCCGTGACGCTGCGCACCGGAAAGCTCCGCGACTGGGGCTTCACCCTCGTCCCGAAGCGTGCGAGAAAATGAAGCGCCGAGAATCAGGATTCACGGGCCGGCCATAAAGGCCGGCGCCCTTCAAAAACGGACGGTGCGACTTCGCGAAGTCGCACCGTCCGTTCGTGTCGTGACGAAAGATTCCTCCCCCGCTATCCGTTCGTCCGGAAAGCCTTCTGCACGCCCTTGATGCGCAGGATGGCGTGGACGAGCGTGTCGACGACGCTCGTGGCAGGCACCTCCACGTCGACCGTACCCGTGAGCAGACCGCCCCGCGAAGCGAGGTTCATCGAACGGATGTTGAGTTTCAGGTCGCGGATCACCGTTTCGGTGATATGGTTGGCCATGCCCGTCGTATCGGCCGCCACGATGCGGATCGTCACGCGGAACGCCCCTTCGGCCGTCTGCCGCCAGCGGGCGTCGATGACGCGGTAGGGATAATTCTCGCGCATACGCCGTGCATTGGGACAGTCGGTGCGGTGGATCGTAATGCCCGAGCTGATCGTCACGAAGCCGAAAATATCGTCGCCCTTGATCGGGTTGCAGCACTTGGCGAGCTTGTACTCGATCTGGTTGATGTTGTCGTCGATCACGAGCGCGTCGGTCGAATGCGCGGGCCGCGCGGCGGCGTTCTGCAACTTGGCCTGCTCGGCTGCGGCGGCCGCTGCGCGCCGCTCCTCGTCGGCCTCGCCCGACTGCCAGCGGGTGAGAATCTCCTTGACCGTCGACAGATCGATCTTTTCGGTGGCGATCAGCCCGTAGAGTTCGGTTCCCGCTTTGAGCTTGTAATATTTGCACAGATACCCCACCGCCTCGTCGATCGTGAGGCCGAATTTCCAGTTTTTGAGCTTGCGTTCCAGCTCCTCGCGTCCCAGCCGCGCGCTCTTGGCCTGCTCCTCGCGGATGAAGGCCTTGATCTTGCTGCGCGCCTTGGCGGTCTTGACTGCCGAGAGCCAGTCGGCCTTGGGCGTCTGGTTCTTCTGCGTGAGAATCTCGACGATGTCGCCGTTATGGAGCGTCTCCTTGATCGGCACGGCGCGGCCGTTGATCTTGCCGCCCGAACAGCTGCATCCCAGATTGGAGTGGATGTCGAAGGCGAAGTCGAGTACCGTAGCCCCTTCGGGGAGCTTGCGCAGGTCGCCGTTGGGCGTGAAGACGAAGATTTCGCCCGACGACGGCCGCGAATCGAACCGCTGCGCCAGCGCATGGGGCGTATTCTCCATCAACTCGCGCAGGCGGCCGAGCCACATCTCGCTCGTGAGCGCCCCCTGGTTGACCCCCTTGTAACGCCAGTGCGCCGCGATGCCGCGTTCGGCCACGGCATCCATCCGCTCGGTGCGGATCTGAATCTCCACCCAGCGGCCGCCGCCGGCCGAAACGGTGGTGTGGAGCGACTCGTAGCCGTTGGACTTGGGGATCGAAATCCAGTCGCGCAGCCGTTCGGTATTGGGGATGTAGTAGTCGGTGACGATCGAGTAGACGGCCCAGCACTGGGTCTTCTCCTCCTCGGGCGGACAGTCGAGGATGATGCGCAGCGCGAAGATGTCGTAGACCCCTTCGAACGGCACGTGCTGTTTGTGCATCTTCGTCCAGATCGAGAAGATCGACTTCGTGCGGCTCTTGACGTGGTAGTTGAATCCCTGCCGGTCGAGCCGCTCGACGATCGGCGCCAGAAAACGGTCGATGAAGGTCTGGCGTTCGCGCTCGGTCTCCTCCAACTTGCGGTGGATATGCTCGTACTCGGCCGGTTCGAGATAGCTCAGGGCGATGTCCTCCAACTCGCTCTTGATCGAATAGAGGCCCAGTTTGTGCGCGATCTGGGCGTAGAGGTTCATGCTCTCCCAGCTCTTCTTGCGCCACTTCTCGCGCGGGAACATCCGCAGGTTGCGCATCACTTCGAGGCGGTCGGCCAGTTTGATGAGGATCACGCGCGGGTCTTCGGAGTAGCTCACGATCAGGTCGCGGAAGTTGGCCGCCTGCTCCTTCGAGACTTTCAGCCGGATCTTCGAGATGTTGCTCAGCCCCACGGTAATGCCCAGCACCTCGTCGCCGAAGCGGCGGCGGATTTCGGACGTCACGCCCATCAGGTCGCCCGGCTCGCCGCAGGCGGCGAGCCGCACCACGTCGTGCAGGATGGCCGCCAGCGTGGAGTTGCGCCCCAGTCCGATTTCGGAGATGACGATGCGTGCGACGCCTGCGGCGTGATCCAGCAGCGGAGATCCGTCGTAGCGCACCTGTTTTTCAAGGCATTCGGCGGCATATGCCAGCGCCTCGTCAACGAGCCGCTGCGTGGTCTCGGAAAAATTTGCGGCGACGAGCGTCCGCAGCTCGTCGTAACGTGTCGTCTCCATAGCTCTGCACGATTTTAGCGGGATGCCCCGTTAACCTAACGCAACAAAGTTACAAAAATTTCACAAACCCCGTGCTTCGTCGCACCGTCGACACCTCTTTTCGTACGGGTTCCGTGCGGAAGGCCGGCGGAGCACGGCGAACGGCCGGCAGCACAGGCCGTGCCGAGACCCTGCCGGAGTCGGACGGAGGGGTGAAACCGCGGGCATTCCCCGAAATACCGTCCCGCAACGAAAGAACGGTGCAATCTTTGTTTCGACAGCGAAAAACTTAATTTTCCGCCAAGCCGGGCGCAGAGCCGAACTCGCACAGGCTACGCCGAGGCGGGAAAACGAAGAAGAAAATCTCGAAGACGATGATCCATACTACCGATTTTATCGCTACATTTGGCGTGAAAACCAAATGGAAGCACCTCATGGCCGAACAGAAAGTCTACGTCCCGACCGTCGGGGAAGAGGTCGCCAACGCCGTATCGCACGGCGTGATGCTGTGTCTGACGCTCGCCGCTCTTCCCTTCGCCGCCGTGCGCGCCTACGTCCACGACGGAACGCTGGCCGCCGTGGCCGCCAGCGTCTTCGTCATCTCGCTGCTGCTGATGTTCCTCGGATCGACCCTCTACCACTCGATGCACCCCGCGTCACGCCACAAGGAGGTGTTCCACATCCTCGACCACATCTTCATCTACGTCGCCATCGCCGGAACCTACACCCCGATCGCACTGTCGGTCATCGGGGGCTGGCAGGGTACCTTCATTACGGTACTGCAATGGGCGATGGTACTCTTCGGCATCATCTACAAGTCGCTCGCCCGCCGTTCGATTCCGGCGATCAGCCTGACGATCTACCTGGTGATGGGATGGACGATCGTCTTCTTCATGCCGCTTTTCGTGCGTCACGCCTCGATGCCGCTGCTCGTGCTGATCGCCGCGGGAGGCGTGCTCTACACCGCCGGCGCATGGGTCTACGCCCGCAAAGGGTTCCGCTATCACCACATGGTATGGCACCTGCTCATCAATCTGGCGGCGATCTGCCACTTCACGGCCATCGTCTTCTACCTCTACTGAGATACTTATCCGCGCAATACTCCGCGATGTTTCGTGTCGGACTGCCGGAAAGAACGGGGAGAAGACGAAGGTTAAATTTGCGTTAAGGAATCCTTACCTTTGCGTTAATTCTGCGCGCATTACGTGAGAGAACCGACTTTTCGGTCTAAATTTGTCCTGCCTAACGAACGTTTTCGGAATGTGCGGCGCACGCCGGGCGGCGGAAACGAATTAAAACGGATTTATGGACCCGATTTACACAGTGATTATCGCCATTCTGGCAGTACTGGCCGTCTCAGGCCTCTTCGTCGGCGTCACCAACGACGCCGTAAATTTCCTCAACTCGGCTATCGGATCGAAGGCGGCCCCCCGCCGCGTGATCCTGATCGTGGCATCGATCGGAATCCTGGTCGGCACGCTCACGTCGAGCGGCATGATGGAGGTGGCGCGCAACGGAATGTTCGATCCGGGGATGTTCTCCTTCCACGAGGTGATCCTGCTCTATCTGAGCGTGATGTTCGCCAACATCATTCTGCTGGACCTCTACAATTCGTGGGGGCTTCCCACCTCGACCACCGTGTCGCTCATCTTCTGCCTGCTGGGCGCCGCGATCGCCGTTTCGACCTTCAAGATCGCCGGCAGCGACGCACTTTCGATGGGCGACCTGGGCGAGTTCATCCACGCGGGCCGTGCATTCGGCATCGTCGCGGCGATCCTGCTCTCGGTGGTCATCGCGCTGACGGTGGGTACGGCCGTGATGTACGTCTCCCGCCTGATCTTCTCGTTCCGTTACACGCGGGCCCTGAGCCGCTACGGCGCGCTGTGGTGCGGCGCATCGCTCACGGCGATCATCTACTTCGCACTCTTCAAGGGACTCAAAGGGCCGCTGTCGCAGACGGCCTTCATCCATACGATCGAAAACCATATCCTTCTCTCGCTGCTGGTCTGCTGGCTGGTATGCAGCCTCATCCTCTTCTTCGTCCAGCGTTTCAAGATCAACATCCTGCGCATCACGATCCTGGGCGGCACCTTCGCCCTCGCGCTCGCCTTCGCCGGAAACGATCTGGTGAACTTCATCGGCGTACCGATCGCCGGCTGGGACGCCTTCCAGATCGCCCGCCACGCCGGCGACTCCGCGATGACGATGGATGCGCTCAACGAGAACGTTCCGGCCAACTTCGCCTTCCTCGTCGGTGCGGGCGTGGTGATGATCCTCACGCTCTGGACGTCGCGCAAGGCGATGCACGTCACCGAAACCGAACTCTCGCTGGCCAGCCAGAACGACGAGCAGGAGCAGCGCGAATACGGTTCGTCGGCCTTCGCCCGCGCCATCGTCCGCGCGACGCTCAACACCAACCATGCCATCGAGCGGGTCGTTCCCCAACGGCTCCGCGAGGCGATCTCCCGCCGCTTCGAAGTGACGGACATCGAGCACACCGGCGCACCGTTCGACATGATCCGCGCCACGGTCAACCTCACCACTTCGGCACTGCTGATCGCCATGGCCACATCGCTCAAACTGCCGCTGTCGACCACCTACGTCAGCTTCATGGTAGCGATGGGTTCGTCGCTGGCCGACCGCGCCTGGGGACGCGAAACGGCCGTTTACCGTATTTCGGGCGTGATGACCGTCGTGGCGGGATGGTTCGTGACGGCGCTGGGCGGCTTCATCATCGCCTACGTCGTCGGACTGGCACTCGTCTACGGAGGAACCGTCATGCTGATCCTGCTGACGGTGCTGGCGGGCTACATGCTCGTCCACAGCAACTTCATCAAAAAGACGAAGAGCGCCGAAACGACGACCGCTGTCACGAACGAAAACGTCGTCGAAGAGATCGCCACGGTGGTCAGCTCGACGATCAACACCGCCACCCGCATCTACGACCGCACGCTGCTGGCCGTCTTCAAGGAGAACCGCAAGGTGTTGCGCGACCTCAACCGCGAATCGTCGGAACTCTACGAGCGGATGCACGAACGCAAATACCGCATGATGTCGACGCTGCGGATGCTGCGCGAGAGCGATCTCGACACGGCGCAGTACTACGTGCAGGTGGTCGACTACCTCAACGAACTGACCAAGGCGCTCACCCACATCGTGCGCCCCGCATACGGCCATATCGACAACAACCACGAAGGGCTGACCCGCGAACAGACGACCGACCTGATCCGCGTGGGCGACGAAGTGGAGGCGATCTACCGCCGCATCAACGCCATGCTCACGACCAACGACTTCGGCGACATCGACCTGGTGCTCTCGATGCGCGACCGTCTTTTCGAGACCATTTCGGACGCGATCAAGAGCGAGCTGCGGCGGTTCAACACCTCCGGCAAGGGGAGTACGAAAGCCAGTATGCTCTACTTGACGATCCTCAACGAGACGCGCACGATGGTGCTCCAGCTGCGCAACCTGTTGAAGGCGCAGCGCCACTTCCTCGAAACGAAGGGCGTCATCAAGAGCTGGCTCTATTACGCCAAATAAGCGGAATCATTTCGTATCTTCGGCTGACGCTCAGATACTCCCGTTCGGCAATGTTCAAATAAATTTGACATTGCTCTCACTTATCCGTATCTTTGTCGGGCGCGTCCCGAAACCGGACCGTTCACCGCAAACGGTCCGGTTTTTTCATACAGTGCGAAGCCCGCCGCACATGCTGCGGCAGGCGAAACGAAACGCATCGCACGCTGAGCAACGAAACAAAGACGACATCATGGATATAGCCAAGACCAAACGGCGCGAAAACATCGCCGAATACATCCTCTACCTCTGGCAGCTGGAAGACCTGCTGCGGGCGCTGCAATTCAGCCCCGAAGCCGTTCACTCCCAGCTCATCGCCCCCCGCAACCTCTCCCAGCCGGAGCAGCGGCTCTATCTGGAATGGTATATGGACATCGCCGACCTGCTGCGGCAGGAGGGCAAGGAGCGGCAGGGGCACCTCGACCATACGCTGCACCTGATCGCCGACCTGCACAACCTCTACCTGCAACTGATGAAGCTGCCCGCCGGGGCCCGCTACCGCGAACTCTACGCCCGCCTCGAACCCGAACTGCCCCGCCTGCGCGCGGTGCTGGGACGCAACGAGACGAGCGACACCGAACTCTGTTTCCGGGCGCTCTACGCGGCGATGCTCTACCGTATCCGCGGCGAAGGAGGCCAGCAGGCCGTCGCCGACACGGTGGAGTATATTTCGCCCGCGATCGCCGAACTCGCTTCGATGTACGGCAAGGTGGAGCGGGGCGAGATCGATCTCTTCGAACGGGAAAAATAGCCGCAGACTGCGGCGAAGCGAAAACTGCCCTGTCGCATGGAAGAAGGGGTTGTCGCAGCCAGCGACAACCCCTTCTTCGGATTACGGACTCTTAAAAACGGCGCAGACGCAACCCCGCGGTGTCGGACGGCTCGCCGCGCAACCTCTGCGACGGCAATTCGCGCAGGTCGGCCACCGAGGAGAACCGCGCGAGGGTGCTACGCGGAGAACCGGCGTCGACCGACAACCGTTTCTCTATGCTCCGGCGTTCCGGACGGAAGGCGCCGAGCGAACCGTGACGGCGGCTGCGCACGGTTTTCGCTACCGTACCCGAAGCCGCTGCGGAGGTGGTGAAAGGTTCCGACTCGAAAATCTTCGTCGTCCGTCCCCCGTTGTAACCGAACGCCACGGCGACATAGGTCGTCGACGGTTCGAGCATATCCGTGAAATCTACGGTACGATTGCCCGAATAGAGCGAATAATCGAATAATCCGTACGCTTTGAGAATATCCATATAGACCTCGGCATAAGCCTCCTTGCCCTCGTCGTAGGCCGTATACTCATCGTAGACGAAGACGTCGGCGAAATAGACCTCGTCGGTATTCGACGGCGTTACGTCGAATTTGGCGCCCGAAGCCGTAACGTCGCGGACGTTCAGGCCAATCGTCATCGTCGAAGGAACAAGTTCGGAGGTTCGCTGCACCGCGCTGGCGACCTCCGTCGTGCGCACGCCCTCGGTACTGACGCCGAAGACGACGGCCACGTAATCGGTTCCCGCGTCGAGGTCGCCCATCGCCAGATCGGCGTCGGTGTCGACCGTCACGTCGCCCGTCCAGATGTATTCGTTGCCGGCCCAGTCGATCTCGTAGCCGTTCTCCATCTCGATGAAGGCGTCCGCAATGGACGAAGGCGTATTTTTGTCGAACAGCTCCTTGCTGCACACGCCGATATAGTAGCGCGTAGCCGCATTGGACGGCCGGACGGAGATGTCGAATGCCGTCACGGAGACATTCCGGAAGGAGATGTCGAACGTGCAGTCGTCCGTCGGCACGAACGCTTCGGTACGCACCGTCTCGCGCGTCACGCCCGTCAGCGGCCTGCCCTCTTCGGTCAGGGCGAACGCGTAGACCACGTACTCCGTATCGGGCGAGAGTTTCGTGAATTCGTAGCCGTCGGGGCCGATCGAAAGAAAGTCGGTCCAGTCGAGATCATAACCGTTGGCCTGGTAATAGGCCGCCGTCTCTTTCAGGTCGGCGACCACCGAAGCGACGATTTCGGCGTCGGTACCCCATGTGTCGAAATCGGCCTTCGCCGCCAGATCGAAATAGTAGAAGCAACCCGTATTGGAGGGCGTCACCTCCACGTCGCAGGTCGATTCGGTCTCTTCGTGCGCAATGGCGAACTCGCAGGAGAAGGGCCCGGTGCGGAACTCGGTCTTCGAGATCGCCGACGTGGCGACCCCTTCGGCTGTCATACCGTAGGCATAGGCGTAATAGTCGGTGTCGGAAGCGAGTCCGGAGATCGTCTGTTCGCCGGTGGGGCCTGTCGTAAGGAACATGTCCAGCATCTCGGCGAACGTCTTTCCAGCCAGGTCGGCCTGCTCCTGTATGTACTCGATGTCGCTGCGGATATAATCGGCCTCGGTCGCATAGCTGTCGAAAAGCGACTTCTCGACCACCATCGGAACATAGCTCGCGGTATCGTCCGACGGCGTCCACGCCACTACGGCGCTGCTTCCGTCGATACCCGACACCCGAATGTCGAAGGTGAGTTCCGGCGTTTCGGGCGCCGGCTGCAAGAGGGTCACCACTTTCTTCTCAGCACCCTTATAGGTCAGCGCGACGTTGGCGATGCGTACCTCGCCCTCGCTCGGATCGAACGCAAAGCCGATCCGGCCGGAAACGGAGTAATCGAACGAATGCACCCACGCATCGGTCGTCGAAGCGGCGATAGCCTCGCCCTCGACCGGATTTTCGACCTCGTATTCGAACCACGACGTTCCGCCTTCGGGCGAAACCGAAAGGGGCGACGCTGCGACCGCCTCCGGAAGTTTGATAACGGGCGCCGGCGCCTCGGGCGATGCGGGATCGTCGGTGTCGCTGTCGCTGCAACCGCCGGCAAGAAGCGCCGAAGCGGCGAACAGAAAAGTCAAAAAACGTTTCATAGGCAAAATGGATTTTGTGTGGCGGTAAAACGGGGCTTTCCGAAACGCCCGTCGCCCTGTCACGGTTAAAAACGATCGATCCGCCGTCCGGCCTGCGGTTTCGCTCCGGAACGGCTTGCGGCCGGATTCGGGATCGGGCACACAGGCAAATATAGCGTAAAATAATTTATATCCAAACATCGTAACCCATTGCATTTCCAGCAGTTGAATTACACTTCCGAGCCGAAAGCAGCAGTTTTCGCACGAATCGGAAGGAAGAATCGGGATTGTCGGGGCGGATCGGTCGCGGACGGAGCGATCGGGTTACGGATCGTAACCTTTCGTTTTTTCGATCTTTTCCGGAATCATCCCCCCCTCCGTTCCGTGCCCGAATTCCCTTTTACTGCGGGATACCCCTTTCCGCCGGAGCATCAGTCCGTTGACGGCGGCTGTTCATAAAATGTTGATAGGTTTTCCCTGCGAACGGCTGCGGCGCTTGCAAAAGCACTATATTTGCATACAAAGGATGACGGTTCCTTGCCGCCGCGTCATGCGGCGGAGGGATGAAAAGGGAACGCCTGTGCAATTCAGGGACTATCCCCGTAGCTGTAACTTCCACGACAAAGGCCGCACAATCTCCGCCACTGCCGCCAGCGGGCGACGGGAAGGCGTGCCGGCCGGAACGAGTCAGAAGACCTGCCGTCCTCCCTTCGTTCGGAGCTTTCGGGTCGAAGAGCCAGACGATGCGATCTGCCCTGCGGGGATTATCTGCCCGTACCGGCGCGGTCGCTGTCGTATCGCATTCATTCCCGCAACACCGCAGCCGAAATCGCCCTTTCCGATCGTGACCGGTCACGGAGCATCCGTGCGAAGCGCCGGAAGCGCCGCAGAGGACGATTCGACAGGGATTGTCGCCATGAAGGGCGGAGAGGAGACTCTCCGTAACGCAAGTCCGACGGGATTTCATGCCGACGCCCGACCTAAGATAAGTCACCCCCTTCCGTCGGACGCATGTCAACTATGAGCAGTTCCGAAATTTTCATCACCAAGCGCGACGGCAAACGCGAGCGTTTCTCGATCGACAAGATCCGTGCGGCCATCGCCAAAGCCTTCCTCTCGGTCGGGAGTTTCGCCACCGACGAGATGCTCACCCAGATTCTGGGACGCATCCGCGTCGCGGACGGCACGACCGTCGAACAGATTCAGAACCAGGTCGAGACGGCGCTGATGGCCGAACGCTACTACAAGGTGGCCAAAGCCTACATCATCTACCGGCAGGAACATACCGAAGACCGCGAAGTGCGCGACAAGCTGCAATTCCTGATGAACTACTGCGAGGCCAAGAACCCCGCCACCGGCTCGAAATACGACGCCAACGCCAACGTCGAGAACAAGAACATCGCCACGCTCATCGGCGAGCTGCCCAAGCAGAACTTCATCCGTCTCAACCGCCGCCTGCTGACCGACCGGTTGAAGGAGATGTACGGCAAAGAAGTCTCCGACCGTTACCTCGAACTGCTCGACCGCCATTTCATCTACAAGAACGACGAGACGTCGCTGGCCAACTACTGCGCCTCGATCACGATGTATCCGTGGCTGCTGAGCGGCACGACCTCGATCGGCGGCAACTCGACGCGGCCGACCAATCTCAAATCCTTCTGCGGCGGCTTCGTCAACATGGTCTTCATCGTCTCGTCGATGCTCTCGGGCGCCTGCGCCACCCCCGAATTCCTGATGTACATGAACTACTTCATCGCGCAGGAGTTCGGCGAGGACTACTACCGGCGCGCCGACGAGGTGGTCGACCTCTCGCGCCACCGCCGCACGATCGACAAGGTCATCACCGACTGCTTCGAACAGGTGGTCTACTCGATCAACCAGCCCACCGGCGCACGCAACTTCCAGGCCGTCTTCTGGAATATCGCCTACTACGACCGCTACTACTTCGAATCGCTCTTCGGCGAGTTCCGTTTCCCCGACGGGTCGCGCCCCGACTGGGAGGGGCTGTCGTGGTTGCAGAAACGCTTCATGAAGTGGTTCAACGCCGAACGGCTCAAAACCGTGCTCACCTTCCCCGTCGAGACGATGGCGCTGCTGACCCGCGACGGCGACGTGATGGACGCCGAGTGGGGCGACTTCACGGCCCAGATGTACGCCGAAGGACATTCGTTCTTCACCTACATGAGCGACAACGCCGACTCGCTGTCGTCGTGCTGCCGCCTGCGCAACGAGATCCAGGACAACGGATTCAGCTACACGCTGGGAGCGGGCGGCGTCTCGACCGGTTCGAAGAGCGTGCTGACGATCAACCTCAACCGCTGTATCCAGTACGCCGAGCGGCAGGGCATTCCCTACCTGTCGTTCCTCGAAGAGGTGGTCGACCTTACGCACAAGGTGCAGCTGGCCTACAACGAGAACCTCAAAGAGCTGCAACGCAAGGGAATGCTTCCGCTCTTCGACGCGGGCTACATCAACCTGTCGCGCCAGTACCTCACCATCGGCATCAACGGCCTGGTCGAAGCGGCCGAATACAAGGGGATCGCCATCGTCGACAACCCCGACTACGTGCGCTTCACCGAGGAGATTCTGGGGTTGATCGAGCGCTACAACCACAAGTACCGCTCGAAGGAGGTGATGTTCAACTGCGAGATGATCCCCGCCGAAAACGTGGGCGTGAAGCATGCCAAATGGGATCGCGAGGACGGCTATAAGGTGCCGCGCGACTGCTACAACAGCTATTTCTACGTCGTCGAGGACACGACGCTCAACATCGCCGACAAGTTCCGCCTGCACGGCGCGCAGTACATCGCCCACCTCACGGGCGGCTCGGCGCTGCACATGAATCTCGAAGAGCACCTTTCGCAGCCGCAGTACCGCCACCTGTTGCGCGTGGCGGCGCAGGAGGGATGCAACTACTTCACGTTCAACATCCCCAACACGGTCTGCAACGACTGCGGACACATCGACAAACGCTATTTGAAGGAGTGCCCCCGCTGCCACTCGACGAACCTCGACTACCTGACGCGCGTGATCGGCTACATGAAGCGCATCAGCAACTTCTCGCAGGCGCGGCAGCAGGAGGCTGCGCGGCGGTATTACAACCGTCCGGAACGGATCGAGGGCGGCGTCGAAGAGCGCAGCGTGGCGGCACCGCGACGCGACGAATAGCCGACGGCCATGCTTCGTTACACCGACTACGACATCGTGTTCCGCGAGATCCCCGACGAGACGACGCTCGCCGTCAACCTCGCGGGATGCCCCAACCGCTGCCCGGGCTGCCACAGCCCGCAGTTGCAGGAGCCGATCGGCGAACCGCTCACCGAGGAGGTCGTGGAGCGGCTGCTGGTGCGCTACGGCGCTGCGGTCACCTGCTTCTGCCTGATGGGAGGCGACGCCGAACCGCACGAGGCGGCGCGGCTGGCGCTCTTCGCCCGCCGGCTGCGGCCCGCCCTGCGCACGGGGTGGTACTCCGGACGTGCGGCGTTGCCCGAAGGGTTCGATCCGACGGGAGTTTTCGACTACGTGAAACTCGGCCCCTACATCGCTGCGCGGGGGCCGCTCGACGATCCGGCGACCAACCAGCGGCTATGGCGCATCCGGCCCGACGGCCGGCGCGAAGATCTCACGCCGCGGTTCTGGCGCAAACGAGGCTGAAAAACCAATTGGGGAGAGCAAATGCTCTCCCCAATTACGTCAGACCCCGTCTCCGCCGCCGATCGCCCCTCCTCGAACGGCCGGCGATGCTGCGACCGTCTGCGGACAGACGCCCCGCGAGCGGCCGAACAGCGGACAAACAGACGAAAGAATCGGGCGATTCGAAAAAAATGCTTACCTTTACGTCCTGTTTTACAGGATTCGACGCCTGAAGGCTTTGTGTCCGGCGTCCGGTAACTAAAACTGAATTTTATGTCATTCAATCTGTTAAAAGGGAAGAAAGGAATCATTTTCGGCGCGCTCAACGAGCAGTCGATCGCATGGAAGGTAGCCGAACGCGCCGTCGAGGAGGGTGCCGAGATCGTGCTGACCAATACCCCCGTGTCGCTGCGCATGGGAACGCTCAACGAACTGGCGGCCAAATGCAACGCTCCGGTCATCGCGGCCGACGCCACGTCGGTGGCCGATCTGGAACACCTCGTGGACGAGGCGATGAAGCACTTCGGCGGGCCGTTCGACTTCGCGCTCCACTCGATCGGCATGTCGCCCAACGTACGCAAGGGCCGCACCTACGACGACCTCGACTACGATTACCTGCAAAAGACGCTCGACATATCGGCCATTTCGTTCCACAAGATGATCCAGGTGCTGCGCAAGAAGGACGCCCTGCGCGAGTGGGGTTCGATCGTGGCGCTGAGCTACATTGCCGCACAGCGCACGCTCTACGGCTACAACGACATGGCCGACGCCAAGGCGCTGCTCGAATCGATCGCCCGCAGTTTCGGCTATATCTACGGCCGCGAGAAGCACGTGCGCATCAATACCGTGTCGCAGTCGCCGACGCCGACCACCGCGGGCAACGGCGTGCTGGGGCTCAAAGACCTCATGGAGTTCGCGGAGAGCATGTCGCCGCTGGGCAACGCCTCGGCGAACGATTGCGCCGATTACGTGCTGACGCTCTTCTCGGATCTGACGCGCAAGGTGACGATGCAGAATCTCTTCCACGACGGCGGCTTCTCGTCGATGGGTATGAGCCGCCGCGCGATGCGCACCTACGAAAAGGGGCTGCGCTTCGAAGACGTACACGAGCATCAGTTCCCCTTCGGCACGGGCGACAACAAGGAGGAATAGGGCTTCGGCGTCGAACGCAAGCGGGGCGGCTTCCATC